>Ga0209131_1000445_pt1 | contig 30062 bp, 13 predicted proteins | sample GraSoi_2013_40cm_FD_185826 | JGI IMG/M metagenome (GOLD analysis project Ga0209131, IMG submission 185826) | Grasslands soil microbial communities from the Angelo Coastal Reserve, California, USA - Sample 9_17_2013_40cm (SPAdes) (version 2) | ecosystem: Environmental > Terrestrial > Soil >...
CGCAAGTCATCAACGCGACCGGCAATGTCGCATTGACCGGCGGCGGCTCGGGCGGGACCTTGACGGGCGCCCGGATCGGCGGCCTGGGCACCGCGAGCCCGACCGACACCAATCTCACTCTCACCGTCGGCGGCGACGTGATCCTCACCGGCGGCAGCGCGACCAACAGCGGTGCGCGCCTGGGCAGCACGATCGTCGCGACGCCGCTCACGAACAACGTCACCGTCAATGCGGGCGGCAGCGTGATCCTGAACGGCGGCACGGGCGCCGGCGCGGCGATCGGCTACAGCGCGCAATCCCCCGTCCCGCCGGCCGGCGGCACCATCTCGGTGACCGCGGGCAATGCCATCCAGCTCAACGGCGGCCCGACGGATACGGCGATCCGCACCCTAGGCGACGTGACGCTCACCGCCGGCAGCACGATCAGCGAGGGCGCGAAGGGCCTCATCCTCGCCAACGGACTCACCACGACCACGAGCGGCAGCACGAGCCTCACCGGTCCGAACCACGTTTCGACCTACAACGGCAAGAGCACCAATGCCGGCATCGCGCTCAACAACACCGGCGCGCTGACGGTGACGGGTCTGCAGGCCGCGACCGCCTCGTCGATCACCAACAACGGGGTCATGACGATCAACGGCGTACTCAACATCAGCGCCGGCTCGCTCAACCTCACCACTCTCGGAGCAGGCAACTGGTTGAACCAGGTCGGCGGCTCGATCCAGATCCAGTCCGGCACGCTCACGACCAGCTCGACGGGAGCCACGAGCCTCGCCGGCCCCAACCAGGTCCCTGGCTTCAACGGCACGACGACCGGCGGCGACCTGACGTTCAACAGCAGCCAGTCGCTCGACATCACGGGGCTCAACGTCGTGGGCAACGCGACGGTGACCACTCCCACGAACCTCAGATTTTTCGGCGTGGCGAGCTCGACGGGCAACCAGTCCTACAGCGCGGCCACGATCGACGAGGGCGCGACCGGCCAGATCATCGCGAATGGCCTGACGATAAGCTCGATGCTCGACGCAAGCCTGCTGGGCGACAACCATGTGTCCTCATTCAACGGCACGGTGACGGCCGGCAACCTGTCGCTGCGCAACACCGGCGGCCTCGACCTCACCGGGCTCAACGTCAGCGGCTTCGCGACCATCCTGAACGCCGGCGACATCAACGTGAGCGGCACGGTGAGCGTGCCCAACCTGGGCCTCAGCGGCACGACGATCAGCGAAGGCCCGAGCGGCCGGATCGTCGCGAGCGGCCTCGGCACCACCTCTTCCGGCAACACGACGCTGCTGGGTGCCAACCAGGTTTCGTCGTTCAGCGGCACGAGCGGCGGCGACCTGGCGTTCAACAACAACGGCGACCTGGCCCTCGCCGGGCTCAGCGTCGCCGGCAACGCTCTCGTGAGCGCGACGACGATCACGCAGGACCCCTTCAGCCAGATTTCCGCGACAGCGCTGACCACGACCTCCGTGGGCAGCACGACGCTCGGCGGCCCGAACGCGATCGCTTCCTTCAACGGCACGACCGCGGCGGGCGACCTCACGCTGAACAACCTCAGCGCGCTGGACCTCACCGGGCTCAATGTCGGGGGCAACGCGACCATCAACAACAGCTCATCGCCCGTCATCATCAGCGGCACGGCGAGCTCTAGCGGCAATCAGACCTACTTCGCGGGCTCCGTTAGCGAAGCGCCGGGCGGTCGCATCCTCGCCAACGGGCTCCACGTTCAGACGCTAGGCGGTGGATTCAGCCTTGGCGGCGCGAACCAGGTTTCATCGGTCAGCGGCTTCGCCCTCGGGACGAGCGATGAATCGGTGTTCAACAACACCGGTACGCTGAACGTCACCGGGCTGGGCTCGGCCGGCGGCTTGACGCTCACGAACGCAGGCGCGGTGAACGTCAGCGGTACGCTGTCCGCGATCGGCGCACTTTCGGTCACGACCACCGGCGCAGGCTCCGACCTCGCGCTGGCGAGCTCGGTGTCCAGCGGCGGCGCGATGAACATCAACGGTTCCGGCAACATCGCGATCACCGGTGCGGTCCTGCCCTTAAACCCGACCGTCCCGCCCTTCGTGCCAGTCGCCACTTCCGTGTCCAGCGGCGGACCGATGACCATCAATGCCACCGGAAACATCGCGGTTACCGCCGTGTCGGCGCCCGGTCCCGTTACGAACTTTTCGGTCAGCAGCACCGGTGCGATGACCCTCGCGGCCGGCGGCGCGCTCAGTGTCGGAGCGAGTGGCTCGCAGAACGTGTCGGTCAGCTCCAACGGTGGCCAAACCATCAATGCGCAATCGCTCGCCGTAACGGCGCAGGATGCCCGTCTCGCCACGCTCAGCAATGGCGGCGTGGGCACCCAGAGCATCAACATCAACGGCGGAAGTCTTGACGTGGTCGCGACGGCGGGAAACGCGTCGATCTCGACGACCGGGGGCATCCAGCAGATCACCGTGACGAACGGCGATCACATCAACGTGAACGGCGCGGGGCTGAACACCATCGCCTCCATCAGCGCCAACAACGGCGCGCAGACCCTGGCGATCACGGGTAGTGGCAACAACAAGATCACGCTCGGCGCCGCGGATGCGGCGGGTTCCTCGACCATCATTGCGCGCACGCAGACCGTGACCGCGGGAGCGACGGGCAGCACCGAGCTCGGCTCCATCACGGTGGCTGGCGGTGTGACCAATGGCCGCGCGGCGACCTTCCAGACCACGCAAAGCACCGGCAGCCAGAGCGTGAGCACGACCGGCGAGCTCAAGGTCACCGGCGGGACTGCCTCGGCTCAGGCTCTCACCTCCGGCGTGTTCCATCTGGGCAGCGGGACACAAACCGTCAGTGCCGACACCATCACGCTCAACGGCGGCGCTTCGGGCAGCGGCAACGGCGCGCAGATCAGCAGCCAGGTCACCACGAGCGGCGCTCAGACCATCACTGCGAGCAACATCACGGTGAAGGGCGGTAGCGGCACGAGCGGCAACGTCGCTCTCATGAGGACGGTCAACGCCAACCAGACGATCAAGGGGTTTGCGGGCAAGCCCGACCCGGTCATCAAGGTGACTGGCGGGGACAGCGGAGGCGTCGCCAATAGCGGCAACGCGGCCGCCATCCAGGCCAACGGCGTGGGCCGCACTCAGACGATCGCTGCGAGCTCGATCTCGATCACGGCGGGCGCGACCGGCACCGACAACTCCGCCACCATCACCGGCAACACGCAGAACATCGACGTGACCGGTGGCGTGACGCTCACCGGTGGCGGCTCGGCCGGCAACCTGACCGGGGCGCGCATCGGCGGGGCGGGCGGCCCGACCTCCACCAACTTGACGCTGAACGCCGGCGGCGACGTCGTGCTGACCGGCGGCAGCCAGACCAACGCCGGTGCGAGACTCGGCAGCGGCGTGGCAACGACGCCCGTAGACAGCAATGTGACGGTCAAAGTGACCGGCGGGAAACTGGTGCTGAACGAGGGTACAGGTGCCGGCGCGGCGATCGGCTACAGCGCTCTCTCGGTCCCGGGCGGCGGCACGATCACGCTGACCGCGCAGTCGATCGAGATGAACGGCACCACGTTGGGCACCCAGATCCGTACCCTGGGCAATGTCGAACTGCACACCGACCAGCCCGGCGGCACGATCACCCAGTCCGCGGCCAGCCGCGTGCTGGCCAATGGGCTCACCACCACTTCGAACGGCGCCACCAACCTCGGCGGTACGAACCAGGTCTCGTCCTTCAACGGCACGACGACCGGCGGCGATCTCACGCTCAACAACACGGGCGCCCTGAACGTCACCGGCATCTCGACCTTCGGCAACACCGCGCTCACCAACGCCGGCGCGATCAACGCTAGCGGACCGATCAATACCGCCGGCACCCTCGCTGTCACGACCACCGGCATCGGGTCGGATCTCACGATCACGAATACCGTAGCGAGCGGCGGCGCGGCGACTCTGAACGTCGCGGGCGCGCTGGCGATCAACGCGAGCGGCACGCGAAACGCGACCGTCACGTCAAACGGGCAGACGGTCAACGCACAGTCGCTCACCGTGTCCGCCCAGAATGGGCGTCTCGCTTCCCTAACCAACGGCGGTGCCAGCCAGACCATCACCGTCAGCGGCGGTGCGGGCATCGACGTCGTCGCGAACAGCGGCGGCACCGCGCAGATCGTCAGTGGCGCCCCGGGGGCGATCCAGACCATCACGGCGACCAATGCCGATCACATCAACGTCAACGGCGCGGGCGGCAACGCTTCCATCGCCGCCAGCCTGGGCTCGCAGACGATCTCGATCACCGGCAGCGGCGCGAACGCGATCAACCTCGGCAGCAGCGGCGCGCTGGGAAGCTCCACCCTCAACGCGTCGACGCAGGCCGTCACCGCCGGCGCCGCCGGCCAGTCGGGCTCGATCACGATCGTCGGACCGGCGGCGAACAACCGCCTCGCGGCCATCACCACGACGCCTGGCGTCGGCGGCGAAACGCAGACCGTCAGCACCAGCGGCACGATCAGCGTGACCGGCGGCACCGCTCCCGCGCAGGGCGCGAACTCGAATTCAGGCGTGTTCCATAGCCGCCAGGGCCAGCAATCGGTGACGGCTACCAACATCGTGCTGCAGGGCGGCGCGAGCGGCAACGGCAATGGCGCGTTCATCAACTCGCTTAGTGGCGGCGACCAGATCATCAAGGCCACCGGCAACATCAATATCACCGGCGGCACGGTCGGAAACACCAACAAGGCTGGCATGACCTCGACCGGCAACCAGACCGTCAACGGCAATCCGAACATCACGATCACCGGCGGGGCAAGCGGCGGCACGGCCGGGAACGGCAACAACGCCTTCATCAATGCCGGCGACGTGAACAAAACCCAGACCGTCAACGCGGGCTCGATCACTATCAACGCGGGTGCCGCCGGAACCGACAATTCGGCAACCATCAACGGCGCCAAGCAGACCGTCATCGTGGCCGGCAACGTGACGCTGAACGGCGGCGGCGCGACAGGGACTGCGAACGGCTCGAGGATCGGCGGGCTGGGCGGCACAACCCCCAGCGCTTCGGATCTCACGCTGACGGCAGGAGGCGATGTGATCCTCACCGGCGGCCAGAACAACAGCGGCGCGGCCCTGGGCAGCGCCAGCGCGACGCCGCCCCTCGACGGCAAGCTGGCGATCAGCGCCGGCGGTAGCGTCGTCCTGAACGCGGGCACCGGCGCAATCGCGCGCATCGGCGGCGCGGCCGGCGCCGTTGGCGGCGGCAATATCTCGGTGAGCGCGGGCAACAGCATCCAGCTCAACGGCAACGCTACACAAACCTCCGCGATCCGCACCACGGGCGACGTGACGCTTACAGCGGGCACGATGAGCGAAGGCGCGAATGGCCAGATTCTCGCGAACAACCTGACGCTGAAGGCGAGCGGCAACGCGGACCTTACCGGCCCGAACCAGGTCGCGAGCCTGAGCGCGCCGACCGGCGGACTGCCGCCGACGCCGGGCGTCGGGGGCAGCCTGAGCTTCAATAACGCCGGCGCCCTGAAGCTCAACGATGTCTCGAGCGGCGGCACGATGAACCTGACCGTCGCGGGCGGTCTCACCATCAGCGCGAGCGGCACTCAGAACGCCGTGGTTTCCTCCAGCGGCGGGCAGACGATCAGCGCGCAATCGCTCATCGTGAGCGCGCGGGACGGGCGCACGGCCTCGCTTTCCAACAACGGCGGGACCCAGACGATCAACATCGCGGGCGGCGGCGCGAGCGCCGGGATCGATGTGCAAACGCTCAGCTCGGGCGGCTCTGCCACGATCGCCAACAACGCCGTCGGGAGCACCCAGAGCATCAGCGTAACCAATGCCGATCACATCAACGTCAACGGCGCCGGCGGCAACGCTTCCATCAACGCCAATGCGGGCACGCAGACGATCTCGATCACCGGCAGCGGCGCGAACGCCATCAACCTCGGCAGCAGCGGCGCGCTCGGAAGCTCCGCGCTCAATGCGTTGGCGCAGACCGTCACCGCCGGTGCCGCGGGTCAATCGGGCTCGATCACCATCGTCGGGCCGGCGGCGAACAACCGCCTCGCGGCCATCACCACCACACCCGGCACCGGCGGCGAAACGCAGACCGTCAGCACCAGCGGCACCATCAGCGTGACCGGCGGCACCGCTCCCGCGCAGAGCGCGAACTCGAATTCCGGGATTTTCCATAGCCGTCAGGGCCAGCAATCGGTGAGCGCCGCCAATATCGTGCTGCAGGGCGGCGCGAGCGGCAACGGCAACGGCGCGTTCATCAACTCGCTCAGTGGCGGCGATCAGACCGTCAACGTGACCGGATTGATCTCCATCACGGGCGGCACCGGCGTCGCGGGCAACAAAGCCGGGATGAACGCGACCAACGCAAGCCAGACGATCAGCGCCGGCGCGATCAACATAACGGGCGGCGCGAGCGGCGGCATCGCGGGCAACGGCAACAACGGCTTCCTCCAGTCGAGCGGCGCCACCAAGGTACAGACCGTCAACGCCGGGTCGATCAGCGTCACCGCGGGGGCCGGCGGCATCGACAATTCCGGCAGCATCACCGGCATGACGCAAACCGTCACGGCGACGGGCAACGTGACGCTCACCGGCGGAGGGACGACCGGAACGAGCAACGGCGCCAGGATCGGCGGCGCGGGCGGCGGAAGCCCCAGTGACACGAACCTCACGCTGAACGCAGGCGGGAATGTGATCCTCAATGGCGGAAGCGCGGACGGCAGCGGCGCGCGCCTCGGCAGCGCGGCCGTCGCGACGCCGCTCACGAATAACGTCATCGTCAACGCGGGCGGCAGCGTGATCCTGAACGGCGGCACGGCGCAGGGCGCGGCGATCGGCTACAGCGTGCAGGCGCCGACCCCGCCGGCAGGCGGCACCATCAAGGTAACCGCCGGCAACAGCATCCAGCTGAACGGCGGTCCGAAGAACACGTCGATTCGCACGCTCGGCGACGTCACGCTCACTGCGGGCAACACGATCAGCGAGGGCGCGAACGGCTTCATCCTCGCCAACGCGCTGACGACCACATCCGGCGGCGACACGAGCCTTACGGGCCCGAACCAGGTCGCCAGCTTCACAGGCACGAGCACGTCGGGCAGCGTCACGTTCAACAATATCGGCGCCCTGGCGGTGAACAGCGTCGTCGCTGCCAACAACATCGCGCTCACGAACCTGGGGGCGATGTCGATCAACGGCGCGATAAGCACTCCGTCGGGCAGCGTCTCGCTTAATGCGGACTCGATCAGCGAAGGCGCGAGTGGTCTCATCGCGGCTAACAGCCTGACGCTCAAGACGAGCGGCAACGCAGACCTGACCGGGGCGAACCAGGTTTCCACCTTGAACGCACCGGGCACGGTTGTGCCGGAAGTACCGCCGACCCTGGTTCCGGGCGTCGGAGGAAACCTGAGCTTCAACAACACAGCAGCGCTGAGCGTCGGTAGCACCGCCGTCGGCGGTGCGCTGAACCTAACGACGACCAGCGGTGATCTCAACGTCACCAACGTCGTGACGAGCGGCGGCGCGATGAACGTCAATGCGGCCGGCGCGCTCAATGTCAACGGCGCCGGGCTGCAGGATGCGATGTTGCTCTCGAACAGCGGGCAGACGATCACCGCGCAGTCGGTGAACCTCACTGCGCAGAACAATCGCCTGGCGATCATCCAGAACCAGGGCAGCGGCAGCCAGACGATCACGGCGACGGCGGGTGGGATCAATCTGCAGGCGCTAGGCGGCTCGGGCGTGGCGCAGATCGTCAACAGCGCGCTCGGCGGCAGCCAGATCGTCAGCATGACGGGGCTGCTCAATGTGCTCGGCGGCACCACGAACATTCCCGGCGGCAGCCGCAATTCCGGCATCTTCCAGAACGGGACCGGCGCGCAGAGCGTGACCTCCACCGGGATCACGCTGCAAGCTTCGCCGACCGGCAATGCGACCCCGTCGGGCGCGCTGATCTCCGCCCTGGGCGGCGGCGATCAATTCATCGACGCCGGCACCGGTGACATCAGCCTCATCGCCGGCAGTGGCGGCACGGCCAACAACGCCCTGATCAGCGGGCTGGGCAATCAGAACATCCATGCCCACAACATCAGCGCGGCAAACGGCACGGACGGGACCAATGCCTTCGCCGGCATCCTCGCGCCGCACCAGAGCATCACGGCCACGGGCGACGTGACGCTCACCTCGCAGGCCGGCCTCGCCGCGGGCGGCAGCCTCCCGGGCGTGCGCATCGGCGGCAACGGCGGCGCCACGGACCTCAACCTCCACGTCGACGGCAATCTCACGCTCAGCGGCGGCACCGCGGAGAACAACGGCATCGGCATCGGCTCGAGCGCCGTGGGAACGCCGCTCGCCAACAACATCACGATCAGCACCGGCGGCAGCGTCATCCTCAACTCCGGCACCGCGAGCGGCACCGGCGCGCGCATCGGCACCGGGCCGAACGGCAACGCCGGCGGCAACATTTCCATCACCGCGGGCGGCGACATCCAGCTCAACGGCACCGCCCAGCCCACCGTCATTCGCACCCTGGATAACGTCGGCCTCAGCGCCGCGAACATCAGCGAAAGCGCGAACGGCTTCATCCTTGCCAACGGGCTCACCACGACCACGAGCGGTAGCACGAGCCTGACCGGGCCGAACCAGGTGGCCTCGTTCAACGGCACGACCACGACGCCCGGCGCCAACCTCACGTTCAACAACAGCGGCGCGCTGAACGTCGCCGGGATCTCGTCGCTGAGTAGCACGTCCCTCACCAACGCCGGCTCGGTGAGCGTGAGCGGCCTCGTCAGCACAAGTGGAACGCTGGATATCACGACGACCGGCGCAGGCTCGAATCTCGCCATTGCCAACAACGTTTCCAGCGGCCCGATGAATCTCAATGTCGCGGGCGGTCTGAGCGTGACCGCCAGCGGCACGCAATCCGCGTTCGTGTTCTCGAACGGCGCACAAACCGTCAACGCGCAATCGCTGACGGTCAGCGGGCAGAGCGGACAGGTTGCAGTGCTTGGCGCTTCCGGAGGCAGCCAGAACATTGCGATTTCGGGCGGCGGCGTCGACGTTCAGGCGCTCAGCGGCGGTTTCGCGCAGCTGTCGACTCAAGGTCCGGGCGCCAACCAGACCATTACGGTCGGCAACGGTCCTGGTATCAACGTCAACGGCATCGGCGGGAATGCGATCGTGATTTCGTCCGGCGCTCAGACGCTCTCCACCACCGGCAGCGGCGCCAATGCGATCAACGTAGGCTCCGCCGGCGCCGCAGGCTTCTCGAACATCATCGGGCAGCAGGGTCAGTCGATCACCGCCGCGAGCATCACGGTCCAGGGCGGCGCGAGCGGCTCGAACCATGGCGCATCCATCTCGTCGCAGGGGCCGCAAACCATCAACGCCACCAGCGTCTCGGTGCAAGGCGGCGCGGGCGGCTCGAACAACGTCGCGTCCGTCTCGTCGACGGGAACTCAGGCCATCACCGCGGCGAATGTGGCCGTGCAGGGCGGCTCCGGCACCGGCAATGGCGCGTTCATTACCAGCAACGGCGATCAGACGATCAACGCGAACACCGTCTCGGTCACCGGCGGCACGCTGGGCAACGGAAATCGGGCCTTGATTACGACGATTGCCAACCAGACGATCGCCGCCAGCCAGAATATTGCGGTAACCGGGGGCGCGAGTGGCGGTATCGCGGGAAGCTCGAACTTCGCCAGCATTTCGGGAGGCGGCCTCGGCATGCTGCAGAAGATCAACGCCGGCTCGATCAGCGTATCCAGCGGAGCGGGCGGCATCGACAACTCGGCCACCATTACCGGCGCGAAGCAGATCATCGCGGCGACCGGCAACGTGACCGTCAGCGGCAGCGGCTCGACCGGAACCTTGAACGGCTCGAGGATCGGCGGCGTGAGCGCCGGCGCCTCGTCGACGGCGACGGACCTGACACTCACGGCCGACGGTGATGTGATTCTCACGGGCGGCAGCGTGCCGCTCGCCGGCGCGCGCCTGGGCAGCACGGGTGGCACAACGCCCCTCGCGAATAACATTACAGTCACGGCCGGCGGCAGCGTCATCCTGAATGAAGGCCCTGCCATCGGTTCGGCTATCGGCTACAGCAGCCTTGTCGGCGTCCCTGCCGGCGGCAACATCTCCGTAACCGCGGGCAACAGCATCCAGCTCAACGGCGCAACGGCGATCCGCACGCTCGGCGACGTCACGCTTGCTGCCGGCACGATCAGCGAAAGCTCGAACGGCTTGGTCACGGCGAACAACCTGACGACGACCTCCACCGGCAACACGAACCTGATCGGATCGAACCGCGTCTCGTCGTTCAGCGGCTCGAGCACGGCGGGTAGCGTCAACTTCAACAACATCGGCGCGCTGGCGGTGAACAGCGTCGTGGCCGCCAACAACGCCGCGCTCACGAACCTGGGCGCGATGTCCGTCAACGGACCGATGAGCGCGGGCGGCACGCTGAGCGTGACGGCCGATTCGGTGAACGGCGCGGGCAACATCGCCACCGGCGGCGGCTTCATCGTCAACGTCGCGGGCGAGTCGCTCCTGAGCGGCGTCATCAGCGGCGCGGGCGGACTGAGCAAGCAGGGGGCCGGCACGTTGACGGTCTCCGGCAACAATACCTACGCCGGCGACACCGACGTGCTCGTCGGCACGCTTGCGATCGGCGGCAGCGACCGGACCAACGACGGCGTGGTCAATATCTTCTCGGGAGCCACGTACCGCGGCAGCGCCGGCTCGTTTACCAACAGCGGCGTCATCGGCGGCAACGGCACGCTGGATATGAGCGCCACGTCGTTCACCAACAGCGGCACGCTGAGGCCCGGCGGCAGCGGCGCGATCGGCACCCTCACCGTGCTGGGCAACGCGACGTTCGGGCCGTCCAGCCTGATCGATATCGAGGCGCAGGGCGCCGGCAGCGGCAACCACGACGTGCTGGCGATCACCGGCGCCGCGACGCTCGGCGGCAATCTCAACGTCACGAACATCATCGGCTACGCGCCGCTGGCCGACGACGCCATAACGCCGGTCACCTACGCCAGCCGCACCGGCACGCTGGGCATCAGCCCGGACAGCTGGCTGCCGACCTACAACCCGGCGAGCCTCACCCTGGTGTTCGATCCGAACGTCAATCGCTGGATCGGCACGAGCGGCAACTGGAACGTGGCCGCGAACTGGAGCCGCGGCCATACGCCGCTCGCCTTCGAGACGGCGCTGATCGACGTCGCGGGCAACCAGCTCGTCACGGTCTCCGACGGCGCGCGCGCCGCCGGCAAGCTGCGCTCCTCCGAGGACTTCCTGATCTCCGGCGGCAGCCTGAGCCTGGGCGGCGCGTCGTTCTTCTACGCCGCGCTGAGCCTCACGGGCGGCACGCTGCAGGGCGCGGGCAACATCACCGTGAACGGCGCGTTCAACTGGAGCGGCGGCGCGCTCGCCGGCGCCGGCCAGTTCATCACGGCGCCGACGGCCCTGTCCACGCTCGCTCCCTCGGCGCACAACCTGATGCTTGGCCGTACGTGGCTGAACCAGGGCCATGTGATGTGGCAGAGCAGTAACGGCCGTGACCTGGTGATCGCGGAAGGCGCGAGCCTCGTCAACGCGCTCGGCGCCGAGGTCACGCTGGCCGCGGCGCAAGGCGGGAACATCAAGGGCGACGGCGCGTTCAGCAACGCCGGCACGGTCAACAAGAACGGCGTAGACACGAACGCGATCAAGGCCGGCTTCACCAACAGCGCGACCGGCGTGCTGAACGTCAACTCGGGCACGCTGAAGCTGAAGCGCAGCGCGTCCAACGAGGGCTCGATCCGCATCGCCGGCGGCGCAACGCTCCTGCTGAAACAGGACTACATCAATTACGGGCGCCTCTCGGGGAACGGCATTCTCGACGCCAGCGGCGTGAGCTTCGCCAACCTTGGCGTCCTCGCCCCCGGCGGCAACGACGGCGCGGGCGTCGGCACGTTCACGATCCACGGTGACTACCGCCAGGGCTCGACCGGCGTGCTGGACATGGGCCTGGGCGGCGTCGCGGCCGGCCAGTACGACGTCCTGGCGGTGAGCGACAAGGCATTCCTGGGCGGCACTCTCCGGACCAGCGCGGTGAACGGCTACGCGCCCGCAGCGGGCGACAGCTTCAAGCTGATCACCTACAAGTCGCGCAGCGGCGAGTTCTCGACCACGACGGCGCCGGCCGGCCTAGCCCTCGACGCGGATTACATGAAGCGCTTCGGGATCTTCGAGCTGCAGTAAGTCGGAGAAAAAGGCAGGCCGGGGAAAGAGGCCGAAAAAAAAGGGCGCCCGAAGGCGCCCTTTAACCATTGACCCGGGCCATCTCGGCCGGGCCGCAAGGAGCCCGCAGGCTTTCACCATCGGGCGTTCGACCTGGCCTTTCCCCGTTTTTCAGCCAGCATGGACGAACGCTTATAGTGTCGGCCCGCGCTGCCTGGAAGCCAAGTCAGGCTTTGCAAGGCCGGTAAAGGTTTGTAAGGGAAACGCTAGGAGGGCAGAAACTCCCCCGGATCGACGGGCACGGTGCCGAAATTCAGCGTGCGGCGGATCCGGTACGGCTCCTCGGCGGACATCTTGGGCTCGCGCGCGAGGTCGAGGATCTTGTGGGGCCACATCGGGTTGCCCGCCGGATCGGTCACGAGCATCACGCGCGGCTGGAGCCGCTTCACCGGATGCTGGGCGGTGATGATGCCGATCTCGCCGCTGTTGAGCTCGACCGGACAGCCGACGGGAAAGACGCCGAAGCACCGGCAGAATTCCTCGACGAGCGCGCTGTGATAGGCGCTGCCCCGCTGCTTGTAGAGCACCGCGTACGCCTGCGTCACGGAAAGCTGGACGGGAAAGGGCCGCGGCGTGGTCATCGCGTCGAAGGAGTCCACGATCGCGGCCATCGAGCCGATCAGGCCGATCTCGGCGCCTCGCAGGCCCTTCGGGTAGCCGCTGCCGTCCTGGCGCTCATGGTGCAGCGCTGCGAGCTCCGCGACGCGCGCCGGGAGCCCCCGGCATTCCCGCAGCATGCCGTCGATGTGATCGACGTGCGTTCTCGCGAGCTCCATCTCCCGCACCGAGTACGGCCCGTCCTTCTCCAATAGCGGCGCAGGCAGGCGAAGCTTGCCGATGTCCTGCAGCAGCCCGACCAGGCCCATCAGCTCGAGCTGCTCGCGGGAATGGCCGAGATACCTGCCGAAGACGATCATGTAGATGGAGCTGTTGAGCGCCCGGGTGCGAAGGCGCGGGCCTTTCACGGCAAGCTGGCTGATGAGCGTGAGCGCGTCGGGCATCTCGACCAGGCTGTCGGTCATGGTCGCGATCGCGCCGGTAAGAACGCGGCCGTCGATCTCCCCCTGGACACGCAACGCCCGATAGACCTCTTCGACCGCGGCCCCTGCGGAAGCATGGGCCGCCCGCGCGCGCGGAAACTCGCTTTCGATGTTCTGCGCAACCCGGTAGTTGACCGTCCCGTGAAGGCTGAAGGCCTGCGCGGAAGCGCGCGCGCCGGGCCGCGCCGCGCTGTGCTCGACCGCGTCCGGGTCGCGCTCCGGGTCGATATAGACGGCGTGGCAATACTTCTTCAGGACGTCGAGCTGCGCCTGGGTCTTCAGGAAGAATCCCTGGAAAGCAAAGGGCGTCTCGGCCCATGGCCGGTCGAGCTCGGCTATGTACATGCCGAACGCCAGGTTCTCTATGGAGACGCGTTTTTTCACAGACCCCCGCCCCCGGGGACTGCGTGAAGGAAAGCAAAATTGTCCCCCCCGCTCCACCTGCGCGGTGTCAGGGTTTGTCATAGTTGGCGTGGCGTATTTAGAACGCCACAACAAGGACTTACTCGCTCACCTCGACCTTGCGATCCGACTCCGCGAACACCCACGCAAAGGCGAATCCTGCCATCACGCTGTGGCTTTGCTTGACGAGCGGGCTGTTCTCGAAGGTCGCTCCCTGCAGGCTGTCGTAGCGCACGAATCCGCCCATCCAGAGCTTGCCGACGCGCCGCGACAGCGTTGCGAGGGCGAGCGCGCCGGAGTAGCCGCCGCCCGCCTCATAGGCCGGACGCTGCGCCGTCGCGAACTTCGGGTCGACGCCGTAGAAATACCGGTGGTATTCGCGCGTGCCGAACAGCGGCCCGGCCTGCAGGCCGACGTTCCATTTGCCGGAAAACACCTCCGGACGCACGTTCAGGTTCAGGTGCGGGTAGAGCACGTATCCCGCCCGCCGCACGTGCTGGAAGTCGGTCGCGATCACCGCGCGCAGCGGCAGCCGCAGGTCCAGCCTCCAGTCCTTCGCCGGATCGCGCGCCAGCGCGAAGTTGAGCTGCGGACCGATTTCGACCGTCGGATCGAGGTCGCTCATGCCCTGCCGGGCCTGGTTCTTCGAGCTGTCGACCGGCGGCGTCGCGTAGGCGCTGAAATCGAGCTCGACGCGCTGCGATTCGAGCAGCACGGCGCGCGCCCCCTGGCGATCCACCTTCACCCGCTCTCCGCGATAGACGAAGTACGGCAGCGGATACACATAGCTGCGGCTCTCGTCCGAGCCGCGGTAGTCGGGCAGGCGCAGCGCGGTGGCTCCGAGCCCGAACTCCCACAGCGGAAGCGGCTCGGCGTGCCCGTGCAGGGGCGCGAGCGCAGCGCAGCCAAGCAGCACCAGCAAACGACTCTTCATTCTTCTTCTCCCCCGGTCTGGAGGCTCGATTCTACGGTGCCGGGAGGACCCTGATCGGCGCCAGCGCTTCGGAGCGGCGCTCGTCGCCGCTCACGCGAAACACCGTCACCGCCTGCGTGAGCTGCGCCGCCTGCGTCTTCAGGCTCTCGGCCGCGGCGGAGGCTTCTTCCACCAGCGCCGCATTCTGCTGCGTCACCTGATCCATCTGCGCGATCGCCCGGTTCACCTGCTCGATGCCGCCGCCCTGCTCGCGGCTCGCCGTCGCGATCTGGGCCATGATGTCGGTCACGCGTTGCACGCTGGTGACGATCTCGTTCATCGTCTTGCCGGCTTCATCGACCAGCTTGCCGCCGGACTGCACGCGGCCCGCCGAGTCCTCGATCAGCGTCTTGATCTCCTTGGCCGCGGCAGCGCTGCGCTGCGCCAGGCTGCGCACTTCGCTCGCCACCACCGCGAATCCCCGTCCCTGCTCGCCGGCGCGGGCGGCTTCGACCGCGGCGTTCAGCGCCAGGATGTTGGTCTGGAACGCGATGCCGTCGATCACCCCGATGATGTCGGCGATCTTCTTCGAGCTCGCCGTGATGCCGCCCATCGTCTCCACCACCTGGCTCACCACCTGGCCGCCGCGTATCGCGACCCGGGATGCGCCCGCCGCGAGCTCGTTCGCCTGGAGCGCGTTCTCGGCGTTCTGCTTCACGGTGCTCGTGAGCTGCTCCATCGACGAGGCGGTCTGCTCGAGCGAGGAAGCCTGCTCCTCGGTGCGCTGCGAAAGGTCCGAATTGCTCTGCGCGATCTCGACCGAGGTCGTGGAGATGTTCTGCGCAGAGGAGCGCACCTCGCCCACGACCCGGCGCAGCGATGCCTGCATCTCGGCGAGCGCCCGCAGCAGGATGCCCATCTCGTCGTCGCGATCGACGGCGATGGACGCGCTCAGATCGCCGCTCGCCACCTGGCGGGTCATGTCGACCGCGTCGCGCAGCGACGTCGTGATGGAGCGGATCACCCAGACGAGCACCACGAGGATCAGGCCGGTCAGCACCACGGCGAGCGCGATCGAGGCGCTCGCCAGCGACGTGCTTATGGCCGACGATTGCTCGTAGGTGGCCTTGGCGCTCGCCTCCTTGAGCGGCAGCAGGTTGCCCAGGGGCTTGATGTAGCTCGTATGGACGGCCGCCCAGTCCGTTTCCAGCACGCCGGTGAGCTGCTTATTGTTCTTGGCGACGTACGCCTGCTCGATCTTCTCGAGCGCCGCCTGGGCGACGCTCCAGCCCCGGCCCATCTCTTCGAGCAGGCGACCTTCCTCCGTCTGCGCGGACTTCGGCGCCGCCTCGACGACCGCGCGCCAGGTCTCGTCGAGCTCCTTGCGGGCGTCTCGAAGATGGTTCAGCGAGCCCTGCACCGGCATGACGTCGAGCAGCACGCCCGCGACGCGGAAGCGCACCTCGCGCAGGAGCGCGTCGATCCTCTGCAGCTGGAGCAGCTGCGTCAGCGCGCGGCTATTCGAGTCGTAGACCCGGTTGAGCGCCTGGGAGTTGGCGCGTCCGGCGTACAGGTTGAACCCCGCCAGGGTCATAGCGCCGGCGGCCGCCACGAAGGCGACCGCCACGAGCTTCGTCTTGACGCTCATGTCCCTGAATACCGCTGTCCGGGGTTTGCGGGGAAGGACGCGCGCGTTACTGAGTCGGCAGGCCTTTGGCGACCCACTCCGGCATTCCGCCGCGCAGCCAGTGGATCTGCTTGTAGCCGGCGTCGCGCGCCACCACCGAGGCCTTGTAGCTCTTCCAGCATTCGCCGGAATTGCAGAAGAACACGAGCGGCGCGGTCTTGTCCGAGGGCAGCTTGGAGAGGTCGAACTCGTCCTTCGAGCGGTCGAACTTGACCTCCTTCGCGCTCTTCTCGCGATACGGAACGCTCTTCGCGCCCTTGATCGTCTTGTCGGCGTACTCGGTCGCGACGCGCGTGTCGATCAACGGCACGCCCCGGCCGGCCATCTTCAGCGCCTCCTCGGCGCTCACGATCTTCACGCCCGCGAGGGTGTCCGGCGTATCCGCGGCCGAGGCGCTGGAAAGCACTCCCATGCCGAGGATCAGTCCGCCGAGCAGTCCCGCCGCCATGCCACGCCGCTGCTGCTTGATGCTGTCGTTTTTCATTTTTTCCCCCTGCCCCTAAATGGGTTCAGAAGAGCGCACTATGCTCTAGAAACCACCGCAGGGGGTGGGCAGGGAATCGACGCAACAACGTTTGACAATGGAAAAGGCCGCCCCGGAGGCGGCCTTACATTGCTTTTCCTCTGTGAAGATTCTGTCAGGAACCGGCGCCCGGGCAACGACCTCGGGCTAGCCGATCCTCTCGATCACGGCGAACTTTCCGGCAAACGGCAGAGGCAGGCTCAGGGCGAACCGGTCTTTCCGGCTCGCGACGAAATCATCCGTCGCTTTCTGCGCTCCCGCGGAAAAATAGCCGTAGTCGTCGACCACGATCCGGCCGCCGACGGGCATCACGCGCTCCAGGAATTCCAGCGCCGTCCTGATCGGCGCGTAGAAGTCGAAATCGACGTAGGCGAACGCCACCTTCCGCGGCGCATCGTCCCGCGCCAGCGTTTCTTCCACCCAGCCCTTCATGATATGGGTTCGCTGTGCCGGGAAACCGAGCTCGCTCAGCCTCGCTCTGACCTCGCTTTCGGGCGAGGTCATGATTCCCTGGTAACGGTCCATCGACCCCAGCTCGAAGATGTCGTCGATGAGAACATCCTCCGGGCTCGGCGGCGGCAATCCCTCGAAGGAATCGAACAGGAACAGATGCCGATCGCTGTCGAAAAGCTCCGACGCGAGCAGCTTCGAGGTGGCGCCCTGCGCCACGCCGAATTCGCAGATGTCGCCCTCGACCTTCAGTCCCGCATGCAGCGATTCGAGAATGTAGATCGCCTCGCTGACGGAGGTGCCGAGAAGCTCCGCCAGGTACGCCTCGCGCCCCCGCCTGCGCGGCAGGGCGGGGAACACGAAGGTGCGGAACAGCTCCTCTATGTCGAGCGCGTCCCTGACATGGATGTGGCGCAGCGTCTTGCACCAGTTGAGCTCGTCGCGCTCGGTCTCGAATTCCATCCGTTCCTCCTCCCGCTTGCGGACCACGCAAAAAAAAGCCGCCCGAAGGCGGCTTTGACGATCTGCTTCGTTATGCGGATTCCTCAGGAACCCGGCGTCGTGGCTTCCACCGCGGAAGGCTGCGGCACGGCTTCCGGCGCAGCCGGAATGTCGGCCAGCACCGGCTCCGCGGCCTGCGCCTTGCGGATGGCGTGATACGCGAGACCGGTGCCGGCGGGGATCAGCCGGCCGACGATCACGTTCTCCTTCAGGCCGCGCAGCTCGTCGCGCTTGCCCATGATCGCCGCCTCGGTGAGAACCCGCGTGGTCTCCTGGAACGACGCCGCCGAGATGAACGAATCGGTCGACAGCGACGCCTTGGTGATGCCCAGCAGGATGTTGCGGAACGCGGCCGGCTTCTTCCCGGCCTTGAGCGCTTTCTCGTTCTCCTCCAGCACCTCGGCGCGCTCGACCTGCTCGCCCATGATGAACGGCGAGTCGCCCGGCTCCTCGACCTCGATCCGGCGCAGCATCTGGCGCACGATCACCTCGATGTGCTTGTCGTTGATCTTCACGCCCTGCAGGCGGTACACGTCCTGCACCTCGTCGATGATGTAGCGCGCGAGCTCCTCGATGCCGAGCAGGCGCAGCAGGTCGTGCGGATCCACCGGGCCGTCGACGATCATCTCGCCCTTGTTGACCACCTGGCCGTCGTGCACCAGCAGGTGCTTGTCCTTGGCGATCAGGTACTCGTGCTCCTGCTTCTCCAGGTCGGTGATCACCAGGCGCTGCTTGCCTTTGGTGTCCTTGCCGAAGCTCACGGTGCCAGTGACTTCCGCGAGCATGCCCGCGTCCTTCGGCGAGCGCGCCTCGAACAGCTCGGCGACCCGCGGCAGACCGCCCGTGATGTCGCGCGTCTTCGAGACTTCCTGCGGGATGCGCGCCAGCACTTCGCCGACCTGCACCTGCTGGCCGTCGCGCACGGCGATCACCGCGCCCACCGGGAAGCTGATGTTCACGCCGTGGTCGGTGCCCGCGATGCGCACCTCTTCGCCCGCTTCGTTGATCAGCTTCACCGAGGGACGCTGGCCTTTGCTCGCCGCCGTGGTGCGCCGCTTGGCGTCGATCACCACGAGGGTGGAGAGGCCGGTCACGTCGTCGATCTGCTTCGCGACGGTGGCCCCTTCCTCGACGTGCTCGAACTTCACCGTGCCGGCGTACTCGGTGATGATGGGACGGTGGTGCGGGTCCCAGTTGGCGAGCGACTTGCCCGCGCGCACCTGGTCGCCGTCGGAGGCGAGCAGCAGGGCGCCGTACGGCACCTTGTGGCGCTCGCGCTCGCGGCCGTTGTCGTCGGTGATGATCACTTCGCCGGAGCGCGAGATCACGACCTTGTCGCCCTTGGCGTTGCCCACATACCGCATGGTCGACGTGAAGCGCACGGTCCCGGAGGACTTCGCCTCGACGTTGCTCTGCACCGCGGTCCGCGATGCCGCGCCGCCGATGTGGAAGGTGCGCATCGTCAGCTGCGTGCCCGGCTCGCCGATCGACTGCGCGGCGATCACGCCGATCGCCTCGCCGACGTTGACCAGCGATCCGCGGCCGAGGTCGCGGCCATAGCACTTGGCGCAGACGCCCCAGCGGGTGTCGCAGCTAAGCGCGGTACGAACCTTGACCTCGTCGATGCCCAGAGCGTCGATCTGCTCGACAGAATCCTCGTCGATCAGCGTTCCGGCGGCATAGAGCACGTCCTGGGTCTCGGGATGCAGCACTTCGATCGCCAGCGCGCGGCCGAGGATGCGCTCCCTGAGCGCCTCCACCACTTCGCCGCCCTCGACCAGCGCTTTCATGGAGACGCCGTTCTGCGTCTTGCAGTCGTCTTCGGTGACCACGAGGTCCTGCGTCACATCGACCAGGCGCCGCGTCAGGTAGCCCGAGTTCGCGGTTTTAAGGGCCGTATCGGCAAGACCTTTACGCGCGCCGTGGGTGGAGATGAAGTACTGCAGCACGTTGAGGCCTTCGCGGAAGTTGGCGGTGATCGGCGTCTCGATGATCGAGCCGTCGGGCTTCGCCATCAGACCGCGCATGCCGGCGAGCTGGCGGATCTGCGCCGCGGAGCCGCGCGCGCCGGAGTCGGCCATCATGTAGATGGAGTTGAACGCCTCCTGCTTCACCTTCTTGCCGTGGCGGTCCACGACCTCCTCGCTGCCGAGCTGCTCCATCATGGACTTGCCGACCTGCTCGCCGCAGCGCGACCAGATGTCGACCACCTTGTTGTAGCGCTCGCCGGCCGTGACCAGGCCCGAGGTGTACTGCACCTCGATTTCCTTGACCTCGGCTTCGGCGGACTTGATGAGGTCCTGCTTCTGCGACGGGATCGTCATGTCGTGCACGCCGAAGGAGATTCCCGCCTTGGTGGCGATCGTGAACCCCGCCTGCATCAGCTTGTCGGCGAAGATCACCGTCTCGCGCAGCCCGCAGAGGCGAAAGCCGATGTTGATCAGCTTGGAGATCTCCTTCTTCTTCAGCGCTTTGTTGAGCAGCGCGAAGGACAGCCCGGCCGGCAGGATTTCCGACAGGAGCGCGCGTCCGATCGTCGTCTCGTAGCGCGTGATCTTCTCGGAAATCTCGCCTTCCTCGGAGAGCAGCTTTTCCTTGATGCGCACCGAGACGCGCGCGTGCAGGTCGACCTGCCGCGAGTCATAGGCGCGGTGCACTTCGGCCAGGTCGGCGAAGCTCATGCCCTCGCCCTTGGCGTTCACGTGCTCGCGCGTGGCGTAGTACAGGCCGAGCACGATGTCCTGCGACGGCACGATGATCGGCTCGCCGTTGGCGGGCGAAAGCACGTTGTTGGAGGCGAGCATCAGCGTGCGCGCTTCCATCTGCGCTTCGAGCGACAGCGGCACGTGGACCGCCATCTGGTCGCCGTCGAAGTCGGCGTTGAACGCGGCGCAGACGAGCGGATGCAGCTGGATCGCCTTGCCCTCGATCAGCACCGGCTCGAAAGCCTGGATGCCCAGGCGGTGCAGCGTCGGCGCGCGGTTCAGCATCACCGGGTGCTCGCGGATCACTTCCTCGAGGATGTCCCAGACCTCCGGCACTTCCTGCTCCACCAGGCGCTTGGCGGCTTTGATGGTGGTGGCGAGACCCAGTAGTTCCAGTTTGTTAAAGATAAACGGCTTGAACAGCTCCAGGGCCATCTTCTTCGGCAGGCCGCACTGGTGCAGCTTGAGCTGCGGGCCGACGACGATGACCGAGCGGCCGGAATAGTCGACGCGCTTGCCGAGCAGGTTCTGGCGGAAGCGGCCGCCCTTGCCCTTGATCATGTCGGCGAGCGACTTGAGCGGGCGCTTGTTGGCGCCGGTCATCGCCTTGCCGCGGCGGCCGTTGTCGAGCAGCGAATCGACGGCTTCCTGCAGCATCCGCTTTTCGTTGCGGACGATGATTTCAGGGGCTTTGAGCTCCAGCAGCCTTTTCAGCCGGTTGTTTCTGTTAATGACTCTCCTGTACAAGTCATTAAGGTCGGACGTGGCAAAGCGTCCACCGTCCAGGGGCACGAGCGGGCGCAGCTCCGGCGGCAGCACCGGCAGCACTTCCATCACCATCCAGTCGGGCTTGATGTTCGAGGCCTTGAAGCCCTCGAGCACCTTCAGGCGCTTCGCGATCTTCTTGATCTTCGCGTCGCTCGAGGTGGCCTCGAGCTCCTTGCGCAGGTTGTCGATCTCCTTGTTGTGCTCGATCGAGCGCAGCAGCGAGCGGATGCCTTCGGCGCCCATCGCCGCGGAGAAGTCGTCGCCGAACTCCTCGACCTTGGCGAGATAGTCGTCCTCGGTGAGGAGCTGGCAGCGCTTGAGCGGCGTGAGGCCCGGGTCGGTCACCACATAGGCTTCGAAGTACAGCACGCGCTCGATGTCCCGGAGGGTCATATCCAAAACCAAACCCAACCTGGAAGGAAGAGATTTCAAAAACCAGATATGGGCAACGGGCGAGGCGAGCTCGATGTGGCCCATGCGCTCGCGGCGTACCTTGGCAAGCGTGACCTCGACACCGCATTTTTCACAAATGACGCCGCGGTGCTTCAGGCGCTTGTACTTGCCGCAAACGCACTCGTAATCCTTGATCGGCCCGAAAATGCGCGCGCAGAAGAGGCCGTCGCGCTCGGGCTTGAAGGTGCGGTAGTTGATGGTCTCCGGCTTCTTCACCTCGCCGTAGGACCAGGAGCGGATCTTCTCCGGCGAGGCGAGGCCGATGCGGATCGCATCGAATTCCTCGGTCTGCTGGACCTGCTTGAAGAGCTCGAGTAGTGCTTTCATTTAGAACCTCTCCAGATCGATGTCGATGCCAAGGGAGCGAATCTCCTTCACGAGCACGTTGAACGACTCCGGCATGCCGGCGTCGATCTTGTGGTCGCCCTTGACGATGTTCTCGTACACCTTCGTGCGGCCGGTGATGTCGTCGGACTTCACCGTCAGCATCTCCTGCAGCGTGTAGGCCGCGCCGTACGCCTCCAGCGCCCACACTTCCATCTCGCCGAAGCGCTGGCCGCCGAACTGCGCCTTGCCGCCGAGGGGCTGCTGCGTCACCAGGCTGTACGGTCCGGTCGAGCGCGCGTGCATCTTGTCGTCGACCAGGTGGTGCAGCTTCAGGACGTGCATGTAGCCCACGGTGACGTTGCGGTCGAACGCCTCGCCGGTCCGGCCGTCGAAGAGCTGCACCTGCCCGGACTGCGGCAGGCCGGCCATCTCCAGCATGCCGTTGATCTCGGCCTCGGCGGCGCCGTCGAACACCGGCGTCGCGAACGGCACGCCTTCCTTGAGGTTGTGCGCGAGCGCGAGCACTTCCTCGTCGGTGAGCTTCGACACGTCCTCGTCCCGGCCGCTGTAGATCGTTTCCACGGTCTTGCGGAGCTCCTGGACCTTTTCGTGCTGCTTGAGGAGCGCGCCGATCTTGAGTCCCAGACCTTTCGCCGCCCAGCCCAGGTGCGTCTCCAGGATCTGGCCGACGTTCATCCGCGACGGCACGCCGAGCGGGTTGAGCACGATGTCGACGGGGGTGCCGTCGGCCATGTGCGGCATGTCCTCGACCGGGGTGATCTTCGAGATCACGCCCTTGTTGCCGTGGCGGCCGGCCATCTTGTCGCCCGGCTGCAGGCGGCGCTTCACGGCCACGTACACCTTCACCATCTTCAGCACGCCCGGCGGCAGCTCGTCGCCCTGGGTGAGCTTCTTCCTCTTCGCCTCGAACATGACGTCGAACTCGCGGCGCTTCTGGGCGAGGGACTCCTTCAGGCCCTCGACCTGCGCGGCGGCCTCCTCGTTGCCCAGGCGGATGTCGAACCAGTCGAATTTCTCGAGGGTCGCGATATAGTCCTTCGTGACCTTGGTGCCCTTCGCGAGCCGCTTCGGTCCGCCGTTGGCGACCTTGCCCGTAAGCAGGCGCTCGAGGCGCTCGAAAGTGTCGCTTTCCACGATTCGCATCTGGTCGGCGAGGTCGGTCTTGTAGCGCTTGAGCTCGTCCTCGATGATCGACTGGCTGCGCTTGTCGCGCTCGATGCCCTCGCGGGTGAAGACCTGGACGTCGATCACGGTGCCGCTGATGCCCGAGGGCACGCGCAGCGAGGTGTCCTTCACGTCGGAGGCCTTCTCGCCGAAGATCGCCCGCAGCAGCTTCTCTTCCGGGGTGAGCTGGGTCTCGCCTTTCGGCGTCACCTTGCCGACCAGCACGTCGCCCGCCTCGACCTCGGCGCCGATGTACACGATGCCCGACTCGTCCAGCCGCGCGAGCTGCGCTTCGGAGAGGTTCGAGATGTCGCGCGTGATCTCTTCCGGCCCGAGCTTGGTGTCGCGCGCGACGACCGTGAGCTCCTCGATATGGATCGACGTGAAGCGGTCTTCGCCGACCACACGCTCCGAGATCAGGATCGAGTCCTCGAAGTTGTAGCCGTTCCACGGCATGAACGCGACCATCATGTTCTGGCCGAGCGCGAGCTCGCCGAGGTCGGTGGAGGCGCCGTCGGCCACCACGTCGCCCTTGGCGAGGCGCTCGCCCTGCTTCACGATCGGGCGCTGGTTGATGTTGGTGTTCTGGTTCGAGCGCGTGTACTTCGTCAGCTTGTAGATGTCCACGCCGACGTCGCCGGCGACGGTCTCGTCGTCGTTGACGCGCACCACGATGCGGTTGGCATCGACGTAGTCGACGACCCCGCCGCGCAGGGCGATCACGCAGGTTCCCGAATCCACCGCCGCCGTGCGCTCCACGCCGGTGCCGACCAGCGGCTTCTCCGGGCGCAGGCAAGGCACGGCCTGGCGCTGCATGTTCGAGCCCATCAGGGCGCGGTTCGCGTCATCGTGCTCGAGGAACGGAATGAGCGAGGCCGCCACCGAGACGATCTGCGAGGGCGCCACGTCCATGTACTGCACTTCCTCGGGCGACTTCAGCTCGAACTCGTTCTTGAAGCGGCAGGAGACCAGCGTGTCGACGAGCTTGCCGCTCTTGTCGATCGAGGCGTTCGCCTGCGCGATCACGTAGTTGCCTTCCTCGATGGCCGACAGGTAGCTGATGTCGCTCGTGACCTTGCTGTCCTTCACCTTCCGGTACGGCGTCTCGAGGAAGCCGTAGCGGTTCGTCCGCGCATAGAGCGCGAGCGAGTTGATGAGGCCGATGTTCGGACCCTCGGGCGTCTCGATCGGGCAGACGCGGCCGTAGTGGGTCGGGTGCACGTCGCGCACCTCAAATCCCGCCCTTTCCCGGGTGAGACCACCCGGTCCAAGGGCGGAAACCCTTCTCTTGTGCGTGATCTCGGACAGGGGATTGGTCTGGTCCATGAACTGCGACAGCTGACTGGAGCCGAAGAACTCCTTGATCGCCGCCGAGATCGGCTTGGCGTTGATCAGGTCATGCGGCATCAGGTTCTCGGACTCGGCCTGCGACAGGCGCTCCTTCACGGCGCGCTCGACGCGCACCAGGCCCGCGCGGAACTGGTTCTCCGCGAGCTCGCCCACCGAGCGCACGCGCCGGTTGCCCAGGTGATCGATGTCGTCGATCTCGCCGCGCCCGTTGCGCAGCTCGACCAGGATCCGGATCACCTCGACGATGTCCTTCGGGCTGAGCGTCATGCGGTGCTCGATCTTCACCTCGAGCTTGCCCTTGTCGATGCCCTTGGACTTGAGGTCGTGGAACATCTTGTCGACCGCCGCCTGGGCCTCGGCCTCGCTGGAGACGCCTTCGAGGCTCACCTTGTTGAGCGAGAGCTCGGGCGCGTTCTTCCAGTAGGCGCGCAGGTCGGCCTCGGCCTCTTTCGGCAGCGCCGTGTTCTTGAAGCGCAGCTGCCAGCTGAACTCGCTCGGCGCGTTGATGCGGCGGTTGAACTTCATGCGGCCGACCGCGGACAGGTCGTAGCGCTCCTCGGCGAAGAACAGGCCATTGAACAGCGCCTCGACCGCGTCTTCCGTCGGCGGCTCGCCGGGACGCATCATGCGGTAGATCGCCACGCGCGCCTGGTTCAGGTCGACGGTCTCGTCGGCGCGCAGGGTCTGGGAGATGTACGGCCCCTGGTCGAGGTCGTTGGTGAACAGCGTCTGGACCTTGTCGACTTTCGACTCGCGCAGCTGGGCGAGCAGCGTCTCGGTGATCTCGTCGTTGGCGTTGGCGATGATCTCGCCGGTGTCCTTGTTGATGACGTTGTGCGCGAGCGTGCGGCCGATGATGAAGTCATCGGGCGCGGTGATCTTCTTCAGCCCGGCGGCCTCCATGTCGCGGATGTGCTTGACCGTGATGCGCTTGTCCTTGGCGACGAGCGTCTTGCCCGACTTGTCGTTGATGTCGAAGCGCGCGACTTCGCCGCGCAGGCGCTCGGGCACCACCTCGAACAGCACGTGGTTGTTCTCGATGTGGAAGCTGTCGAACGCGAAGAACTCCTTCAGGATCCGCTCGGGGGTGTAGCCCAGGGCCTTCAGGAGGATCGTCACCGGCATCTTGCGGCGCCGGTCGACGCGGAAGAACACCACGTCCTTCGGGTCGAACTCGAAGTCCAGCCACGAGCCGCGGTAGGGAATGACGCGCGCGGAGAACAGCAGCTTGCCGCTGGAGTGCGTCTTGCCGCGATCGTGCTCGAAGAACACGCCCGGCGAGCGGTGCAGCTGCGACACGATGACGCGCTCGGTGCCGTTGATGATGAACGAGCCGGTGGTGGTCATGAGCGGGATCTCGCCCATGTAGACCTCCTGCTCTTTCACTTCCTTGGTAGTCGGCTTGGGCGCTTCCTTGTCCATGATGACCAGGCGCACCTTGGCGCGCAGCGGGCTTGCGTAGGTGAGGCCGCGCTGCTGGCACTCCTTCACGTCGAACGGTGGCTCGCCGAGGAAGAAGCTGACGAACTCGAGCCGGGCGTTTCCGGAATGGCTCGAGATCGGGAAGATCGAGGTGAACGCGGCCTGCAGCCCCTGGTTCCTGCGCGACTCCGGCGCTACATGCGCCTGCAGGAACTCCGTATAGGACTCCAGTTGCGTCGCGATGAGGAACGGCACCTTTTGCACGATGGCGCGCTTCGCGAAGCTTTTGCGGATGCGTTTACGCTCGGTCAACGAATAAGTCATGAAGGCTCCTGGCCGCGGATGCTGAAAAAATGCGTGAAATGCAAAGAAGACAAAGGAAAAACCCTTGCCAAAAAGGGTTTTTGCTCTGTCCTCGAATCCCGGGGGGGTCTATCTGACCCCCGCCGGGCCCCGAAGTTCCCTGTGGCTAACAGGGCGTTGCTTACTTGATTTCCGCCTTGGCGCCGGCGTCGGTCAGCTTTTTCAGCACCGTCTCCGCCTCGGCCTTGGAAACGCCTTCCTTCACCGCCTTCGGCGCTCCGTCGACCAGGTCCTTCGCCTCTTTCAGGCCCAGGCTCGTGACTTCGCGCACCGCCTTGATGACGTTCACCTTGTTATCGCCGACGGTAGTCAGCATCACGGTGAACTCGGTCTTCTCCTCGGCGGCTGCGCCCGCCGCCGCTCCGCCGGCAGCCGGCCCCGCGACTGCGACTGCGGCGGCAGCGGAAACGCCGAACTTCTCTTCCATGTCCTTGATGAGCTGCGAGAGCTCGAGGACCGTCATTTTCGAAATTTCTTCCAGAATCTGCGTACGTTCCATTGCTGTCTCCGAATATCCCTAAAAAGGTTCCGACAAATAGAAAAAAGCGATTTAAGCGGCGGCTTTCTCTTTCGAGTCGCGGTAGGCGGCCAGCGTGCGCACGAACTTGCCCGGCACCTCGTTCATGGTGCGTACGAGCTTCGCCACCGGCGCCTGCATGGTGCCCATCAGCTTCGAGAGCAGCTCGTCGCGGCTCGGCAGCAGCGCCAGCGCCTTGATGTCCTTGGCGGACATCAGGGAATTGGGCATCGCGCCGCCGCGGATCACGAACAGCTCCTGCTCCTTGGCGAACTCCGAGAGCACCTTCGCGCCGGCCACCGGATCCTGGGCGATGCCGTACATCAGCGGACCGCTCATCTGCTCGGCCAGCTTCTCGAACGGCGTGCCCTTCACGGCTCTGCGCGCAAGGGTGTTCTTCAGCACCCGCAGGTACAGCCCGGACTTCCTCGCCCTGGACCGCAGCTGCGTGACGCGCTCGACGTTCAGGCCGCGATACTCCGCGACGATGACCGCCTGGGCGCCCGCGAGCTTGGCCACGACTTCGGAGACCATCGCCTGCTTCTGCTCCAGACTAAGACCCAAGGTCTACCTCCTTCCTTACTTCGAAAAATCGGCGACCGAGAATCAGGAGCCTTGCGGATCCTTCTTCGGGTGCACCGTCTGCGTAGGAAACGGCTCGATTAAGCCTTTCGGCTCCTACGGTCTTTGACAGCTGCTCGTTAGAGCAACGGCCCAAAGTTTTTAATGCGGTCATTGCTGCGCCGAGAGCGATGCCGGATCGACTTTTACCCCGACCCCCATCGTGCTCGACACCGAAACCTTTCTGAGAAAAATCCCTTTAGTCGCGGAGGGCTTCGACTTGTTCAGGGCATCGACGAGCGCCGCGAGGTTGTCGCGCAGCTGCTCGGGCGTGAACGACGCGCGCCCGATTGTGCACTGGACCACGCCGGACTTGTCGGCCCGGAACTGGACCTGGCCGGCGCGGGCATTGCGCACTGCCCCCGCGACGTCCGCCGTGACCGTCCCGACCTTCGGATTCGGCATCAGGCCGCGCGGCCCGAGGATCTGGCCGAGCGCGCCCACGACGCGCATTGCTTCCGGTGCGGCGATGACCACGTCGAAGTCCATCTTGCCGGCCTTGACCTGCTCCGCGAGGTCTTCCATGCCGACCAGGTCCGCCCCGGCGGCTTTCGCCGCCTCGGCCTTGTCCCCTGCGGCAAACACCGCCACGCGGACCTTCTTGCCGGTGCCCGCCGGCAGCACGACCGAGCCGCGCACGGTCTGGTCGCCCTTTTTCGCGTCGATGCCGAGGTTCACCGCCACGTCGACCGCCTCGTCGAACTTCGCGGTCGCCGTCTCCTTCACCAGCTTCATCGCTTCCATAGCCGGATACGACTTCGCGTGGTCGACCTTCTTGGCGATCGCCTGCCTGCGCTTGGAGATGTGCGGCATTTACATGCCCTCCACGATTACGCCCATGGAGCGCGCGCTCCCGGCGACGATGCGCATCGCCGATTCGAGATCGGCGGCGTTGAGATCGGGCATCTTCAGCTTGGCAATGTCCTCGACCTGCTTGCGCGTGATCTTGCCGACTTTGTCGGTGTGCGGCCGGGGGCTACCCGATTCGATGCCTACCGCTTTCTTGATCAGCACCGTGGTCGGCGGCGTCTTGATGATGAAGCTGAAGCTCTTGTCGGCGTACGCCGTGATCACCACGGGCAGCGGCAGGCCAGGCTCCACCTTCTGCGTCTGGGCGTTGAACGCCTTGCAGAACTCCATGATGTTCAAGCCGCGCTGGCCGAGCGCCGGCCCGATGGGCGGCGAGGGGTTCGCTTTTCCGGCAGGGACCTGAAGCTTGATCAGGCCGACGATCTTCTTTGCCATCCGAGTCTCCTTTCGGGTTCAGGCGGGCGCCGATTGTTTACGGTGCCCTCCCCGGGTTTCACTTCACTTCACTAAAAATCTAGGCTTTTTCGACCTGGCCGAACTCAAGCTCGACCGGAGTCGAGCGTCCAAAAATCGTGACCGCCACCCGCAGGCGGCTCTTCTCGTAGTTCACGTCTTCCACGGTGCCCTGGAAGTCGGTGAACGGGCCGTCCTTCACGCGCACCATCTCGCCGATCTCGAACAGCACCTTGGGCTTGGGCTTCTCCACGCCCTCGCGCATCTGCTGCATGATCGCCTCGACCTCCTTCTCGGGGATCGGGGCGGGCTTGGTGGCGGTGCCGCCGACGAACCCCGTGACCTTGTTGGTGTTCTTCACCAGGTGCCAGGTGTCGTCGTTCATCTCCATCTCGACCAGCACGTAGCCGGGGAAGAACTTGCGCTCCGACATGTGCTTCTGGCCGCCCTTCATCTCGACGACCTCCTCCACCGGCACGAGGATCTTGCCGAACTTGTCGGTCATGCCCGCGCGGTTGATGCGGTCCTCGAGCGCCTTGCGCACGGACTTCTCGAAGCCCGAATACGCGTGCACCACGTACCAGCGCTTGCTCATGACTTCTTCCAGCCGAGAATCAGGTCGTAGAGAACCCATTCGAGTGTCTTATCGCTTAGCCATAGAAATACCGCCATCACCAGGACGAACGCGAAAACGGCGGCGGTCGTCTGAATCGTCTCCTTGCGCGTCGGCCAGACCACCTTCTTCACTTCCGCGATCGCTTCGCCGGCGAACACCGCGAACTCGCGGCCCGGCACGGTGAACCACGCAACGGCCGCCCCGGCGACCAATCCCCCGATCACCGAGAGGACGCGCAAAATGAGCGCGCTCTCCGCCAGCCAGTAATAGCCGACGACGCCCGCGACCACGAGCGCCCCGGCAATCACCAGCTTGGCGACATCGGCGGCGGACATTCCCTCCTGTGCTTCAGCGGTAGCCATTGGTCCTTTTAGCGCTCAGCGTTCAACATTCCGGTCAGCCGTTTGGCAGGGGCAGAGGGTCTCGAACCCCCAGCCTTCGGTTTTGGAGACCGACGCTCTACCAATTGAGCTATGCCCCTGTCTCTGCGACTTGCTCGACGGCTGCCCGTTAGCCAATGTCGTCACTCGATGATTTTCGCGACGACGCCGGCGCCGACGGTCTTGCCGCCCTCGCGGATGGCAAAGCGAAGCCCCTGCTCCATCGCGATCGGCGTGATCAGCGTCACCACCATCTTCACGTTGTCCCCGGGCA
>Ga0209131_1000446_pt1 | contig 30027 bp, 31 predicted proteins | sample GraSoi_2013_40cm_FD_185826 | JGI IMG/M metagenome (GOLD analysis project Ga0209131, IMG submission 185826) | Grasslands soil microbial communities from the Angelo Coastal Reserve, California, USA - Sample 9_17_2013_40cm (SPAdes) (version 2) | ecosystem: Environmental > Terrestrial > Soil >...
GCCAGTGGATCACGGGGGAGGCCGCGCGCCAGGACGGCCATCGCTGGCGCGCGCGCGCCTGCGCGCTTCTCACCGGCTTCGGCACGGTGAGGGACGACGACCCGCAGCTCAACGTGCGCGGCGTCGATACTCCTAGGCAGCCGCTCAAGATCGTCGTCGATTCGAAATTCGAGACATCCGCTTCCGCTCGCCTTCTGAAAGAGGGGAAGACGCTTGTCGTAGGCGCGGTGAACGAGGAAAGGAAAATCGCGGCGCTCAAGGCAGCGGGCGCCGAAGTGATCATCATCCCCAACGACCGCGGCAAAGTCGAGCTTTTCAAGCTGATGGAGGAGCTCGCGAGGCGCGAGCTGAACGAGATTCACGTCGAGGCTGGCACGAAACTCAACGGCTCCTTCTTTCAGGCGGGGGTGGTGGACGAGCTGCTGGTCTACCTCGCGCCGAGCGTCATCGGAGACTCAGGGCGAGGCATGTTCAACTTGCCCGAGTTCACCCGGCTGTCGCAGGCGACCGCATTGAAGATTCGCGAGACCGAACGCGTAGGCGCGGATTTGCGCATTCTTGCGCGGGTCTGATGGAGGGAGCGCGGAGTTACTTCTCGCCCTTGAACGCGCGCTTTAATTCCTGGGCGCCTTCCTTGGCTGCGCCGCCCACGGCCTGGCCGGCTTTCTTCGCTTCGTGCCCGATTTCCTTGCCGGCTTTTTTCGCGCCTTGCCAGGCCTCGCGCGCGGCCGATCCGACGGCCTGGCCCGCCTTGCGCGCATCCTCTTTGACGCTTCCTTCTTCGGCGCCCGAAATATGCGTGACAAGAAGAATCATCGCAGCTGCGCAGATCGTGATCCTGTACTGGAGCGTCATGAGCGACTCCTCGAACGATTCCGATTTGCAGAATGATACGCATCTGGCGTGCAAAGCCAAGTAGAATCCCGCTCTGTCTAATTCCAATAGACTGCTATCTCGGACAAATGTTCAGCGGAATCGTCGCCGCGACGGGGCGGATCATGAAGGCGGAAAGGCGCGAAGGCGGGTTGCGCCTCACGGTGGACGCCGGCACGCTCCGGCTTCGCGATGTCGCCATCGGCGACAGCATCGCCGTGAACGGCGTATGCCTCACCGTAGTCGCGCGTGCCGGGAAAAGCTTTGGCGTGGACGTGTCCCGTGAAACCCTGCGCTGCACCGTGGGGCTCGACGAGCCGGGCGAAATCAATCTCGAGAAAGCGCTGCGGATGTCCGACCGGCTCGGCGGCCATCTCGTTTCGGGGCATGTGGACGGTGTCGGCAAGGTCACGCACTTCCAAGGGGCCGGGGCAAATCGTCTTCTTCGGGTACGGGCGCCGCGCGGGCTCGCGCGCTACATCGCGCGCAAGGGCTCGGTCGCCGTGCACGGCGTGAGCCTGACGGTGAACGCGGTGCGCGGCGCCGAATTCGAGGTCAACCTGATTCCACACACGCTCGCCGTGACCACGCTCAAGCATCTTCGGATGGGCGACCGCGTCAACCTGGAAGTGGACCCTCTCGCGCGCTACGCCGAGCGCTTGCTCCGTCGCTAAGCGGTCGAGCCCGCGGCGCGACCGCATGCACCTCAGATGGCATTTTCTCCGGCCGAGATCGAGCAGCGCCGCGCACTCGCGCCGCGCCCCGAGTTTCCCCCCGAGCTGCCGATCTGCGCGAAGCGCGAAGAGATCGCAAAGGCCATAGCCTCGCATCCAGTCGTCATCGTGTGCGGCGAAACCGGCTCGGGCAAGACCACCCAGCTGCCGAAGATTTGCCTCGGGCTGGGTCGCGGGATCGAAGGACTCATCGGGCACACGCAGCCGCGCAGGATCGCCGCGCGCGCCACTGCCGCCCGCGTCGCGCAGGAGTTGAAGACCGAGCTCGGGGGCGCCGTCGGTTACAAGATCCGCTTCACCGACCGAGTCGGCCCGCGTTGCTATATCAAGATCATGACCGACGGCATCCTGCTCGCGGAAACGCAGGGCGACCGCGAATTGCGGCAATACGACACACTCATCATCGACGAGGCGCACGAGCGCAGCCTCAACATCGACTTCCTGCTCGGCTATGTGAAGCAACTGCTCCCGCGGCGGCCGGACCTCAAGCTCGTCATCACCTCTGCAACCATCGATGCCGAGCGGTTCTCGAGGCACTTCGAGCTCGACGGAAAGGCGGCCCCCGTCATCGAGGTTTCCGGGCGGCTCTATCCGGTAGAAGTCCGCTACCACCCAGTCGAGTCGGAAGACGACGACTACGATCTCAACGAGGCGATCAGCGACGCGGCGGAGGAGCTGGCGCGCGAGGGTCAGGGCGACGTCCTCGTGTTCTTACCGGGCGAGCGCGAGATCCGGGAGGCGGGGGAGACGCTGAGAAAACACCATCCGCCTCAGACTGAAATCCTGCCCCTGTTCGCGCGGCTCTCGGCCGAGGAGCAGGAGCGCATTTTCAAGCCTCACGCCGGCCGGCGCATCGTGCTCGCGACCAACGTCGCCGAGACCTCGCTTACCGTGCCTGGAATCCGCTACGTGGTGGACACAGGTCTCGCGCGCGTCAAGCGCTACAGCTACCGGAGCAAGGTCGAACAGCTGCGCGTGGAGAACATTTCCCGGGCCTCGGCGAAGCAGCGCGCCGGCCGCTGCGGCCGGGTCGCGAGCGGCGTATGCGTGCGCCTCTACGCCGAGGACGAGTTCAGCTCGCGTCCGGCGTTCACCGATCCGGAAGTGATGCGCTCGTCGCTCGCCAACGTCATCCTGCGGATGAAGTCTCTCGGCCTGGGCGCGGTGGAGGAATTCCCCTTCATCGATCCGCCCCATTCGAAGGCCATTCAGGACGGCTATGCGCTGCTCGCCGAGCTGGGCGCCGTGGACGAGGCCAACGGGCTTACCGAAATCGGAAAGCAGCTTGCGAGACTGCCGGTCGACCCCCGCATCGGCCGCATGGTACTCGCGGCGAAATCGGAGAACGCGCTCGGCGAGGTGCTGGTCATCGCCGCCGCGCTCTCGGTGCAGGACCCTCGCCAGAGGCCGGGCGAGCGCGCCGCCGCAGCCGACGAGGCGCAAAAGCAGTTCAACGACGAGAAGTCGGATTTCCTCTCCTGGATCAAGCTCTGGGAGTTCTTCGATGAGGCGCTCGAGCACAGGAAATCGAGCCGCAAGCTGCACCAGTCCTGCCGCGAGCATTTCCTCTCCTTCAACCGCATGCGCGAATGGCGCGATATCCACAGGCAGCTCAAGGAGCTGGTCGTCGAGCTCGGCTGGCGCGTTTCAGAGACGCCTGCCACCTATGAGCAAGTGCATCGGGCGCTGCTCGCCGGCCTGCTCGGCAACGTCGGCACGAAGACCGAGGAGGGAAATTACCTGGGTGCCCGCGGCATCCGCTTCTGGATTCATCCCGGCTCCGGAGTGCGAAGGAAGGCCGGGCGCTGGGTCATGGCGGCGGAGCTGACCGAGACCACGCGCCTGTACGCGCGCTGCGTCGCCACCCTCTCACCAGAGTGGCTGGAGTCCGTCGGCGCGCATCTCGTCAAGCGGCATCAATACGAGCCGCATTGGGAGAAGCAACCCGCGCGCGTCGCCGCGTTCGAGCGCGGGACGCTCTACGGTTTGCTGCTGTATGCAAAGCGGCGCGTACATTTCGGTCCGATGGATCCGGCCGAATCGAGAAAGATCTTCATCCGCCAGGCGCTGGTCGAGGGCGACTACGACACACGCGCGCCGTTTTTCCTGCACAACCGCAGGCTCGTGCGGGAGATCGAGCAGCTCGAGCACAAGTCGCGCCGGCCCGACGTCCTGGTGGACGACGAGCTGATCTACGCGTTCTACGAGAGTCTCGTCCCAGAGGGTATCCACAACGGCCCGGATTTCGACCGTTGGCGGCGCGAAGCGGAGGCGAAGAATCCAAAGCTGCTTTTCCTCAAGCGCGACGACCTGATGCGCCACCAGGCGGCAGGGATCACGACGGAGCAGTTTCCGCACCAGCTCGAGATGGCGGGACGCAGCTTCGCGCTCGATTACCATCACGAGCCAGGCTCGCAGCGCGACGGCGTGACGCTCATAGTGCCGCTCCTCGCGCTGAACCAGGTCGATGCGGCCCGGTGCGACTGGCTCGTGCCGGGTCTGCTGCGTGAAAAGATTACGCGACTCGCCAAGTCGCTGCCGCAGAAGCTCCGGCAACGGCTCGGCGCGCTGCCGGAGTTCGTCGGCGCGTTCCTTCGGGCGAACGAGCGCGCGGATGCGCCGCTTGCGCAGGCCATCGCCCGCTACGCGCGTCGCGAGCTGAACCTCGCCGTTCCGCTAGATGCCTTCAGGCAAGAGATGCTGCCCGCACATCTTTCGATGAATTTCCGCATCGTCGACGAGCACGGCCGGCAGCTTGCCACCAGTCGCAACCTCGCCCAGTTGCGCGCCGAGCTCGGCCAGAAGGCCGGAGACCAATTCGCCGAGCTCGCACGGGCCGACGCGCCGCCTGAAAAAGTCACCGCTTGGGAGTTCGGCGATCTCGAGGAAGTGATGGAGATCCGGCGCGGCTCGCAGACGCTGATCGGGTATCCGGGTCTGGCGGATCACGGCGATTCCGTCAGTCTCGAGGTGTTCGATTCCGCGGACAAGGCGCGCGAAGGACACCGCGCCGGCCTGCGGCGCTTGTTCATGCTGCAGCTCAAGGAACAGGCCCGCCATATCGAGAAAAATCTGCCCGTGTCGCACGCGATGGCGCTTCATTTCGCCGCCTTCGGCGAGGCCGCCGAGCTCAAGGAGCAGCTGCTTGCCGCGGCTTTCGATCGTGCCTGCATGCAGGAGCCCTGGCCGCGCTCGCGCGCCGAGTTTGAGCGGCGCCGCGACGAAGCACGCTCGCGCGTCACGCTGCTCGCGCAGGAGATCACGCGGCTCGCGGGAGCAATTCTCGCCGAGCATGCAGCGCTGCAGAAAAAGCTGCAGCAGACGTCCAAGGCGTTTCCCGAGCCTTGCCGCGACATCCAGGAGAGCACGACCCGGCTTCTCTCAAAGCGGTTCATCGAGCAGACGCCCTACGATCGGCTGCAGCACTTCCCGCGCTACCTGAAGGCCGCGGGCCTGCGGCTCGACAAGCTGCGGGCCGAACCCAGCCGCGACGCGCGCCTCGCCGCGGAGTTTGCGCCGCTCGCCGCCCAGTGGCAGAGAGACCAGGCGAGGCAACTCAAGTCAGGCAACCGTGATCCGCAACTCGAACAGTTCCGCTGGCTGCTCGAGGAGCTGCGCGTGCAGCTTTTCGCCCAGGAGCTGAAGACCTCCGTGCCGGTTTCGGTGAAGCGGCTGTCGAAGATGTGGCAAACTATTCGACGCTGATGTTCAGCGCTTCGGGCCGTCAACATGAACGCGATACTCAATGCCCTTGCGCGGGCGTTTGTCAGTATGGTGCATCCGAAGATGCTCTGGCTCATGGTATGGCCGGTGATCGTCGCCCTTGTCCTGTGGGTGACGCTCGCCGTGCTTTACTGGGGCGAGGCCGCGCAGTGGATCGCCGCTCAGTTGCACCATTGGCCGCAGTACGAATGGGCGGTCTCGGTCTGGCCCCTCAAGCTCATTGCGGCATGGTTCGGCTGGATCTTCCTGCTGCTGCTGTTCGTGCCCGCGGTTCTGATCACGGCCGTGCTGATCATCAGTGTCGTTTCCATGCCGGCGATGGTCGCTCATGTCGGCGGGCGCGACTACCCGGCCCTCGCGCGCCGGAAGGGGGGCACGTTCGCCGGCAGCCTCTGGAATGCCCTCGCCGCGCTCATGCTGTTTGCGCTGCTCTTTGCGGTCAGCTTGCCGCTGTGGCTGGTCCCGCTGCTGTGGCCGGTGCTGTCCGTCGCCCTGTTCGGCTTTTTCAACCAGCGCGCATTCCGCTACGACGCTCTCGCGGAGCACGCGACCACGGCCGAGATCGCCGAGATCGTCCGCCGCCATCGGGGCGAACTGTTTCTGCTGGGCGTCGCGCTCGCGCTCATCGGTCATGTCCCCGTGCTCGGGCTCTTCATGCCGGTATACGGCGGGCTCGCTTTCATCCACTTCGGCCTCGCACGCCTCGGCGAGCTGCGCAGCGAGCCGATCGAGGGTTCGGCGACGCGGGTGTGAGATGGGGATCGGGGCGATCATCATCGGCGACGAGATCATTCGCGGTAAGCGCGAGGACAAGCATTTCGCCAAGCTGATCGAGATCCTCGGCGCACGCGGAATGAAACTGGATTGGTGCCAGTACCTAGGTGACAGGCCCGAGCTCATCAGCGCGACGCTCAAGCGTACCCTCGCCTCGGAAGACGTCGTTTTCAGCTTCGGCGGCATCGGGGCTACGCCGGATGATCACACGCGGGGGTGCGCCGCCGAAGCAGCCGGCGTTGAGCTCGCGCTTCACCCTGAGGCGGAGGCGGAGATTCGCGGCCGATTCGGGGCGGAGACTACCCCGCAGCGCCTGAAGATGGGTGAATTCCCGCGCGGCTCGCGGATCATCCCGAATCAATACAACCGCATCCCGGGGTTTTCCCTGGGCGATCACCATTTTGTGCCCGGATTCCCAGTCATGGCCTGGCCGATGGTCGAGTGGGTGCTTGACCATCGCTATGCGCACCTGTTTCACCTCGCGCCCGAGGCCGAGGCCTCGATCATCGTTTATGACCTGCCGGAATCGACGATCACGCCGCTCATGCTCGAAGTCGAGTCGAGCTTCAGCGGGCTGAAGTCGTTCAGCCTGCCCAGCATGGGCGAGCAAGGCGTGCGCCGTCATATCGAGCTCGGCGTGCGGGGTGCGCCGGAAGAAGTGACGCCAGCTATCGAGCAGATGAAGCTTGGGGTGGCTGCGCTCGGCGGCAGGTGGGAAGAAAACCTTTAGTACAAACAAAAAGCCCTGGCTTGCGCCAGGGCTTTAGGGCGCCCACGGAGAGGAGGAGGAGGGGGCCGTGGGCGCGAAGCCTGTGGCTTAGGCTGCCGCGCGCTGTTTCTTGGATTCCTTGGCGGATGAAGTCGCCGTGGCGAAATTCGCTTCGGCGATCTCGGTGGCCTGCTTTGCGACCTTGTTGAAGCTCGCGTAGGCTGTGTTGGCCGCGGCGAGCGCGGACTTCACGGCGGCGACGGCGACGTCGGAGCCGCCTGGCGCATTCTTCGAGACCTTGTCGAGAAGACCGACCAGGTTCTTGTTAAACTCGACGGCTTGCGCTTCGAGGAACTTGGCCAATTCGCCGTTCGTTTGGGCGGCGACTTCGTAGACGCTGCGCGAGTAGGCGATGGCTTTCTCCATCGTCGGCTGGGTCGCCGAGGCGTTCAGGTTGAGATATTCCTGGGGGTCTTTGGCGTTGAGCAGCGCCTTGGCGTGGCCGACGCCTTCCTCGAATGCGGCCTTGGTTGCATTGAAATACAGGGCGGACAGGCGCTCGAAAGCGGCGAACTGCGTGTGCGCGAGACCCAGGATGGCCTCGATGCCGGCCTTGTTCGTGCTGGCGATTTGTTCGGGCGTGAAGTTCATGATCATCTCCGTAAAGGGTTGGAATGTTTGCGTTAGCTTAGTGCTCTTGTCCTGTGGTGCCTTAGTGCTACTCTGGTAATTGTTGCGGTGCAGCAAAAAGGATTCTACAAGGATAACAATCGATGTCAAGAATTATTTGTGCGACGCAATAGATTTTAAAGGCCTAGAGGATAAACATCCCAAATATAAAGCCAGTTACATCAGAATCGTCGTCCGAGAAGTCAGTAGACACCTACTTCCAAGTCTTTGTTTTTAAATGATCCCGTGCCCTGTCCGGAGGGCTGGACAGTGAGCGAATCGTGAGCACACCCTCCTACGTACCGCCCCCTTCGATCCTCGCGCTGGTCGTCCTGCTTGCCCTCGGCTGGGGGGTCAACTGGCCGATCATGAAGATGGTGATGGCCGAAATGCCGCCTCTGCACTTCCGTGTCCTTTGTCTTGGCGTCGGGGCAGTGGGCCTGTTCGCGATTGCGCGGGCCAATCGGTTGCCGATCCGCGTCCCTCCCGGAGCCTGGCCGAGGCTGATCGCGATCACGCTTTTCAACGTTGCTGCATGGAATGTGCTCGCAGTTTACGGCGTCACGTTCATGGAATCCGGGCGCGCCGCGATCCTCGCCTACACGTTTCCGGTCTGGGGTGTGCTGCTCGGGGTGTGGGTCCTGCGCGAGCCGGTGACAGGCACCCGGCTCGCGGGGGTGGTTCTGGGCGTCCTCGGGATGCTGGTGCTTATCGGTGATGAGATCCACGCCGTGGGGCGCTCACCAACCGGGGCCCTGCTGCTCATCGCCTCGGCGATCAGCTGGGCGGTCAGCACCGCAATCATGAAGCGCTGGCCGGTCGATCTGCCGACCACCTCTTTTACAGGCTGGCAGATGCTGCTCGCCCTCGTGCCTATTCTCCCGGGCGCTTTGTTGTTCGAGGAAGGGAGTTTTTCGCCGCTCGCCCTCTCGACTTGGCCCTTCTGGGGGCTCGTCTACAACGCGCTCGTCAGCTCGATCCTCTGCAACTGGGCCTGGATCAAGATCGCGACACACGCGCCGATCAGCGTTTCCTCGCTCTCCACGCTGATGATCCCGATCGTGGGTGTGTTCAGCGGAATGCTGTTGTTGGGCGAGCGTCCGCAGTGGAGCGATTTGGCCGCACTCGTCCTGGTCGTCGCCGCCCTGGCGGTCGTGCTCGTGCCGCAGCACCAGGCAGCGTAGCCTGGCTCGCTCAGCCCAAGCCGCCTTCCCGGATGCTGCGTCGAGTCGGGATTCTTTCGGTACGCCAGTTCGCTATTGCCCAGCCCCAGATCTCCGCAATTCTCCCCGCCGCGAGCCCCGCCGGCGGCTCCTGGCCGAGAAAGCGCAGGGCTTGGCAAAGCCGAACCGGTGCCTCCGTGACGGTCAAAGGGGCGGCGCGCGTCTGCTTGCTGAGCTTTTCGCCGGTTTGATTCACCGCAACCGGAAGATGCATGTATCGCGGAGTCGGGTGACCCAGCAAGCGCTGCAACAGGATCTGCCGCGCCGTAGAGGCGAGCAAATCGGCGCCGCGCACCACATCGGTGATGCTCTGCTCGAAATCATCCACCACCACTGCGAGCTGGTAGGCAAAGAGGCCGTCCGCGCGCCGCACAATGAAGTCGCCGACTTCTCGAGCCAGGTTCTGCTCGATCCTGCCCTGAAGCAGGTCCTCAAATCCGATCACGGCGTTGTCGACGCGCACGCGCATCGCTCGAGCCGGGCGTCCAGGCGAAAGCCCCTTGCGGCAGGTGCCGGGGTAGATGGATTCGCTCGCCACGGATACGGTCGAATCGGAAATCTCCCGCCGCGTGCAAGCGCACGGAAACACCGCATGCTCGTGCTCGAGACGTTTCAGCGCGGCTCCGTAGGCCGCGTCGCGACGGCTCTGGAACACGACTTTCCCGTCCCATTCGAACCCGTACGCCTCGAGCATACTGAGAATCGCCTTGGAGGCCCCCCGAGCCTCACGCGGCCGATCGAGATCCTCCATGCGCACCAGCCATCTGCCCCTGTTCCAGCGCGCCTCGAGATAGCTGCCGACCGCGGCGACGAGCGAGCCGAAATGCAGCGGGCCGGTCGGGGAGGGAGCAAAGCGCCCGCGATAGCGTGTCGTCGAGTCATGCATAATCTGGGACGAAAATCATATCAGCGTTTCCGGGCGAGCCGAAAATCCATGACCGATCCCCATCGCATCGTTATCGTCGGCGGCGGCGCAGGCGGCCTTGAGCTTGCGACCCGGGCGGGGGACCGCTTTGGGCGCAGAGGACGCGCCACTGTCACCCTCGTGGACAAGAACGAGACCCACCTCTGGAAGCCCCTCTTGCACGAGGTCGCCGCCGGAAGCATGGACATTCACGCGCACCAGCTCGATTACCTCGCGCAGGCACGCTGGCACCACTTCACGTTCTGCTGCGGCGCGCTGGAGAGTATCGATCGCGCGCGGCGCGAGATCGCGGTGGCGCCTACGGTGGATGAGCGCGGCGTCGAAGTCATCCCGCGCCGCACCCTGAGCTACGATACGTTGGTGATCGCAATCGGCAGCGTCGCGAACACCTTCGGCGTCCCCGGGGTCGAGGAGCACGCCTACGCGCTGGAATCGGCAGCCGAGGCAGACCGCTTCCACCGGCGCCTGATCAACGCTTGCATCCAGGCCAACTATCGGCCCGGCAACGCGCCGGCCCGGCTGCGCGTGGTGATCGTCGGCGCAGGAGCGACCGGCGTCGAGCTCGCCGCCGAGCTGCACAACACCACCCGAGTGTTCGCCGCATACGGCCTCCAAAACATAGACCCGGAGCGTTTCCTCCACATCACCCTCCTCAATGCCGACTCACGAATCCTGCCGATGCTTCCCGAGCGCATTGCCAAGGCCGTGACCGGAGCGCTCGAAGATCTGGGCGTGCTCGTCGCGTGCTCCGAGCAGGCCGTCGAGATCACGGCGAGCGAGGTGAAGACCAAAAGCGGTAAATCCTACCCGGCGGATCTCGCGGTCTGGGCGGCGGGAATCAAAGGTGCGGATCTCCTCAAGAACCTAGATGGACTGGAAACCAACCCGATCAACCAGCTCGTCGTCCAGCCGACGCTGCAGACGACGCGCGATGCGGACGTCTTCGCGTTGGGCGATTGCTCGGTGTTCCCGCGCGAAGGGAAAGCGCATCCTGTGCCGCCTGCCGCCCAGGCCGCGCACCAGCAGGCTTCCCATCTGCTCGGGTCGATCGCCCTGCGCATGCGCGGGCGGCCGCTCGCGCCCTTCCGCTACCGCGACTTCGGTACTCTCGTGTCGCTCGGCGAATACAGCACCATCGGATCGCTGATGGGTTTTCTGTCCGGCAAGAGCTACCGCGTCGAGGGCTGGTTCGCGCGGCTGATGTACCTGTCGCTGTACAAGATGCACCTGTACGCGCTCCATGGTCCTGTCGGCGTCGCGCTCGACACCTTGGCGCGGTTCCTCAAACGCGGCACCGAACCGAGCGTCAAGCTGCACTGATGGTCGGTTCGATCCTGAAGATCGTGCTCGGCGTCGCCATCGGTGTACCGCTGTTCGCGTGGTTTTTCCAGGAGCGGATGCTGTTCTTCCCGCGTTCGCTGGACTCTCGCCCTGCACCGCGCCCGAATGTCGAGGAGGTGAGCATCGTCGCCGCGGATGGCGCCAAGCTCCGCGGCTGGCTGGTGAAGGGCGACGCGACTCCCGCGCCGCTCGTCATCTACTTCGGCGGCAACGCGGAAGAAGTTTCCTGGCTGGCCGACGTAGCTGACCATTTTGCCGGCTGGTCGCTGCTGCTCGTGAACTTTCGCGGCTACGGGGAGAGCGAAGGCAAACCCGGGGAAAAGGAACTCTTCGAGGACGGGCTGACGATCCACGACTATGCAATGCGGCGTCCGGACGTGAATTCCGGACGCATCGTCGCGATGGGCCGCAGCTTGGGCAGCGGCGTTGCGGTTTACCTGGCGGCACATCGCCCCCTGCGGGGCGTCATACTCGTGTCGCCCTACGACAGCATGGTCGAAGTGGCAAAGCGCCACTATCCCTTTCTGCCGGTCTCGCTCATGCTCCGGCACCGCTTCGATTCCCTGGCCCGTGCACCGCAGATCCCGGCACCGCTGCTGTGCCTTGTCGCGACCGAAGACCGGGTCATCCCGGCCGCACACTCCCGCGTGCTGTTCGAGGCATGGCGCGGCACCAAGTCCTGGCACGAAGTTCCGCGCTCCGATCACGACAGCATCTCAGGTGAACCCGAATACTGGCGCTCGATTGCGGATTTTCTGAAGGCGCTGCGTTAAGGGGCGCAAACGCCCCTGCTATACTTGTGTCTCGTCGAATTCCGGAGATCCCCGCATGGCAACGATCGCGTTGACCAAGGACAATTTCGAGCAAGTCGTGAACGGCAACGACATGGTCCTCGTCGATTTCTGGGCGCCTTGGTGCGGGCCGTGCAAGAGTTTCGCGCCGGTATTCGAAGCCGCTTCGGAAAAGCACGCCGACATCGTCTTTGGGAAAGTGAACAGCGACGATGAGCAGGAGCTGGCCGCCTCGTTCAACATCCGCTCGATCCCAACGCTGATGCTTTTTCGCGAGAAGGTGATTCTCTTCTCTCAGGCGGGCGCGCTTCCGGGTTCGGCGCTCGAGCAGGTCATTCGCCAGGGCAAGGAACTCGACATGACCGCTGTGCGCAAGGAGATTGCCGAACGCGAAGCTGGCGCGCAGCAGGCCTCAGTCGAGGGAAAATAAAAAAGGCAGGGGCGTTCCCTGCCTTTTTCTATGGATCGAAAAGCTTATTTCTTCATCTCGTCCTTCTTTGCGGCTTTCTTCGAGGCTTTCTTATCAGCTTTTTTCCCGTCTTTCTTCATTCCATCCTTCTTCATTTCGTCTTTCTTCATCGGCGCGCCGGCGTGGGACGCCGCGACGGAAAAGCCACTCGACACCGCGAAGAGCGCGGCTACCAACAGCGACATGAGCTTCTTCATTCAATGTCTCCTCTGAGCGTTATTAGAATGATCCGGTCGCCGGAAACCGGTCAACCGCGCCGTATCCTAGCATATATCGTTGAAAGTGCGAAGGATTCACCGGGCTCGAGCCGGAATGCACGCCGCGACTCCCCGCCCGCCCTGCCGCGTGCAAGGACTGGCAAGTGAACCCAGGCATCGCCTACGCCCTGCTGGGTGCGGCCCTATTCGGGGCGAGCACCCCGATTGCCAAGCTTCTCGTCGGAGAAATCGAACCCGTCATGCTAGCGGGCCTGCTCTACGCGGGGTCGGGCTCGGGACTCGGGCTGTGGCTCGCTGTGCGCGGCTTGATTTCGCCCGCGGTCGAGCGGCCGCGATTCGCGGCAAGCGATTACAAGTGGCTTGCCGGCGCCGTCGTCTCGGGTGGCGTCATCGGCCCCACGCTTCTGATGCTCGCCCTTACCACGACCTCCGCCTCGGCCGCCTCGCTGCTGCTGAACCTCGAAGCCGTGTTCACCGCTCTCCTGGCTTGGTTCGTGTTTCGAGAGAACTTCGATCGACGCTTGATGCTGGGGATGGGTCTGATCGTCTGTGGCGGCGTGGTTCTCGGCTGGCGACCGGGGGAGATCGGGACCCCCTGGCCCTCGCTCGCGGTGGCGGGCGCCTGCTTATGCTGGGCGCTCGATAACAACCTCACCCGGAAGATTTCCGCCGGGGACTCCGTCAAGATCGCCGGCATCAAAGGTCTGGCGGCGGGAACGGTCAACCTTGGCGTCGCGGCGGCTTTTGGAGCGGCGCTGCCGGGGGCGGAAGTTGCCGCAGCCGCAGCGCTGGTCGGCCTGCTCGGCTATGGGGTGAGCCTTGCCCTCTTCGTGGTGGCGCTGCGGCAGCTCGGCACCGCACGGACCGGCGCCTATTTTTCAACCGCGCCTTTTATCGGTGCTGCCGCGTCGTTTGCGCTTCTTGGCGAGGCCCCGGACGCGTTGTTCTGGGTCGCGTCGGTCCTGATGGCGGCCGGCGTGGCACTGCATCTCGCGGAACGCCACCGGCACCTGCACCGGCACGAGGCGCTGACGCATATTCACCCACACACCCACGACGAGCATCATCTCCATGAGCACGATTTTGCCTGGGACGGCGCCGAGCCGCACTCGCACACTCACGAGCATGATCCCCTCAGCCACAGCCATGCGCACTTTCCGGATATTCATCATCGGCACAGTCACTGATCTCCTGCGCGCTCTGATGCTCGCGTCGCTCGCAGTCGCGGCATACGCCGCGCCTTACGTGCCCGCGGAGGACGCCACGGTGCTCGAGAGATTGCCCGTGAGGCCGGGCGATCCGGTCGCCCGCGAGCTGCGTCAGTTGCGTGCCGAGCTGACCGCCAACCCGCGCAGACGGGACACGGCGGTCCGGCTCGCCGAGCGCTATTTCGAGCTTGCCAGCTCGGAAGGGGACCCTCGCTACGTGGGTTACGCGCAGGCGGCGCTCAAACCCTGGTGGGATCTGCCGGCCCCGCCGCTGGACGTTCTCGTGATGCGGGCGATCCTCAAGCAGTACAGCCACGATTTCTCCGGCGCGATGCAGGACCTCGAAGGAGCGACGCGCGAAGACCCCCAAAACGCGCGCGCCTGGTCCTGGCGCGGCGCGATCCACATGGTGCAGGCGGATTACGAAAGGGCGCGGGAAGATTGCCTGACCCTGGCGAAGCTCGAATCCGAGCTCTACGCCGCCGGGTGCATAGCCTACCTCGACGGCACCACGGGCAAGGCCGCCGCCGCGTATCGCGCGCTCTCGGCGGCGCTTGCCAAGAACGCGGACGCAGCGCCCGAAGTGAAGGTGTGGGTGCTGACGCGCCTCGCAGAGATGGCCCTGCGACAAGGCGACGCGAAGCAGGCCGAGGAGCATTTCCGCGCGGCGTACTTCGAACCGATCAACGACCAGTTTCTGCTCGCGGCCTACGCGGACTTTTTGCTCGACCAAGGACGTCCGGAGGAAGTCGTCCCGCTGCTCGTCGACTGGGTGAAATCGGACATCTTGCTGCTTCGTCTTGCCCTCGCCGAGCGGGCGCTCAAGGCGCCGAAGGCGCGGGAGCACACCGAGGCGCTCAGATCCCGGTTCGACGCCGCGGCCTTGCGCGGCGACAAGCTGCATCAGCAGGAAGAGGCGCGCTTCAACCTCTATCTCCTCGGCAACAAGGAAAAGGCGCTCGCCCTGGCACGGGAGAATTGGAAGCTGCAGCGCGAGCCGCGCGATGCGCGCATTCTGCTCGAGGCGGCGCTCGCGATGAAAGACCCGGCGGCTGCGCAGGAGGCGCTCGACTGGCTCGAGCGCTCGGGGCATGAGGATCCGGCCTTGCGCCGCACGGCCGAAAAACTGAAAGCGCTCAAGCGATGAAAGCGCTGCCGGCTGCGCTCCTCCTTTTGGTCGCTTCCTCCGCGCTCGCGCACAAGCCGAGCGACAGCTACCTCGCGATCCGCGTGGAGGGATCGAACCTGAGCGGGCAGTGGGACATCGCCTTGCGCGATCTCGATTTTGCGATCGGCCTGGACGACAGCGGAGACGGCGATATCACCTGGGGCGAGGTGAAGGCGCATCACGCGGATGCCGCCGCCTATGCTCTGGCGAGATTGAAACTGCGCTCGGGAACGGCAGACTGTCCGGCCAGCGCGACCGAATTTCTCGTCGACGACCACAGCGACGGAGCCTATTCGGTGATGCGCTTTGAGGCCCGCTGCCCCGACGACGTGACCACGCTCGAAATCAGCTACAGCCTTTTCGCCGACCTCGATCCGCAGCACAGGGGACTGCTGCGCTTGGAGCACGGCACGGGGACGCGCACCGCCATATTCGGCCCGGAGCGGGCAACCCAAAGCTTCGAGCTGGCGAAGATTTCGGCGCTCACCCAGTTCGTCGACTACGGCCGCGAGGGGGTGTGGCACATCTGGATCGGCTTCGACCATATCCTGTTCCTGCTGTCGCTGCTCCTGCCTGCGGTGCTCGTGCTCGAAGGGGGACGCTGGCAGGCGGTCGCTCGGTTTCCCCCGGCATTCTGGGAAGTGTTCAAGATCGTCACTTCGTTCACCGTAGCGCACTCGATCACGCTGAGCCTTGCGGCGTTGGGAGTGATCTCGCTGCCCTCGCGGCTGGTGGAATCGGCGATCGCGACCTCGGTCGTGCTCGCCGCGCTGAACAACGTCTTCCCCGTCGTACACGGGCGGCGCTGGATGGTCGCTTTCGCCTTCGGCCTGATTCATGGCTTCGGATTCGCCAGCGTTCTGAGAGATCTCGGGCTGCCGCAGGGCGCCCTGCTCATCGCGCTCGTCGGCTTCAATCTCGGCGTTGAGATCGGCCAGCTCGCGATCGTGAGTGCGTTCCTGCCGGTCGCGTACGGGTTGCGGGCGAGCTGGTTCTACCGCCGCCTGGTCTTCGTCGGGGGGTCCACCGCCATCGCCGGGATCGCCGGAATCTGGCTCATCGAGCGGGCGTTCAACATGAAGATCATCACCCCTTGATGAACGACCCGGGAAACCCCATATCGAGACGACACGGAAGCCTGCAATGATCGAAATCCGCAAAAGCGAGGAACGCAGCCTTGCCGACCACGGCTGGTTGCGCTCCTACCACACTTTCTCGTTCGCGGATTACTACGATCCCGAGAACATGGGATTCGGCCATCTCAGAGTGATCAACGAGGACCGGATCCAGCCCGGCACGGGTTTCGGAACTCACGGCCACCGCGACATGGAGATCATCAGCTACGTGCTGGAAGGCGCGCTCGCCCATGAGGACAACATGGGAAACGGCTCGACTATCGTGCCAGGGGACGTGCAGCGCATGAGCGCGGGGAAGGGCGTGCTGCACAGCGAGTTCAATCACGCCCAGGGCGTGACGCACTTTCTCCAAATCTGGATCGAACCCAACGTCACGGCCATCCCGCCGAGTTACGAACAGAAACACTTTGACGCCGCCTCGAAGAAGGGAAGGCTGTGCCTGGTCGCCTCACCCGACGGGCGCGAGGGCTCTGTGACGATCCATCAGGATGCTTACCTGTACGCAGTGCTTCTCGACGGTGCGGACCGCGCCGTCCACAATCTGCAACCTGGCCGGCGCGCCTACTTGCACGTGGCTCGGGGGAAGCTCACCGCGAACGGGCAGCCGCTCGAAGCGGGCGACGCGCTGAAAGCGGTCGATACTGCCGAAATCGTGCTAGAAAAAGGAAAGGACGCCGAGGTCCTGCTGTTCGATCTCTCATGAACGTGCAGCCCAAGGGATCCAGAATGCCCGCCGTGTTCTTCGGCCATGGCAGCCCGATGAACACGCTCGAGCACAACCGGTACACGGAGTCATGGCGCCGGCTCGGCGAGTCGATTCCGAGGCCCAAGGCCGTTCTGTGCGTGTCCGCGCATTGGTATACGGAGGGGACCGCGGTGACGGCGATGAGCAGGCCGAAGACCATCCACGATTTCTACGGTTTTCCGCAGGCGCTGTTCGACGTTCAGTATCCGGCACCGGGCGACCCTGGGCTCGCGTCGCGGGTGCGCGAGCTGCTTGCGCCCGTCGAGGTGCGGCTGGATGAATCGTGGGGCCTCGACCACGGCACGTGGTCGGTCTTGAAGCACGCGTACCCCGATGCGGACGTTCCCGTCGTGCAGCTCAGCATCGACGGCACGCAACCACCGCGATTCCACTACGAAACCGGCAGGCGGCTCGCGCCGCTGCGCGACGAGGGCGTGCTCGTCGCAGGCAGCGGCAACGTCGTTCACAATCTCCGGCTCATGAAACGGGCGGGCGGCCCCGCGTTCGACTGGGCGGTGCGCTTCAACGAGAAGATTCGCGAAGCGCTCGCCTCCCGCGACCACCGGGCGCTCGTCGATATCGAGAAGCTCGGCGAGGACGCGCGCTTGTCGGTGCCGACGCCCGAGCATTATCTGCCGCTCCTCTACGTGGCGGCGCTGCAAGGCGATGACGAACCGATGTCCTTCGTCGTGGACGGCTACGATTTGGGCTCGGTCAGCATGCTGACGGCCGTGGCAGGAATGCCTGCAAGATAGGGCAGAGCGGCTTTTCCAGCGTCCCGTTTCGCGCGCGGCGCCGCTCGCGCATAATGCGGCGCATTCCCGTCCCCCGGATCGCCCCATGCACCTCCTCGAACAGGCTGCCGTTTTTCTCCTCACCGCGGTGCTGCTCGTGCCGCTCTTCCAGCGCCTGAAGCTCGGCGCGGTGCTCGGCTATCTCGGCGCCGGCATGCTGATCGGCCCCTTCGGCCTCGGCATGATCGGGGAGGTCGAATCCACTCTGCAGTTCGCCGAGTTCGGCGTGGTGCTCCTGCTTTTCCTCGTGGGCCTCGAGCTGCAGCCCAGCCGCCTGTGGGTATTGCGCCGGCCGGTATTCGGCCTCGGCGGCGCGCAGGTGCTCGCGACCGGCACGGTGCTTGCCGGCTTCGCGCTGGCGTTCGGCTTCTCCTGGGAAGCGGCCCTCGTTGCGGGCTTCGGTCTGGCGATGTCCTCGACCGCGCTCGTCCTCGCCTCGCTCGCCGAGCGCAAGCAGCTCGCCACGCGCCACGGGCGCGAAGCCTTCGCCGTGCTGCTCTTCCAGGACGTGTCGGTGATCCCGCTGCTCGCGCTCCTGCCGCTGCTCAGCGACTCGGGAACGCACGCCGCGGGCGGCTGGATGGCCGCCGCGAAGGGACTGGCGGTGATCGCCGTCGTCATCGTCTCGAGCCGGCTCGTCGTGCGGCCGGTGCTGAAAGCGGTGGCGAGTTACGGCGGCCGCGAGGTGTTCACCGCCGCCGCGCTCCTGCTCGTGGTGGGCGCCGCCCTCATCATGGAGAGAATCGGCCTATCGCCCTCGCTCGGCGCTTTCCTCGCCGGGGTGCTCCTCGCCGATTCCGAATTCCGCCACGAGCTGGAGGCCGACATCGAGCCCTTCAAGGGCCTGCTTCTCGGTCTCTTCTTCATCGCAGTGGGCATGAGCGCGAACCTTGCGCTAGTGTGGAACCGGCCGCTCACGGTGTTCGGGCTCGCGGGGGGACTCACGCTCGCGAAGTTTGTGCTGATGTACGCGATCGCGAGAATCGGCCGGGCGCCGAGCGAAACCGCGCAGCGGCTGGCGGTCGCGGTTTCGCAGGGTGGTGAGTTTGCCTTTGTCCTTTTCACCGCGGCAGGCTCGCTCGGCATATTCGAAGCGGGCACGACCGAGCTCCTCGTGGTCGTGGTTACGGTCTCGATGCTCCTCTCGCCGCCCCTGTTCGAGCTGCACGAGCGGTTCCTCGCGCGCTGGATCGAGGGTCATACGACCCCCGAGTTCGACACGATCGCCGGGCCCGGCAACCCGGTTATCATCGCCGGCTATGGGCGCGTCGGCCAGATCGTTTCGCGCATCTTGCGCATGTGCGGGGTGCCGTTCACGGCGCTCGAAGTGAGCTACCAGCAGGTGGATTTCGTCAGGCGCTTCGGGAACAAGGTGTATTACGGCGACGCATCGCGCCTGGAGTTGCTCGAGGCGGCGAAAACGGGCGAAGCCAGGCTTTTCGTACTCGCGATCGACGACGTCGAAGCCTCGGTGAAGACCGCCGCAATCGTGCGCAAGCATTTCCCGCAGGTTCCGATTCTCGCCCGCGCGCGCAACCGCGTTCACCTGTTCCGGCTGCGCGACCTCGGAGTCAAGCTCATCTGGCGCGAAACCTTTTCGGCGAGCTTGGACATGGCGCGGCATACGCTGCTTTCGCTGGGTTTCGGCATTGCCGCGTCCGAGCGTGCCGTGAGCCTGTTCAAGCAGCACGACGAGAACCGGCTCGAAGCGCAGTACGCGGTCCAGCACGACGAGGCTCAGCTCATCCAGACCTCCAAGGAAGCCGCCGCGCAACTGCAGGAGCTGTTCGAATCGGACGGCCTGCAGCCGCTGCCGGGATTCCCGCAGGCCGCCGCGACGGCTGCACGGAAGGATTGATAATCAGAGCAGTAGAATAGCGGCGTGAGGAACGTCGTCATCTTGATCTCCGGCCGCGGCAGCAACATGGAGGCGATCGTGGGCGCAGGGCTCGCTGCGAGGGTCGCCGCCGTGATCAGCAACCGAGCCGACGCCGAGGGCCTGAAATTCGCCGCGCAGTCGGGGATTCCCGCGAAGGTGGTCGATGAGCGCGAGTTCTCGTCACGCGGGGCGTTCGACGCCGCACTCGAGGCGGCGATCGAACGGCATTCGCCCGACCTCGTCGCGCTCGCCGGCTTCATGCGCATCCTCGGCGGGGATTTCGTGCGGCACTACTCGGGTCGGATGGTCAACATCCATCCGTCGCTGCTGCCGGCGTTTCCAGGGTTGCACACGCACCGGCGCGCTCTCCAGGAGGGCGTGAAGCTCCACGGCTGCACGGTGCACTTCGTTACGCCGCAGGTCGATCACGGCCCCATCATCGTCCAGGCGGCGATACCCGTGCGCTCAGGGGATACCGAGGCGACGCTCGCGGCGCGGGTGTTGCGCCAGGAACACCGTGTCTACCCGCTCGCGATACGTTGGTTTGTGGAGGGCCGGCTCGCCGTCAAGAACGGTATCGTGCGTGTCAACGCGTCCGACGCCGTTCAGGCACTGTTTGTAGACGAATGAACCCGACTCCGCTCCGCCGTGCAGGGATTGCAGCGTTGGCTTTGTGGGCCGCCGTTGTCCAGGCGACTCCACCCGAACGCATCACGCTCACCTACGAGCTGAAACGCAACGGCACGGTTTTCGTAGACGTCTCGGAAACACTCGAGCACGACGGCCGTACCTACGCGATCACCTCCGAGGGGAAGGGGAGGGGAATCCTGGCTCTGTTCGGGGTTCTGAAACGCACGAGCCGCGGTCGCATTACCCCGCAAGGCTTGCGGCCCGACGAATTCCGTGACGAGCGCCCCGGAGGTTGGGCGGTATCGGCGAAATTCGACTGGGATGCACGCTCGGTGACCCAGGAGCGCAAAGGGAAGTTTGAAACACTGCCGATGCAGGGCACCGCACAGGACCCCTTGAGCCTCGCCTACAGCTTTGCCTTCGTCCCGCCCCAAGGCAAGGAATACGACGTTACGCGCGCCGACGGCCGAGGGTTGACCCCCTTTCGCTTCAGCGTCGTCGGCACCGAGAAGCTCGCCACGCCCGCTGGCGAGATGCAGACGCTGCACATCGCCAAGGTGCGCGATGGGCCCGAGGACAAGGCGACGGACATCTGGTTCGCTGCCGAGCGCGATTTCCTGCCCGTGCGTGTCTTGGTCGTGGAAACCGACGGCACGCGCTCCGACCAGGTCGTCACGCGCATCGGAAAGTGACGCGCTTCTCGCGCCCGCTGCTCGATGCCTGTTCGGCGGCCTTTGCGGCCGTGCTACCCCTTGAGCAACCCGCTGATGCGACGCTCTCGGCGTTTTTCCGAAGCCATCCGAAAATCGGGCAGCGCGACCGCGGCACCATCGCCGATTCGGTGTACGCTGCGCTCAGGCGCCGGCGGCTTCTCGAGTGCGTCGCGGGGACGCAGAGCCCGCGGCGTCTTGCGCTCGCGACCTGGACCGCGCTCCTCGGCGCGAACCTGCGCGAGATCGACCCCTGGCTGCGCGGCGACGAGGCCGAGTGGCTCGCCTCGGTCAAGCGCGATGCGGCGGCGCCGCAGCCCTTCGAGGTCGAGTGCGAGCTTCCCGATTGGGCGATCGAGCGCCTGCGCGCCCGCTGCGACGAAAGCGCCCTGCTCGCGCTGGCGAAGGGTCTGCTGCAGAAGGCGCCGCTCGACCTGCGCGTGAATCCGCTGAAGATCTCGCGAGAAGCGGCGCTCGAACGGCTCGCGGTCGACGGGCTTCGCGCCGCCGCGACGCCGTACTCGCCCGAAGGGATCAGGCTCCAGGAGAACCCCGCGATCAACCGGCATCCGTTGTTTCTAGAAGGCAGCGTCGAGGTGCAGGACGAAGGCAGCCAAGTTCTCTGCCATCTGGTCGCGCCCAAGCGCGGCGAGATGGTGGTGGATTTCTGCGCAGGCGCAGGCGGCAAGACACTCGCCCTCGGGGCGCTGATGCGCTCGACGGGACGCCTCTACGCGTTCGACATCTCCCCGAAGCGGCTCGCCGGGCTGAAGCCGCGGCTTGCACGCTCGGGGTTGTCGAACGTGCACCCCCAGCGGATCGAGGGCGTGACCGACGCGCGCGTGAAGCGCCTCGCGGGCAAGATCGACCGCGTGCTGGTGGACGCTCCCTGCAGCGGCCTCGGGACGTTGCGGCGCAATCCCGACATGAAGTGGCGCCAGACGCCCGAGGATGTCGCGGAGCTCGTGGAAAAGCAGAAGTCGATTCTCGCCGCCGCTGCGCGGCTCGTGAAGCCGGGTGGGCGGCTCGTTTACGCGACCTGCAGCATCCTTGAAGAGGAAAATCGCGGGATTGTCGAGGATTTCCTGCGCAATGCCCGATTCACGCTGCGCTCGGCGGGTGAAGTGCTTGAAAAGGGCGGCATCCGGCTCCAGATGGAGAAGTATCTTGAGCTTTGGCCGCATCGGCATGGCACCGACGGTTTTTTCGCCGCGGTGCTCGAGCGTGCCGCGTGAAGAGGGAATCGATCATTTCTATGTATATCCCGCGCGAAAATCTCATAGCGCGGAACAAAATTCCCTGTGAATTTACCAGCTTGCAAGGACATGAATGGGATCAGGAAATCCCTGATTAGAACACCGGGATTATGTCCTTGCCCTTTGTGTGGATTCACGTAGAATCGCCCGAACCTCAACAGAGGGGAGTTTGATGGAATCCAGCGCCCTGTTTTCAGGCGTTTTCGACCTGCCCTGGTGGGGTTACATCCTCGCCGCCATCGGGCTTACCCACATCACCATCGTCAGCGTGACGGTGTTCCTGCATCGCTACCAGGCGCACCGCGCGCTCGATCTGCATCCGCTGGCGAGCCACTTCTTCCGCCTGTGGCTGTGGATGACGACCGGCATGGTGACCAAGGAGTGGGCCGCGATTCACCGCAAGCACCACGCCAAATGCGAAACCGCCGAAGATCCGCACAGCCCGCAGCAGGTCGGAATCAACCGCGTGCTCTGGGGTGGGGTGTTCCTGTACGTCAAGGAATCCTACAACCGCGAGACGATGGACCGCTACGGCCACGGGACGCCCGACGACTGGCTCGAGCGCAACATCTACTCCCGCTTCTCGATACTCGGCATCACCCTGATGGGCGCCGCCAACGTGATGCTCTTCGGCGTCGTCCCGGGCGCGCTGATCCTCGTCACGCAGATCGCCTGGATCCCGTTCTGGGCGGCGGGCGTCATCAACGGCATCGGCCACTTCTGGGGCTACCGCAACTGGTCGACCGAGGACGCGAGTACGAACATCGTTCCCTGGGGCATCATCATCGGCGGCGAGGAGTTGCACAACAACCACCACGCCTATGCGACCTCGGCGAAGCTTTCCAACAAGTGGTACGAGATCGACCTGGGCTGGATGTATATTTGCCTGCTCGAGGCGCTCGGCCTGGCGCAGGTGAAGAAAGTCGCGCCGACGCCGCGCTTCACCGAGGCGAAACCCGCGGTGGACTCAGAGACGCTGCAGGCCGTGATCACGCATCGCTACGACGTGCTCGCAAAATACGCCAAGTCGCTCAAGCGCACGTACGCCGAGGAGCTCGGCAAGCTGCGCCGGCTCGCCCCGCACGACGCGCACGTTCTGAAGAACCTGAAGCGCTGGCTGCACCGCGACGAAAGATCGCTGTGCGAGACCGAACGCGCGAACCTCAAGCGGGGATTGGCAAAGTCGCGCGCGCTGCACACCGTTTACTCGATGCGCTCGGAGCTCGCTTCGCTGTGGGAGCGCTCCAGCGCCTCCCGCGAGCAGCTCGTTCGGCAGCTGCAGGACTGGTGCCACCGCGCAGAAGCGAGCGGCATCCGTCCGCTGGTGGAGTTCTCGCGCCGGCTGCGCTGCTATGCCTAGTTCGTGACCCCCGCGCAAGCGGAAAATCCAGAAAACCCGCCGCCGGCGGGTTTTTTCATGGCTTTCAACCGACCAGCTCGGCCTCCTATCGAAGCAAGACCCGGAGGGGATGGATTCTGTTCCGTCCCTCAACTGAAACAGCGCTCAAGCCCGCTTCCGGGTAGCATATGGACCTGTTGCGTTTCGGGAGGCTTTTTAACAAGGGAAGCCAAGAAAGGGGGTATGAAATGAAGAGCCTTTTTGCGGTTGTTGCGTCTATGCTGATTGCTTTGCCGGCCTTGGCACAGGTGAAACCGTGCGAGGAACTCAAATCCGAGATCGAGACCAAGATCAAGAACAACGGCGTGAATGCCTTTACGCTGACGATCGTGGGCAAGGATGCAGCCGAAGATGGCAAGGTCGTTGGAACCTGCGACGGCGGCACCAACAAGATCGTCTACAAGCGCGGCGTTGTGGACGCTCCCGTTGTGGATGCTCCGCGCGCCACGACCGGAGAAGCCAAGACGCAGCCGAAGTAAGCGCGCCCAGCCGACTCGTCGGTCGGTGCCGACGTCGTAGTTGTCGGTCTGAGGTCGAAACCAAGCAAAAAGCCCGCGTTTGCGGGCTTTTCGTTTATTTGATTTTGGTTTCCTTGTAGATGACGTGCTTGCGCGCCCTGGGGTCGTACTTCTTCATCTCGATCTTGTCGGGCGTGCTGCGCTTGTTCTTGGTGGTGGTGTAGAAATGGCCGGTGCCGGCCGTGGATTCGAGCTTGATCTTTTCGCGCATGGCGGCGATTTCCCGGCTAGATCTCGCCGCGCTCGCGCAGCTCTTTGAGCACCGCCTCGATGCCCTTCTTGTCGATCACTCGCACGCCGGCGTTGGAAATGCGCAGCCTCACCCAGCGCTTCTCGCTTTCCACCCAGAAGCGGCGGTACTGCAGGTTCGGATAGAACCGGCGTATGGTCTTGTTGTTGGCGTGGGAAACGTGGTGTCCCACCTGGGGCTTCTTGCCCGTTACTTGGCAGACGCGTGCCATGGAATGCTCCGGCGCGAAAGGGACGGATTATAGAGCGACCGGGGCGCCGCTATCAAGCGATACACTACGGCAGCACTACAGCAGGCCGCGCTCGGCAAACGACATGGTGCGCGACCCGGCGACGATGAAATGGTCGAGCACTTGGGTATCGACGAGCGCGAGCGCGGCTTTCAGCGATCGCGTGAGGATCTCGTCGGCGTGGCTGGGCTCGGCGACGCCTGAAGGGTGGTTGTGCGCGAAGATCACGGCGGCGGCGTTGTGCCTGAGCGCGCACTTCACGACCTCGCGCGGGTAGACGCTCGTCTGCGTCAGCGTGCCGCGAAAGAGCTCTTCGGACGCGATGACGCGGTGCTGCGCGTCGAGCAGCAGCACCACGAAGACTTCCTGCTCGCGCCCCGCGAGCGCGAGGCGCAGATAATCGCGCACCGCCCGCGGCGAGGAGAGCGCGTCGCGCGAAGAGATCTCCTCCCTGAGCGCGCGTCGCGCGAGCTCCAGCGCCGCCTGGAGCTGCGCGAGCTTGGCGCTGCCCAGGCCCGGCGTTTCCATGAGATTGTCGGCCCCGGCCTCGAGAAGCGCCGAAACCGAGCCGAAGCGCCCGAGCAGCTGCCGCGCGACGTCCACCGCGCTCTTGCCCTTGATGCCGGTCCGAAGCAGGATCGCGAGCAGCTCGGCATCCGCGAGGGAACCGGCTCCGAGCGCGTGCAGCCGCTCGCGCGGGCGCTCCTGGAGGGGCCAGTCTGTAATGGCCATGGAATTCGCTTAAAATCCTCGTTTTGCGGTTTAACGCAGCATGCGGACTTGAGATGACCGACGTCTCCGGAAAGAAGGTTCTGCTCGGGATCACCGGCGGGATCGCCGCCTACAAAGCGGCCGAGCTGACGCGCCTCTTCGTCAAGGCGGGCGCCGACGTGCGCGTGGTCATGACCGAGGCCGCCTGCCGCTTCATTACGCCGGCTACCCTGCAGGCGCTCTCCAACAAGCCCGTTTTCACCGACATGTGGGATCCGCGCGTGCCCGACAGCATGGGTCACATCGAGCTCTCGCGCGACCGCGAAATCATCGTGGTCGCACCCGCCACGACCGATTTTCTCGCGAAGCTCGCGAACGGCCTCGGCGACGATCTGCTCTCGACGCTGTGCCTCGCGCGCCGCAGCCCGCTCATGGTTGCGCCGGCGATGAACGTCGAGATGTGGGAGAACGCGGCGACGCGGCGCAACGTTGCGCGCCTGCGCGCCGACGGCGTCGGGATCCTGGGGCCCACGGAAGGCGACCATGCCGACCGCGAGGGCGGGATGGGGCGGATGCTCGAACCCGCAGAGATATTCGCCGAAGTCGCGGCCGTGCTCGGCCCCAAGGCGCTTTCCAAAAAAAAAGTGCTGATCACGGCGGGACCGACCTATGAGCCGATCGACACGGTGCGAGGGGTCACCAACCAGAGCTCGGGCAAGATGGGCTACGCGGTCGCGCAAGCCGCGCTGGAAGCCGGGGCGGAGGTGACGCTCGTCTCCGGGGCCACCGCGCTCGCCGCGCCGGCGGGCGTGGAGCGCGTGGACGTGACGACCGCGCGCGACATGCAAAAGGCGGTGATGGTGCGGGCGAAGCACGCCGACGTTTTCATCTCGGTCGCTGCGGTAGCCGACTACCATCCGGTCGATCCCAAGCCCCACAAGATCAAGCGCGGCAACGGCAACCTCAACGTCGAGCTCGCACCGAATCCCGACATCCTCGGCGAGGTCGCGGCGCTGCCGAAGGGGCCGTTCTGCGTCGGCTTCGCCGCCGAGACCGAAGACCTGAAGGCGAATGCGCAGGAGAAGCGCAAGAAGAAGGGAATCCCGCTTCTTGCCGCGAACCTCGCGCAGGAGACTTTCGGCAAGGACACCAATGCGCTCACGCTCTTCGACGAGGACGGCGTGCACGAGCTGCCGCTCGCGCCCAAGATCGTGCTCGCGCGCCAGTTGGTCGCGCACATCGCGAAGATGCTGCCGCGGCGCTAGCGGCTCTTCGTTTGAAGACTCTCGACGTCAAGATCCTAGACTCGCGGCTGCGCGATTCCTTGCCGCAGTACTCCACTGGGGGTGCGGCGGGTTTGGACCTCCGCGCCTGCATTCACTCGCCGATGACACTCGCGCCAGGCGCAGCGGAACTCGTGCCCAGCGGCATCGCCATCCATCTCGCCGACCCCAAACTCGCAGCGATGGTGCTGCCGCGCTCGGGGCTGGGGCACAAGCACGGCATCGTGCTCGGGAATCTGGTTGGCCTGATCGACTCCGACTATCAAGGGCAGGTGATGGTCTCGGTGTGGAACCGGTCGAAAGAGGCGTTCACGATCAATCCTCTGGACCGCGTCGCGCAGCTCGTCGTGGTTCCGGTGGTACAGGTGAAGTTGAACGTGGTGGAAGAATTTATCGCCAGCGGACGGGGCGCGGGTGGGTTTGGTAGCACGGGTAAAGGTTGACCCCTGTTACGCGCGCTTGCGCAGGAAGACGTGGGTCGCACGTTCGCCCGCGACGTACTTCGCGCATTCATAGCCCAAAGCACGCATATCGATGCCGTCCAATAGATGCTCCCCGGAACCAAGCAAGACAGGTCGGATGGCGAGATGCAGCTCGTCAATCAGGGCGGCGCGCAGATACTGGCGAATAGTGGACACGCCGCCACCGAGGCGGACGTCGCGGCCGCCCGCTGCAGCGGCCGCCTGCTCCAAAGCGGCTTGAATGCCTCCGGTGACAAAGCGAAACTCCGTACCTCCCGCCATCTCAAGCGGCGCCCGTGGATGATGCGTCAGCACGAAGACGGGCGTGTGATACGGCGGCTCGTCGCCCCACCAGCCCTTCCAGCTATCGTCCGGCCAGGGGCCTCGGACAGGACCGAACATGTTGCGCCCGAGAATCCAGGCACCGATTCCGATAAAGCCTTGCTCCGCAATTCCGTTATCGACTCCCGTCTCTCCATCGCCATGGCCGTGCATCCTCCGCCATAGGCGCGTGTGGAAGAACCACTCCATCAGCTCGGGGCCTCTCACGCCGAGCGGATTCTGGAGATCTTGGTTCGGCCCGGCACCGTAGCCGTCGATCGAGATCGCGAAGCTTTGGACGCGGAGTTTCGACACTACATTCCTCGCTGCTTGGTCGGCGGGACGGCCAGCGGGGGGCGTCACTCAGCCGTTTCCCTGTGACTTTGGTTCACGCGCGTAGCTAACCGTCAAGAGTTCCCACTGATGGCCGTCAGGCTCGTTCCAGTACACGATGCTGCCGCCATGCTGCGTGTCGACTTTCATGTCCACCGGACCATGCACCGTGCTGCGGTATTTGATGCCTGCAGCCCTAATTCTTCCAAGGATGGCTTCAAACTCCTCCTCACTTACTCGAAAGCAATAGTGCTGAACGGGATAGGCTGAGTCAGCCTGGTCGAAGTCAAGGGTCAGGCCTTCATTCACGTAGACCGGTGAGAACGGCCCGACTCCTGCTTCAGCCCAAGGAACGCCAAGGAGCGAGGCAAGCAGCTTGGCTGAGGCCACTCTGTCCCGGACCGGAATCAGTATGTGATCAAGATGAATGGACAACGCTGCTCTCCTGCCAGTGGGGATACCTGTAGCTCGATGAGTTGTGACGCCTAACGTTCGCGGCCGAGCGTCCGGTGCAAGGCATGGTTGGGCGTCAACGTTCCACCAAGTAGCGTGCTCATACGACCTTGGCCCCTCGATCGAGCAATAGCTGCCGGAGTACAGACCTATGGCAGCGCGACTCGGCTTCACAATAGCAGCCCACCGAGAAATTCGCCTCATGTGAAAGGGCGGCCAGCACATCGAGGGCCCGGCTGTTTTCAGGACTCGCCATCTCGGCGCGATACCGCTTCACGAAGCCGCCCCACTGACGCTGGGTTTCAGAGGTTAGGGCCAGTTTGACCGTCTTTGGCGAAGGCGCCAGGTTTGGAAACCAAACGTCATACCAGTTGCCCGATGAGAACTTGGACTTCGGAACGCCACGCGGCGGACGTCTCACAGTACCGATTCGCAACCCTTCGTTCGGAGCTCTCTCAGTACCTAGCCGGACGATTCGAATCGCCATGGGCTCTTGACTTCTCAGCCCACCTCAGCGCGTCTTTGACGCCCAACGATCCCAGCAATCGGCGCGCGACTGCCGCTGCGTGCCGGAGCGCGATGCTTCACGCGCGTCCGGGTGCGCTGGGGGGTTAGACGGCGCCTTCACTTGGCGCCCCAACGCCATGTGGGAGGCTCGCCCTTGACCCAGCAGACGGCGACCAGACCTAGGCACAGGCACACTGCATACGTGACGAAGACGAACGAGCCGTACGTGGGCAGCAGCACGAAGGCGCCACCGAGGAGAAGGACGGCGAAGATTCCCATGACAACCCAACCCTGCCACACGCTGGGAAGACCCCAGCCCCAACCGTAGCGCTTTGCAGGAAACCAATATGTGGGATGGTTGGTCATCGCGGGGCCTCCGAAGCGGGGTATCTCAACAACTGCATGGTTGCGTGAATGACTCGCGCCGCTCTTGCGCGCGTCCCTCTCGACTGTGGGGTTAGACCGCATTTTGCCCCGAAGCGATGAGACCTGAGCTCGGCCAGTTGGTTTCCCAATGCCGATGCCAATCACCTGGCAAGTCCCCGGCCCAGACTCGATTTCGGCCGGGGGAAAGGCGCTTCTTTCCTACGATCAATCGGGAATCAGCGAGAGCTATTAGCTCTTCCGAGGACCAGGACGTGTTCATTGGCGTTGTTGCTACACCGATGGTCGATGTAATCGGACATGATACGGCTTGCCGCCCGAAGGCCCGCTCGATCGCCGCACGAAGATGTTCTGCCGCAGCTACTGCGGCAGAAAGCCCTGTATTGGGGAGAATGGCCAGGAACTCATCGCCGCCAATGCGCCCGAGGTGATGTGGAGAAGGCAGCTCGAGGGCTATGAGAGATGCGAGTTCAATCAACACTCGATCACCTTGAGCGTGACCCAATGTGTCGTTGCAACGCTTGAAGTGGTCGATGTCGATGAATAAGACCGAGTGTTCACCGCCACCGCCCGGTGAGCACCTGCTCGAAATGTCATCGAGAACGGCGAACAATGTTTGGCGTGTCAAGAGACCGGTCAAGGGATCACTCATCGACTGGGCTTCAAACGTAGAGGCTACGCGGTCTAACGTTCGCGTTAGCCGGCGCGCGACGCTTTTTCGCGCGTCCGCGTTGAACGCGTGGTTAGAAGTCGCCCTGTGTGATGCTCCGCGTAGGCGTCGAGCAACCTTCGGATCATGCGCTGATATTGTGTATTGTGCTTACGCGCCTCGTTTTTGAAGAATTCGACGCTGCGCTTACTCAAGGAAATAGTCACCTTTACGCCTTCGTCCCGGAATACGAGATCCTCAGGGCTCGGTAGAAAGTCAGGAACGACCCTGAGGTTCCCGAGGGGTTCGTCCGTGTATTTGATTCTCTCGTTCATAGATTCGCTTTCCTTTGCGCCAATAGCCGGCTCCGTGGATACGGATTACGTTCTCACGGTAGACGAAGCGAACCGTGAGAACTCCGGCACCAACTTGCCCTAAACAGAAGTACCGCTGTTCGCTGGAACCGTGGGATAGGTCTTCCGCGATGACGCGCCTCGAGTCAGCGAAGGCGAGTTGCGCCAGCGCGAAGGACACCCCGTGTTTCTTCTGGTTCT
>Ga0209131_1000448_pt1 | contig 29968 bp, 32 predicted proteins | sample GraSoi_2013_40cm_FD_185826 | JGI IMG/M metagenome (GOLD analysis project Ga0209131, IMG submission 185826) | Grasslands soil microbial communities from the Angelo Coastal Reserve, California, USA - Sample 9_17_2013_40cm (SPAdes) (version 2) | ecosystem: Environmental > Terrestrial > Soil >...
TTATTTCGGTGGCGGCGGGATCATCATGATCATCTTGTTGTTCAGTATTCTGCGCGGCCGGTCTTTGGGCAATGAAGTAAGCGATAGCCATCCATTCCTGCGTGGGAGTGCGAAACTCAATATGAGCTCAGGCGCGAAACTTGTTTTTCGCGCGATCGCGGTTCTCTTTATTGTGTTGGGAGCTACTTTCTTTCTGCTTGGCGACAAAGCCAGTTGGTTATGGTTTGAACGTGAAGGCCAGCTTACCAGTCTGACTGCACAGCTGTTTGCCTCTCCGATGATCGGGCTGGGATTAGCTGCCTGGATCATTACCACCTCTTCCCTTTGGAGACAGGTGGGGATCCCTGCGGTTGGGATGTCCACTTTTGGGGTGGCAGGCGTGGTCACCATTATTCTTGAATATGCAAATGTCCAGCCTCCCACAGTTCTTGGTTATATTATTGTGCTGGCCCCGATCATCCTGCTGGGAATGGGGCTATATCTGCTTTTACCCAGCCGATCAGTTGCCTGACAAATTTGTTTTTGAAGTGTCACCCGCCAATCAGCAGCAATGCGTTTGCCATTCCAAGTCTAGTATAATGACAGCATGGATATCAAAACTAAATTAAATGATTCAGTAAAAGACGCCATGAAGAGCGGCGACGAAGTCCGCAAGCGCGTGGTGCGCACGGTATTGGCGGCCATCAAACAGGTTGAGGTGGATAAGCGCACTACGATTGACGATATGGCAGTGATGGCACTCATTCAAAAGGAGATCAAAAATTGTCGTGAGGCGATTGAAGATGCCAAAAAGGCCAATCGCCCGGAGATGATCGAAGCCAATGAGGCCGAGATAAAAATATTGCAGACTTTTCTGCCGCAAGCCATGTCTGCAGATGAATTGCGCGCCCTGGTGAAATCTGCAATTGCGGAAACCGGCGCAGCAGTCCCGAGTGACATGGGCAAAGTGATGAAGGTGGTTGTTCCGAAGGCGGCAGGCCGCGCTCCGAATGAAATGATCAGCGCGACGGTTAAAGAATTGCTCACCAAGTAAGAACCACTGCGAAACGATCTTGTATATTCGTTTCGCGGTCATCTTATGCGAGTTCGTACCCCGATTTCTACCCCTATTCGAGTTTTACAGATCATCTTGATCCTGGCAGTCAGCCTGGTCTCTTTTGCGGTGCTGACCCTGCCTATTGGCCTGCGTCCTACCACGCAGGCGATGGCCGTTGGGACCGTGGCGTCCATCACCATGCAGGCACCGCGCGATCTCGAATACGTCAGTGATGTGCGTACCGAGGAGGCCCGTAAAGCCGCAGAGAGTGCAGTCTTTCCTGTGTATAGTCTGCCTGATCCTGCCATTGCGCGTCAGCAGATCGAACGTCTCACGACAACCATGCAATACATCACCTCGGTGCGCGACAATTCGGAGTTAACCTTTGACCAGAAGAAATCGGACCTGGTTGCGTTAAGTGATGTGCGCCTGAAACTTGAAACCATAGATTACCTGCTAGCCCTTTCGGAGTCGCGCTGGCAGATCGTACAGGCGGAGGCGTTGCGTGTCTTGGAACAGGTAATGCGCCGTTCGATTCCGGAGGATGCACTCGATTCAGTACAAAATGGAGTGCCGGCTCTTGTCAGCCTCACATTGAATGAACAGCAATCCGGGCTCGTTTCTGAGTTGGCCAATGCCTTTGTGATTCCGAATAGTTTTTACAGTGACGAGCTGACTCAGGCAGCCAAGCAGGCCGCGCGTGATGCAGTCAGGCCGGTGGTACAGGCTTATAAGACGGGCGAGACGATCGTACCTGCGGGCGAGATCGTTACTCCGGCCGATATGGAAGCCTTCCAGGAACTCGGGATGATCCGCCCCGGCCAACGCTGGGAGGATATGATCGGCGCTGCGTCGCTGATTCTGCTTTCCGCAATTCTTGTCCCATTGTATTTCTTCCGCAGGAAACGTGCTTCAGTGGTGAATGAAGCACGCAATCTCGCTGTCATCGCGGTCGTGTTCGTTGTCTTTTTGATCGGTGCGCGCTTATTCACCAACCGCACACTCGCGCCGTATGGATATCCACTGCAGGCGGCGGGTTTGCTGTTGACCACGTTATTCGGGCTGGAAACCGGCATCATTATCATCATCCCACTTTGCCTGCTTGCTTCTTATGGATTGTCCAACACGCTCGACCTTGCTCCCTATTATCTTATTTCCTCATTGATTGGTTTGCTTGTGCTTGGCCCGGCGCGCCGCTTCTGGGGATTTGTGCGTGCAGGCATTGCCATTTCACTTTCGGGTTTTGTGGTACTGCTTGCATATCGCCTGCCCTTCTTTCCTCCGGATTGGCTGGGGATCGTTCAATTTCTCGGCGTGATCGCCTTCTCCGGGTTTGCGGCCGCGAGTGTGACTCTGTTGCTTCAATATCTGCTCGCGCAAACGCTTGGGCTCACAACGCCTTTGCAGTTGCTCGATATTTCGCGTCCTGATTCGCCCTTGTTGCAATTCTTTCTGCGGAACGCGCCGGGTACCTATCAACATAGTTTGCAGGTAGCCAACCTTGCGGAACAGGCCGCCGAAAAGATCGGCGCTGATCCGCTGTTGACGCGCGTGGGTTCACAATTTCATGATATCGGTAAGGCGCTTAACCCAACCTTCTTTATCGAGAACCAGATCCCTGGAAGCGTGAACAAACACGACGATATTATGCCGGAAGAATCCGCGGAGATCATCATTCGTCACGTCACGGATGGTGTGCAATTGGCCAAGAAACATCGCCTGCCCCGCAGGCTGCACGATTTTATTCTTGAACATCATGGCACGCTGATCACACGCTATCAATATAACCAGGCCATGGAGGCCGCAGGCGGCGATGTGAGCAAGGTGGACATTGAAAAATTCCGCTATCCAGGCCCGCGTCCCTCCTCGCGCGAAACAGCTTTGCTGATGCTTGCCGATGCCACTGAAGCACGCGCACGCGCGGAGCGCCCTATTACGGATGACGACCTGCGCGCGCTTGTCCGCAGTGTGATCGATACTGTGCAAAAATTCAATCAATTGGATGACACACTGCTTACCCTGCGCGATCTTAACCTGATCACCGAATCGTATGTCACGACGCTGCGCGGCACCTATCATCCGCGCATCGAATATCCCAATGTCACTGTGCCTGATCAGGATTCGACCATGTTTGCCCCGCGAAAAGAACAATGATCCACATCGAGTCGAAGAAGGATTTTTCCGACACATCCATATTGGAGCGTGCCGTCCGTTTTACGCTGGATGCTCAATCCGCTCCAGAGAACGTGGATCTGACCATTGTTTTAACTGATGACGCACAACTGCATGCACTGAATCGGGATTATCTTGGAGTCGACGCACCAACGGACGTGCTTTCCTTTCCCGCTTCTGAATCTGACCCGGAAACTGGTACGCGTTACCTGGGCGATATCCTGATCTCGATCCCGCGTGCGGCAATACAGGCGGAGGCCGCAGGTCACCGTGCCGAAGAGGAAGTGCAATTGCTCGTTGTGCATGGGACCCTGCATTTGCTTGGCCACGATCATGCTGAGGCTGAAGAAAAAGCGCGTATGTGGAAGGCACAGGCCGCGGTCATGTCGAGACTCGGCTTATCCCACGTTAAAATACTGGATAGCGAGTGAAATCTTTTTTTGTATCCCGCCTGCGATCGTTTCGATATGCGTTCGGCGGATTGTTCCATGTATTGCGTACGCAACGCAACGCATGGATACATACGATCATTTCGTTGTGTGTGTTGATCCTCGGTCTGTGGATTGGCCTGCCATTGCGTGATTGGGCGGTGATCGTGTTAACTATTGCGTTGGTGTTCACCGCAGAGTTGATCAATACATCGATTGAAGCCATTGTGGATCTCGCCAGCCCGGATAAGCATCCGTTGGCGAAGATAGGCAAGGACGTGGGTGCGGCTGCAGTATTGATCTCGGCGTTGGCTGCGATCCTGGTCGGTTTGTTGATTCTCGGCCCGCCCTTACTTAATAAGCTGAAGCTGATGCTGAGCTGAAATCGAGGAAAACACCGATCATGGATTCGCAAAGCAAACCCACCGCAAAAGCAGATGACCGCAAGGCGGCAGGTTATAAACGTTTACTTGGATGTGTTGGCCTGATTATGCTGGGATGCATATTTCTCATATCTGGTCTATGGATTTATAACCAGACACTTCCCTGCAATGGGATGGACGTCCTGCTTAAACTCAGCGGGTGTCAGGGCAGAACAAAAATTTTCAGTTCCTCCATATTTCGGCTGTCAAAGAAGGGGGACCTGATCGTCTCGCTTGTGTATGATCGAAAAAAAGAATTGGATATCCTGGATTTGAATACCAATGTCCTGAAACAAATCCGAAGTGATGATGGATTGTTTGGCGGTCATGGTGATGGTGACTTGACGGATGACCTCGCCCTATCCAACGACGGTAATTATGCAGCTATCGTAAGCAGTGGATATTTGGGCCTCGTTCAGCTCAAAGTGGAACAGCCGCAGCCTGTATGGCTCGATCTCGCGGAGAATGAATATGCCACTCGGGTTGCATTTTCCCCCGATGACAAAACCATGGCAGCCGCTATTCATTCGGACTCGGATTATTTGGCTTTTTACAGTACCGCGGGTGGTAAAAGAATTGCAGAATTAAAAGGAGATGGAGATAACCACGCAGTGGCCTATTCTCCCAACGGCGAGGCCGTGACTTCTTTTGGAGGCAAGATTCAGTTTTGGGATCCGAATACGCAAACAGTTGAACGTGAATTTGGATCGGATCTAAGTGTCCATTCTCTTTTGTTCTCCCCCGACGGCGTCTTGTTAGCCGCGACTACCGGGCAGAACTATTCCAGTAAAATGGCAATTGATGTGTTTCGAGTAGACGACGGAGAACAACTTTATCATCTTAGCTTTGATCCAAGGGAGAGTTTCGATGAGGATGTAAAAATTTCATTCTCCCCGAATAGCCAGATGTTGGCTGCATCTTCCTGCAGTGAAATAGTCCTTTATCAACTTTCAGATGGGGAACTGGTCAGGGATTTTTCACCCTACCGCGAAAATTTTGGATTATCCATTCCCTGTCTTGGCGATGTGCAGTTTGCGTCGGATGGAAAATCGGTTTATTACGCCTGGGCCAAGGAATATTCGAATGCAACCATCAATAAAATGGCCCTGCCCTGAAAGGAGAAAAAAATGACTTTATCTTTTAAATTCGGAACAGTGGGTTCGCCTTCAGATACACCAAAAAAACCTGGCGGTTCAGTTGGCGGAATTCAATTCAGCAAGTCGATCGGGCTGTATGCCATGGAACTTGGCTGGGTACAGTCTGTGCGCGTGACCGAAGCCACCTGCGCGTTGATCAAATCTGCAAGTGAGGCCCAGGCTGTTTCGCTGAGCGTGCATGCGCCCTACTTTATTAACTTAAACGCGACTGCCGAGGAATGGCCCAAATCACGGAAGCGATTAATGGATGCGGCGCATTACGGCTATCTCGCCGGTGCAACGGATATTATCTTTCATCCTGGTTCATATTTTATGAACCCGCCTGCCGAAGTGCTGAAGGTGATCCTCCCGCGTTTGAAAGGCTGTGTGGCCGAATTAAAAAAGAATGGCGATAAAGTAACGATCCGCCCCGAGACGATGGGCAAATCTGCAATGCTTGGCTCGTTCGAGGACGCAGTGGCGATGAGCAAGGCCGTGGATATGGTGCAACCCTGTCTCGACTTTGCGCATTTGCACGCGCGCCCCGGCGACGGCACGATGAACACTTATGATGAATGGTCAAAACTCCTGGAAAAATATAAAAAAGAACTGGGTGCAAAGGCACTGAAGACTTTACACATCCATCTCTCCGGCATTGAGTACGGTCCGAAAGGCGAAAAGAATCATCTTACGCTTGAGAAGGCTGATCTCGACCTGAAAGCCCTGTTCAAGGCCTTGCATGAATTCGGCTGCGAGGGGCGCATCCTGTGCGAAAGCCCGATCATGGAAAAAGATGCATTAAATATGAAAAAAGCATGGATGAAAATAAGCGGGGAAAAAGAGTAAGAGAAGGAAAAATTTATGAACGCGCCGCTGGGTCAAAGTCTGATGGCAGCAGCGAGAACATGTATGCGTCGTAAATTTCCCTGCCTACCACCATCCTGTTGAGCGAAATTCCCTCGTAGTGCGCACCGATCTTCTCCGCCGCGCGTTTGCTTGCTTCGTTGCCAACGGCAACAACAATCTCAACACGGATCAATTTCACTTTTTCAAAAGCAAATTTCGCCGCCAGCTTTGCAGCTCGTCCGGCGATTCCCTTTCCATGCTGCGACGTCCGCACCCAGTAACCGAGGTTGCAAAAATGATACACCGCATGAATATGGCTCAAACTGCATCCGCCCAGTAACCCACCGTTGTTTGCATCGATAATCGCAAACCCATAATGGATGCCGCTCGACCATTGTGCGCGCGTGACCGTAATGAAGTTTTGGGCGGTTTCGGCTGTGTAATTTTCGTTCGCCCACGACATCCACGGCTTAAGTTCGCCCATGGATTCCTCTACTGCCTTGTATAGCTCGCTGGCCTCCCCGAATTCAAATGGACGCAGGATGATGTGGTCGTCTGTGAGTTTGATGAACGGGAGCATTTTTCTCTGGATCATTTTACCTCAGGACGACTCCAGCCCTACTTAATAAGAAAACCGACAGTCCCTTTTGAACTGTCGGTTTCTTATTGTTTACTTTTTTGGTTTATTACCGGACGACTTCTTCAGGCCGTCGCGGATTTGTTTTTGTATCTCTTCTGCTTCCGGCGAGCGTGGAGTCTGCTCCGTTACGGCTACGCCAAGTTTATCAGAGAGCAGCATGGCCATGAGCGCTTCGATGACGCTGCCTGTACCAGAGTCGCCTTCGCCTCCGTTTCCTTTGATTAGGATTCTTGGCACGACATCCACACCGGATTGCTGAATCGCTTCTGCGAATTTCTGCAGCACCTGTTGCGTCACCTGGAATTGCGGCCCGCCATATGCACGTACCTGTTCTTCCACAGCCAGAGCCTGTGCAATACCGATACGCGCGGTCTTTTCGGCTTCGGCCTCTGCAAGGGCGCGGATCTGTGCAGCTTGTTGTAACGAACGCTGATACTCTGCCTTACCCTGGTTGCCTTGCACGGTCACGTTCAATTCGGACTCGGTAATGTTTGTCTGCATGGACGCACGCGCCTGCGCCTCTTTCAATTCGCGTTCCTGCACTGCGGCCTTTTGCTGGCGAATATATGTTTCGACTTGTTCCTCCGCCACCTGGCGCGAACGTAATTGAGTCAGGATGGTTTCGATCTGTACGTCGTCCTCCGGCGAGGAAGGTGTGCCGATTAACACTTCCTCCAGCTCGAGGTTGTAGTGTTCGAACTTCACTCTCATTTCCTGACTGGCAGTCTGTTGGATGGCGCTGCGTTCCTGTAATAGCTGGATCAGGGTACGCGTCTGCCCGACGTTCTTGAAATACGCCGCGACCATCGGGTCGAGTGTCTGTTCGACGAGCTTTTTGATATCGCCGAAGCGTTGAATGACTAGTGGTGCCTTCTGATAATCGATGTGGATCACCACGGAAAGCGGCAGAGATGGCTCGAAAGCATCCTTCGTGATCAGTGAAACCTCGGCGAGGTTTTCGTCGTAGTGATGCGAACCTGTTTCGTTTCTAATCCATTTCAGGATAATGTTGGTGGTAGGCACGGGGATAACCTTGCCGGCATAAGTGTTGAATGCATATTTGCCAGGCAATAAAGGCTCGCTCCACACACCGCGTTTTTCCTTTTCTACCAATTCGCCGTGACGATATTCTTTGCCGGAAAGGTCTGCTCCCATTTCGCCAGTGTAGGAAACCACGACGCCTACAAATCCCACGTCGATCACGGTTTTAGGAAGCATCTCCACGGTCGCGAACAGGCGGTTGACGTTATATGTGCCTTCCACAAGAACTTGCAACTGGCGACCGCGGAAGCCACCTGCCTTAAGGAAGCGATCTGCATCCTGGAATTTATTGTGATAGGTATCTGCCTCGGCCGGGTTATCCCCTACAATCGGTGCGATGATCTCACCTTGTTGCAATGACGGGCCATCATGCACCGTCACAACGCCGATCTTATCGTCGGTATCTTTGATGATCACTGGACGAAAACCATGACGCTCGGCGATCGAATCTGCCATGCCTTGAATGATGGCAGATTCTTCGCGATTGAGAGGCAGCGAGTACACGCGTCCTTCGGTGATGACGACGAACTGCATCAGATTGATCGCATATGTGCCGTCGCGCAGGATCCGATTCTGAGGTCCGCGTTGACCACCGTTCTTGAGAAAAGCTTCCACATCCTGAAAATCATGCGCAGAGACATTCGAAGCGAGCACTTGAGTTGGCTCCAATAGCTTTCCATCACGCGCAAAAATATAGCCAATCTTGCCCTGCGGAATGGTCACCAAAGGCATCATGTGAACGACATATTGGATCGGCATCAGGTAATGCAGACCTCCGCGCAAAACTTTAGGCTGAAAGCCGGCTTCGCCGCTCAACGCGATAAAGCCTGATTTGATCGAGCCTTTGGCGGAGAAGCGCTTCTCGACCAGCCCAATGCGATTATTTGGGATGAAGCGGACCCCTGAGAGAAAGAATAAAAATAGGACAATCAGTATTGTCCATAGCCAAAACGGAATACCCAGCATTTAGACCTCCTTTAGGCAAAACCGGGTTTGCACATAATGATGTACGGGTTTGCTATAAGAGGGTTTCGTTTTTATTTCCGATTCTCTATTGAAGTGTTGTATAGATCTTACCTAGCGCTGGTGGGTACCCCATCGGTTTTTGGCATTACCCCCTGCCCGTTGCAGATCATCTTATCTGTTTGTTTGCAATTGGATTACCATCGCTTCGTTTCTAAATTCAACGCGAAAAGATGCGCGCTACGCCTTTGCCGCGCCAATTTTGTAAAATCGCTTCGATGTATAGATTTTCCAGGGCCTGTACCTGTCCTTGAATGGAAAATTTCATGCTGAGTTCCGCAGAACGTTTACCATATCGTTCAAATTTTGCCGGGTCGGATAATATATTTGCGATCGCGGCGTTGAACGCATCAATGTCCATGGGAGTCATATGACCATTTTCCCCGTCTATCACCATGCCCTCAAAAGCCTCATCCTGCACAGCAACGATCGGCAAGCCGGATGCAATTGCCTCGATCACAGAGATCGGATGCACCTCTGTGATCGAGGAGGAGAGAAAAATCGTAGCATCATGTAAAAGGTCCGGCAAGTCTGTGCGGTCGAGCATCCCGAGGAAGTGAATGCGTTCGGTCACTTTTGTTAATGCAGCCTGTGCCTCCAGGTCTTTCCGCGCGCCTCCGTCACCGGCAAAAACCAGATGCGCTTCCGGGAATTGATCTCCGATCCGCGCGAAAGCGTCTATCAAAAAATCGAGTCGTTTCTCGGGATCCACTCTGCCAACGGATAATAAGATCGGCGCATCAGGTTTTAACCCCAGTTTGGTACGAAACCTGCCGGGAGATTTCGCCTTTTTGAAATTGCTTAAATCGATTCCATTTGGAATGGTGTGGATCGGTTTGCGAACTTTTTGTTCCAGCAGCAATCTCTTGAATTTTAGAGAGGGCACTACGATCTGGTCTCCCAGATTGGTACTGGCTTTACTGAACCAGCGCGCCCCATACCGAATCACCCCTGTGCCCCCGATAAATTTTAGATAATGGGTGTAATCAGTAATTGAGGTGTGATAGGTATAAATAAGGGGAAGATTTTTTGTTGAAGCCGTCAGGTATGCCAGCAGGCCAACGCTCAATGGACTGTGTGCGTGTAATACATCAAAATGTTTGCGCGTAAGAGACCACGTGGTGCGCGGTGTACCCAGCACAGCCACGTAGATGGGCGGATCATTCAAGTATTTGAGCGAAGGCAGGCGTACCACGCTGGATTGTTCATCGCGGTAACCGGGAAATCTTGGTGCAAAGATGGTCACTTGATGGCCAGCCGTGCGCAGACCTTCCGAGACCAGTTGCAGCGAAATGGAAACACCATTGACCTGGGGCGCATAGGTATCTGTGAAAAGTCCGATACGCAGCGCGCCAATCGGCGCGCGTGGTTCGATTACCTGTTCTTCCATGAATATTTCTCCTGAACGTGTTATCCCACGTGATTGGTTATTTTCGGTCACGCCAATTTCTATTTTCTTCGCGCCTTTGTTAATCGATATTATAGCGCCTACACTTGAAATCTCATGCACTCGTTTGATGGAATTACAGAGGGTTCGAAACCTCTAAATGAATGCCAGGAATTGTCATTTTTAAGCGATCGATAGGTCATGGCTGGCGGGAGCTACTGTAATTCGGTATTGACTTAATTAGGCAATTGCCTTATTATTGGGCATATGGATACGTTTGCTGCATTAGCCGACCCTACCCGTCTCAGAATTTTTGAGCTGATCGCTGAAGGTGAGAAAACTGTTGGCGAGATCGTAGGCCAATTTTCCTTCAAACCCCCAACCATTTCGCAGCATCTACAGGTCTTAAAGCAGGCCAGACTGGTACGCGTACGTGCAGAAGGTCAGAAGCGGATCTACTCCATGGATGATACCGGTTTTAAAGAGTTGGAGATGTGGATAAACCAGCAACGCGTCCATTGGAATCGTCAGCTTGACTCCCTGGAACGTCATCTGGATGCAAAAGCAAAATCCGGCAAAAAGTAATGAGGAATAGTGTGACCAAGAACGATCATGCTGGCCGCGTCGATATTACCGACAACAGAGCCACTCTTACATTCACGCGACTTTTGAAACATCCACCAAGCATGGTGTGGGAGGCTATCACAAGCCCCCAGGAATTTAGTGCCTGGTATAACGGCACGGCAATTATTGATGGTAGAGTTGGCGGCACATTTGAGATATTGTCGGGTTCATCGTTTCATTGGAGAGGCAAAATTCTTGCATGGGAACCGCCAACCCTTTTTGAGTATGAGCATAATCATGAACCATGCAAAGAGATGCCAACAGGCGCCGATACGATTGTGAGATGGGAACTGATCCCTTCCGGAGAAGGGACGCAGCTAAGGTTTACGCAAAGCCGCCTGAAGAGCAATTATGGATTTGCGCCCGCCATGCACGTATTTCTTGATCGCCTCGAATCATATTTGGACGATCAGCCCTTAGCGGATTTTTCCCTGCGATTTCAGGAAGTCATACCACTCTACCGTATATGGAGAGCTAAAGAAAATTAATAGAGACTATACAGGGCTGCACGTGGATCAAAAATGATATATATTCAATTCATATAATTTAAGGAGTTTCAACATGAACCAAGGTGTCAAAACGATCATCTATCCCGTCAAAGACGCAGCTCAAGCGAAGAAACTATTCAGCAAGCTCTTGGGTATCGAGCCTTATGCAGATGAGGCGTATTATGTTGGCTTTAAGATCGGGGATCAGGATATTGGCTTGGACCCCAATGGTCACAAACAAGGCATGACAGGTCCGCTGGGCTACTTCCACGTCGGCGATATTAAAAGTAGTTTGAAATCGCTATTGGATGCCGGCGCACAAATACAGCAAGATGTCAAAGATGTCGGTGGCGGCAAGTTGATTGCATCTGTAAAAGATGTTGACGGTAATATCATCGGGCTTATTCAGCCACTTTCAAGTTAGCTGCATGGATTGCTGGGATCAAAAAGGGATGGGCAAAAAAGCCCATCCCTTTTTCGTTAAGAGCTGCTGGGCGTTTGCCGCTCTTTACCCGCTTGTTTGGTCAAATTTGTCTTCATGCGTTTGGTCAGTTCGCGCCGCGTCAACAAGACGCGATGTTTGCATACGTTACATTCCAGCCCAATGTCGGCGCCGAGCCGCACCACTGTCCATTCATACGAGCCGCAGGGATGGGGCTTTCGCAAGCGCAAATGATCGTTCAGTTGCAGGTCAGGCAGCATGCTGAAATTATACCGCTGGGAGAGACTTGATTGCTTTTTATAGGTTGATCTTCGCCGAATATCATTGACAGGTCGGGATCGTATCTGTATTTTCGTTCGCGTTCAAGGGCATATCGAAATAAGGCGATGGATCATACGTGTTATTAATATCCAGCTCGTTCTTGAAATTTCCAAGGCCGTCGTCTTTTACAATTGAAATATGCAAATGCACACCTACAGGATTGTTTGGATCGCCAGAATAATCGCCCATATAACCGAGAAAGGTGCCGGCCTCAACATATATCTCAAATGTTCCCATGGGAAAATCTTTGGAGATAAATGAGTTACCTGCAGGGTCGGCCATGTGAGTGTAGTAGACCCAAATCTGACGTCCAGGCTGAAGCGGATCGTTTGGCACGCGAATGATGACGGAGGATTTCCAATCTGCCTCACGAGTAAGATATCCCGGATAAGCTGCGATCACACGCGTGACACCGATATCCGTGCCTCCAAAGATGTCAACACCTTGATGACGATGCCCGATCTGGAAGGAATCATCCCATATATAACCAACCAGGCCGTCGGTCGGGAAGATGAATGGTGCGTTTCCGCAATGGGTTCCTGCCTGCATGGTCAATTCCGGATGAGAAGCGGGATCGCGAAACCAGTTATGCACCTGCATAGTACGAATGGATGTACGCTGGAAGTTGTAATACAAATATGCTGCGACCGTAACCACAACGATCATCAAGGTAAATGAAAGGAATTTTTTAGATATTCTACGCATTTTATTTATTCTTTCACAAACAAAATTTGTCTGACTTAATGAATACGGGTTGATTTTTGGATTGAATTGTTATAAGATAATTATCGAAGCGTTGCTATATAAACTGGAAAAGGCAAACCCGTCGCGAGGCGGGGACGCAAAGTTATGGGTCTGTCACACTGATGCATAGCAGGTTGATAGACTGCCAGACCGCCGAATAGTTTTTTATTCGACGGTCTGTTTTGTTTATGGAGAAAGGAGAGCATAACACAGCCAAAGCTGAAATTCATATTCGTATGTCAGTTTTAGCAAGTAAATCCCAAGATTTCCGTCTTCACCCTAGGAGAAAACCACATGAAGATCAAAAAGTCCTTTGCTTTGATATCAACGCTGGTCATTCTTAGTAGCCTGATAGGCGTATTCCCTGCAGGAGCGGCCTCGCCGCAGATGGGGGCATCCCTGCCGCAGATGTCCGCAAGCGGCGTTAGTCAGACTTACATTGTCCTATATAAGAATGAATCTGTTTCCTCTGATGCCGCTGGCGCAATCACGCAAGCGGGAGGAACTCTGGTTTACAGCTACGATTCGATCGGGGTGGTGATTGCACGTTCCAGTAATGACTCGTTCCGTACGAATCTGCTGCGCGAAAAAGGTGTTGAAGGTTTGGCTGCCACGGCTGCGTTCGCCACGCAATTGACCGATGAATTTGCAGACGATACTGCCCAGGAGCCCCTACCCGATAGTACACCTGCCACAGATGCCGATAGTCTGTCGAACCGGCAATGGGACATGATCCAGATGCATACTCCCGAGGCGCACGCGATCACCGGGGGCAGCCCCTCGATTCTCGTCGGTGACATTGATACTGGTCTCGACTATACCCATCCTGATCTCGCCGCAAATGTAGATGATGCGAATAGCGTGAACTGTGTATCCGGAGCGCCAGTGGCAGGGATGATCGCGGCTAATGACGATAATGGTCATGGTACTCACACCGCCGGCACCATTGCTGCCGCCTCCAACGGGATTGGCATAGTGGGCGTCGCGCCGAACGTCAAGATTGCCGCAATTAAGGCTGGCGACGCTGCCGGCTTCTTCTTCCCGGAGGCAGTCGTGTGTGCGTTCATGTGGGCCGGCTCACATCATTTCAACGTGACAAATAACAGCTACTTTGCTGATCCCTGGCTGTTCAATTGCCGCAATGATGCGGACCAGCGCGCGATTTGGAACGCAGAGCGCCGCGCGATTCGCTATGCGATGTCCAATGGCGTCGTGGTTGTGGCCGCCGAAGGTAACCAGGCTGACGATCTCGCTCACCCCACGCAGGATGCCACCAGCCCGGATGACACCACTCCCGAGCTCCGCCAGATTCACAACGATTGTGCGGTCGTCCCGGTTGAAGTTGCCGGTGTGATCGGCGTCAATGCGAACGGCAACCTGCAACTTAAGTCGTTCTACTCAAGCTACGGTGTGGGAACTGCCGATGTGATCGCCCCGGGAGGCGATTCGATCCTGCAGCGCACAGCGGCTGCGCCCAATGGACGCGTGCTTTCCACATGGCCTGCATCGCTATTTACTGTCACGTGTGCCGCCGCACGACGGGTCACTGATGCATCGGGTGCGAAGTATTGCTATCAGCAGGGCACATCCATGGCATCACCGCACGTTGCAGGCCTGGCGGCCCTGATCATGAGTCAGGGAACCACCTCACCCGGCGCGGTCGCTGCACAGATCAATAATACCGCCGACCCAATCGCATGCCCATTGGACCTTTCGATCTATGCGTTCTTTCCTGCGGTGGATAATGGAGCAGCGCAGGAATGTCAGGGTGGTGGAAGCTTTAACTCGTTCAATGGCCACGGCCAGGTGAACGCACTGAGCGCGGTTACACACGCTCCATAAAGTTGCATCCAAATCAAGAAATCGAGCAGGCTCGCCATGGCTGGCCTGCTCGATTGAGCCGGGCGCATTTATTCCAGGATAAGAGCTCATATGTATCGAAATGATTGCACCTGTCACGCTAACACCAATTGAGCAAAATATTTTGTGCAATTCGGAGGCATCGGATTGATTTTTGGTCCGATTTGTCACAAGATTTTTTCCAGATAACTACACAGGAAGGAGATACTTTTCAAAGACAAGCAATGCTACATGGAGTACTTTCAATTTCTACCATAATCACGCCAACATAGGAGATAAACATGAAGCAAAAGATTTTTACGATCCTCGTAGTTCTGATGGTGGTGGCCATGATACCCGGTTCAGCGCTGGCCGCACAGCCGCCGCGCACAACCTTGAACGGGAGTGCACCGGCCTGGGCAAATTCAAATAATTATGCAGGTGCAGCTGACCCGAATGGTGCAGTGGGCTTCCGCGTGTACCTTGGCTGGAAAAATGCTGACGCGGCTGCGGCGTTCGCTGCAGCTGTCTCGGACCCAAGCAGTCCATCCTACGGCCAATACCTGTCAGCTGCACAATTCCGCAAGCAGTTTGCGCAACCCCAGGCGCAAGTAGGTGCCGTACAGTCCTGGCTTAAGAGTCAGGGCTTTAATGTGAACTATACGCCCAGCAACAATCACTTTGTCTCGGCAGAGGGCACAGTGGCGCAGGCTCAAGCTGCGTTTGGTGTACAGTTTGCAATGTATAACGTGCGGGGGAAATCCGTCCGATCTCCATCCAATGATGTTTCCATTCCTGACACGCTCGCAATGGTTGTGACCGGCGTTATTGGTCTTGATGACAGTGCGGTGTTTGTCGAGACGGATCATATAATTGACGGGCCTCCTTCCGCTGGTTTCCGGAATGCACCTCCGCTATCTTCGTATTGGGATGAATTCACTTCACCTTACGCTTATCCAAGCGGTTTTACTGACCTCGCTTCCCCGCCTACCGCGGCGTGGAGTGTGAGAGGCAATACGCCTGATCAAATTAAAGGCGCTTATGGGATCCCGGCGACATACGATGGCACGGGTCAAACCGTGGCCATCATAGATGCTTACGCGTCGCCAACGATTTTGGCTGATGTCAATCAGTGGTCGCTCAATCGCGGCCTGCCAACGATGAGTCCATCGCAATTCGTTGAGGTCGTGCCGCCAGGTATATACAGACATCCAAACAATAAGTCGCAGGATCCTTCCGGTTGGTATGGCGAGGAGACCCTGGATGTCGAGGCCGTGCATGGCATGGCGCCCGCCGCCAAGATCGTTTTTGTAGGCGCGCCTAATAACTATCAGGATTTAGACGCGGCAATGAATCATGTTGTGGATCGGCAGTTGGCACAGATCGTTACGAATTCTTATGGCTTCTCAACAGAACTGCTGCCACACGGCTACGTCAAGCCTTTCGAAGATACCCTCATTCAGGCTGCAGCCGAGGGCATCGGCGTGTACTTCTCATCGGGTGATAACGGCGATGAGACTTCACGCTTTGGCTTTGCCACTCCCGATTGGCCCGCGGTAAGTCCGTGGGTGACCGCGGTTGGCGGAACGAGCCTTGGTGTGGATTCAACTAATACGCGCGCCATTGAAACTGGCTGGGGCACGAGCAGCTACAGCTGCAACACGACGACCCTGGCTTGTAATCGCGCCGGCTGGTTATACGGCGCAGGCGGCGGCGAGAGCATTCTCTTTGCGGCTCCCTGGTATCAATCCGGATTGGGATTCAGCGGACGTGCAATTCCAGATGTTGCAGCGCTCGGCGATCCTCAAACCGGCTTCCTCGTCGGTCAGACGCAGGCTTTCCCCGATGGTAATTACTATGATGAGTATCGCATCGGTGGCACGAGCCTCTCAAGCCCGATCTTTGCCGGCTTGATGGCTTTGCTGGATCAAAAATCCGGGACTCCGCATGGCTTTGCCAATCCTCTGTTCTACGCCAATCCCGGCGCGTTCTACGATGTCTTGTCTGTAAAGACTGCTGTTGCGCGCCGAAACTTTAATAATGGCGTTGATGCGAGCAATGGTACGGCAGATCGCCTGCGCACGTTCAATGATTATTCCGGTTCGCCGACCCAATCCACCGGTCCGGGCTGGGATAATGTGACTGGAATGGGCGTACCCAATAGTTCCTTCTTGAGCCTGCCATAACTAATTAAGAAGTGGGCAACGAAGCAGATCCCTCGCAGGTTTTCCTGCGGGGGATTTTCTTATGGAAAACCTATATGATGTTATGCATTTTCTTATACTACCAATTTAATATTAGCTCATTGACATTCACTACAAAAGGAGAAAAATTATGTCCCTCTATATTCAATCCTATCCATTTCGTCGTGTCGCACGCCGCCTCGCTTCCGAGTCACAAGAACGCGCTCTGGGAGTCAACATCCGTGAACAGGACGATGCTTACGTTCTTTCGGCACTTGTGCCCGGCTTGAAAGCCGAAGACTTGAACATTCAGGTCCTGGAAGATGTAGTCAGCATCGAAGGCGAATACAAGACCGATGAAGCCGAATATCTATTGAGCGAATTGCCCAACGGCTCTTTTCGCCGCAGCCTGCGCTTGCCGGTTCCAATTGAGGCAGATCATGTCGAGGCGAAGATCTCAGAAGGCGTGCTCACCTTGAGCCTGCCCAAGGCTGAATCTGCACGTCCGAAGAAGATCCAGGTTTCGGTAAACTAAGCTGCCATCTCTTTTGCCAACAAGGCGGAGTCTCAAAGACTCCGCCTTGTTGTGTTTAATCATTGTTATAATGCATTCATTCCTAACTTTGGAGTACCAACGTGCGAGTGAAATTTGTTTTCGTTACATTTTTGATGCTATTGTTTTTGAGCGGGTGCGGACGGTCTGTCACTGAGGCGGCTCCCACTGCTCTACCGACAGATACACCTGTCCCAACAGCTACCATCATTCCAACCCCCTCCACACCGCTGGCGATCCTGGTCGTCCCGGCGGATATGGATCAGGCCACTTCGGATTTGTATCAAAAGACAGTCTATGAACTTGCTCAAGGATCCGGTTATCGGTTTCAGCTGCGTAATACACTGACCTCGACTGATGTAGTTGACCCAACCTTAAAAGTAGTCGTTGTCTTTCCGCCAGACCCCGGAATTGCCGCATTGGCCCCAACTGCGTCGGGCGTGCAATTCCTTGCTGTAAACATTCCAAACCTTACCGCCGGCGGCAATCTAAGTGTGCTTGCCCCGGATTCTCAAGTGGATTTGCCTGCGTTTCTTGCCGGTTACATTGCCGCGATGATCACTGAGGAATACCATATCGGCATGATCATTCCGCAAGGCGATGTTGATGCGACACGGGCTTTTAATGCCTTCAGCAATGGCATGACCTATTACTGTGGTTTATGTCATAAGTTTTTTGTTACCCCATTTGGATATCCACAATATGTCGAGATCCCGGCAGATGAAGATCCGTCTCGCTATGGAGGCTATGCCAACGTGCTGATCAATGACCGCGATGTCGATACGCTTTATATCTATCCTTCGCTTGCGAAGGATGATTTCCTTTCTTATGTGGGAACCACCGGCGCATTGTTGATCGGCACATCCATGCCGGTCCCGCGCCCAGGAGGCTGGGTGGCAACGATTGCACCAGATACCATCAAGGCGATACAACTTGCCTGGCCGAATTTGACCGCCGGAAAGGGCGGGCTGAATGTCCAGTCCCCGCTTGGGCTTGCAGATGTTGACTCGACATTGTTAAGCCCCGGGCGTGAGCGACTTGCCAAGGAGACGCTCGAGGCGTTGATCGCGGGACGTATTTCCCCCATTTCTCCATAATTGCAAAATAAAACGACGGCCCAAGCCGTCGATTTATTTATGCCTCATTAACTCAATTATAAATATTGATGCGTTGAGCATGCCCAGGGATATGCTCCTGCTTCATCAGCCAGGTTATGGATCTGATCAGCAAAGCCAGTGGATTCACAGGCGTAAGGATGTGTTCGCTCACTCCCGCCTGATAATATTTGAGCACCTGTGGATCTTCGCCAGGAGCAAGCAACAAGATTGCGCTCTCGGTGAGACTGCGTAACTGACTGCACAGGGCAACATGTTCAGGCTGATCGAGTTCCAGATCGAAAATAATGAGTGATGGCAAAAGCAGACGCGTTGTCTGTAAAGCGTGATACGCTGTGGCTTCGTGCACAACATAGCAATTCTTTTGCTTGAAGAGACCCTCGCAGACCGCGGCCATTTCCATATCTTGTGAAATGATCAGCACAGTGTGCATTTCATTGAAGCCAGTTTCTGTTTTCCATGCGGTCATGTTCATCGTCCTTTCGTGTTTTTCTATTTACTTGGTCGCTCTAGACGCGCGAAACGGGCCTGACCCCACAGTACTATTTTTTATGCAGACCTTGACTCTCGTTTCGATTGCATGATACACTCACGCCCGCTTGGAAAAAGCAAATCTAACAAAAGGAGGCGCACGCCAATGTTTATGAACAAATTTCAACTCACTCCCTCATTCATCAGCAAGGCTGGTGTTGAGCCGCGCAGTGCGCCTGTTCACCGTTAGACTTTTCTAGTTGTCTTACGGCCACGGCGCTCTGCGGTCCGTGGCCGTTTTATTTAAGATGGCGGCCCCGGGTTAAGACCTGTGGCCGTTTTGTTTTAATTTTTTGGAGGAAACCATGTTAGACATTCAAACGCAATTGTTTGAAGCAAAGGATATCCGCTTTGGGCCGATTGACCACGAAGCGCATCCCGAGATCGAATCCAAATGGACGCATGACGCCGAATTCATGCGCCTGATGGAACTTAAACCTGTACGCCCGCTCTCGCCTGCGATGGTGAAGAAACAATACGAATCCATCGAAAAAGAGATGGAAGAGGGCAAGAGTCTGTTCTATTTCACCATCCGCGCCCGGGAAGATGACCATCTGATCGGCAAAGCCCTGGTTGAATGGGTGGATTGGACGAATGGCAATGGCTTCTTGCGCCTCGGCATCGGTGCCGCCGAAGATCGCCGTAAAGGATATGGTTCGCAGGCCCTGCCTATGCTGTTGCGCTATGCTTTTGGAGAACTAAATCTCTATCGCGTGACCGCAGTTGTACCTGCTTATAACAATGGTGCGCTTCGACTCTTCCAAAAATTTGGTTTTATGGAAGAGGTTCGCAGGCGCAAAGCCTTGAACCGTGATGGTGAAATTTGGGATCTCGTCTCTTTTGGGTTGTTGAATTCCGAATGGCGCGAGCAGAATAACGGCCGAGGGTGAAGCGATGAAAGACATTTATCGCGGAGCCCTCGTCCGCCTTTCGTCTCAATCGTCTGAAGACATGGCCAAGGCCTTCCTCAAATGGGACCGGGATACAGAAATGCACCGTCTTGCAGATACCGATCCTGCGCAGTTATGGTCGGAGAAAAAGCTCAAGGAGCTTTTTGAAAAGGATCAGGAAAAAGACCCGCCGCGCGCCTATCGTTTTTCGGTGCGCACCCTGCCTGATGATAAATTGATCGGAGCGACCGGCCTTGTGCCGAATTGGATGCATGCCGATGCATGGGTCTACATTGTGGTTGGCGATCGCGAGTATTGGGGTCAGGGCTGTGGCACTGATGCGATGCGCCTGATCGTGCAATACGGATTCATTGAACTTAACCTGCGACGTATTACGCTGGGTCTGCACTCCTACAATGCGCGGGCCTTGAAAACTTATGAGAAAGTTGGTTTCAAAATGGAGGGCCGAATACGCGGCGAAGGATTGCGCGATGGTGAGCGCTACGATGGTTTCTATATGGGCATCCTGCGTGAGGAATGGCTGGCGACGGCTTCTTCTGAGGAGGCGAAATGAAGGAGATCTTCAAGGGTGAGTCGATCAGGCTTTCTGCCGCGGATCATGTTGAGCTGGGTAAAGCGTACTCAAAGTGGAACGCCGATTCTGAGCTGACCCGTTTGATGGACTCAAGAGCGTCGAGAATGAGTTCTTCGAAAGCGATTGCAACCAATCTCGAAAAGGAACTTGAAGAGGCATCCGCCCTTCAGCATTTTTTCACAATTCGTGCCTTGCAGGATGATCGTCTGCTCGGAGACATTGGGCTTCATGTGATCAATAACTGGAGTTCACGCGACGCATTTATGGGCCTCGGCATCGGTCACCGCGAAGACTGGGGCAAGGGTTATGGCACGGATGCAATCAGGGTGATGCTGCGTTTTGCCTTTACTGAAATTAATTTGCGACGCGTGACTTTGACCGTTTTTGAATACAACCCACGCGCGATCCGCTCTTATAAAAAGGCTGGCTTTTGCCATGAAGGACGTTATCGCGGCGCATTGCTGCGTGACGGTAAACGCTGGGATGTGCTTTTTATGGGCATCCTGCGGGAAGACTGGATGAAGTTGTATCAATAAATAAGATTGAGGTCGTATGCAATTGCATTCATATGAAGGGATACACGATCTACACGCCATGCTGGACCTGCTTACTGCCGGGCGAAACGCACAGAACAGTACGTATTATGTTCATCGTGGTGATCTGCAATGGTGGCTGTTCTACACATACGTCCCGGAAAAAGTCTGGCAGTCCAATATTCGTCTGTTGAAGAAGGATGGGCAATTGTTGGGATGGGTGCTGCTTTCGATGGATATGTGTGCTTTTGATGTATACGTAACCCCGGATCTATGCGGTACCTCGCGCGAGCGCCAACTCCTGACATGGGCCGTTGAGCAAATGTCTGCGCTGGATGAGATCGAAACCATCTGGATCGCAGAGGATGACAAGCGACGTATTCTCTGGCTCGAAGAAAATGGATTTATAGAACAGCAAGCGCATACCATTCTCATGAAACGCCTCTTATCCGGACCTTTGGATGGGCCAGCATTACCAGACGGATTTTCCCTGCGATCTTCTTGTGGTGAAGAGGATGCGGTCTTGCGTTCAGTTGCATCGCATGCCTCTTTCAACTCGAACAAACCATTTGAAGAATATGTATCGCGGACTCTGCGTTTCATGCAGTCGCCCGTCTATGTGCCGGAACATGAGATCCTTGTCACCGCGCAGGATGGGCAGGTTGCCTCCTTCTGCATCATCTGGATGGATGACTTGAATAAGATCGGATTGTTCGAACCCGTGGGCACACATCCCGCCTTTCAAGGGAAAGGGCTCGGGAAGAGTCTGCTCTTTGAAGGCTTGCGCAGGCTCAAGTCTGAAGGCATGCACGAGGCGTCCGTTTGTGTGGAAAGTACCAACCAGGCTGGGATTCGGTTGTATGAAGCTGTCGGGTTTCAAAAAGTCAAAAGATTATTAACCTATGCAAAGAAACGAGCATAATATGACTACGAAAGAAATCATCCTTGCAGAAGAACTTCTGTTACGCCCCGTCCAATGGAGGGACCTCAACGCTGTGGCCCAACTTATCTACGATGTTTGTGAAGCTGATGGGGATACCACAGTCGCTGCAACGCCGCAGGACTTAAAACTCGAATGGCAGAGAGACGGTTTCAAACTCCAGACGGATGCCATCCTGGTGGAAACCAGGGAAGGACGTGTGGTGGGCTTTGAGGAATTTACAAATAGGCATCAGCATTACAGCCTGAATACAGACGGATATGTCCATCCTGATTTTACCGGTCGTGGGATTGGCACAACTTTGTTGCGTATGATCGAAATGCGTGCGCGTGAAGAAATGAAGTTGGCTGAATCTGATTTACGTGTGTTCCTGCGAAGCACAATTGACAACCGCGATGCTGCAAGCAACGAACTTCACAAAGCCGAGGGATATTCTCCCAAACGTCACCACTGGCGTATGGAAATTAAACTGGACTCTGCGCCTCCCAGGACGGCATGGCCCGAAGGCATTGAACTGCGCCCATTTATAAGAAGTCAAGATGAGATCGCCGTATGGCAGGCACAGAATGAAGCCTTCAGAGATCATTGGGGAAGCCACGATGTTTCTCTTGAGGAGTGGCAGCATCACCGATTTGACCGCGAAGATTTTGACCCAACATTATGGGCAATTGCCTGGGATGGAGGCGAGGTGGCGGGATTTTCACTGAATCGTTTTCGCATGGGTATTGGTTGGATCGGAACATTGGGTGTCCGGCGTCCATGGCGCAAAAAGGGGCTGGGTCTAGCCATGCTGCAACATTCCTTTGGTGAATTCCATGAACGCGGCGCAAAGGTAATTGGCCTGGGTGTGGATGCCTCCAGCCCGACGGGCGCGACTCGTCTTTACCAAAAGGCGGGCATGTATGTTGCAAGCGAGTTTCTCACCTATGAAAAGGAATTGCGAGCAGGCCAACAACTCGAAGAATAATCCAAAATGATTCGCAGGTGGGGCAAAATCAGTGTAGAATCAAGCCACTCTCGGATTATCAAAGAAAGGGTACTTCCATGAATCTGCGTTGTATTTATTGCCAGACCCCGTTCACTCTCGCTCGCGCTGAAATGCTCACCGCGATCGTACATATGAACGAAAAGAATATGAACCATTACGATGCGCATTGTCCGCGTTGCCGCCGGGCCAACTCGATCTCACGCCAGCGCATGGAATTGTTCCTGCCGAACTGGCAGGAAGCCATTAAACAACTGCCTGCGGCACCTGCCATGTCGATGCAGTCTTCCATGTCCGCGCCTGCCTCTGCTGCCCGCAAAACAGAACCTGTTTCCCGTGCGCAGAAGGCCAATGCCAAACCGGCGGTCAAGCCCGCAGCCAAGAAACTCGCTGTAAAAAAGCCTACAGCCCCAGCAAAGAAGACAACCGCCAAAGCAAAACCTGCCTCTGCCTCGAAGGCGAAAAAGGCTCCTGCAAAAGGCAAGAAGAAGTAAGATCTGTCAGAAAGAAAAAATTCGCGAAGCCGAAAAAGACCTCCGTCTTTGGCGGCTTCGTGGTTTTTATTGAGAAAATACCCCTTATGTCGATCCGTGCAGTCTTTTTTGATTTTGGCGGCGTGATCCTGCGGACAGAATATCAGTCTCCGCGGCAGCAATTGGCGGAGCGCTTCAATATGGATTACGAAGAGATCGATAAGGTTGTGTTCGGCACTGAGTCTGCGAGGCGCGCCTCGCTCGGCGAGATCACGGAAGATGCTCATTGGCAGGAAGTAATGAAACGGTTTAGACTTCCTGTCTCTGAAGTTCAGTCATTCAGCAATGCCTTTTTTGGCGGCGATGTCATTGATCACGAGCTGGTAGAAACTATCAATTCTCTGCGGGGAAAATTCCATATTGGGCTGATCTCCAATGCATGGAGCGGGCTGCGCGATTTCCTCAAGAAGGAAAAGCTGATCGATATTTTCGATACCGTTGTCATTTCTGCGGAAGTAGGCGTGGTTAAGCCCGAGGCAAAGATCTTCAACATTGCATTGGAACAGGCTAAAGTCCAGGCGAGCGAGGCGGTCTTTATCGACGATGTTGCCGCCAATATCGAAAGCTCTGAAAAGGTTGGCATGAAAGGGATTCTATTCATAGATTCACAGGAAACCGTGCGTCAGTTGAATCAGATATTGAAGATCAAATAAATCCGACGTTCAATTTGTGATTGACATCCAATCATTCCAGGGCGTTTTTTGATAACGCCCTTATTGTTTAATGTATTCCAACAGGGAAATTATGTTTCGTAATCTAAAGATGGATGCAACCAAAGTATATTTGTTCATTGAGCTGGCCGCCTCAGGCCTCTTCTCCATGATGTTCGTCACTACCTCATTATATGAAGTCACAGTCGCCGGACTCACAGCTTTCCAGCTTGTGATGGTAGGCACCACTCTGGAGTTCTCTGCGTTTGTGTTTGAGATCCCAACCGGTGTGGTCGCAGATGTGGTTTCGCGCCGTACGTCGATCATCATAGGCTACTTTCTAATGGGTGCAGGTTTTCTAGTGATGGGCCTGTTTCCGGCTTTCCTGCCGATCTTGCTGGCTCAGGTTATTTGGGGACTGGGATACACCTTTACCAGCGGCGCTTCACAGGCATGGATCACAGACGAGATCGGGGAGGACCCGGCCAACAAGCTTTTTCTACGCGCCACGCAAGTGGGCCTGGCAGCCTCACTTCTCGGCATGGGACTTGCCATCTTCATTGGCGCAAATAATGTTGCTTTGCCGATTCTTGTGGGCGCAGCAGGCGTGATGGCGATCGGATTTGTGCTCATCATAATCATGCCGGAGACCGGCTTTCACCCTACGCCTAAGGAAGACCGCAATACATGGCAGCATATATGGCATACCTTTCAGGAGGGCTTGAATGTGATTCGCACGCGGCCGCGTTTGCTTAGTATCCTTGGCGTTGGTTTGTTCTATGGTCTGTATAGCGAGGGCTTTGATCGGTTGTGGGTCAAACATTTTCTCGACACCTTCGAACTGCCAGTGATCTTTGGAAATAATCAAGTCGCCTTCTTTGCCGTACTACGCATTGCCGGTGCTGTGTTGACTTTGCTGGCCGTTCGTTTTGTTCAAAAACGGGTGGACTCCGGAAATTCTCTGGCGATCGGACGCGCCCTGATGATCGTGACCGGAATGATCACGGCTGCGATGATTGGGTTCGCGCTGTCTCCACTTCTGCCGCTGACCATCGGGCTGTATCTCATCATCGATACGCTGCGCGATGTTCACAACCCGCTGAATACTGCATGGGTGAATCAAAAGTTGGATTCAAAAGTGCGCGCGACGATCCACTCGATGAGTGGACAGGTGGACGCGTTCGGGCAGATCGCAGGAGGCCCAAGCGTGGCCTTGGTGGCGCGCTTCTTCTCAGTCGTTGCAGCCATCACGGCTTCCGGTTTTCTCCTGACGCCGGCAATATTCCTGATCCGCCGCGCCAACTCACAGTCTGTGATCGAGGCGGAGGTACGGCCGTCTCTGGCAGATTGAATGGGCATAAATATCCAGGCAGGTGTGTCATTTTTGATGTGGGCACCTGCTTATCCTCCTGCTATATTCATCGTAGTTGCTTTATTTCAGGAGAAGGATATGCTAACAATTGATCAATTCACGACTGTGCTGGGCGTATTGGGCGCCTATTTTGTGATGGTGATGGTGTTAGCTGTCAGTGTGGAGACCATTCTTGAACCATTAACATGGTGGTTCAGCGGCCTGCGAAAAAAGATCAGCCCCGATGACGTGTTGAATGATATTAAAAGCTGGCTGCCGCCAATTGCTGATATGGGGACCAGGGCCACGGCGATCGCAAACCTCGCCGAAGAATATCAATTGAATGTCCGCGATATTCAAAAACGGCTGGATACGATCAAGCTCATCGCCGATGAAACTGCAAAGGGGCTGGGTGTCCACAAGCAGGTGGATGACACCGAAAAAATGATCGCTATTTATATGGCCGCCCTGCGCGACAAATTCTGTCTCGATGAACGGAAACGTATTGCCATTCTACGCGTGCTCGCCGGCCTTGTTGGCATTGCCATTGCAATCATGCTGAAAATAGATACCTTCGATATTATCGGATTCTTATTCCCTGAAAATGTGCGCATGATCCTTACCACGCCCGGTGGGCAGATCGGTGGGATGATGATGACCGGCCTGGCTGCCAGCGCGGGCAGTTCGTTCTGGCATGATCAATTGGGGCGGTTAAGGGCGATCAAGGAGTCTGTGAAGGAATTAAAGTAAAAATAAACGCCCAAAAGGGCGTTTATTTTTACTCGTCTCCGCTATCGCCATTACCAAGATCCGGTAGAGCAGATTCGATCTCTTCCGGACTTTGGCCTGCTTCCAATCTACCCACCACATCGTCGAACTCGGGAGGCAGATCTTCACCCATCTGACTTCCCATTTTGCGCATCATCTTGCCCAGCGCCTTTGGGTCTTCCTCAAGGCCCTCCAACCCGGAAAATTCGTCGGCCATGGAATCCATGCGGCTTTCCTCGGATTTCGCGATCCTCACCTTGGTCATGCGGCGGCGCACCTTGTCGCTTCCACAGTGTGCGCAATGGACGGGTTTCTTTCCGTATTCGCTGAAGGTCATGAACACGTCAAATCGTTTTTCGCAGGTGCTGCAAATAAAGTCATACGTTGGCATGGGCATATTTTAACGCGAAATGCGCAGGATTGGCAGTAAAAGAATTGCCGAATAAGAAGCCTTTGCGAAAATCTCTTTGGTACAATAAACTCATGTCCCCGGAATTCAATCTGCGCAAGACACAGCCGCTTCTGATCGTGATCTCCGGACCCTCCGGTGTGGGGAAGGATTCTGTTGTGCAACGCATGAAGGAGCGCGAGCTGCCTTTCCACTTTGTGGTCACTGCCACCACGCGTGAAAAACGCGAGAATGAAACGAACGGCAAGGATTACTGGTTCGTCTCGAAGGATGAATTTGCACGCATGATCGAATCAAACGAGCTGATCGAATATGCGGTTGTCTATGGCGATTACAAGGGCATTCCAAAATGGGAAGTACGGGAGGCGCTCGCAAGCGGCAAGGATGTGGTCATGCGCATCGATGTTCAAGGAGCAGAGACCGTAAGAAAACTTGCACCCGATGCCCTGCTTATTTTCGTCACATCGGAGAGTGAAGAGGAGCTCGAGCGGCGTCTGCGCGCCCGAAAGACCGAGTCTACTGATTCACTTGCATTGCGAATCGCCACGGCACGCAAGGAGCTTCAGCGCATTGAAGCATTCGATTATGTCATCATCAACCGCGACTTTCAACTGGATGATACAGTCAATAAGGTGCGGGCCATCATTGAAGCTGAACATTTGCGTGTGCAACATCGCAAGGTGGATCTATAAACGAAGCGCCGGGTTCTGCTCCAGCCCTTCGGCCTGCCCAGCCGCCTCAAACAGTGCGCATCCCAATGCCTTCACTCGCGCCCACGGTGACGTACGTCATCGTGGGATTTACGATCCTGGTGTATGTCTTGCAATTGTTAAGCGTCGCGATCTTTGGGTATGCGGCCAGCCAGATCGATTGGGTCGAGGTGTATGGAGCCCGTATTAGCGAAGCGATTCGTGCAGGTGAATTGTGGCGTTTTATTACACCTGTCTTTTTGCATGGTTCTCCCCTGCATATCTTTTTCAATATGTATGCGTTGTTCTCGATCGGTTCATTCCTGGAGCGGCAATTCGGGCATGGCAGGTTCGCCCTCTTGTATTTTCTTGGGGCCTTTTCCGGGAACGTATTTTCCTTTTTCTTCAGCAGCGGGAATGGATATTCGATCGGCGCGTCCACGGCCGTATTTGGGCTGGTCTCGGCAGAGGTGGTCTTCTTTTATCAAAACCGCGACGTCTTTGGGAGATTCGCGCGACAGGCGATCGGCAACGCCGTTTTTATCATCGTTATAAATTTATTCATTGGGTTATCTCCCGGGATCGATAACTGGGGGCACGTCGGGGGCCTGCTGGGTGGCGCGATCTTTGCCTGGTTCGCGGGTCCGCGTTGGAAGGTGATAGGTGTGCCGCCTGATGTTAAATTGGAGGATGAACGCGGATTTCAAGAAACTGTCACTGGCGCGGCATTGGTGATCATTATTTTCAGTGCGCTGGCAGTCCGTGGATTTACGTCATAAAGAAAACAAAACGCCCATCCGAAGATGGGCGTTTTGTTGAATTGTTAGATGGTTAGAGTTACAGGTGGCGGCTACTGCGCGGGTCAAAGGCATCGCGTAGACCATCGCCTAACATGTTGATGCATAGAATGATCAAGACGATAAAAACGCTGGGGAAGACCCACATCCACCAGGCGCCGCGGATCAGGAAGGATTGTGCCTGCTGCATCATATTGCCCCATGTTGAAGTCGGCTGTTGAACACCAAGACCGAGGAAGGAAACGTAAGCCTCAGTGAGAATGGCGTTCGCCAAACCCAGTGTAGCTGCAACGATGATGGGACCGAGTATATTTGGCACCAGGTGACTAAAGAAGATACGTGTATCTGTTGAGCCCAGCGCCTTGGATGCCGTAACAAAATCCAACTCTTTCAATGAAAGTACGCTGGCCCGCACGATACGGGCAAGGTACATCCAGGAAGTAAGCCCGATCACAATGATCACGATGCCTATGCTGCCGCTAAAAGCGCGGCCAAAAATGGTTACCTGCCCTACATGACGGCCAATGAACTTGGCCAGCACAATAAGCAGGAACAGCGAGGGAATGGCCAGCATGGCCTCGGTGATGCGCATCAGGACCGCGTCAACCCACCCGCCGTAATAAGCCGCAATCCCACCGATGAGCGTACCCAGTGAGACCTCAATAATGACAGACAAGAAACCGATGAAAAGTGAGATCTGCCCACCATAAATAATGCGGTTATAGACATCACGGCCAACACTGTCGGTCCCAAACCAATGCTCGCTGTTTGGAGAAGTTAAACGACTCTTTAGATCGGCTTCATTGGCGGCGCTTTCTGGAATAATAATCGACCCGCCAATGATGAAGAGCAGGAGCAGGACAGCACCAATTCCACCCCATACTGCCATGCGGTGCTTGCGGAAGCGCCGCCACACCAATTGTGATGGAGTAAGCGGTGCCTTAGGTTCTTCCCTTATAAGTTCAACGCCGAGACCAGTTGGGTCAGAAATATTAGAGTTAACGGCCATGGGAGCTCTCTTTAGCTAAGGCGAATACGGGGGTCGATAAATGTATACGCCAGATCGACAATGATCGTAAAAAATACCACGCCGGTGGAGGTCAGCAGGAGTACACCCAGCACGACGGGGTAATCGCCGCGTTCTGCATATTCCCAGAACAGCCGCCCCATGCCGGGCCACGAGAAGACCGATTCAGTCACCAGCGCACCGCCCATCAAGAAAGGAATATCGAGGCCGATGATCGTAACAAAAGGCAGGATCGCGTTGCGCAGCGCATGTTTGAAAAGCACTGCGCTGTAAACCAGTCCCTTGGCACGAGCAGTGCGGACGTAGTCCAGGCCCAAGACTTCCAGAATACTGGAACGCAGAAAACGTGCGTATCCTGCAGTTTGGATCGCTACCAGACAGAAGACCGGCAGGATCAAATGACGGATCATGGCAATAGGATCCTTCGTACTCCAGATATCCGCGCCGGTTGGCAGATAGGGCAGTCCCCACATTTTGAATTTCACAGCAAAAATCCAAATGCAGCCGAGCGCGATGAAAAAGATCGGCATGGAGTATCCGACGAAGGAGAATGACGTGATCAGGTTATCGGTAAAGGAATATTGTTTAACCGCCGCGACCAGTCCAAGAATAAGAGAGATGATAATGATAAAAATTTCGGCGGTAGTCATCAGGATCAAAGTCATCGGCAGGCGTTGCCGAATCATGAGAAGAACTGATTGATGTGAGAAGAAGGATGATCCCAGATTCCCTTGCAAAGCCATGCCCAGCCATTTAACGTACTGGTTGGGGAAGACTGGTTGATCGAGCCCCAGATTGTGGCGCAAAGCCTCGCGATCCGCCTGGGTCAT
>Ga0209131_1000450_pt1 | contig 29904 bp, 25 predicted proteins | sample GraSoi_2013_40cm_FD_185826 | JGI IMG/M metagenome (GOLD analysis project Ga0209131, IMG submission 185826) | Grasslands soil microbial communities from the Angelo Coastal Reserve, California, USA - Sample 9_17_2013_40cm (SPAdes) (version 2) | ecosystem: Environmental > Terrestrial > Soil >...
GTAGGTTGCTAATTTCGGTAACAGTAAACGCCTGCTTGTCTTCATTGAAACTCATCACCAGCATAACCAACAATTCATATTCGCTCCGCGTCAAACCATCAATGGAACTTTGCTTCAATTTCGGACGGGGGAATTGCTTCATGAGTTGGAATAGATCACGTGTAAGCGCCAAAGTTGTTTTTTGTTTCATAGGGAGATCACCTTTGAATAGGAATCCATGAGGTTATATCTTATTGGATCATTTTTTATTAGAATTGCACGGTAACACTCATACCGGCCCGTATACTTTCAGGGAGATTGTCCAGCGCGATGGTCGTCTTGTAAACGACATCGCCACCGAGGGTACCAGCCACTGGCGAAATGGCGATCACATGACCAGTGATTTCAGTACTCAGTGGCTCGACTAGCACTTTGACACTCTGCCCAACACTGACTTGTGGTATATCACGCTCGCTGAGGTCGGTGGTTTCCACCTGTAGATTTGCTACATCGCTTACGCCGATGATGGCTTGTCCGGGTGCAACATATTCTCCAGCAACAATGTTGATCGTTGCAACCGCACCAGTTATGGAAGAGCGCAGACGCGTGTGTTCAAGCTGATCCTGTGCAGTTTGCAGATTATCGCGGGCTTGTTGCAATTGGGCAAGTTGTGCGCCAGTAGCGTCTAGTGGCAGCATTTCACCCTTCAATTCCGATAAATACCATTTGGATTCCTGCAAGGCGGCCGTGGCGGCATCGAGGTCCGCCGTAGCGAGGGCAATGTCGTTTTCAAAAGGCGGATTGGCATACCAGTTGAGGTTACTCAGTGCATGGTTGTAAGCCTGTTGTGCATTGTATAAATTGGTGGCCGTTTGTGCCCTAACTGGGTCTACATTGGAGAGTCCGCCAGTCTGCTTGAATTCGTCGCGGGTCCGATCCAGTGTATGTTGGGCAAGTGTCACTTGATCCTTGAGATAATTAATCGTGACATTATCGGTGTGCCGGTTGCTGATGCTATTTACTTTCTTTTTGGCATCATCATAGGTTTTTTGAGCCTTTGCCACAGCCTGTTCAGCAGCTGCGGTGGCGGCTTGGGACGTCATTTCACGAAGAGTGCGTTGGGCCTGATCTACTTGCGCTTGGACAGTAGTGTTATCCAACTCAACCAGAAGATCGCCAGCCTTGACTTGATCACCCTCAGCGACATACACTTTCTTGACGTTGCCAGCTAACGCAAAAGCCAGCTGCGCTTCTTGCATGGATGTGACTACGCCCGAGGCTGTCACGCCTCCACCGGAAAATTGCTCTGAGGTTTGAGTAATAGTTTGGGTCGCGGAATCATTGGTTGGGTTGCCATCCAATGCCACTGCGGGAATGGATTGATTTGATTGACTGCTTGCGCCGCAGGCAGTCAACGCGAAAAGCATCAATACCAATAATAATTTGAATTTCATTAATATATACTCCTTACTTACTTTGAAGATGGAAAATGTTTCATCAGTTGGAAAAGATCACGCGTTAGCGCTAAATCTGTTTGTTTTCTTTTATAGTAGGATTACCTTTGGCTATTATGATTATTTTTTTACAAACTAAATATTTTACTTACTAAATATTTTACAGAGTGTGCGATTCTACAAAAGACCCAGGGAATTGTCAAGCAGAACACCCCCATTTAGCCTAAAGTTAACAAATTAGATAGTTGCTTATCCAGGAAAAACTTCAAAGTATTTGCTTATCTCTTATGAAGCACGAAAAATGGGTTCGATTTTGCACATCACTGCCCATGCAGGTTAAGGAAGGCAGTTTAGATAATACCTGAGACGACCACTGAAAAATGTATGGCTTTTTGTCCATAATGTACTAATGACTGGCTCGCCTGGGTCTGGTAAAACATTGTTGGCACGCGCCATGCCCGGCATTTTGCCAGAGATGAGCATCGAAGAAGCGTTGGATGTGACACGCATCTACTCGATTGCAGATCAACTCCCGGCAGGGACTCCGTTAATCAGGCATCGTCCTTTTCGCGCGCCTCATCATACGATTAGTCATGCGGGTTTGGTGGGTGGTGGAAATATTCCAAAGCCTGGAGAAATATCATTAGCCCATAGGGGTGTTTTGTTTCTGGACGAGTTTCCCGAATTCGGCACACGTGTGCTTGAAGTGATGCGCCAACCGATGGAAGACAAAGTCGTCACGATCAGCCGAGCGAAAGGCTCGTTAACTTTCTCTGCAAACTTCCAGCTAATCGCAGCAATGAATCCCTGCCCTTGCGGCTACTATGGTGACTCGCTTAAGCCTTGCACCTGTGCGCCAGCCATGGTGACAAAATATCAAAAGCGGATTTCAGGACCATTACTTGACCGCATTGATATTCATATCGAAGTGCCCAGGGTGGATTATGAAAAGTTAAGTGGAGATCGAATGGGGGAAACCAGTGAAGCGATTCGGGCACGTGTGCAGGCTGCACGAGATATCCAGCGATCTCGCTTCTCTAAAATCGATTCTAAACATCCAATCTTTTGCAACGCGGATATGCGTGTCGGGGAGATACGGCAATTTTGCAAGTTGCATGATGAAGGTCAGAGTCTGATGCGGGCGGCGATGAGTCAACTTAATTTGTCGGCAAGAGCCTATCACCGCATCCTGAAGCTGGCGCGCACGATTGCGGACTTGGCAGGTAGCGAGGAAATCCAATCTACACATTTGGCAGAGGCGCTGCAATATCGGCCCAAGTTGATGATGGGGTAAATTGATGGATGGAGACAATTTATGAATGCGGTTGAACCTTGGGTTCACATATTTGATCCCTCTGGTGTGAGAGCCAATTTATTTTTAAGCGATGTCCATGATTTTTTTCCCGCTTGCAAATGTGCGGGGTTAACGGGGTCATTATCTGCTCTATCCCCAAAAGAGGCTATGCACCGCCAATGCGAGTTTGTCACACCTCCACTACAAATTATTCAGGTTGATAAATTTTGTACCTTAGAGACCTTATCAATAAAACATGGTATACGGAGGCAGTGTCTTGTCCGAATCTGAAGAAGTCATTGCATCTGGCAGTTCAACTACTGGTACCGGACCAGACATATAGTATGGTTCGCCATAAGCAGCACCAATCATTGCTCCGAACCAGATTGCCCGAGCCTCTATAAGTTTCAAGAATCCGGGCTCACTGATTGCGGTGTGTATGCCATCCTCAGAAGGTTGGAACTGGGTCTGATAAGCCCTTATCGCTTCCATCTTACGCTCCCAAACATCTGAAATATCCAGCACGAAAGCAGGCGTGAAGGGATAAGAGAGCATATAGTGAAATAACCGGGTCGGGCGATAGGGTTCCCCTTCCCCAACTTTGGCAACCCCAGCAAAGAAACAGGCTTCTTTCACCAAGCGTCCGGTTGCTTCATGATCAGGATGCCGGTCTTCCCAATAGGGCGCTAGAACGATACGCGGTCGGGTTTCACGAATAAGCTGAATGAGCGCAGATAGTGAATGACTTGAGTTCTCACCGATCTTGGAATCCGGCAGGCCCAGATTTCGCCGCTCTCTAAGCCCCAAGATGCGAGCAGCATTTCTGGACTCATCCTGACGGCTTGCAACGGTCCCTCGGCTTGACATTTCGCCCGCACTCAGGTCAGCTATGGCAGCACTTAGTCCCCTCCTCACAGCCAATAACAAGCTACCGCCACAACCCAATTCTGCGTCATCGGGATGAGCGGCAATAGCCAGAATATCTAAAGGCATATCCACCATATAAATGTATCTTGGAATTTATTCATAAGATTTCGCTATGCTGCGATCTTTGCTTCTGAAGATATATGTCTCAGGTATAACTCTTCGTAAGCCTGCACTCCCTTGAGGCGATCAAAGTTTCTGGCATGCTGGAACGCAGATTCACTCATTTGGTTATATCGCTCAGAATCAGATAACAGGTCCAAGACCGATTGCACTGCCTGGTCGGGTTGGTCAAGATCAAAAAGCAGTCCAGTTTTGCCATCCAATACCACTTCAGGAAGTCCGCCAACACGCGAAGCCACAACCGGCACGCCACAAGCCATCGCTTCCAATGCCGCCAGGCAGAAGCTCTCCATCTGGCTTGTTACCAACAGAATGTCCGTCTGTGCGAGCAATCCAGCCACCTCATGCTGGATATCCCAGTAGCTCACATCGCCATCCATATCATTTTGCTGGAAGAAGTTTTTAACCTTATCCATCTCAGGCCCATCACCAATGAGCCAAAGCTCCGAGTCTATCTTTTCGCGTATCTTCGAAAATACATTTGCCATGACTTCAGGTTGTTTCACAGCCCTGAAGTTAGAGACGTGAGCAATTCGCGGCCTGCGCTGCACGCTTAAACGAAACGCACCCACATCCTTGGGATGAAATTTCTCAAGATCAACAAAATTTGGGATAACTTGAGGTGGGGTAGCGAGTCTCAATATTTCGGTGGAGAGATTGGAATGGCTGATCGAAACCGTAGTCAGCACGTCGGCGTTCTGAAGCGCCCGTATCAACTGTGGGCCTCTTATCGGATCGCGCCCATGAATACTCACATCAGTCCCATGTAAGGTGCCCACCAGTAAAGGACTTGCTTTGCCTAACCTGCGCTTTACCTCGTCAGCCACATATGCAAATGGCACAGCATATTGAAAATGCAGAATATCCAGTGATGCTGCGATTTTCATGACTTCGGATAAATAAGCCTCGAACTCCTTATCCTGCCAATCTACATGAAGCTCAGCCGGATGCAGATTGTTCTCGTTGTGGGATGTGATGATATGCAAATTGACGCCACTGGAAGCATCCCAGTACCCAAAGGGAAGGGTTCGGGCAAACAGATGCACGATGTGTCCACGTTTTGCCAGACCCATGGCTAATTCGGTTGCAATTCGGGCGCTTCCGCCAAAACTGGAATGGCACATTATTCCAATACGCAACATGCTTGCTCCTTTTTTTCTGTCGATCCAAGTCAACCGTTAAAAGAACCTGTAAACTCGAAATAGATTATTTTGAATAATTAGACCATATTTGACAGATTCTGTCTGGACGGTGGCGCTTGTTAACAGCTGCCTGCGATTAACAGTGACTGCCTTAACATTAACCAAATGACTTTCAAAAAAATATTTGATACAATAGACGTTAAGATTGGGGATGTATCTCACGTTGTAAGGAACCCAAGTCGATATAATGTATCTTGGGTAAGAAAGAACAAGACAGAAAGAAAAGGATCATGAAATCATAATCGTCCATTTGGCTCTGAAGTACGGTGTTTTGAAAATCGCTTAATAGTTTTTACGAAAATTTCATAATTAAGGAGATAACATGTCAGAGATACAACCTCTACGGGTTGAAGATGCCATGGTAACACGTACAATCCGAATTCAGCATGATGCCAACATGTATAGGGCTGCTGAGGTCGTTGCCTTATCCCGTGTAAGTGACCTGATGGTCGTGGGTGAAGACGATAAGTTTATTGGTGTACTTTCTGAGGGGGACATTCTGCGCGCGGCTCTGCCCGATACGGAAGAGATCGTGGCCGAGGGCGGCTCATTGGATACAGCCTTTGGCATCTTTCTCAAAAAGGGTAAAAACCTTTCTGAGCTTCCTGTCCTTCCCTTTGTTATTACAGAACCTATTGTGCTTGATCCACAGGACCACGTAGCAAAAGCAACAACTGTTATGATTGACCTAAACATCCGTCTGCTGCCTGTAGTTAAAGATGGAAAGCTGGTTGGAACCATTTCGCGTGCCGATGTATGTCAGGCTGTCGTCGGCAACTTGTAAAGGTCTGCCTTGCTCTCCGCGCTGGTTGCCCCTGAGCAACTATTTCACCTGCAAGCAATCTTCAATTATCAAAGGGCATTATTACCCTCATAGAGGGTCCACTTGGATGCCAACAAAGACCCGAATAAGATACCTACACAGGAGCAGACGATGGCAACAGAACATACCATCATCTCACAACGCCAATCATCCGGAACACTGTTCATTAAAGATGGTGCGGATAACGGCACTCGCTTCACCTTACATGGGGGCACAACGATCATAGGCCGGGAAAAAGGGGTCGATATCCTGCTGGCCGACAGGCAATGCTCTCGACAGCATTGCCGGATCATTTCGCTGCAAGATAAATTTATGATAGAAGACCTCAAGAGTACTAACGGGACCCGAGTAAACGCCGTAACTGTTACTACCATGCTTGAGCTTCATTCCGGCGATCAAATTGCTGTCGGGGAAACCTTGTTAGAGTTTGAGATTAAAGAACCTGAAGTCATCGCACCTTATGAAAAAATCCTGAAGGAGAAGGGCATTGTTCCCTCACGCTATGTCCTTTTAAATGCTATTGAAACCGCCCAAAGCCTTGGACATGAGAACCTGGGATTCCTGTCAGAAGCACATGGATTTATGCCCAGCCGCCCTCCTCTGCTAAAGTTGCCTCCTGCGTACCAAGCTTGGGATGAGATTGTGAAAAACCTGCCCGAACTTTATCGGACTCTTAAGTTGAGAGATGCGCTTGAGCAGATACCAGCCTTGAGCGCAGATGTGGATACACTGCCAGACGAATACCTTTTGCGGGCTTCTATGATCATCAGCATATTTGGTCACGCCTATGTTCGTGTCCAATCCGACCCCTCGGGCCAGATGCCGGTTAGTATCATGCAGCCTTGGCGTAAAATTACGCAACGTTTAGGTAGGCCCGGACCCGTTCTGTCCTATATCGACCTGATTATTTACAACTGGAAACTGGTCAATCCAGCGTTGGAAGATTCCATCACTGTGGAGAACATGCTCCTCATGGTTCCAACTGTAGACAATATTGTCGAGCGGATATTCTACCTGGGGCAGGTTGAAATTCTCTCCCGCCTCACGCCCGTTATCGGCGCGGCAGTGCGCGCCCAGGAAGCAGTGTATCGAGAGGATCCGGGTGCCTTGAAACGAGAACTCGTGATTATCACCGAAGCATTGCAACGAGCGACTTACGGTTCTCTTCAGAAAATCGACCTGAATCCACATAATGAATCTTATCACTTGGATACCGTTGTCTGGGCCAAAACGGTCGGACCCCTGGCAGTTTCGCTCGAAGAGGGCGTACCGGGGCCGAGTGGCATTGCGTCACCCATATTCCATCTACTGGATGAGTTCCTGGGGCGCCAGACCTACACGACCCGATTGGGCGAAGAAATGACACACATTCGGGCATGGTATCCGCCAAATTGGCAGAATTTCCTGAAAGCGATCGGTCAAATTTCGGTAGCAAATTATGTGGAAAAAAGCAGAAGCAAGACTCTCAAAGGAATATTCCAAGACACCCGACAAGCTTATGTCGCTGAGACGGGGTTTCTGGGCCGCCACCGTCTAAAAGCTTATGGATTTCTAGAGACGGCCTTCAAGGTGGGGCGCACCGTCACCATTGGTAGCTTTTCCGGTAAATTCAAAGATCGGGCTTGGGATGAGGTCCATTCTCAATTGAACAACTCACAGCTGGAGCGCAGCAGCGGGCACCCGCAATACTATCACTATGCAGATGTGATGGCGGTCAATACCCTTAGTTCTGATGGGTCAAACTGGGTAAAGCAGGTAGTTCTAAACACGGCAGGAACTGGTATTCGCTATGAGGTTGGTGACCGAGCCGCCATTTTGCCGGAGAATAGTGATGTATTGGTTGACAAGATGCTGCGAGCGCTGCGAGCACGCGGACGTGAAGCCATTTCCCTCAATAAGGCTTGGCGTGAGGCCATCTTGCAGCGGGAGGGATACGAAGATGCGCCGACACTTCCTCTGCGGACGTTGCTAACCTTTGGGCGAATCAGGCCAGTGGATCGGCTCATCGCCAAAACTCTGTACGTGATTACCCGTAACTCGACCCTCAAGCGAATCATCGAGGCGCGGGCAGAAGATCAATGGGAATTGTGGGATTTACTTAACCTAATTTCGGAAGCCGGTTTTGATACCCGACGATTCTGGAAGGCCTCGCCGGGTGAACTAGAGAGCATCTGCCGGATCGTACCCCCTGAAGTATCCCGAATGTACTCTGTTTCCTCATTGATGGGGGATGACAAGCAATTGACTGGGGCATCAGAACTGCACTTCACGATTGGACGCCTAAGTTACCAAACCAAGGAGACGGAAGTTTCCCATCATGCTAATCGATTAGGTACATCTTCCAACTATCTCACAGACACATCTGGGATCGCTCCAGAGGATATGGGACGAGTTTCTTTCAAGGTGGTTCACCCACCCCGGTTTAGTATGCCTAAGGATGAAAGAATCCCTATCGTCATGTTTGCAGGCGGAACCGGGTTTGCACCCTTTAGAAGTTACATTCTAAAGCGTGCCCGGCAGACCCATCCGGGTGAGACTTGGCTCTTCTTTGGAACACGTACAAGAACAGATATCTACTATCAGGATGAACTTGCGCAGATCGTTTCTCAGGGACGCTTGAACCTGCGCATCGCCTTCTCGCGGGATGACGTTAACTACCAACAGATCCCTAATGGGGATGATAAGCAGCTCATATTCGAACCCGGTGAAAGACATTCTATCGGTGACGAAATTCTGAAGGAAGCAAATGCAAAGGCTCTCTGGAACATGTTGCAAAGCCAGGAAAACGGCGGGCAGGGTGCCTACTTCTATTTATGCGGACGAACCGGATTTGCCAATGCGGTCATGAATGCTATTAAGACAGTCATTTATCGGCACAGCCTAGGCCCTGAAGAGGAAAGAGAAAAAGCCGTCCAAACGACACTTTATGATCTAGTGGGCAAGGGACGCTACCTGCAGGAAATCTTTACTACCTATACCGGATCTCACCTGGAAGGGCAAGCCACCTACGATGCCTCTGAGATTGGGCTGCACAATGATGACGAACATGGCTACTGGATGATTATCGATGGGCGAGTATATGATGTCACCGAATTTGCTCAACTTCACCCCGGTGGCGTAAAGATCATCCGCGAATATGCAGGTATGGACGCCACTCAACCTTATCAGAAGATTCTGCATCATGTAAATCCTGAAGTGAACTCCATGCTGGGCATGTACGAGATCGGTAAAGTACGCCGCCTCAATTTCGGCATGGAATGGGCTGTGTATATCAGCTCAGATGGATTGAAGTCGGTGACGCTGACCGATGCTTACCGAATCTGGATACGCTATCTGTATTTTGTGGTCGAGTTGGAAAACTCACTGCATAACGAGTTTACAATTCAGGATCAATCGACAACTGTCAACGAGGATCCTGCCGAGCGCTCACCGTATAAGACACAATTAATCATACAGGTCTATAAGCGATTTATGAACGAGTACATCAATTCGCTCACAGGGGAGCCATTGGAGTTGCTATGGGCTATGACCAGTGGTCTCTGTTCATCGAGCGAAGACGTTAACCAGATACGCAAAAGCGTGGCACTTATCCAGGGATCGGAGAACGCTCAGTTCGTTAAGGGAGTGATCGCTGGTTTGCAAGACACGCTGCTGAATCAGGTTCGTGAGCAGCCAGGGCAAACGGATCTGTCGGCGACCTCAGTGGTGGCATATTTTGATTTGTTGGAGTCCGAAGATAAAGCTTTCATGAAGGAGTTGAGAATGTCGCTACTGACAGGCATCCGGGTGTTTGAGGAGTTTGAGCGCGATACGATTGTTACGGGACGTGAGCGGCTCATAGAGGCTGCTAAAGAAATCCCCATGAGGCTTGAATCCTACTACGCAAGGATTATCTCAGGAATCCAATCACTTCAACGAAACATGAGATAAAAGGCAGTAGTCCCTATGCAGACTTTAGCTGATCTCATGCGTTCCCCGCAGGGCCAACAATGGCTGGCTTCGAAGGGCGTTTTCACCTCACAACAAAAATTCAAGGAAAGCCTGAAAGCGCCAGCACAATCAGACTTGGCTGTTACGTTGGGCGTGAACGGCAAAAAGTTAATCTGTTCGGGTCAACAGCTTTACATTGACTATCATCAGTCTGTTCTTAGTAAAATTCTGACCCTGCGGGAATTTAAAGATGACCCCGACCTGTTCCCGTTTTTTCTGTGGGTGGATACAGACCGCTCCGGCTCCGATAATCTAATTACAAAATTTGCCTGGCCGATGGATAGTAAAAAAGGACCGATTCGCATCACACCCTCTGGGATGAAAGATATTGAGTCGCGTTTTGTTCAGCTTGATCCCGTGCAATTGCGCAGTGCCATCGATAAACTGGGGACACATCTTCGTCAATCCAATGTCATCAGAAAATCAGCGAAATCGAAATATCTGGAATTGCGGATGTTTTTTGATCGTGAAAGCGCCGGAATATTAAGCGACTTCAATTATCAACTGACGTACTTCCTCCTGAATAAGCATCTGGGCTACAGCCCGGAGGCTGTAATTCTTTCTGAGGCAATCAACCGCGGACTTATCACCGAAGAGGTCAACCTTTTGGTCAATCATTTGGACGAGGTGATAAAAGTATTCAATGCATCTGTTCAATCCATGCAGGAACTCGGTATTGACCCCCAGGTCGAGATTCGCGATCAGGATTACCTGCCTTTATTTTATTCCTGCAATGTTGACAATCAAAGGCTTCGGCTGAAACATGTCGTGGAGTCTGGCGATCATTTCGCAACTGGTACTTGCAGGTGCGGCGAGGCGTATCGATTTAATCTGGGGCAGAGCACCCTGTCCATCGCAGAAATTGCCGAGACGCAACGTTGGAGTCCAGATGTGCTGATGCCCGCCTTTTTCAATGATTATGTGAGCGGATATGTTGCGGGTAAAAGTTCCGCCCTTTACCTATTGATCATCAACGATATGCTTCAGCAGGTGCTGGGTAAAACCCCTGTTCCGATATTGGTTCCTGAAAGCTTGGGCAGGCCGGAACCCATGCCAGATCAAGTAGACAGTCTCTTATACGACTACTTGAATAACGAAGCCTGACAAGTAAACCGCATCCGGTTTGGTAAGGAGAACTCAACAAATATGACGCCAAGTGATAACGCATTGCTATACCGGCTTCGCGGTCTGGGGATGGGTGGAACAGTTCTACACATTGGCGCACACCCCGATGACGAAGATGGGGGCTTGATGGCGTATATAGCCCATAAATATAATGCGCGGATTATTTACTGGTCAGCCACGCGCGGCGAAGGCGGACAGAACCGGATTGGTCCCTACTCTGGCGATGCGCTAGGTATTTATCGATCCTGGGAAAGCCTCGATGCGCGGGCAGTAGACGGCGGGCAGGCGTTATTTGGACCTTTCTATGACTTCGGGTTTTGCAAAACCGGGGCAGAGGCTCAAGAAAAATGGGGACGGGAGAAACTGGTTAAAGAAATCGTCCGTGCCATTCGCATGACCCAACCACAAATTGTTATCAGTCGCTGGACGGGGCAACCTTCCGATGGACATGGACATCATCGTGCCGTGGGCGAGGCAGCGCTTGAAGCAGTGGAGCTGGCTGGTGACCCGGCCCAGTTCCCCGAATTACGCGCCACTGGACTTGCAGCCTGGCAACCCTCTAAAGTATACCTATCCACTGGCGGTGATTGGCAACCGGGTGAAAAAGGCAGTTTCGGACAAATGCAGCCCGATCTTGAGAAAGAAGGTACTTTACGAATCAACACAGGCGAGTTTGATGCCATTTCCAATCGAACCTACCAGGAACAAGCCTGGATGGCCATCAACCAGCATCGCTCACAGGCAATGGGCTTCATCCCAAACCGCGGCGACTACTACTATTATTACATCCTGCACAAAAGTCTGGTCCCTGTTGAGGTCAGAGAAGAAAGCTTTTATAACGGTCTGGATTCCAGCCTGGCTGGGCTGGCAGATTACCCCGGTGGCGGATCGGACTCTTTGCGATCTGGTCTGACAGAAGTTAGAGATCGTGTTGAAGCCGCTTATGTTCAGTTTCGCTTCGAGGATCGTGTACAAGCCGCGGACTTGATTCTGGAAGGACTCGAACGACTGCGTCAGATACATGCCAATTTAGGAAACGAGTTGCTGAATGATGAGGGACGAAAAAGTCTCGACGCTTACCTGCAAGGCAAGCTAAAAGATTTTGAGGAGGTCGCCGCTCAATGTTTAGGATTGCAGTTGGAATGCCTGGCAAATCGCGCGCGCATCACCCCAGGCGAACATTTTCAAATTGCCGCCCGTGTGTGGAATCGTGGTCAGGTATTTGCGGATGAAACTTCTTTTACGCTTCATCTACCCGATGAGTGGGATGCGCATCCTGATGCATCTATTGCCACTGACAAAGAGTCCGAGGCGCATAGCGTGAATTACGAGGTCACAGTTCCCACTTCGGCAGATTTGACCAGCCCATACTGGCTCGTCAAGTCGCATGACAACTTTTATTATCATTGGCCCGCGGGTGAACCGGCGGGTCGCCCCTTTAGTCCGGCAGTCATGGAGATGGAATGCGAGATTACAGTTGGTCAGAACCGCATCACTTTGCGCGAACCTGTGGTTCTCAAAGATTCATTCCCTGGCGGTTTTAGAGAATTGCCCATTGCCATCGTCCCTCCCATTTCTCTCCATCCAAGCACCAACAAGATGTATTTGCAGCATGGTTCGGAAGAACAATCCTTGGAATTGCATGTCATCGCACGGAGTAACAAGGAATTGGAACCAGCCAAAGGGGTTTTGATGCTGGAGGTCCCAGCAGGTTGGAAGGTCGAACCTAAAAGAGTTGAACTTTCATTAGATGAGATTGGGGACACAGAAACGATCCGCTTCATTGTCACGGTCTCAGGTAATGTTGTACCGCAGGATTATCAACTTAAATATGTTGTTCATAGCGGTGATCGTGATTATGATTTCGTTCTGAATCCGGTCCGAATGGGAGCCCCGAGCCTGCCACTCCTGCCAGATGCAAACAACTGTGTGCGGGAAGAATTTGTGATTGTTTCGGCATCCATTATGGTCTATATTATTGATGTTAACATCACAAAAAAGCTGAAGTATGCCTACGTTCAGGGTCTCGATGAAAATCTGTTAAGCACGTTGCTCATGTTGGGCTTTGACTTTACCCTGCTAGGCGACGCCGAATTAAGATATGGCGACCTGAGAGAGTTTGACGCCATTATTGTAGGGCCAAACGCCTATCTTATGCGGGATGAACTGGCAAAGAATACCTCTCGCATCCGCGATTATGTTGAGGAGGGCGGCACTTTGATCGTACAGTATCATGGCTACGGCTATCAAGATCGCACCTTTTCACCCTACCCCTTTACCTACAACCAACCCCATGATCGCGTGACCAATGAGAATGCGCCAGTAGAATTTCTCAAACCGGATCATATCTTGCTCAATCAACCCAACCGGATCACAGACGCTGATTTTTCTGGCTGGGTCCACGATCGGGGACTCTATTTTTTTGGCAATTGGGATAAACGCTACGAACCAATCATATCCAGCCACGATCCCGACGAAGCGCCAAAGGCGGGAGGCCTCATGCTGACCAGTTACGGACGTGGAACCTACCTCTATACAGGTTACTCCTTTTTTCGCCAACTACCCGCCGGAGTCAAAGGTGCTTTTCGGCTGTTTGCCAACTTGTTGGCACTGCCAGTTGTTCGAATCAGGGAACGAGTCGAAATTCTCAGGAAGGTCTCCCTTTTCTCCTTTATGACGGAAGAACAACTAACAGGCGTCGCCCGTCTGATGACCGAGCGCTGGGAAAAGAACGGCGTTTATCTTTGTCATCAGGGAGATGTGGGGAATGAACTGTACATCATCAGTCAGGGCGAAGTCGAGATCATCAATGAATCAGGCGGTCGAGATCAGATTATAAATACCGAGACCATCGGGGCTTATATTGGCGAACTTGCTGTGCTTGAGAGTATCCCGCGCACTCTGGCCATGCGCACAAAAGGGGATGTTCGGTTACTGGTTCTAAAAGGCACTCGCTTTCAGACCATCATTCAACAACATCCCGACATAGCCTATCAGGTCATCAAGGTGCTTGCCCGCAGGCTGGCTGAAGTAATTTCAGGCGCGAAATTTAAATGAGATTACGTGCAAAAAATACTTTCCACTTTGCCCAAGGGCGATAATCATGAAATCCTGCCGCAAAGAACTTTGGTTTAATCTTCCGACTCGGTGTGGGTTCGTAAATATAACCCCACAAGTTGAAGAATGTTTAAAAGAAATTCACTCTTTCTGGCAGTACTTCTTGCGTCAACAGTTTTAGGTTCAGCCACGATGGCAGCCGTGCGGCGGTCGGCTCGGATTCAGGACCACTTGAAGTTTGGGACTGGAATACTCACGAAGAAGTGCTCCAATTACCTCTTGGTACTGCGCCTACGAATCTCAGGATGCAATTCAGTCCCGATGATACGCGCTTGATGGTCAGTGCTTTCGATGCGGATGCGGCTGTACAAAACACGGTGCGTGTGTATGTGTGTCCAACTAATCCATAATTTAAACGCCCATATTGGTGTTGCGCCTTCGCAATAAACAAACAGAGAGAAAAATGAATCAATTGTCCAAAATCACGACCTTATTTGTTGCCGATCATTTTGCTGATACGTCTGAAGCTGCCACGAAAGTTGGTGAACTCGGCGGGATATGAAGCGAACCAATCCGCCAAAGGAAAACAGTTTTTAGATAGCCCCTGAAGCCACTACTGAAAAGTGTATGGCTTTTTGTCCATAATGTACTGATGATGGGCGTTCCGGGAAGTGGGAAGACCCTACTAGCGCGTGCAATGCCTAGCATCCTGCCTGAAATGTCCATCGAAGAATCATTGGATGTCACGCGCATCTATTCAGTAGCTGACCAACTTCCTGCAGGTACTCCATTGATCAAACATCGTCCCTTCCGCGCGCCTCATCACACCATTTCACATGCAGGCTTGGTGGGTGGTGGGAATATTCCAAAGCCTGGAGAAATATCATTAGCCCATAGGGGTGTTTTGTTTCTGGACGAGTTTCCCGAATTCGGCACACGTGTGCTTGAAGTGATGCGCCAGCCCATGGAAGACAAAGTCGTCACGATCAGCAGCGGATTTCAGGACCATTACTTGACCGCATTGATATTCATATCGAAGTGCCCAGAGTGGATTATGATAAGTTGAGTGGAGATCGAATAGGAGAATCGAGTGAAGCGATTCGCAAACGTGTACAAGCCGCGAGAAATATTCAACAACAACGATTCACAAGTCATGGATCGGAGATTATTTGCAACGCCGATATGCGCGTTGGGGAGATAAGGCAGTATTGCAAGTTGCAGGATGAAGGTCAGAGTTTGATGCGGGCGGCGATGAGTCAACTCAATTTGTTGGCACGTGCCTATCACCGCATCTTGAAACTGGCGCGCACGATTGCGGACTTGGCAGGGAGTGAAGATATCCAATCTGTACATTTAGCGGAGGCGCTGCAATATCGTCCAAAGTTGATGATGGGATAAAATTTCTTTCAGTGATGAATAATATTATGCTTGGGTATATCCTGGTACTTATTTCCGCGATTTCACTTGGTATTACAAATTTTGTGTTCCCTCGTGCCAGCCAATCTCTTGGCGCAGTTAACGCAACCTTCTTTTACTATGTTTTCGCATTGTTGTTAGCTTTGGGGTATTGGATTCCTTTGCGGGAACAGTACCCTGTAAAATTAGCTCAGTGGCAGTGGCCTCTTTACCTTGCGCTTGCGATGTTCATCAGCAATTTAACCTACAGTTATGCCACCCGATATTTTGACACTGATCTGCCTGCAACGATCTGCTCACTCTCCTTTTCATAACGGGGTTGCTAGCTGTCTACTTTAATAAAGAACTGCTAAGCCCCCGAGATTGGTTCGCTTTGCTGTTGGTTGCCGCAGGTATTCTTCTATTTGGATATAGTAGAGGAAAATGAAATAACCGCCTGATAAATAAAGAGAGGAACTAATCGAATGGGGATGTGTTAGATATAAAAAGTCGGGTTTTTGAAATATAAGGTAAACTAGATCAAATCGGGGAAAACAAGCATATTGAGGCCGGCAAGTCGTTCTTGCCCTAAGAGAAAAGGAGGTTTTCGTTATGAAACTCGTTTTGATTTCTCCCAAAGGTCCGCTATATCGTCATCGCGGCGGAATATTCAAACAGAATCTTCGCTATGCTCCGCTGACTCTTACCACACTAGCCGCTTATGTCCCTCCTGAACTCAATGTCGAAGTTGAGATCATTGATGAAGGCATTGAAGATGTTAACCTGAACCTGACTGCCGACTTGATCGGCATGACTGTCATCACAGGTTCGTCCAAACGCGCTTATGAGTTGGCTGATCATTATCGCTCATGTGGCGTCCCTGTTGTATTAGGCGGTCCCCATATCACGCTCATCCCTGATGATGCCCAACCTCATGCAGATGCAGTCGTCGTTGGATATGCGGAAGACACGTGGCCTGAACTCTTGCGTGATTTTGCTGCGGGACAGATGAAACCCCGCTACACACAAAGCCCAAATCTGAGTCTCGCGAATCGGCCGTTCCCTCGCCGCGAGTTGATGAAATCCCATCGTTTTCTCACTACTCATGTTTTCGAGGCCACACGTGCATGTGTCCACAGTTGTGATTTTTGCGTAGTGCCAACTGCATGGGGCATCAAGCCATACCTCAAACCAGTGGAAGATGTGATAGCAGATATTAAACAACATTGGGCAAGTAAGATTATCTTCATTGACTTGAACTTGATCGCGGACAAGGAATATGCAGCAAAACTTTTTGAAGCATTGATTCCGCTAAAACTCAATTGGTTTGGTCTTTCAACCACTCTGCTTGGCAAAGACAAACCGTTGCTCGAACTAGCCGCACGCAGCGGGTGTACGGGCTTACTGATGGGGTTTGAATCCATCACACCCGAAAATCTCAAAATGTCCAAAAAAGGATTCAACTCGCCTGCGCAATACCATGACCTTGTTGCGATATTGCACAAGTATGGCATAACCCTCATGGCTTGTTTCACCTTTGGCATGGATAACGACACACCCGATGTCTTTATGAAAACCGCCAAATTCGCCATCGAATCTGGCATTGACCTGCCCCGCTATGCCATAGTTACACCGTTTCCGAATACAGGCTTATATAAACGTCTTGAAGCCGAAGGTCGCATCCTTACTAAAAACTGGGAATTGTATGATGCCCAGCATGTTGTGTTTCAACCCAGCCTGATGACTCCGCAGCAACTCTACACAGGTCACGAACAAGCGTGGAAGCATACATACTCCTATGCTTCCATGGCAAGTCGCTATCTCAAGTCGCGCATCCAAACGCCTGTCTGGTGGGTCGCTAATATGGGATATCGTTTCTATTCCCATCACCTGCGGGATTTCTATAATTGCGATTGGATTATTGGCCAGTTGGAGCCGCAGAAAAAACCATCCCGTTCACAAGATTTGATTGAAGTGCATGGGGATTAGCAAATGCAATCCATTGCCCAACTTGAATCAAATGCTGCCAGTCGACCAAACAGTATCGAGATCAATCAGGCGTTGGCTGATACCTATGTAAAACAGGAACGCTGGAAGGAAGCGGCTGAAACATATCAGACCCTTATATCATTGTATCCTGCCACAGCGCTGCTTTTTATTAATCGATTACGACTTGGCGCGTTGGCTTTGGGAATTTCATCCATTCTTATCCTGCTCGCGCAAATGATACGACCATCCCTGCTCGATGCTCAGACTACATCACCAGATTTTGCAAAGGCATTAACTTCCAAAGGCTATCTCACCGCGCAGATTCTTTTTCTGCTGGCCTTTCCGCTTTTCTCCACTGCCGCGATCTCAATTTACAAACTCCTCTCGTATTCACGCGATCATCGGCCTGCTTTTTGGGCAATGGTATTCTCTGTGCTCGGTGTTGGATTATCCATGCCGTCAATTGGTATCAATACGGTTGTCCTGCCATTGATTGGGCGGCTGTATCTTGATGGCGAGACGGACGCACTGAATATATATTATGCCTTGCAAGATTATCCTCGGTCGTTGATCTTGCAGTGTGGCGGTTATTTACTCGTAATTGGAATAATAATTTTCGGTTGGGTTATCTGGCGTAATAATAACCTTTCCAGGCGGGGAGCCGTGCTGTATTTGGCTGGCTGGATTTTGTTTGTAGTTTCGAATAATCGGGTTTCAAAACCTGGATCACTCTTCTTTGGACTACTGATCGCGTTAGGTGGAAATTTGTTAGCAAAAGCCATTTGGATTAAAGCCCCACTCCAATTTACACCGACAGCTGATTCCTCACAAAAGGCCGACTCATGAAACTGACCTTGATCCACCCATGTATTGGTCGGCGTATCGGACAACCGTACATCCGACTCTGGCAAATGGAGCCTTTACCACCTGCTGTAATTGCAGGTCTAACGCCACGCGATGTTGACATCAAGTTTTACGACGACCGCATGGAGCGCATCCCGTTTGATGAGCCAACAGATTTGGTGGGAATCAGTGTCGAAACCTATACTGCCAAACGCGCTTATCAAATTGCGAGTGAATATCGAAAGCGCGGTATCCCGGTTGTCATGGGCGGATTCCACGCCACGCTTTGCCCTGAGGAAGTTTCACAATATGCAGATGCAGTTATCGTTGGCGAAGCGGAAACGGTCTGGGAACAAGTCCTGCAAGACGCTAAACACGGCGGGTTGCAAACTTACTATCGCGCTGCCACACGTCCATCTTTGGCAAACCTTCGGCCAAATCGCTCCATCTACAAAGGAAAAAATTATCTCCCAATCGGGCTCGTGGAGGCGGGGCGGGGCTGCCATTTCGTATGCGACTTTTGCGCTGTGCAAACGATTTTCAATCATACTCAAACACGTCGCCCCATGGATGATATTCTTACAGAACTTGAAAAGATGCGTGATAAACCACTCATCTTTTTTGTGGACGATAACATCACCTCAAACATGGATCAAGCAAAAGCATTCTTTCGTGAGTTGGCGAAACTCAAGATCCGTTGGGTGAGTCAGGCAAGTATTAATGCCGCACACGATGAAGAGTTCCTGCAGTTAATTGCGGCAAGCGGATGTCAGGGAGTGTTGATCGGATTCGAATCACTCAACCCCGATAACCTTAAGAAGATGAATAAAGGCTTCAACACGATGAAAGGCGGATATGAAAAGGCGCTGGAGAATCTTCGCAAGCATAATATCCGTCTTTACATTACCTTCATATTCGGCTACGACGAAGATAAAGAGTCCAGCTTCAAACAAACAGTGGATTTCGCTTTAGATCACAAATTTTATATCGCAGCTTTCAATCATCTCACGCCCTTTCCCGGCACGCCGTTGTACAAGCATCTTCAAGAAGAAGGCAGGTTGCTTTACGAAAACTGGTGGTTGGATGACCGTTACTCGTATAACATGATTCCTTTCCAGCCTATACACATGACTCCCGAGCAATTACAACGCGGCTGTGTGGAAGCCCGTGCCAGGTTTTATAACTGGAGCAGGAGGCCATGCGCTATTCCAAGTACGGCATCAATGCCATGTTCCGCCGCGAGGTGCGTCAACGCGATTACTATCCGCTGGGAGATCAATCATTTAACGGGAGCCTGCTCAAGGTCCGCGAAAGAGGCGAGCCGTTGCCGCCTGCAACTGTAGCGCTGCCAGTTGCCGAATCCAAAGTTCATGAATTTGTCAGTTACGCAAAATGAATCCTAGCCTTTTGGAAGATAAATCATGACTTTTCCTTCATCGCCATCGACAAGAAAAAATGAATCTATCCATAATATCCACTCCAGCGAACGGGTCAATATCAGTGTGCTGGGATTGTTGGAACGTCCACTTTTACACTGGTTGGTGGCACGCATGCCTACCAGTGTAACCCCTGATCATTTAACCGCGCTGGGATTGCTTGGCTCAATAACCGTAAGTGCTGGATACGTGTTGAGTAACGTGTCGCCTGACTATCTATGGCTTGCGAGTTTTGGTTATGTTGTCCATTGGTTTGGCGACTCTCTAGATGGATCCTTGGCGCGCTTCCGTATGATTGAAAGGCCCATCTATGGAATGTTTGTTGATCATGCGGTTGATGCGTTAAGCGCCACGTTTACTTTTCTTGGGCTGGGACTCTCGCCTTATGTCAGATTTGATGTCGGTTGTCTGGTTTTGGTTACCTTCCTGCTTATGGAGTTTATGATCATCCTACAATATAGTGTAAATGACATTTTTAAACTTTCTTATGGTCCCATTGGGCCAACCGAGACTCGTGTCATAGCTGTTGTAGCGAATATTCTGGCTTATTTTTTGGGAGCCAATCATTTTCGCTGGTTCGGCGTTTCATTGACAGTCTTCGATCTGCTTTGCCTTGCACTGACAGGAATAGGATACGCTGTTTTTATTTCGGTTGTAGTTGTGCAGGCAAAGGAGTTGAGTAAAAGAAAGCAAAATTGAGCAGAAACCTCATCTGAGAAAATGGAGTGTGATATGACCACAACAAGCCTTAATTCTCCGACCTTTGTACCAATTGATGCACCCGTGATTTCTTCGCATGTCGAAGCGCGGCGCATGATGATGCAGGGATTTGAAACCGAATTGACCGGACTTCGTCACCTGGATTTGGGTGAACGCCTCCGCGAAATGTTGTTCTTCCTTGCCTTGTGGGTCGTCAGTATCGCTGTTAACTATGTCGGATATCAAAACGCGGCAGGCTACTTACATGTTGGCTTTCGCATCGTCGGTACAATAGGGACCGCGATTGCTATCAACACCTTCATTCTCTTTTTACATGAAGGAATGCATAATACTTTATTTGCCAGCCGCTTTTGGAATCGCTGGATCTCTGCTATGTTGGGTTGGGTATTTTGTATATCTTTTACGGCATACAAAGTCATGCATACCCGTCATCACAATTATCTTGGCGACCCGCGCGACCCTGATGATTATCAAAACTACTTGAAGAATAAACCTCTGCTGTGGGCAATGCACTATGGAAGGTTAATTCTTGGTCCATATCTTTATATCTTCGTGATTCCTGTGTTGGCTCTTCGATATGGTTCACCCCTCGAACGACGTCACGTCATCGAAGAATATATTGCATTGATTTCTGTCTATGTCGTTGCCGCGCTGGTCATCCCTGCAAACCTGCTATTGTACATGTGGTTTCTTCCACTGGTCATCACCGCGCACATGACGGCCGTCCGTGGACTCACACAACATGGCATCACCAACGCACAGGACCCGTTCATCGCAAGTCGTTCCATTCAAGCGAATCGTATCGTCGCATTTTTTCTGCTAAACGAAAACTTCCATTTGGAACACCACCTGTTCCCTGAAATTCCCAGTTATAACCTTGCTGAGATCCATAAACTGATCTGGCCCCGCCTACCTCGCGTTGTGACAGGCACATCATATCTTGCCTTTCTTTTCAAGTTCTTTGTTGCCACCCTGAAAATGGATGAAAGGCCGATCGGCTTTACTGATTTGGTGGAATGGGAAGTTTGATCCAAGGCTATGCCATCTCTGGTTTTTGAACTTGCCACCGAAGCAGATGATGCGGGCCTGCGTCGTCTCCTGCGAGAAAATCCGATGCAAGGTTCTATCTCGCTATCGTTCGAGCGCGAGCCGAATTATTTCGATGCCTCAGCGATTGAAGGAAGCTTTCATCAAACGCTGGTCGCTCGTGAGTGTGAGACAGGCGAAATCATCGGCGTTGGGAATCGTTCAGTGCGCCCCATGTTCGTCAACGGCAGAGTGCAGGAGATCGGTTATATGAGTCAATTGCGCATTCATCCAAAGTATGGCAAGGGCTTGTATCTTGCACGCGGACTGGCACAGGGCTTTAGGTTGTATCATGATCTTCATGCCGATGGACGGGTTCCCTTTTATCTGATGAGTATTATCGAAGATAACATTCCTGCACGGCGGTTGTTGACTTCTCGCCTACCTGAGTTTCCACAGGCGCAGGAATACTGTCGCATGTTTACGTATGCAATTTATCCTGTAAGACGCAAACGCGCCTTACCCTTGCCACGCACTCTGCAACTTATTCGTGGAGGTGATCAATATGCCAATGGTATTCTGGATTGCCTCAACCGAAACAATGCACGCAAACAATTCGCTCCCTACTGGACTCTCGATTCTCTTTTCGCCTTCAACTTATCTCCGTTCGATTTTTTTATCGCTCTGGACGGCGATTGCGTAGTCGGCTGCCTGGCTTGTTGGGACCAAAACGCTTTCAAACAAACTGTTGTGCGAGGTTATTCAGGCGCAATGGCTCATTGGCGAAAGTTCATTAATCTTGCCTCGCAGCTTGGCGTCTCGCCTTATTTGCCTGAACCGAATACGCAGTTGAGTCATTGTTACGCAAGTCACACCGCCGTGGATGATGATGACCCTACTATTTTCGCTGCGCTCCTGCGTGCACTTTATAACTACAGCATCGAGCGAACTTACGATTACTTCATGATTGGCATGGCAGAAACAAATCCACTGCGTGCCGTGGCAGAAAGTTGTCACCCTATTACGTATGTCAGCCAACTCTATCTAGTCACTTGGGGGGATGATGAAAAGAATGTCATTGCCTCCGTAGATAATAAGCTCATGCCTGCACTGGAGATTGCATTGTTATGAAATCATTGTTCCCCGCTTCCTGGTATCCGCTTTGTCGTTCGTCAGAATTAAAATCACGGCAGGTGATTAAACGCGAGGCCTTCGGAACTTCGCTGGCAGTCTTTCGCACCGAAGGCCGAAGGGTTGGCGCGGTGCAATCGGAATGTGTCCATATGGGTGCGGATCTATCACGCGGGCGCGTCACTGGCGATCGCTTGCAATGTCCACTTCACGAGTGGGAGTATGGGCTTGCAGGTGTGTGTGAACATATTCCTGCCTCAACAACCGTCCCTGCGCAGGCGCGGCAGATGTCGCTGATATGCAAAGAACAATATGGAATCGTATTTGGTTTTCTCGGCGGCAAACCAACTTTCGATATTCCGCTTTTCGAAAACAGCGACCATGATATTTACAGCTCGCCTTATGTGATGGATTTCGATACACCTTATCAGGTGCTTGCTGCAAACTCTTTCGATAGTCAGCACTTTATCACGGTGCATCATCGCAGATTGCTCGAGCCGCCCTCACTCTCAAGTTTCTCGCCTCATCATTTTGGTGTTGACTTTCGCGCCCAGGTCGAAGGCGATCAATTTCATGATCATCTTCTGCGCCGCATTGGTGTGGATATTGTGGAATTGAGCGCGCATTGCTGGGGCGGGAACAATATCCTCGCGTACAACGCCCGGACGAACGCCCGCATCCTTTTCACCATTTTGCCTGTTACTGATCAACGGACGCGCGTTTATATCCTGAATGTGATGCCGAAACAGACCGCTCCCTGGTTGCCGGGTCCTATTCGACGCATGATCTTGGGGGTAATGCACGAACTCACGATTGCATTTCTCAAATCTGATATCGTTGTCATGCGCGACCTGCATTTCAAATTGGGAATTTTGTTACGCGATGCTGACCATGTCTTCATACAATGGGTAAAGTATTGGAAATCTCTGCCCCTCGCCGCTTTCAAAGGATAAGTCGATGCCGGTTGCATTGATTAGCACTGCCATCCCTCGTGCGGATTTGTCCAAACCTGATATTCAATCCATGTTCCGCGTCTTTAGCGAGAACTTCGACGGCGCAACAACGGAAACATTCGAACGCGACCTGGACAATAAGAACTGGGTCATCCTCCTGCGCGATTCAACGATCAATGAGATCGAGGGGTTTTCCACGCTGGCGTTGTATGAAACGATATTCAATCACAAACCCTTGAGTGTAGTGTATTCGGGCGACACCATCATCCGACGCGAATATTGGGGCACACCTCAACTTCCCAGCACATGGATAAAAACCGTGCTGGAAAAATCTGTAAACATGGTCCAGCCTCTTTATTGGTTGTTGATTTCATCGGGCTATAAGACCTATCGCTTCCTGACGGTTTTCTATAAGGAGTATTATCCACGTTATGATACTCCAACTCCGCCTGACATCCAATTTCTGATGGAACATCTGGCAACCCAACGCTTTGGCTCGGATTATTGCCATGAAGATGGTGTGGTCCGATTTAGGGACGGCGCCACGCCGCTGCGCGAGGGCGTGGCAGAAGTTACCGATGAACGATTGCACGATCCTCATGTGGCTTTTTATCTTGAGTGCAATCCTGGTTATGTCAACGGCGATGAACTTGTCTGCATCACGCGTGTGCATCCCGATAACTTCACTCCCGCAGGCAGGCGGATGGCGCGATGAAGCCTCGCATCGCCAACGCATTATGGGTGGTATCGTGTTTGCCTGAATGGCGTCGTTTTCAACGCTCAGCGGAACGCGTGCCGGAAACACAATCTATTTTGCTATCGCGTTATTTGAAAGAAAATAAGGGAACGGAATACGGAGAGTGTTATCACTTCGATACCATCAGCTCTCCATTACAATATCAGCAACGTGTTCCACTAACAACTTACGATGATTACGTTAAATATATAACGCGCATTGGGGCAGGAGTACAATCCATTCTTACAGATAAGCCTGTGCAAATGTTTGAACTTTCCAGCGGCTCTACAGCGGCGTCCAAACTTATTCCGTATACCCGGAGTCTCAAATCTGAATTTCAACGCGGCATTGCGCCCTGGATTTACAACCTGTACACAAACATCCCGGATTTACAGAGCGGTCCCGCGTACTGGTCTATCACACCACTGACCGATGGTAAACGCTTTACACCTGCTGGCATTCCGATAGGTTTTGAATCCGACAGCGAATATCTTGGATTTCTTGGCAAACAGCTGGCTGAATCTGTGATGGCAGTACCGAATATCATGAAGAACGTCTCGAACGTGGATACATTTCGATATGTCACACTTCTTCATTTATTACGCCAACCCAATTTGCGATTGATCTCCGTTTGGAACCCAACTTTTTTGAGTCTTTTACTTGCTTCATTGCCTGAATGGTGGGAAAGCCTTTTGTTTGATATTGAACATGGCACAGTCTCTGGGCAGGATGTGGAAATCCGCTTCGCTCCTAACCTGAAACTTGCTCGTGCGTTAAGAGCTTTATCTCCAACTGATTACGAATCGCTCTGGCCTCGCCTGGGCCTCATCAGTTGCTGGATGGACGGTGCGTCTATGCCATATGCACGGCAGGTCGCGGAAATGTTTCCACATGTGCAGTTGCAGGGAAAAGGTCTTCTCGCCACTGAGGCTTTTGTATCAGTACCCATCCTCGGCGTAGACGGAAGCGTGCTCTCGGTCAATTCTCACTTCTTTGAATTCATGGATGACTCGGGCGAAGTCTGCTTCGCACATCAAGTCGAAAAAGGAAAAACCTATTCAGTTGTCGTCACAACAGGCGGAGGTTTTTATCGTTATCAATTACATGATGTGATCGAAGTAGTTGGCTGTTGGAAACACATCCCCTGTATTCGTTTCGTTGGCAAAGCAGACCACATCTCTGACTGGTTTGGTGAAAAACTTGAAGAGCGATTTGTTGCAGGCGTTTTGGAGAAAATATTTACAAAGCACCACATTTCGCCTGCTTTTGCCATGCTCGCGCCTGATAATAGTGAGGGTTTCCGTTATCTGCTATATCTTGAGAGTGATCGTTGCAATAATTTTCTGGCAGAAGATTTGGATAACGCGTTGCGGGATAATTTTCATTATGATTATTGCCGCAAACTTGGACAACTCGCCCACGTGAAGGTCGCTCAGGTCTCGCGTGGTGCAGAGAAATACCTGCGAGCCTGTCAATCACGTGGGAAAAAATTGGGAAATATCAAGCCAAGCATATTGCAGAAGCACTTGGGCTGGAGCAAATGGTTTGACGCGGAAAAGGAATTAGCGCTATGAAGGTCACACTCATTGAACCAGCCATGATCAAAAACAAGGGCTTCAGCGAGAAACCTTCCTGGCAACTTACGCCGCTAACACTGGTAACGCTGGCAGGTATCACGCCGCCTGGTATCGAAGTGGAAGCGCTGGATGATCGCATCGAGGAAATTGATTACGATACGCCGCGCGACCTTGTCGGGATTTCTGTCAAAACCTTTACAGCGCGGCGTGCTTATCAAATCGCAGATGAATTCCGTAAACGTGGTGTGCCTGTGATTCTAGGTGGGCATCATCCCACTCTGTTGCCTGATGAAGCGCTTCAGTATGCTGATTCAATCCTTATAGGTGAAGCGGAAGAGGTTTGGCTTGATGTTCTTCGAGATGTAAAACTTAAACAGCTTAAGCGAATCTATCGTCAACCTCATACTTTGCCCTTTGAAGGTGTGCGTGTGAATCGTTCTGTATTGACTGGCAAGAAATATCTGCCCGTTGGAATGGTGGAAACGACACGCGGCTGTCCATTTTCATGTAATTTTTGTTCTGTCACAACATTTTTCGGGCGCAGTTTCCGTCATCGCCCTCCTGACGAAGTTGTAGCTGAGATTGCCAGCCTTGATAAAAAATTTGTCTTTCTTGTGGATGACAACATTGTGGCTGATAAAGAAGCTGCAAAAGAATTATTCCGTGCACTCATCCCATTGAAAGTCCGCTGGATCAGCCAGGCGAGCTTGACAATGACGAAGGACAAGGAGTTAATGCGCCTCATGCATGAGAGCGGGTGCGCGGGCGTACTGACAGGTATTGAAACCATCAGCCGTGCAAATCTCAAACAAATCCACAAGAGTTGGAATACGGTTGGGATCGGTTATGACGAGGCATTGAAAATTGCACGCGATAATGGGATTGCCATCGTTGGTTCGTTCATTCTAGGTATGGACGAGGATACGCCTGAATCTCTCAATGAACTACTCGAATTTACCATTCATGAACGCTTCTTTGCTGTATTGTTTAATCTTCTCACCCCATATCCCGGCACTGAACTTTACGGTCAGTTTCTACACGATGGGCGTTTAACCAAACCCCAATGGTGGCTTGACCCTGATTACACCTATGGGTCGGCTGTTTTCAAACCCAAAAATATTTCCATCCACGACCTGGAGCAGGGGCGCTTGCGCCTCTATCGCGAGTTTTACAGTCCCACTTCCATGTTGAAGCGCTTTTGGGAGCCAAAGGCAAATCTCCAGGATCTGTGGCATGCTTTTACTTTCTTGACAATGAATTTACCTGCGAATAGGGAAGAGCAAATGCGTTTCGGTAAGGCGCTGGGAACTTGTTAATTTTGGAATTGGAGATAGCTTCAAATAACGAGCTGTTTCGTGGCGCTGTGCTTTTTGTCTTTGTGTGGTCAAATCTATTATTTATGATTGCCATTTTTTCTTTTCTGTATATACCCGATATCGGGGTTAAACCTTTAAGTATTTGGCTCTACTTGTTGATTGCCTTCTTTGTGGCATTGGAAGGCCCGCTGGCTACTCTGACAGCAGCAGTTGCATCTTCCACCGGGTATCTTGATCCTGTATGGGTATTTGTTTCGGCAAGCTGCGGGAATTTGAGCGCGGATTTTTTATGGTATTCGCTTGGATATATGGGCAAAACTGAATTGCTGGTGCGCTATGGTGGATGGGCTGGAGTAAGACAAGACACTATTCTGCGATTGAAACAAGGCATCAACGAACATGTAGTTAAACTCCTGTTCTTCGCCAAATTAGGCACGGGACTTATCATTCCCACTCTGGTTGCTTCAGGTTTGGCGCATGTCCCATGGCGGCGTTGGATCGGTGTACTCCTTACTGCTGAATTTATTCACACCGGTAGTTTGGTCCTGGCGGGCTATTATTACGGTCAACATATTTTGCATATTGAGACCAGCTTGAAATGGATTTCGATTGGAGTATCTGCGTTAATAGTAATTGTTATGGGAATTTATCTCAAACGCCGACGCACGCGCAGGGATAACCTATGACAACATTATGCATCCAATTTGCCGGTCACATCTGTATTCAGTCATGGGGTTAGACATGTTTGGCCTTCATCAACATCAATGTCACATTGATGTTTTCCTTCGGACAATATGATCAAATTGCGGAGGCTTATATTTTGCATTGGAAAAACGGGCGGCGGATGTCTACAATCTTTAGGAGATTGCTTCAGTTGCATCGATCTTATAAACGAGGGTGGTTGGTTTTAGATGGCACCTGAAACAATCACTGAAAAATGTATGGCTTTTTGTCCATAATGTACTGCTAGTGGGGTCTCCTGGCTCTGGAAAAACATTGCTGGCGCGCGCCATGCCCGGAATTCTGCCAGAGATGAGCATCGAAGAATCATTGGATGTGACTCGTATCTACTCCGTGGCCGACCAACTTCCACCAAGCATGCCATTGATTCGACATCGTCCTTTCCGCGCGCCCCATCACACCATATCGCACGCAGGTCTTGTTAGCGGTGGGAACATTCCGAAGCCCGGAGAAATATCTCTTGCCCACAGGGGCGTTTTGTTTCTAGATGAATTCCCTGAATTTGGTTCACGTGTCTTGGAAGTGATGCGTCAACCCATGGAAGACAAATTCGTTACCATCAGCCGTGCAAAAGGCTCATTAACTTTTTCAGCCAATTTTCAATTGATCGCTGCGATGAATCCATGTCCTTGTGGGTACTATGGTGATTCGCTCAAGCCATGCACTTGCGCTCCAGCGATGGTGACAAAGTATCAGAAACGAATTTCAGGTCCATTGTTGGACCGTATCGATATTCACATCGAAGTGCCAAGAGTAGATTATGAAAAGCTGAGTGGTGATCGCGTTGGGGAGTCCAGCGCATCCATCCGAACCCGCGTGCAAGCCGCACGCGATATTCAACACGCGCGTTTTTCAAAACTGGATTCCAAGCATCCGATCTTTTGTAATGCGGATATGCGCGTGGGGGAGATTCGGCAGTATTGCAAGTTGCAGGAGGAAGGGCAGAGCTTGATGCGCGCGGCGATGAGTCAACTCAATTTATCGGCGAGAGCGTATCACCACATCCTGAAGTTGGCGCGCACGATTGCGGATTTGGCGGGATGTGAGGAAATCCAATCCGCGCATTTGGCAGAAGCGCTGCAATATCGTCCAAAGTTGATGATGAACTAAATATCGATTTGAAATTCCCATTGGGAATCAGGCTGGAGACCAACGGTCAAAATGCTCGGCGTGGGTCTGATATACTCTGCCTATTATCCACCAAGCCAATGCTACTAGCTGAATAATCATTGACCATCCAATACCAGATAAGGAAAGTAATTGAGCAGGCACGCTTGCATTTCACCATCATCCAGGAGATCGGTTCCCTTTTGCCGGCAATCTTTGACTGCGCCGCTCCTCATAGGCTTGGTCTGTTTCTTAGTCTATAACGCGAACCTGCGACAGATTGGCGCGGGGGACACACTGCCAGCTCGATATCTGCCGCTGATTCTCTGGCATGATGGCACGCTCAAGCTCGACGCGAATGCGCGTTTGGTTGCGGATGGACATTCGATGATTGCAGACCGGAATCGGCCGGCGGGCGCTGACGGTAAGGTCGCCTACTTCGAGCCGTCGACCTATTGGATGATTCGCACTCGCCAGCATCAGCTCGCTTCCCCCTATCCCGTGGTGACACCATTGCTCGTGGCCCCACTCTATGTTCCGGCCGTTATCTGGCTCAATGCACACGGTTGGGAGCAGCCGCAGATTGATCGGGTGGCGGTATTAATGGAGAAAGTCTCGGCGTCGCTTCTTGCATCGATCGCGGTTGTCCTTATGTTTCTGGTGCTTCGTCGCGACTCCATCCGGTGGAGCCTCCCGCTCGCCTTGGTATTCGCCTTCGGGACCAATACGTGGATGATCTCAAGCCAGGCACTCTGGCAGCACGGGTCTGGAGAACTCCTGGTCGCCCTGTCGTTGCTGCTGGTCGTCGGCGCCGCATCACCCATGCGCACTGCTGCGCTCGGCGCCGTTTGTGTTTTGATGGCGGCGAATCGCCCGCCGGACGCATTGATTGCCGGTGCGATCATACTCTTCGTTATTTGGAGCCGCAGGCGCAGCGCCCTGTGGCTCCTCGCTGGCGCCGTT
>Ga0209131_1000451_pt1 | contig 29863 bp, 33 predicted proteins | sample GraSoi_2013_40cm_FD_185826 | JGI IMG/M metagenome (GOLD analysis project Ga0209131, IMG submission 185826) | Grasslands soil microbial communities from the Angelo Coastal Reserve, California, USA - Sample 9_17_2013_40cm (SPAdes) (version 2) | ecosystem: Environmental > Terrestrial > Soil >...
CTTTCTTCGAGTCCGGGTATTCGCAGACTTCCGCCGGCATCATCGTGCTGACCGAGATGTACGCGAGCTCCGCGTCCGAGTCGTTGACGATCTGGTGCGCCGACTCCGGGCCGCCCGTGGGGCAGCAGATCACGTCGCCCGCGCGGATCTTGCGCGTCTCGTTGCCGTAGCGAAGCGTGCCCGTGCCCTTCACGACGAAGAACATTTCCTCTTCGGCGCGATGGCTGTGGAAGGGGCACGAGCGCTTGCCCGGCGGCACCACGTCGTAGGAATAGCCCAGGTCCTTCGCGCCGAGAAGCGGGCCGATGCGCGCCGAGTCGCACGCGAACTTGTCACCCTTGTCGAAATGCTCGAGCTTGAGCTCGTCCAGGTTGATGACGCGCTTTTCAATCATCGGTCGATTTCCCCGAAAACGATGTCCATGGTCCCGATGACCGCCACGACGTCGGCGATCATGTGGCCTCTCACGAGCTCGTCCATCGCCGCGAGATGCGCGAAGCCCGGCGCGCGAATCTTCAATCGCCAGGGCTTGTTCGCCCCGTCGGACATGAGAAAGATGCCGAACTCGCCCTTCGGATGCTCGATGGCGCAATAGACCTCGCCGGGCGGGACGTGCATGCCCTCGGTGAAGAGCTTGAAGTGATGGATCAGCTCCTCCATGTTCTCCTTCATCTCCTCGCGCGACGGCGGCGCCACCTTGTGGTTCGAGGTGATCACCGGTCCCGGGTTCTTTCGCAGCCAGTCGACGCACTGCACGATGATCCGGTTGGACTCGCGCATCTCCTGGACGCGCACGAGGTAGCGGTCGTAGCAGTCGCCGTTGGTGCCGATCGGAATGTCGAAGTCCAACCGGTCGTACACCTCGTAAGGTTGCTTCTTGCGCAGGTCCCAGGCGACGCCCGAGCCGCGCAGCATCGGCCCGGTGAACCCGAGCGCCAGCGCGCGCTCCGCGGGAACCACGCCGATGCCGACCAGGCGCTGCTTCCAGATGCGGTTTTCGGTGAGCAGGGTCTCGTAGTCGTCGACGTAGCCCGGGAAGCGGCGAGTGAAGTCCTCGACGAAATCGAGGAACGAGCCCTGGCGGTTTTCGTTGAGGGCGCGGATCTTCTCTTCACTCCTCACGGTCGAGGGCGCGTAGCGCGGCATCTTCTCGGGAAGGTCGCGGTAGACGCCGCCGGGACGGTAGTAGGCGGCGTGCAGCCGCGCGCCCGACACCGCCTCGTACATGTCCATCAGATCCTCGCGCTCGCGGAACGCGTAGAGGAAGACCGTCATCGCGCCCACGTCGAGCGCGTGCGAGCCGATCCAGAGGAGGTGGTTGAGGATCCGCGTGATCTCGTCGAACATCACGCGGATGTATTGCGCGCGGATCGGAACGTCGACGCCGACGAGCTTCTCGATCGCCATCACGTAGGCGTGCTCGTTGCACATCATCGAGACGTAATCGAGCCGGTCCATGTACGGCACGCTCTGCAGGTACGTGCGCGTCTCCGCGAGCTTCTCCGTCGCGCGGTGCAGCAACCCGATGTGCGGGTCGGCGCGCTGGATCACTTCGCCGTCGAGCTCCAGCACCAGGCGCAGCACGCCGTGCGCGGCCGGATGCTGCGGACCGAAGTTCATGGTGTAGTTTCTGATTTCCGGCATTACTCTGACTCGCCGTAGACGTTTTCGCGAATCACGCGCGGCACGATGTCGCGCGGCTCGATCGTCACCGGCTGGTAGATCACTCGCCTCTGCTCGGGGTCGTAGCGCATCTCGACATAGCCCGAGATGGGAAAGTCCTTGCGGAACGGGTGGCCGACGAAGCCGTAGTCGGTAAGGATTCTCCGCAGGTCCGGATGGCCCCTGAAGACGATGCCGTAGAGATCGAACGCCTCGCGCTCGTACCAGTTCGCGCAGGGCCAGACGCCGATCGCCGAATCGACCGCGGGGAAACCGTCGTCGGCACAGAAGAGGCGCACGCGCACGCGGGCGTTGTGACGGATCGAGATGAGGTTGTAGACGACGGCGTAGCGCGCGCCCTCCCATCGGTCGCCCCAGCCCTGGTAGTCGATGCCGATCAGGTCGAGGAGCTCGGTGAAGGCGAGCGTCTCGTCGTCGCGAAGGATGGTGCCGGCTTCGAGGAGCGCTTCCGGCGGCACCTCGATGGTGAGCTGGCCCCGGTCGACCGCCTGCGCGCGGATGCGGCTGCCCAGCGCCGCGGTGAGCGCCGCCTGCAGGCTTTCGAGGGTCAGGGCCAAGGAGGAAGTCCTAGCGTCGCGAGATGGTGTGGGTACGCTTGATCTTGTTCTGCAACTGCATGAGGCCGTAGAGCAGCGCTTCGGCGGTCGGCGGGCAGCCCGGGACGTAGATGTCCACCGGCACGATGCGATCGCTGCCACGCACGACCGAGTACGAATAGTGGTAGTAGCCGCCGCCGTTCGAGCACGAGCCCATCGACACGACCCAGCGCGGCTCGGCCATCTGGTCGTAGACCTTGCGCAGCGCCGGGGCCATCTTGTTGCAGAGCGTGCCGGCGACGATCATCACGTCGGATTGCCGCGGGCTCGGGCGAAAGACGATGCCGAAGCGGTCGAGGTCGTAGCGCGAGGCCCCGGCATGCATCATCTCGACCGCGCAGCAGGCGAGGCCGAAGGTCATGGGCCAGAGCGAGCCGGTCCGCGCCCAGTTGAGCACGTTGTCGACTTGCGTGACGACGAAGCCTTGCTGGGAAATGCCGCCTTCAGCCATTTGTCACTCCCATTCGAGCGCCCCCTTCTTCCACTCGTAGATGAAGCCGACGACGAGGATACCGAGGAACACGACCATCGCGATCAGGCCGAACCAGCCGATGTCCTGGAGCACGATCGCCCAGGGAAAGAGGAAGGCGATCTCGAGATCGAAGAGGATGAAGAGGATGGCGACCAGGTAGTAGCGCACGTCGAACTTCATGCGCGCGTCCTCGAACGCCTCGAAACCGCATTCGTAGGGGGAGAGCTTCTCGCTGTCCGGGTTCTGCGCCCCCGAGACCCGAGCCAGGACTCCGCTCGTGACGATGCCGCCAATGCCGACCGCGGCACCGATGGCGAGGAAGAGCAGGACAGGAAAGTAGCTCTCGAGCAATGCCGGGACCCAGCTCTTTTTGAAATGGTGCCGTCGAAGAGACTCGAACTCTTACGCCTTTCGGCACTGCCCCCTCAAGACAGCGTGTCTACCAATTCCACCACGACGGCCACTTATCGATTTGCTTTCAAGCAAGTTCCTGCTTACTTCGGGATCTCCGTGGACTTCTCCGCGGGCTGAGCCGGCGCCGGTGCCGAGGGAGCAGGCGCCGCCGGTTTCGCATCGATCTTCTTGTCCGCCGGAATGTCGAGCTGGTGCACCACGCTGCCGGACTTCGACGGCGTGCCGAAAAACGTAAGGCCGAGGCTGGTCGCGAAGAATACCGCAGCGAGGACCGCCGTCGAGCGCGACAGGAAATTGGCCGCGCCCGCGGAGCCGAACAGGCTTCCCGCCGAGCCGCTGCCGAACGCGGCGCCCATGTCGGCGCCCTTGCCGTGCTGCAGCAGCACGAGGGCGATGATTCCGCCCGCGGCGAGCACATGCAGCACCAGTACGATCGTTTGCATCGACAACCCTTCCGTTATGCGGCGAGCGCTGCGCGCCAGATCGCCGCGAAATCCGTGGCTACCAACGATGCCCCGCCGACGAGTCCCCCGTCGACATTGGCCATCGCGAACAATTCGGCCGCGTTGCTGGCCTTCACGCTGCCGCCGTACAGGATCGGGAGCCTCTCGGCCACGGCCCGGTCCTTCGCCGCGATGCGCTCGCGGATGAAGCCTTGCGCCTGGTCGGCCTGCTGCGCCGTCGCGGTCCGCCCGGTGCCGATCGCCCAGACCGGCTCATAGGCGAAGATGCCGCCGTCCAGCGCCGCCACGCCGCTTTTGACCAGCAGCGCGTCCACTTGCCTCGCGAGCACCGACTCGGTGATGCCCTGGTCGCGCTCCTCCAGCGTCTCGCCCACGCAAAAGATCGGCGTGAGCCCGCTCCTGCGCGCCGCGGCGTACTTTTCCGCGGCGATCTCGTCGGATTCCCCGAAGAGGGTACGACGCTCGGAGTGCCCCACGATCGCGTAGCGGCAGCCGAGCTCGACCAGCATCGGCCCGGAGACTTCTCCGGTGTACGCCCCCTGATCGAACCGGCTCAGGTCCTGCGCCCCCCACGCGACGCCCGAGCCGACGAGGAGCCCCCGAACCTGCGATAGATAGGGAGTTGGAACGCAGACCACGCAGGCGATCGAGCCGGGCCCCCGGCCGATCTCGCCGAGCAACGCCTTCAGAAGGGCGTCGTTGCTGGCCAAGCTTCCGTTGAGCTTCCAATTGCCGACGACGACTTTCGACCGCATCGAGACCCTCGAAACCTCAAGATTTTACCGCGTTGCAGCATGGGGGGTCAATTTGGCGCCGGGCGCCGCTTGACAACGCCACATATTTCAATAATAGTACAACTATGAAAACGATAGATGTGGTCCGCGCCCTCGCGGCCCTGGCCCAGGAGACCCGGCTTTCGATCTTCCGCCTGCTCGTCGAGGCCGGGCCGACCGGACTCGCCGCCGGCGAAATCGCGCTTGCCGTTGGCGCCTCGCCCGCGAATCTGTCGTTCCACTTGAAGGAACTCGCCCACGCGGGCCTGGTGCGCTCGAAGCAGCAAGGGCGCTTCGTCTTTTACTCCGCCCACTACGAACATATGAATCAGCTGCTCGGCTACCTCACCGACAACTGTTGTGCGCGCGATGGCGCGTGCCAACCGTGCAACCCCACCGACGCCAAATCCCTTGCCACCAAGTCCACCGCCAAAGGAGCCCGCTCATGAAGCGCTTTCACGTTCACGTTGCCGTTCCCGATCTAACGAAGGGCATCCGCTTCTATTCGACGATGTTCGGTGCCGAGCCGGCGGTCGTCAAACCCGATTACGCCAAGTGGATGCTCGACGACCCGCGCGTCAACTTCGCCATCTCGCAGCGCGGCAGCGGCTCGGGCATCAACCACCTCGGCCTCCAGGTCGATAGCGACGCCGAGCTCGATGAGCTGCACGCGCGCCTCGAAGCGGCGGAATCGGGCGCGGTAGTCGGAGAGAAGAATGTGTCGTGCTGCTACGCGAGGTCGGACAAATACTGGGTCACCGATCCCGCGGGCGTGCCGTGGGAATCATTCCGGAGCCTCGGCACGGTGCCGTTCTACAACGGCGATTCCGCCGAAGCCTCGAAGGGGGGCTGCTGTGCGCCCAAGGAAGGAGCGAAAGAGGCGACGCCTGCTTGCTGCGCCTGAAGTGGCGCGCTAGGCGACGGCCCGTTCGGCCGACGCTTTCACCGCGGCGGCGATCGATTCGGCCAGCCGCTGCACGCTTGCGCGGTCGTCGCCCTCCACCATCACGCGCACGACGGGCTCGGTGCCCGACGGACGCAGCAGCACGCGGCCACGGCCGGCAAGCTCGGCCTCCGCGCGCGCCATCGCCTCGATGACGGCGGGCGCGGCCTGGAAATCGAAGCTCGTCCGGAGCTTGACGTTCAGCAGCACCTGCGGAAGAAGCTCGAGCTCGAGCGTGTATTCGCGAAGCGACTGGCCGGAAGACACGAGCGCCGCCAGAACCTGCAGGGCGGAGATGATGCCGTCGCCCGTGGTGTGGCAATCGAGGCAGAGGAGATGCCCCGAATTTTCTCCGCCGCATTTCCAGCCCTTCTCGACGAGCATTTCGAGAACATAACGGTCGCCCACGCGCGCGCGCGCGAATGACACGCCCATCTCGCCCAGCCTTCGCTCGAGGGCGAAGTTGGTCATGAGCGTGCCCGCCACGCCTCCCTCGAGGCGCCCGTCGGCCTTGCGGTGCTTCACCATCGCGTAGAGCAGCTGGTCGCCATCGAAGAGCGTCCCGTCGCGATCGGCCATCGCGAGCCGGTCGCCGTCGCCGTCGAAGGCAATGCCGAAATCGGCCTCGTGCTCGATGACGGCGCGCGCGAGCGATTTAGGCACCGTCGCGCCACATTCCTCGTTGATGTTGACGCCGTTGGGCTGGCTCGCGACGGCGATCACTTCGGCGCCGAGCTCCTGGAATACGCGCACGCCCACGCGATAGTTCGCCCCGTGCGCGCAATCGACGACCAGCTTCAGCCCGCGCAGCGTGAGGCTCTTCGGAAAATTGCCCTTGCAGAACTCGAGATAACGTCCCTCGGCGTCGAGCAGCCGCTCGGCCTTGCCGAGAAGCGCCGAGGTCGCCGGAAGCGCGAGCGGCTGCTCGAGCAGCGTCTCGATCTCGCTCTCGACCGCATCGGGCAGCTTCATCCCGTCCGCGGAAAAGAACTTGATGCCGTTGTCCTCGAACGCGTTGTGCGACGCCGAGATCATCACGCCGGCGGAAAGCCTGAGCGCGCGCGTGAGGAATGCGACACCCGGAGTGGGCATCGGTCCGACGAGGAACGTATCCACGCCGGCGGCGGAGAGGCCGGACTCGAGCGCCGACTCGATCATGTAGCCCGAGATGCGCGTGTCCTTGCCGATGAGCACCGCCGGGCGATCGCGGTGCGGGGGCGCCACGTCGGCGCGCGAGAGCACCTTGCCCGCCGCATACGCGAGCTTCAGCACGAAGTCGGGCGTGATGGGCGCCTGCCCCACGCGACCGCGAATGCCGTCCGTGCCGAAATACCTGCGGCTCATTCGTTGCTCCCTGGGGACAGGTCACACCTCGATGCCGGATGTGCCCTGTCCCCCTAACATTTTCCAGACCTTAATGGCATCCACGGTCTGCCTGACATCGTGCACGCGCACGAGGCTCGCTCCATTCTGCACGGCGAGGAGCGCAGCCGCAACGCTCCCGGCCATGCGCTCATCCACCGGACGCCCGGTGATGTCGCCGATGGAGCGTTTGCGCGAAAGCCCGGCGAGCACCGGATAGCCCATCGCGGCGAGCGCCGGCAGGGCGCGGAAGAGCGCGATGGTGTGCGCGAGCGTCTTGCCGAAACCGAAGCCCGGGTCGATCACGATGCGCTCGGCCTCGATGCCCGCCGCTTCCAGCGCCGAAGCCCGCCCGCGCAGGAAAGCCGCGACTTCCGCGACCACGTCGTCATACCTGGGATCGACCTGCATCGTCGCGGGCGTCCCCTGCATGTGCATCGCGCAGACGGCGACGCCGCTTCGCGCAACCGCGTCGATTGCGCCCGGAGTTCGGAACGCGTTGACGTCATTCACCATGCAGGCGCCCGCGTCCACGGCCGCCCGCATCACCTCGGGCTTCATCGTGTCGACCGAGACCGGCACGCCTTCGCGCACGAGCGCTTCGATGAGCGGCACCACGCGCCGCAACTCTTCCTCGAGCACCACCGGTTCGGCGGCCGGCCGCGTCGATTCGCCGCCCACGTCGATCAGGTCGGCGCCCTCGGCGCGCAACTCCAGCCCGTGCGCAATCGCGCGCGACGGTTCGAGAAAGCGCCCGCCGTCGGAGAACGAATCGTGCGTGACGTTCACGATGCCCACGATGAGCGGACGCTCGAGGGAGAATTTGAAGGCGCCGCAGTGAAGGGTCGATGCCATGAAAAAGAAAGGGTGGCACGGGCCACCCTTCAGTTTGTCCTATCGCGCCGCGTCGGTCAGGCGCTCTCCGCCGGCGAGGGGCTCGGCTCGGTGCCGCGGCTGCCGCCGTCGGTCGGCGCCGAGGGCTTGGGGGCGACCGGCTTCGGCGGGCGCGGCGGACGGCCGGCCATGATGTCGTTGATCTGGTCGGCGTCGATCGTCTCCCACTCGAGCAGCGCCTTGGTCATCACCTCGACCTTGTCGCGGTTCTCCTCGAGGAGCTTGCGCGCGAGCGCGTACTGCTGGTCGATGATCGAGCGAACTTCCTTGTCGACCGCCTTCAGCGTCTCCTCCGACATGTTCTGGTGCGTGGTGACGGTGCGGCCGAGGAAGACTTCGCCCTCGTTCTCGCCGTAGACCATCGGCCCGAGCGCATCCGACATGCCCCACTCGGTCACCATGCGGCGCGCCATCTCGGTCGCGCGCTTGAAGTCGTTCGAGGCGCCGGTGGTCATCTGGTTCATGAAGAGCTCTTCGGCGATGCGCCCGCCGAACATCACCGCGATGTTGTTCATGAGGAACGTCCGGTCGTAGCTGTAGCGATCTTCCACCGGCAGCTGCATGGTGACGCCGAGCGCGCGCCCACGCGGGATGATCGTCACCTTGTGCACCGGGTCGGTCTTCGGCAGGAGCTTCGCGACGATCGCGTGGCCGGACTCGTGGTAGGCGGTGTTGCGGCGCTCCTCCTCGGGCATCACCATCGACCGGCGCTCCGCGCCCATGATGACCTTGTCCTTGGCGCGCTCGAAATCGTCCATGTCGACGAGGCGCTTGCTGCCGCGCGCCGCGAAGAGCGCCGCCTCGTTCACGAGGTTGGCGAGGTCCGCGCCGGAGAATCCCGGCGTGCCGCGCGCGATGATCGACGCGTCGACGTCGGGCGCGATCGGCACCTTGCGCATGTGCACGAGCAGGATCTGCTCGCGTCCGCGGATATCCGGGAGCGGCACCACCACTTGGCGGTCGAAGCGGCCCGGGCGAAGGAGCGCCGGGTCGAGAACGTCCGGGCGGTTGGTCGCGGCGATGACGATCACGCCGGACGTGCCCTCGAAGCCGTCCATTTCCACCAGCAATTGGTTGAGCGTCTGCTCGCGCTCGTCGTTGCCGCCGCCCAGCCCCGCGCCGCGCTGGCGGCCGACCGCGTCGATCTCGTCGATGAACACGATGCACGGCGCGTTCTTCTTCGCCTGCTCGAACATGTCGCGCACGCGCGCCGCGCCCACGCCGACGAACATCTCGACGAAGTCGGAGCCCGAGATCGAGAAGAAGGGCACTTTCGCCTCGCCGGCAATGGCCCGTGCGAGAAGCGTCTTCCCCGTGCCGGGTGAGCCCACCATCAGCACGCCGCGCGGGATGCGTCCGCCGAGCTTCTGGAACTTGGAAGGATCGCGCAGGAAGTCGACGAGCTCGGCGACCTCCTCCTTGGCTTCGTCCACGCCCGCCACGTCCCCGAAGGTGACCTGGTTCTGGTTCTCGTCGAGCATGCGCGCCCGGCTCTTGCCGAAGCTGAATGCACCGCCGCGTCCCCCGCCCTGCATCTGGCGCATGAAGAAGATCCATACGCCGATCAGCAGCAGCATCGGGAACCAGGACACGAAGATGTTCATGAGGAGCGAGGGCTCTTCCTCGGCCTTCGCTTCCACGGTGACGCCGTACTTCATGAGGTCGCCGATCATCCACGGATCCTGGATGCCGGGAGTGAACACGGTGTAGTTCTTGCCGTCGCGCGAGACCGCCTTCACGGTGCGCGTGCTGTCCAGCTTCACGCGCGCGATGTGGCCCTGGCGCGCTTCCTCCATGAAGGTCGAGTAGTCGAGCGAATTCTGGCTCGATTGGCGATTGCCGACCTGCATGAACACCACGGTCAGGATGACCCCGATCACGAGCCAGACCATGATGGTGCGAATGGTGTTGTTCACAGGCGAAAATTCCTAGGAATTCAGCGAGATGAGGGGGGATATCCAGTATAGCAAGTTAGGGCGCCGCGGCCCGCTTCAAGCCGCGGGCGAGAAGAAACTGCTCGGCACTTTCTTCCCGCGACGCTTCCGGCTTACGAATGAACACCTTATCGAATGCCTGGCGGAGCGACTTGAGGAATTCGTCGTGCCCGGCCCCCTGAAAAACTTTGACCAGGAGGGCTCCGTCGCGTTTCAGGTGTAGCCCGGCAAAGTCGCGGGCGATTTCGGCAAGCGCCATCGAGCGCGCCTGGTCGCTGAAGGCGATGCCGGTGAGGTTCGGCGCCATGTCCGAAAGGACCAGGTCGGCCGCGCGGCCCCCGAGCGCCGTCTCGAGTGCCTGCAGGCCCTGCGCGGCGCTGAAATCCCCCTGTACGAACGTCACGCCCGGAATGTCTTCCATGGGCAGCAGGTCGATGGCGACCACCGTGCCCGCGGAGCCCACGCTCTTCGCCGCGACTTGGGACCAGCCGCCGGGCGCCGAGCCGAGATCGACGACCATCTGCCCCGGCCGAAACAGCCGGTCGCGGGCGTCGATCTCGATCAGCTTGTAGGCCGAGCGCGAGCGGTAGCCCTCGCGCTTCGAGCGCTTCACGTAAGGATCGCTCACGTGGCGCCTCAGCCACTGCTTGCTCGAATGACTCTTCTTCACGTCGCTATACTGTGCGCATTCCGATGGCTATTCTCACTCCCGCACGCCGCAGCGAGCTGCGCTCGCAGGCGCACACGCTCGTTCCCGTCGTCATCATCGGCGACAAGGGCCTCACCGACGAAGTCGTTGGGGAAATCGATCGATCGCTCAAGGCGCACGAGCTCATCAAGGTGCGGGCGGCGACGAACGACCGCGACGCGCGCGCCGCCTGGATGGAGGAGATCTGCGCGCGCCTCGAGGCGCATCCGGTGCAGGCGATCGGCAAGGTGCTGGTGATCTATCGCGAGAACTTCGACAAGCCGCGGGCGGTTCCCAAGGCGGATCCACCGCCGCGGCGCAATGCGCGCGGCGATGAGCGCGAGGCTACGGCTCGTAGCGCACGTCCACGATCTCGAACGACTTCACCCCCCCGGGAGTCCGTACCTCGGCGACGTCGCCGGAGTACTTCCCGATAAGGGCCTTGGCGATGGGCGATGAGTAGGAAAGCTTCCCGAGCTTGATGTCGGCTTCGTCCTCGCCGACGATCTGGTAGGTCACGTTCGCCTCGCTCTCGACGTCCATCAGGTCGACGGTCGAGCCGAAGACCACGCGCCCTTCGTCGTCGAGGAGCGCCGGATCGATGACCTGCGCGTTGGCGAGCTTCGCCTCGAGCTCGATGATGCGGCCCTCGATGAATCCCTGGCGCTCGCGCGCCGCCTCGTATTCGGCGTTCTCGGTGATGTCGCCCTGGGCACGTGCCTCGGCGATCGAGGTGATCACCGACGGGCGATCCACGGTTTTCAGGCGGTGCAACTCGACGCGCAGCTTCTCCGCGCCGACCAGAGTCATCGGTATCTTCATGGCCTCAAGGACGCATGCAGCGTCTGGATGTCGTAGGCGCGCAGCTCGCGAAGGCTCTTCATGCCGAGGCAAGCCGCGCGGGCGCCGGCAATCGTCGTGTAGTACGTGATCCGATCCTGCAGCGCGGCGTTGCGAATCGACCAGGAGTCCTGGATCGAGCGCCGGTCTTCCTCGACGGTGTTGATGATGAGGGTCACCTCGCGGTTCTTGAGCATGTCGACGATGTGCGGGCGTCCTTCCATCACCTTGTTCACGGGCTGGACCTTGAGCCCCGCCTTCTCCAGGGCGGCGGCGGTGCCTTTCGTGGCCACCAGCGCGAACCCGAGGTCGTCGAGCGCGCGCCCCACTTCGATCGCCCGCGCCTTGTCGGCGTTGCGCACCGAGAGGAATGCCTTCCCGCCCTTCGGCAAGCGTACGCCTGCGGCGAGCTGGCTCTTCACGAAGGCCTCGGCGAAGGTCTCGCCCACGCCCATCACCTCCCCCGTGGACTTCATCTCGGGACCGAGGATCGTATCCACGCCCGGGAACTTGATGAACGGAAACACCGCTTCCTTCACCGAGTAGTACGGCGGGATCACTTCGCGCGTGAACCCCTGCTCGGCGAGGGTCTTGCCGACCATGCAGAGCGCGGCGATCTTCGCGAGCGCGACGCCGGTCGCCTTCGAAACATACGGGACGGTACGCGAGGCGCGCGGGTTCACTTCGAGCACATACACACGCTCGTCCTGGATCGCGAATTGCACGTTCATGAGGCCCACGACGTCGAGCGCCTTCGCCATCGCGACCGTCTGGCGCCGGATCTCGTCCTGCATCGCGGCGCTCAGGCTGAAGGGCGGCAGCGAGCACGCCGAGTCGCCCGAATGCACTCCCGCCTGCTCGATGTGCTCCATGATCCCGCCGATCACGACCTGGGCTCCGTCGGACACCGCGTCGACATCGACCTCGGTGGCGTCGTTGAGGAAGCGATCGATCAGCACCGGCGAATCGTTCGAGACTTTCACTGCCGCCCGCATGTAGCGCACGAGGTCCGCCTCCGCGTGGACGATCTCCATCGCCCGCCCGCCCAGGACGTAGGACGGCCGCACGACCACCGGATAGCCGATCTCCCTCGCCGCGGCGAGCGCCGCCTCGGGCGTGCGCGCGGTGCGATTGGGCGGCTGCAGCAGCTTCAGCTCGTGCAGCATCTGCTGGAATCGCTCGCGGTCTTCCGCGCGATCGATCGAATCGGGCGAGGTGCCGATGATGGGAACGCCCGCGGCTTCGAGGTCGCGCGCGAGCTTGAGCGGCGTCTGTCCGCCGAATTGCACGATCACGCCCTCGGGCTTCTCCTTGTCGACGATCTCGAGGACGTCCTCGAGCGTGAGCGGCTCGAAATACAGCCGGTCGGAGATGTCGTAGTCGGTCGAGACGGTCTCGGGGTTGCAGTTGACCATGATCGTCTCGAAGCCCGCCTCGCGCAGCGCGAGCGCCGCATGCACGCAGCAGTAGTCGAACTCGATGCCCTGCCCGATTCGATTCGGGCCGCCGCCGAGCACCATGATCTTGCGCCGGCCGGTGGGCGCGGCCTCGTCCTCCTCGTCGTAGCTCGAATACATATATGCAGTATCCGTGGCGAACTCCGCCGCGCAGGTGTCGACCCGCTTGTAAACAGGCCGGATCCCCCACGCATGCCGCTTCTCGCGCACTTCGTGCTCGGTCGCCTTCCACAGGTACGCGAGACGGCGGTCCGAGAACCCCTTGCGCTTGAGCGCGCGCAGCTCGTCGGCGTTAACGGCGGACAAACTGCGCGTCTCGATGTCGAGCTCGGTATCGACCAGGTCCTTGATCTGCGCGAGGAACCAGCGGTCGATCTTCGTGAACTTGTGGATCTCGTCGAGCGATATGCCGACCCCGAACGCATCGGCGACGTACCAGAGGCGCTCGGCGCGCGGATAGGCCAGCTCGTCCTCGATTTTCTCCATGTCGACGGTTTTCAGGTTGAAGCCGTCGACGCCGACCTCGAGCCCGCGAAGCGCCTTCTGCAGCGACTCCTGGAAGTTGCGGCCGATCGCCATCACCTCGCCCACGCTCTTCATCTGCGTGGTGAGGTGGTCGTCGGCCTGCGGAAACTTCTCGAAGGCGAAGCGCGGCACCTTGGTGACGACATAGTCGATCGTCGGCTCGAACGCGGCCGGCGTCGCGCCGCCGGTGATGTCGTTCTTCAACTCGTCGAGCGTGTAGCCCACGGCGAGCTTGGCCGCGATCTTGGCGATCGGAAAGCCGGTGGCCTTGGAGGCGAGCGCGGAGGAGCGCGACACGCGCGGATTCATCTCGATGATGACCATGCGCCCGTCGTCAGGATTGATCGCGAACTGCACGTTCGATCCCCCGGTCTCGACGCCGATCTCGCGCAGGCACGCGATCGAGGCGTTGCGCATGATCTGGTATTCCTTGTCGGTGAGCGTCTGCGCGGGCGCCACCGTGATCGAGTCGCCCGTATGCACGCCCATCGGGTCGAGGTTCTCGATCGAGCAGATGATGATGCAGTTGTCCTTGCGGTCGCGCACCACCTCCATCTCGAATTCCTTCCACCCGATCACCGATTCCTCGATGAGCAGCTCCCCCGTGGGCGAGGCGTCGAGGCCGCGCTGGCAGATCGCGACGAACTCCTCCATGTTGTAGGCGATGCCCCCGCCCGTGCCGCCGAGCGTGAAGGACGGGCGGATGATCGTCGGGAAGGCGACCATCGCCTGGACCTGGACCGCTTCCTCGAGCGAATGCGCGAGGGCCGAGCGCGGCGATTCGAGCCCGATTCGCGCCATCGCCTGCTTGAACTTCTCGCGGTCCTCGGCCTTGTCGATCGCCTCCTTCTTGGCGCCGATCATCTCGACCCCGAACTTCTCGAGGACGCCTTCGCGCGCGAGGTCGAGCGCGCAGTTGAGCGCCGTCTGTCCGCCCATGGTCGGGAGTAGCGCCTGGGGCCTTTCCTTCTCTATGATCTTCGCCACCATCGGCCAGGTGATGGGCTCGATGTAGGTGACGTCGGCCATCTCCGGGTCGGTCATGATCGTCGCCGGATTCGAGTTCACGAGGATCACGCGGTAGCCCTCGTCGCGCAGCGCCTTGCACGCCTGCGCCCCCGAGTAATCGAACTCGCACGCCTGGCCGATCACGATCGGCCCGGCGCCGATGATCAATATGCTCTTGATGTCGCTGCGCTTAGGCACGGGTCAGGGCAGCGCCTTTTTCTTTTCCATCAGCTGCACGAAACGGTCGAAAAGACAGGCCATCTCGTGCGGCCCGGGTGAGGCTTCCGGGTGGCCCTGGAAGCTGTATGCGGGCTGGTCCGTGAGCTCGATCCCCTGGAGCGAGCCGTCGAAGAGCGAGCGATGCGTGGGCCGCACGTTGGCCGGAAGCGTGCGCTCGTCGACAGCGAAGCCGTGGTTCTGGCTGGTGATGAAGACGCGTCCCGTGTCGATCTCCAGCACCGGGTGGTTCGCGCCATGGTGGCCGAACTTCATCTTCGTCGTCTTGGCGCCCGTGGCGAGCCCGAGGAGCTGGTGGCCGAGGCAGATGCCGAAAACCGGCGTTCCGGTGGCGACGATTTCGCGAATCGCCTTGATCGCGTAGTCGCATGGCTCAGGATCGCCCGGCCCGTTCGAGAGGAATACGCCGTCGGGCTTGAGCGCGAGCGCCTTCTCGGCCGTCGCGGTCGCCGGGAGCACCGTGACTCGGCACCCGCGTTCGGCGAGGTGGCGAAGGATGTTGTGCTTCACGCCGTAGTCGTACGCGACCACGTGAAAGGCGACTTCGCCGCCCGGCTTGTAACCGACGCCGAGGGCCCAGACACTCCCGTTCCAGCCGTACGCCTCCTTCACGCTCACGACCTTGGCGAGATCCTGCCCCGCCATCGATGGCGCGGCGCGCGCGCGCTCGAGCGCCTCGTCGATCCGGCCGCGCGGGAAACCAGCAAGATCATGTCCGACGGCGATGCAACCGTTCTGCGCGCCCTTGGTTCTCAGTAGCCGCGTGAGCCGGCGCGTGTCGATGTCGCCGATCGCCACGAGGTTGTGGCGGCGAAGGTACGTCGAAAGATCCTCCTGACAGCGCCAGTTGGACGATGCGAGCGGCAGGTCGCGGATCACGAGCCCGGCCGCGAAGACGCCGCGCGACTCGCTGTCCTCCTCGTTCGCGCCGACGTTGCCGATGTGCGGATAGGTGAGCGTCACGATCTGGCCGGCGTACGAGGGATCCGTGAGGATCTCCTGGTAGCCCGTCATCGCGGTGTTGAACACCACTTCGCCGACGGTGTGAGCCGAGCGCGCCGGCGTGCCCTCGAATCCAATGCCGCATCCGCGAAAAACACTCCCGTCGGCGAGAACCAGGACGGCGGGTGTCTTCTGCGACAAGATTCTGACTCCGAGGACGTGAATTGCAGCGAAAACCGCGGGCGCAAAAAAACGGGAGAGCGCCGTGCTTCTAATGGGGGCTCTTCCCGTCTTGCATTGACACGAAATTATATCAGATACTCGATGGGATTCAGGGCCCATCGAAGGTGAACAATGTCCTGGCTCGCCATCTTTGCAGCGACTTACGCCGCGGTCTTCATCGCCGAGATCGTCGGCGACAAATTGCTCTATACGACCGGCGTCCTCGCGACGCGCTACCGGTCGGCTCCGATCATCCTCGGAATGGCCCTCGCATTCATGGTGAAGATGGGTGCGGCGGTGATGGTGGGGCAGGCGCTCGCGCAGCTCCCCAAGCCCGTCATCGCGGCGCTCACCGCGGCGAGCTTCATCGGCGTGATATTCGTGCTGTGGCGCAAGTCCGACGCGCTGCCCGCCGAGCGCGAAACGAAATCGCAATCCGTGGCCCAGCCCGCTCTCCTCACGTTCGCCACGATCCTGCTCTCGGAATGGGCCGACGTCGGCATGATCACCGCCGCCACCATGGCCGCGAACAATCCGCAGTCGCTCGCCATCGTCTGGCTCGGCGCCGTTGCCGCGATGGTGACGAAGGGCCTCATCGCCGCTTTCCTCGGGGCGGGGTTGCGGCAGTGGATCCGCAATCGCGTCCAACCGAAGCACCTGCGCTATGCGAGCGTCATCGCGCTCGCGATCCTCGGAGCCGCGGCGGTCGCGGAGGACATGGGCTGGATTGATGAGGAGTAGCGACCCGTCGCGCGACGACCACCGCGCGGCGGTCCGGTTCATCGTCTGCTTCGGGCTCGTCAGCCTCTTCGCGGACATGACCTACGAAGGGGCCCACAGCATCGTCGGGCCCCTCCTCAAGGGATTGGGCGCGAGCGCCGCGGCGGTGGCCATCATCGCGGGCTTCGGTGAAATGATCGCCGCGAGCCTGCGCTTCTTCTCGGGGCGCTTCGCGGACCGCACCGGCGCGTACTGGAAGATCGCGATCGCCGGCTACGCGATCAACCTCGTGGCCGTGCCGGCGCTCGCCTTCGTGGGGACATGGCAGGCCGCCGCGGCGCTCATCATCGTCGAGCGCGCCGGCAAGGCGATGCGCGGGCCCTCGCGCGACGTCCTCATCTCGGAGGCGAACGACGTGGTCGGCCACGGCTTCGGCTGGGGCGTGCATGCCGCGATGGACCAGGTCGGCGCGATCGCGGGCCCGCTGATCGTCGCCGCGATCGTCGCGTACAAGCACGACTACGCCCCCGCGTTCCTCGCCCTCGGCATCCCCGCCGCGCTCGCGGTGGCGGCGGTATTCCTCGCGCGCGCGGCGCGGCCGCAGTACGCAGCTCCGAAAGGCCCGCCGCCCGCGGCCGAGATGCCGCGCGTCTTCTGGCCGTACGTCGCGGCCTCCGGAATGCTCGCAGCCGGCTTCCTCGATTTCCCCCTCATGGCCTATCACTTCGAGACGCGCGCGTTCTTCTCGCCCGAGGTGATCCCGCTCCTCTACGCGGGCGCGATGGCGACCGAAGGGATCGCCGCGATGGCGTGCGGCCGCCTCTACGACCGCTTCGGGATCGGGGTCCTCGTCGCGGGCATCGCGCTATCGCTCGGCGCGCTGCCGCTTGCCTTCCTGGGAGGCCCGACGGGCGCTGTCGCAAGCGTCGTCTGCTGGGGCATCGGCATGGGTGCGCAGGACGCGACGCTGCGCTCGGGCATCGCGGGCGTGGTGTCGATGAACAAGCGCGGCACCGCGTTTGGCACCTTCAACGCGGTGTTCGGCGTCATGTGGTTCTTCGGCAGCGCCGCGATGGGGCTGCTCTACGACCACTCGCTCGTGCTGCTCGTCGCATTCGGCGTCGCGGCGCAGCTGATCGCGGCCGTCGTATTCCTCGGCTTGCGCACCCGGCTGGCCGCCCATTCATGAACATCGCCCATGCGCTCGCCGGCCTCGCGTTGCTCGTCGCCTTCTCTTGGCTCATCTCGGAGGACCGGCGTGGCGTGCGCTGGCGGGTCGTCGCCGCCGGCATCGCATTGCAGGTCGTCCTCGCGGCGCTGCTCCTGCTCGTGCCGTGGATCCGCGACGCGGTGTTCTCGCTGAACCAGGCGCTCGCCGTCCTCGAGCGCGCAACGCAGGCCGGCACGTCGTTCGTGTTCGGCTATCTCGCGGGCGGACCGGCACCCTTCGACGAAACCCATCCGGCCGCCTCATTCGTGCTCGCGTTTCGCGCGCTTCCCCTGATCCTCGTCGTGAGTGCGCTCTCCGCCCTGCTTTTCTACTGGCGCATCCTGCCGCTCGCCGTAAAGGCGTTCTCGTGGCTGCTGGAAAGGTCGATGGGGCTCGGCGGCGCCGTCGGCGTGTCGGCGGCGGCCAACGTCTTCGTGGGGATGGTCGAAGCGCCGCTCCTCATCAAGCCCTATCTGCTGCGCCTCTCGCGCTCGGAGCTCTTCATGGTGATGGTCTGCGGCATGGCGACCATCGCGGGAAGCGTGATGGCGTTGTATGGCGCGATCCTCGGACCGGTCGTGCCGGATGCGATCGGGCACATCCTCATCGCCTCGCTCGTCGCCACACCGGCGGCGATCACGGTGTCCGCGCTCATGGTGCCGGGCGCGATGACGCGCGAGGAAGCGGTCGAGATCGGCCGCCAGGACGCGAGCGCCATGGACGCCGTTACGCGAGGCACGATCGAAGGGGTCGAGCTCCTGATCCAGGTCGTCGCGATGCTGATCGTGCTCGCCGCGCTGGTGTACCTGGTGAACGCGCTGCTCGGTGCGCTGCCCACGGTGGCGGGCGCCCCGCTCACCCTGCAGCGGCTCTTCGGCTGGCTCTTCGCGCCGCTCGCCTGGACCACGGGCGTTGCCTGGGGCGAGGCGCAGGCCGGCGGCGCGCTGCTCGGCACGAAGACCGTGCTGAACGAGTTCATCGCCTACCTCGAGCTCGCCAGGGTTCCGGACGAAACGCTTTCGCCACGGAGCAAGCTCCTCATGACCTACGCGCTCTGCGGTTTCGCCAACTTCGGCAGCCTCGGCATCCTCATCGGCGGCATGGGCGCGATGGTGCCCGAGCGCCGCGGCGAGATCGTGCAGCTCGGCATCAAGTCGATCGCCGCCGGGACGCTTGCGACCTGCATGACGGCCGCGGTGGTGGGAATTTTCCTCTGAACCCTACTTGAGGCCGAGCACGTCCTGCATGTCGTAGAGACCCGGCGCCTTGCCGTGCAGGAATCGCGCCGCGCGCATCGCGCCCTGCGCGTAGGTGGCGCGGCTCGACGCGCGATGGGTAATCTCGATGCGTTCGCCCGGACCGGCGAAGTAGACGGTGTGATCGCCCACCATGTCGCCGCCGCGCATCACCGAGAATCCGATGGCGCCCGCCTTTCGCTCACCGGTCACCCCATGGCGGGTGAAGACGCCATCCTTCTCGAGGGCGGCGCCGCGTGCCCTCGCGGCGATCTCGCCGAGCTTGAGCGCCGTGCCGGAGGGCGCATCCACCTTGAGCCGGTGATGCGCCTCGAAGACCTCCACGTCGTAGTCCTTGCCCAGGGAGCGCGAGGCCATCTCGACCAGCTTCATCGCGACGTTGACGCCGATGCTCATGTTGGGCGCCATCACGATCGCGATGTCACGCGCGGCGTCGCGAATGTCGCCGAGCTCGGCCGCGTTGAAGCCCGTGGTGCCGATGACCATCGCGCGCTTGGCGTCGCGGCAGGCGCGCGCATGCACGAGCGTGCCCTCGGGGCGCGTGAAATCGATCAGCACGTCGGCGGCCGCGAGCGCCGCCAAGACGTCCGAACCGATCGAGACGCCGCGCGTCGCCGCGCCGAGCTCGGCGGCATCGCGTCCCAGCCAGGGGCTGCCTTGTACATCGAAGGCCGCCGCAAGCGCGACGCCATCGGCTGCCGCGACCGCTTCGAGCAGCGCGCGGCCCATGCGGCCGCCCGCGCCCGCGATCGCGACGCGAACGCTCATCGCCCGGACGGTGGCGCGGGCCGGGGCGTTTCGCTTTCGCTGCGCGCCGGCGCCGATCCTGTCGGGCGCACGTCGCCGGACACCGCCACCAGTTTTTCGTCGGCGAAGAAGATCGAAAGCCGCGAGCGCTCTTCGGGCTTCCGATTCGGCTTGTTGTTGAAGAAGTAGTCCCAGCGGTTCGCGTGGAACGCGTCGGCGAGGAGCGGCGTCCCGAGGATGCCTTTCACTTCGGCCTTCGTCATGCCGGGCTTCAGCCGGTCGACGAGATCCTGCGTGATGTAGTTGCCCTGCTGGACGTCGATCTTGTGCACGCAGGCGGCGGCAGCGAGCGAGAGGAGGAAGACGGCGATGATGCGCATGAAGAATCCGCGAGTTGCGATAGCCGCGCATTATAGCGAACCGCTGTATGATTTCCCGACCCATCCACGCGCCGCGCTCGCCATGACCGAACCGAGGGAACTCAAGAGCACCGGTCTCAAGGTGACGGCGCCGCGCCTCAAGGTGCTCGACCTCTTCCAGCACAGTGCGGAGCGTCATCTCACGGCCGAGGACGTGTATCGAAGGCTCCTCGGAGAGCATTCCGACATCGGGCTCGCGACCGTGTACCGCGTGCTCACGCAATTCGAGCAGGCGGGGCTTCTCACGCGCCACCACTTCGAGGGCGGCAAGGCGGTCTACGAGCTCAACGAAGGCGGACACCACGATCACCTCGTGTGCCTTCAGTGCGGCCGCGTCGAGGAGTTCTACGATTCCGAGATCGAGAAGCGCCAGAACAAGGTCGCAAAGGAGCGCGGATTCGCGATCCACGACCACCAGCTCTATCTCTACGCCGACTGCATCAAGGCGCAGTGCCCGCACCGGCCCAAGAGCTGAGGCGGCGATGAAGGAGACGCTGCGGCCGGGCCTCGCGCGCACTTTCCGCTACCGCATTCCCCCCTCGAAGACCGTGCCGCGGATCTATCCGGAGGCGCCCGATTTCCAGATGATGCCCGCGGTCTTCGCGACCGGTTACCTCGTCGCGCTCGCCGAATGGGCGTGCATCGAGCTCATCAAGCCGCACCTCGACTGGCCGCGCGAGATGACGCTCGGCACCCATGTCGACCTGTCGCATACCGCGGCGACGCCACCGGGATTCACCGTGGAAGTGGCGGCGACGCTCACCGCGGTCGAGGGCCGCAAGCTCGTGTTCTCGATCCGCGCGCACGACGGCGTGGACACGGTGAGCGAGGGACGCCACGAGCGCCAGGTGATCGACGCCGAGCGCTTCAACCAGAAGGTCGCGGCCAAGCTCGCGCGAGCGGCATGATTTGCGCTCGCGCTGTCGCGCTCGCCCTCGCGCTCGCGATCGCGAGCGTTTCCGCCGCCGCGCAAAGGCAGCCGCTCGCGCCGCCCGAGATTGCCGCGATCGAGGCGGCGCAGCTGCCGAAGGAAGCACGCGCGACGATCGCGCTGATTCGCAAAGGCGGACCCCATCCATACGCCAAGGACGGCGCCGTCTTCGGCAACCGCGAGGGCCAGCTCCCGCGGCAGGCACACGGCTACTACAAGGAATACACGGTAAAGACCCCCGGCGAGCGCACGCGCGGCGCGCGGCGCATCATCACGGGTGCGACCGGCGAGTTGTACTACACCGACGACCATTACAACCACTTCCGCCGGATTCGCGAATAGGAGAGTCCCGATGGCGCTGGACGCGCTCGAGAAACTGCTCGAGGAGAACCACGGCGGCGTGTGGTTCCTGCCCAACCACGCCGACGTGAAGGCGGTGCAGTCGGCGGCGAAGGGCAACGGTTTCGCCTTCTTCCACATCGAGGGCAAGAACATCGCGCGCAAGGAGCAGCTCCTCAACCACGCCGCCACCGCGCTTCGCTTCCCCGCCGATTTCGGCCACAACTGGGACGCGCTCGAGGAATGCCTCACCGACCTCGAGTGGGTCGATGCCGACGGCTACGTCATCTACTACGACCACATCGACGGACTGCTCTCGGCGCATCCCGACCAGTTCGAGACGCTGGTCGAGATTCTTCGTGACGCGGTGGCCTCCTGGAAGGACGACGATACTGCGATGGTGGTGCTGCTTTCCGGCGCGAAGCCGCCGAAAGGCGTGTCCAAATTAAAGTCGACGGACGCTGACTAAACGGCGACGATCGGGAACGGCGTTGAACCGGACAACGAGTTGCCGGTTAACGCCACCGAGCATTCATGGACAGACGACGGGGATGCGCTCGGCCAAGCGGATCTGCCTCGTCGTGACCGTCGCGCGGTAGGCGAGCACCTCGACACCCGCGGCGATCGCTTCCCGCAAGGTCTTGCCGTATTCGAAATCGATGCCGTCGGCGGGACGCACTTCGCGCACGTCGCCGCGTTGCACACAATAGAGCTGCACGGGACGCAACCCCTGCGCCTTGAGGCGCATGAGCTCGCGCAGGTGCCGCGTCCCGCGTTCGCTCACGCAATCCGGAAAGAGCGCCACGCCTTTCGACGCGGCGGCCGTCACGTTCTTGACCTCGACGTAGCAGGCCTTCTTGCGCGACGCCTCGAGCACCAGGTCCACGCGGCTGCCCTCCTCGCCGTAGGCGACTTCCCTGCGAACGCTGGAGTAGCCCGCAAGTTCCGTGATCGTCCCGTTGCCGATCGCCTCGGCGACCAGCGCGTTGGGAAGGCCGGTGTTGATGCCGACCATCACTTGGCCGACCTCGACGATCTCCCAGGTGTGACGGTACTTGCGCGTCGCCTTGTCGCTCTCGGAGAGCCACACGCGGCTGCCCGCCTCGCAACAACCCATCATCGAGCCGGTGTTGGGGCAAGCCGCGGTGACGACGCCCGCATCCTGGAGCTGGACATCGGCGAGGAATCGCTTGTACCGGCGGATCAGCCGGCCCTCGACGAGGTTGGCCGCAAACTTCACTCGGAGCTGGCAATGAGCGAGGCGTTGCCGCCCGCAGCCGCCGTGTTCACGGTGAAGGTGCGCTCGTTGGCGAAGCGGAAGAGGTAATGCGGTCCCCCGGCCTTCGGACCTGTGCCCGAGAGACCTTCGCCGCCGAAGGGCTGAACACCGACGGTCGCGCCGATCATGTTGCGGTTCACGTAGAGATTTCCGCAGCGCGCCCGCGCGCGCACGAAATCAACGGTCTCCTCGATCCGGCTGTGCACGCCCATCGTGAGCCCGTAGCCCTTCGCGTTCACGCCTTCCAGCACTTTGCCGAGGTCGGCAGCGTCGAACCGTACGACGTGAAGAATCGGCCCGAAGACTTCGCGATCGATCGCGCCGAGCGAGGCGATTTCGTAAGCCCGCGGCGCGAAGAACGTGCCGCCGCCGACGGGCAGCCTCGCCTTGCAGACGAGGCGCGCCTCGCGATCCATGCGCGCCGCATGTTCCTCCAGCATCGCAGCCGCTTCACGATCGATGACCGGGCCGACATCGGTGTCGAGCCGCGCCGGATCGCCGAGGACGAGCTCCGCCGTCGCGCCCGCGAGGATCTCGAGCACCCGCGGGGCGATCTCCTTCTGCAGGCAAAGCAGCCGCAGCGCCGAGCAACGTTGCCCGGCGCTGTTGAACGCGGAGGCGATGACATCGGCCACGACCTGCTCGGGAAGGGCGCTCGAATCGACCAGCATCGCGTTGAGGCCGCCGGTCTCGGCAATGAAGGGGACCAGCGGCCCATCGCGAGCCGCGAGCGCGCGGTTGATCGCGCGCGCGGTGGCGGTGGACCCGGTAAATGCCACGCCCGCGGTCCTCGGGTCGGAAACGAGCCTCGCGCCGACGATTTCCCCGCGGCCGGGAAGGAGCGCCAGCACCGCCGTTGAAACGCCGGCCTGGTGCAGGAGGCGCACGGCGAGAGCGGCGACGAGCGGCGTTTGCTCCGCCGGCTTCGCGATCACGGGGTTCCCCGCGGCGAATGCCGCGGCAACCTGTCCCACGAAAATCGCCAAGGGAAAGTTCCACGGGCTGATGCAGACGAATGGCCCCCTGCCGGTGAGCCACAGATGGTTGGATTCGCCCGTGGGACCGGCGAGCCCCTCGGGCTCGACGAAGTGGCGCCGCGCGCCGAGCGCGTAGTAGCGGCAGAAGTCCGCGGCCTCGCGCACCTCACCCAACGCGTCGGGAAGCGTCTTTCCCGCTTCGCGCGCGAGGAGCGCGGTGAGCTCGACCCGATGGGCCTCGATCGCATCGGCGGCGCGCTCGAGAATCTGCGCGCGCTCGAGCGCCTCGGGCACGCGCGCGCGCGCAGCGACGGCGAGCGCCGCATCGACCGCCGCCTCGTCGGCTTCGTCGACGCGCCCGATGGGGCGTCCACTCGCGGGATCGGCGATCGCGACGCGATTGCCCGCGCGCGCCTTGCCCTCGACGAGCGGCGCCGCCGCGTGATCGTCGCGCGCGATCAAGGGCTCCAGCGCCGCGAGGAAGGGAACGGACACCGCTTCGTCGGCAAACACGAACCCGCCCGAGTTCTTGCGATCGGGATAGAGGCTCGACGGCAGCGCGATCCTTGGATTCGCCGCCGCCGGGTTTGCCGCGGCGATGGCGACCGGGTCCGCGATGACCGTCTCGATCGCGATCGAAGCGTCGGCGATTCGGTTCACGAACGAGGTGTTCGCGCCGTTCTCGAGGAGGCGCCGCACGAGATAGGGCAGCAGGTCCTCGTGGCTGCCGACCGGCGCGTACACACGGCACGCGTGCCCCATGCCGACGACCTCGTCGTAGAGGTCCTCGCCCATGCCGTGCAGGCGCTGGAACTCGAGCGGCTGGCCGCGACCGGCGCGCTCCAGGATCGTGGCGACCGTGTGCGCATTGTGCGTCGCGAATTGCGGGTAGAACGCCTCGGGGGCGGCGATCATGCGCGCGGCGCAGGCGAGGTACGACACGTCGGTATTGCATTTGCGCGTATAGACCGGGTAGCCCGAGAGTCCCAGCATCTGCGCGCGCTTCACCTCGCTGTCCCAGTAGGCGCCCTTCACCAGGCGCACCATCATGCGCCGGCCCGCGCCGCGAGCGACATCGCGCAGCCTTTCGATCACGAAAGGCGCGCGCTTCTGGTACGCCTGCACCGCGAGGCCGAGTCCTTCCCAGCCGGATAGCGCACTCGAGGCGAAGACGCGCTCGAAGATCTCCAGGGAAATCCCCAGGCGCTCGGCCTCCTCGGCGTCGAGCGTGACGCCGACGTCGCCGCGGCGCGCGCGCTCGGCGAGCGCCTCGATGCGCGGCGTGAGCTCGGCGAGGGCACGCGCGCGCTGCGCGTACTCGTATCGCGGATGCAGCGCGGAGAGCTTGATCGAGATCCCCGGCCGCGCGAAGACCGGCGCGCCGGATGCGTGCTCGCGAGAGAAAGCGGCGATGGCGTCGATCGCTTTCTCGTACGCGACGAAATAACGCTCGGCGTCCGCGGCGGTGAAAGCCGCCTCGCCGAGCATGTCGTACGAATGCAGGTAGCGGGCGTTGGCATCGTCACGGCTGCGCGCGAGCGCATCCTCGATCGTGCGGCCCATGACGAACTGCTCGGCCATGAGCTTCATGCCCTGGCGGAGCGCCAGGCGCACCACCGGCTCGCCCGCGCGCGTCGCAAGCTTCGCGAACCAATCGCCGGCATCGCGCGCCTTGTCGGGATCGAGGCTCACGAGCCTGCCGGTCAGCATCATTCCCCAGGTGCCCGCGTTGACGAGGAGCGAGCGGCTCTTGCCCACATGGCGCTCCCAGTCGCCCTGGGAGAGCTTGTCGCGGATCAGCTTGTCGGCGGTCGCCGCGTCGGGAATGCGAAGCAGCGCTTCGGCGACGCACATGAGGAGCACGCCTTCCTGCGACGACAGGTCGTATTCGCGCAGGAAGGACTGCATCCCTGCGCTCGCCTTCTGCTTCGAGCGCACCTTCTCGACGAGCTCTCGTGCGCGCGCCTGCACGCGCGCGGCGGCCTGCGGGCCGAGGCGCGCTTCCGCGATGAGGCTAGTGAGCGCCTCGCCTTCGTCGCGAAGGTAGTGGGCCTGGAAGTCCGCGGAGAACGGGGGAATGGACCGATCCATTCCCCGGATATTACTGTGGCGGCGCCGCCGCGGAGGGCTCCGCAGCGATCTTCTTGCGCACCTCCTCCATGTCGAGCGCCTTCGCCTTCTCGATGACCTGCTCGAACGTGCCCTGCGGCATCGCGCCCGGCTGCGAGAAGACGATGATCTGCTCGCGGAAAACCATGAGCGTGGGGATCGAGCGGATCTGGAAGTGCGTGGCGATCTCCTGCTCCTCGTCGGTGTTCACCTTGGCGAAGACGACATCGGGATTTTTCTCCGCGACCTTCTCGAACACCGGCGCGAAACCGCGGCACGGCCCGCACCACGGCGCCCAGTAATCCACGATGACGGTGGGATTGGAAGTCACCACCTGCTCGAAGTTGTCCTTGGTCAGCTCGACGACAGCCATTTCATTTCTCCAGGATTGATCCTGATATCTTGAACGATCGCGGTTGCGCGCACCAATGAGATATTCCAATGCGCCTCATTGTCCGCGGCAATCAACCGAGCGTTCCCATCTTTCCGGTGCGGTAGGCGATCTCGGCCGCGCGGATCTGCTCGACGCTGTTCATGACGAACGGGCCGTGGAAGACGAGCGGGCCTTCCGCGGGCGCGCCGCCGAAAAGCAGCACCTCGAGTGCGCCGCCTTCGCCACTCTCGGCGTGCAGCGCGCCTTCGCCTTGCGCCCAGATCACGAGCTGGCCCTGCCGCGCAACCACTGCGTCATCCGCCCCGAAACGCCCTTCTCCCGCGATGACATAGGCCGCGGCTTCGAACGCGGGATCGATCTCGGCGTCGAACCGGGCGCCGGAAGGCAGCGACGCGTGCCACAGGAATAGCGGCATCAACGTCTGCGCCGGTCCCTTCGAGCTCCCGAGCTCGCCCGCGATCACGCGAATGCGGGCCGCATCGCGCTCGACCTGCGGAATGGCTTGCGCCTCGATGCGTTGATAGCGCGGCGCGGTGAGCTTCTGCGCTCGCGGCAGCGACGTCCAGAGCTGGATGCCGTGCTGCACGGTGTCGAGGGGATGCTCGGAATGGACGACGCCGCGGCCGGCCGTCATCCATTGCGCCCCGCCCGCGCCGACGATGCCGTGGTTGCCGGCCGAGTCGCGATGCTCGTTGCGGCCCTCGAGAAGATAGGTCACGGTCTCGATGCCCGCGTGCGGATGCGCGCCGACCCCATCGACGCCGGGCGTCGACTTGAACGGGCCGAAGTGGTCGAGGAAGACCCACGGTCCGACCGAGTGGCGCTCGCGCGCGGGAAGCGCGCGGCGCACCGTGAACGACCCTACCGGCGCGATCTGCGAGTCGACCACGCGTTCGACGCGTCGCAGTCCCGCTTCGACGGCGGCTTTCGTCATTGCCTGTCCAGGCTGTAGCGGCCCGGCCCGAAGGCGAACACCATCAGCATGCCGCCGAGGATCGCGACGTTCTTGAAGAAGTTGATGCTCTGGTTCTGCACCTGGTCGGCGGGAATGTCCCAGAACTTGTGGAACACCAGCGTGACGGGCACGAGCCAGAGCGCGAACGCGAGCGCCGCCCAGCGCGCCTGGTAGCCGATGACGAGAAGGATTCCCGCGCCGAACTCGACGGCGATCGTGACCACGAGTAGGACCTGCGCCATCGGCAGGCCCTTCGAGGCCATCATCGCCGCGGTCTGGTCGAAACCGCCGATCTTGCTCCAGCCGGACTTGATGAAGATGACCGCGAGGAGGATGCGGCCGATGAGGGCGGCGGCATCCGCGACATTCGTGCTCACCGCAGAGGGGAAAGGCTGGTTCACGGGTCTGTTCGCTAGCGTATTCATGGTTTTCTCCTGGTCATGGCAAATCGAAAAGAAGGACGTCGGCCGCGCGCGCCTCATCGACGCGCACTTCCGCTTCGCGCTCGAGCTTGAGAGCGTCGCCCGCGGCGAGGCGTTCGCCATTCACGCGCGCCTCGCCGCGAATGACGTGGATGTACGCGCGGCGGCCGGCGGCGACGGCGTGCGCGATGGCCCGGTCGGCCGCATCGACCTGCGCGATGAAGACATTCGCGTCCTGATGGATGCGCACCGACCCGTCGCGGCCGTCGGCGGAAGCGATGAGGCGCCATTGGCCGCGCCTGGAAGCGTCGTCGAACCGCTTCTCCTCGTAGCTCGGCGCGATGCCGCGAACGCTCGGCTCGATCCAGATCTGCAGGAAATGGACGGGCTCGCGCTCGGAGGCGTTGAATTCGCTGTGCGTGACGCCCGTGCCCGCGCTCATGCGCTGCACGTCGCCCGGCCGGATCACCGATCCGTTGCCCATCGAATCGCGGTGCGCGAGCCCGCCTTCGAGCACGTAGCTCAAGATTTCCATGTCGCGGTGCCCGTGCGTGCCGAACCCCTGGCCCGGCTGTACGCGATCCTCATTGATCACGCGCAGCGGCCCGAACCCCATGTGCGCCGGGTCGTGATAGTCGGCGAATGAAAAGCTGTGAAAGGAATCGAGCCACCCATGGCGCGCATGGCCTCTTTCGGTACTGCGGCGAATTTCAATCATTGTTTGTCATTGCAATTGATGATAGAACTGTATGATGAGACTGGCTTTATTGTTTTCAAACCGATATTTCTTGACTTATTCATTCTAGAAATCTGAACAAGTGCGCTTGACCTTTGATGCCCTTCAGGTTTTAGACGCCGTAGATCGAAAAGGGTCCTTCGCGGCCGCAGCGGATGAGCTCCATCGTGTTCCGTCAGCGATCACTTACTCCGTTCAACAATTGGAGGGCGGGCTCGGGGTGGAGATCTTCGATCGTCGCGGCCATCGCGCCGTGCTGACCGCGGCCGGACGTGAGTTGCTGAACGAAGGACGTCATCTCCTGCGCGCGGCGGCCGATCTCGAATGCCGCGTCCAACAGGTGGCGAAGGGTTGGGAAGTGGAGCTGCGCATCGCCGTGGACACCGTGGTCGGGATCGAGAAGCTCTACGGAATCGTGGCCGAGTTTCATGAGCAGAACGCCGGAACGCGGCTGCGCATCTCCCACGAGGTTCTCGCCGGGACGTGGGATGCGATCGCGTCGGCGCGTGCCGATCTCGCCATCGGCGCTACGGGCGACCCGCCGCCTGGCGGCGGCTATGCGACGCGCCGCTTCGGCCATGTCGCCATGGCCTTCGTCGCGGCGCCCTTCCATCCCATCTGCCGCGAGCCCGAGCCGATCGCCGACAGCGTGATCCAGCGTCACCGCGCCGTGAGCATCGCCGACACCTCGCGCCTGCTGCCGCCGCGCACCGTGGGACTCGTCACCGGGCAGGACGTCCTCACAGTGCCCTCGCTCGAGGCGAAGGCGGCCGCGCACGTCGCGGGCCTCGGTGTGGGATTCCTTCCGCGCTGGATCGCGGAACGCGAAGCGCAGGCCGGACATCTGCGCATCCTCGAAGTCACGGGCGTGCGTCCCGAAGGCGACCTTTTGCTCGCATGGCGAGCGAATCACGACGGGCGCGCCCTGCAATGGTTCGTAAAGCGGCTGGAAGATCCCCTCGTCGCCGCGGAGCTTCTCTCGTGAGCTATCGCGGGCGCTTCGCCCCGTCGCCGACCGGGCCGCTGCACTTCGGGTCGCTGGTGGCGGCGCTCGCAAGCTGGCTCGACGCGCGAGCGAATGGCGGGGAATGGCTGGTGCGCATCGAAGACGTCGATACGACGCGCACCGTACCCGGGGCCGCCGAGGAGATTCTGCGCGCCCTCGAAGCCTTTGGGCTGGCGTGGGACGGCGCAGTCGTGCGCCAGAGCGAGCGCACGGCGCGCTACCGCGACGCCCTCGCGACGCTACGCGTACGCGGCGTTGTCTACCGATGCCGCTGTTCGCGCCGCGAGATCGCCGATTCGGCGCCGGCCGGCATCGACGGGATGATCTATCCGGGAACCTGCCGCGACCTCGCGCTCGATCCGCAAGTCGACGGCGCCGATCGCCTTCGCGTTCCCGAGCGCACGATCGAGTTCACGGATCGCGTCCTGGGCCGCGTCTCGCAGGACCTGCCGGTGGACATTGGCGACTTCGTCCTGCGGCGCCGCGATGGCCTGTTCGCATACCAGCTGGCGGTCGCCGTCGACGATGCCGACCAGGGCGTTAGCGATGTGGTGCGCGGCGCCGATCTCCTCCTGTCGACTCCCCGCCAGATTCTCCTTCAGCGCTGCCTCGGCGTGCCCACGCCGCGTTATCTACATTTCCCGGTCGCGACGAATCGCGCAGGGCAGAAGCTCTCGAAGCAGACGCTCGCGGCACCTATCCACCCGCAGCGGCCCGGCGCAGGGCTAGCGGCCGCGCTCGCCTTTCTCGGCCAGCCGCCCGCGCAAGCGCAGGAACCCCGGTCCATTCTCGCGGCCGCGACCGCCGCCTGGGATCCCTCGCGGATCCCCCGCATGCGCGCCATTCCGGTCACATTCGGTGACCCGTCGGCAATGGGTCCGGAGGTATAATCCGCATCCTTCTCGCGAA
>Ga0209131_1000452_pt1 | contig 29821 bp, 18 predicted proteins | sample GraSoi_2013_40cm_FD_185826 | JGI IMG/M metagenome (GOLD analysis project Ga0209131, IMG submission 185826) | Grasslands soil microbial communities from the Angelo Coastal Reserve, California, USA - Sample 9_17_2013_40cm (SPAdes) (version 2) | ecosystem: Environmental > Terrestrial > Soil >...
GCTGCGTTTGTCTCGCTGGTCGTGCGCTTCTGGGGCCACAACAAGATCGAGCCTCGCGACCTCCAATGGTTGAAGCAATGGCGAGACGTCGTCAACAACCGGGAGGACAGGCTGCCCGAAGTCGGGCGCTACAACGCCGGGCAGAAGTTGTTGTTCTGGCTGACGGTGATTTGCATGTTCACACTCCTGGCGACCGGCATGCTGTTCTGGCGCCCGTGGTTCGCCGGCTATTTCCCGGTCACGCTGGTGCGCCTGGCGACGCTGCTGCACTCGGCTGCGGCCACGGCGCTGATCATCGGCATCATCGTCCATATCTATGCGGCGATCTGGATAAAGGGCTCGATTCGCGCCATGATGCGCGGTACCGTGTCCGTCAAGTGGGCGGAGAAGCACCACATGGCGTGGTTGCGGGAGAAGATCAAGTAGGGTCGGCTCATAACGCAAGATCCCCGGGCGGGCACGCTCGCCCGGGTTCCGTTCGTTGTTGCGCGTGCCGCACAAGACCACCATGCAACAGAAGCTGCTGACGCCGGAAGAGATCGCCGCGCAGGGGGGATCGACGATTCCCTACCTGCGCCTGCCCGAGCGCGCGACCGCGTTCGCGGAGCGCGCCGCGCGGCTGCGTGCGCTTGCCAAAGGACACGCGATGGCAGGGTATCTGGAGTTCATCGTGCTGCTTGCCGACGAACAACAGTCATTGCTCGAGCACATGCCGCCGGTGCGGCTGCCGTCGCCCACCGCCATCGCGCAGTGCAACGAGCACGGCATTCCGCCGCTCAATTTTCAAACGCACGCGCGCGATCAGCAGTGGTGCAATGGACTGCGGCACCTGCTGCGCTCGCTCGCCGACCGCACGACGGGCCGCCTCAACCAGGTCATCGTCACGCTGGAGGGTAGCCGCGACGAGCTCTATGAGGCGCAAGCGAGCAAGCTGTTGGCCGGCATCGCGTTCGGTCTCGACATCGCCACTGCGCCGCTGATCGGCGCCGGCTTGCAGGTCTACTTCACGCACCTGGCGATTGCGCTTGGCGAGCACGCGTTTGCGCGGATCGATGTCGCGGCGATCTGCCCGTGCTGCGGCAGCCGACCGACCGCCAGCGTGGCGCGCATCGGCGCCAGGGAGTCGGGCTATCGCTTCCTGCACTGCGCGCTGTGCAACACCGAATGGCACATGGTGCGCATCAAATGCACGAACTGCGAGAGCACCAAAGGCATCAGCTACCAGGCAATCGACGACGGTACTCCCTCCGAGAAGAAAGCCGTGAAGGCGGAGGTCTGCGAAGAGTGCGGGACATATCTTAAAATTTGCTACATGGATCGCGACCCGCAAGTTGAGCCGGTCGCCGACGATCTCGCGTCGCTGCCACTCGATCTGCTCGTTGCCGATACCGGCAAGCGCTCCTCAGGCATCAATTTCATGCTGATTCACGGCGATCCGGGACCAGAATGAGTGCCCCGCCGCTCGATTCCACGGTGCGTGGCTCGAAGATGCAATTGAAGGAGCTGCCTTCGGTCGATCGGGTGCTCAAACTTCCGGCGGTCGCGGTGCTGTTTGACGCGCACGGCCGGACTTTTGTAACCGGCGAGGTCCGTGCGCTGCTGCTCGACTGGCGCGAAGCGCGTCTCCTGGGCAAATCCGTGCACGCGGTCGATGAGGCCGGTATCGCGGCAGCGCTGTCCGCGCGGATCGAGTCGCGGCTTACCCCGGAATTGAAGCCGGTCTTCAACCTGACCGGCACCGTGCTGCACACCAACCTGGGCCGCGCACTGCTACCCGACGAAGCGATCGTTGCCGTGGCGCAGGCGATGCGCGCGCCGACGAATCTGGAATTCGATCTCGACAGCGGCGCGCGCGGCGATCGCGATGCGCTGGTCGAAGAGCTCGTCTGCGAGCTCACCGGCGCGCAAGCCGCGACCGTCGTAAACAACAATGCATCGGCGGTGTTGCTGACCATTGCGGCGCTCGCCGCCAAACGCGAAGTCATCGTGTCGCGCGGGGAATTGGTCGAGATCGGCGGGTCGTTTCGGATGCCCGACGTGATGAAATGCGCCGGCGTCAAGATGATCGAGGTGGGCACGACCAATCGGACGCACGCGCGCGACTTTGTCGACGCGGTCACGGCGAGGACCGCGCTGGTCATGAAGGTCCACCCGAGCAACTACGCCGTAAAAGGTTTTACCGCTGCGGTCGATGAAGCCCAACTCGCGGACATCGCGCACGGGGCGGGTCTCCCGCTCGCCGTCGATCTGGGCAGCGGCAGCCTGGTCGACCTCGCGCAATACGGCCTGCCGCATGAACCGACGCCGCAGGAGGCGCTGGCCAACGGTGCGGACATCGTCACCTTCAGCGGCGACAAGCTTCTCGGGGGACCGCAGGCGGGGCTCATCGTCGGCAAGCGCGAATGGATAGGCAAGATCAAGAAGCACCCGCTCAAGCGCGCATTGCGGGTCTCCAAGCTCACCCTGGCCGCGCTGGAAGCCACGCTCGCTTTGTATCGCCATCCGGAGCAGTTGACGACGCGTCTGCCGACGCTGCGCCTGCTGACACGGCCGCTGGTGGAAATCGATGCGCTCGCCAGGAGCGTCGCGCCCGCACTGGCACGGGCGGTCGGAGCGCAGTTTGAGGTCGTCTGCGGCGCGGTCCAAAGCCAGATCGGGAGCGGATCGCTGCCGGTCGACCTCCTGCCGAGTGCGGGCATATTCATTCGCTGCCGTAAGGAAGGCAAAGGCACGGGACGGCGACTCAACGTACTGGCTGCCGCACTGCGCGCATTGCCGGTGCCGGTCATCGGCCGGGTCGCCGACAACGCGCTGATTCTCGACCTGCGCACGCTCGAAGACGAAGCGGCATTCGTCGCCCAGTTGCCAGGACTCAACGTTCGTCCAACCGCGTCGTGATTGTCGGTACCGCAGGGCACATCGATCACGGCAAGACGACGCTGGTGCGTGCGCTGACCGGCGTGGACACCGATCGCCTGCCCGAGGAGAAGGCGCGCGGTATCTCGATCGAACTGGGTTACGCGTACAAGCCGATGGACAACGGCGAGGTCCTTGGGTTCGTCGATGTCCCTGGCCACGAACGTTTCGTTCACACCATGCTGGCTGGTGCAACGGGGATCGATTTCGCACTGCTGGTCGTGGCCGCCGACGATGGCGTAATGCCGCAGACGCGTGAGCACCTCAATATTCTCTCCCTCCTCGGTATCACCATGGGCGCCATCGCGCTGACCAAGATCGACAAGGTCGACGAAGCACGTGTCGCCGTAGTCGAGCATGAGTTGCGTGCGTTGCTAGCCGGTACTGCGTTTGCGGACGCGCCGATCTTTCCTGTTTCCGGGCAGACCGGCGCGGGGATCGAAGCGCTGCAGCGCTTCCTGCGCGAATTCGCGCAGCAGCGCGACCGGCACGCCGACGATGCGCATTTCCGGCTCGCAGTCGATCGGTCGTTCACGCTGCCTGGCATTGGCACCGTGGTCACAGGAACCGTGCATTCGGGCCAAGTGCAAGTCGGCGCCGGCATGGTTATCGCGCCTTCCGGCCGAGAAGTCCGCGTGCGGAGCATCCACGCCCAAAATCGCCCCGCCGAAGTCGGCGCGACCGGCCAGCGCTGCGCGCTCAATCTGGCTGGTGTCGCGCGCGAAGACGTCGTACGTGGCGACTGGATCGTCGCGGCACCCATTGGGCTGGCAACCGGACGCTTCGACGCGCGGCTTACGCTGCTCGCAGACGAGCCGAAGGCCTTGCGCTCCGGCACGAATGTGCATGTCCATTGTGGAGCAGCGCATGTTCCCGCGCGGCTGGTCGTGCTGGATGACGAACTCCGTGCAGAGTTCCACCGCGACGAACTGGCGCCAGGTGCGAACCGGCTCGTGCAGCTAATTCTGCAACGCCCGATCGCCGCGTGGCACGGCGATCGTTTCATCGTCCGGGATGCGTCGGCGACGCGGACCATCGGCGGCGGGCGGGTGCTCGACCCGTTCGCACCCGCGCGTTACCGTAGATCACTCGAGCGCCTGGCTGTGCTGTCTGCGCTGGAAGCCGCGACGCCGGGCGCGCGGCTTGCCGCGCTGGTCGAACAGGCGCCATTCGGCGTCGACCTGAAACGCTTTGCGCGCGCCGGTAACGTGCGCAACCTCGACGCGCATATCGGCTTCCTGGCCGCGCGCCGCATTACAACCACCGACATCGATTTCATCATCGGAAACGATCACTGGTGCACGCTGCAGGAGCGTGCCGTTGAAGCGCTCGCCGCGTTCCACGGCGCACACCCGGACGAACTCGGTCCCGATCGCTCACGGCTAAGGCGCATCGTTTTTCCACGGCTCGACACGACATTGTACGAGGCGCTGGTCGCGGACCTCATCGCGGCCGGCAAAGTCCGGCGAAGTGGGCCGTGGGTGCATCTTCCGGAACACGACAACGCGCCCACTGCGCAGGAACGCGCGCTGGTGGAGAAGATCCTGCCGCGGCTTCTCGATGCGCCATTCGATCCACCATGGGTGCGCGATCTGGCGAAGGGTGCCGCGCAACCGGAAGCGCTGGTGCGCGCGGGAATGATTCGCGCCTCCAAGCGCGGAGAGATGTTTCAGATCGTGCGTGACCTCTTCTACCATCCGGTAGCGATTCGCAGGCTGGCGGCAACTGCCAACAGCCTGTACCAGGTTGACGGTGAAGTGCGCGCGGCCGCGTTTCGCGATGCCACCGGCCTCGGACGCAAACGCGCGATCCAGATTCTCGAATTCTTCGATCGCGTCGGTTTCACGCGGCGCGTGCACGACAAGCATCTCGTGCGCGCCGAAAATCTGCTTGCGTTCGATGTCCCGTCGACGACCCCGAGCGGCGTAGCCGGCAAATCTTCGGTCAATGAACAACGCACAGCTTAAGGAAGAGAATCGTCCCTGGTGGGGCGGCCGGGCCTCAAACCCGGTTGGGGGCGCTATGCGTTCCCGGGTGGGTTCGACTCCCATTCTCTTCCGCCACGATTACGCTCGATTTGGCCGCGACAAGTACGCCCGACGTTGCCACGTTACCGTCCGACACGGGTTCATGGGAATAAATGGGGTCCGATCCAGGGTAGGAACCGATTTTCTATTGTCACGCAGGATTGGGCTAGCCGATCTTGGTTCGGAACTGCGTTGCGACAAAATCTCATGGACGACTCTTGATTGTCGCATCTGAATGTTGGGTTCTGGTGCATCTGTGGAGTGTAGTAAGGTGGTGGTCTCCTTGGGAGACACTTTATGACCAAGCCGTTGGAACTTGATGCGATCTTTCTGAAGCGGCGGTTCGACGGTCCGCGCACGGGCGATCAATACCCCGATTAGGTCCGCGGGCACGACTGCCCCGTATTGACCAATTCCTTCATACTTCAATTTCGCCACTCGCAGACGTTCGCAGATGAGCTGCAGTCCGCGATGATCGCCTGGGCACAGGACACTTTTTCGTTAACCCGACCAATCCTGCATCCAGTTGACGAACTCCGCGTACGAAAGGGCGGGGCTGAAGAGATAACCCTGAGCGACGTCACACCCCATCGCCTTCAGAGCCTCGAAGGTGGGGCGATCCTCGACGCCTTCGGCAACGGCTTGCAGCGCGAAGTTGTGCGACAGGTCGATCACGGACTGCACGATCTGCCGGTTTCCACGCGAGGTGAGCATGTTCGCGACGAACGTCTTGTCGATCTTGAGTTCGTGCAACGGCAGACGCTGCAGGTAGGCGAGCGAGGAGTATCCGGTTCCAAAATCGTCCATTGACAGACGCACGCCCATGCTGCGCAGACGTCCGAGTAATTGCAGAGAGCGTTCGACGTCGCTGATCATTACGGTTTCGGTGATCTCGAGGGTCAGGCGGTCGGCCGGCACCTCCCAGGTGTCGATCGCCTGCTGCACCATGTCGGGCATCTCCATGTCCGCGAGCATCCTGGTGGAAATATTGACGCTCAGGTTCACGTCCACGCCCTCCCGGCGGAACTCTGCGGCCTGGCGCAGCACGGTATTGATCACGGCAAAAGTCAGCGGTGCTATAAATCCCGCACGTTCCGCCATGCCAATGAGCGCACCGGGGGGGATATCCATGGCACCGCTCGCTTTCCAGCGCAGCAACGCTTCGGCGCCCACGCAGCGACCGCTGCCGACATCGATCTGCGGCTGATAGTAGACCGGCAGCTCGTTGAGTCGGATGGCATTGAGTAATTCACTTTCGACCTCGCCGTACGCGTTTCCCGTGTCGCGGCGGTCCTCGGGGCGAAACACGTGAAAGCTGTCCTCGCCTGTTGACGCGATGTCAGCCGCAATGTCGGCGCAAGTCACCAAATCGTCGGCATCATGCGCGTGTTCCGGGCAGAGGGCGATGCCAACGCACGCCTTCGCCGGGATGTTTCTCGCGTCATCGTCGAGCGGCTCCTGCAGCGCGGCGAGAATCCGGACCGCGGCCAGTACCGCCTGGGCACCGTTGTTAAGCCCGGACAGAACCACACAGAGCTTTTCATCCGACATGCGCGCGTAACGGTCTGCGTCGCGCAGGTGTTTTCCGATGCGAGCGTCGATCTGCTGAAGCATCGATTCCCATGCCTGAGTTCGGGTGACGGGTTCGAACTGCTTCGGGCGCGAAAGATAAACCATCAAAACGCCTAATGGTCCACCCGAAAGCTTTACTATCCCCTCGCGGATGCAGTCGGCGAGCGCTGACCGCGAGATTCGATGCGAATCCGATACGACCGTTGGCTTTTCGCGTATCGACGCTCGATAGCTCATGACAGATAGTACTCGCGCGCATCCAGCCCATATGCCCCTGTGGCTAGGCCGTGCACGATGTGCACCGGTTCGCTATCTGCGGATTGATAGAGCAAGTCCAGCATCGATGGGCTCGGAGCCGGAACCTTGTCCGGTCCGGAGATGACCAACAGGCGTGGTTTGAGCCGCCGCACTTTACTCTGGCGGACTACGACGGCGACCTCACCCGAGGATAGCTCCACCAGCGAGCCGACGGGAAACACGCCGACTGCCTGGATGAACTGTTCGACCAATGAGGCATGGAATAGCGTGCCGCCCCAAGTGTTGAGCTTGCGCAAGGCCTCGTACGACGAGATAGCATTGACGTGGGGACGCACGTTGGTGAGCGCGACGAAGCTGTCAGCTATCGCGGCCATGCGCCCGAACAGGCTGATATGTCCCGCACCCAGTCCTTCCGGATAGCCGCTGCCGTCTTCGCGCTCGTGGTGCTGGGCAAGGCCATGAAGAATTTCGGGGTGCAAGTCGGGGGTGGGCCGGAGCAGGTCGAGTCCGACACGGACATGCTGCTTGATCAGGTCGAACTCGTCCGGGGTAAGCGTCCCTGGCTTGGCGAGCAATGTGCGCGGCAGCTTTGTCTTGCCCACATCGAGAAGCAGCCCCAGCATCCCGAGTCGGGCCAGGTGTTCCTTCGGCAGACCGAGATGCCGGCCGAGCGCCACCAGGTAAACGGCGACCTGCAGGCTGTGTCCATAGATTGCCGTATCCTGCTGTTTCAGCCGTGCAATCCACATAAGTGCGTCGGCGCTGCGCAGCATGCTGTCGACCACGTCGCGGATGACCTCCTCGATCTGATCGATGGCGACGAGTCTGCCGTTACGGATGTCATCCACCACCTGGCGGGTGATGTCCTCCACGCGGGCGTGAGCCTGCCGTGCCGGCTCGATCTCCTCTTCGATGGTCTTGGTTTCGGGATGAACGGTGATCTGGATCGATACCGGGATGAAATCATGATGCACGGGACGACGCTGCAGGTTTTCGGCGTCGTCGAGACCGTGGCTGGCAATTGGGGCGCCTTCGGTTCCGCGGTGCCCGCCTTGCCCGCGGAACACATTGCCCAGCCGTTCAAGGAACGAGCCGAACCGGCCGGACCGCGATTGGTCGGCGGAATCAATCGCAGACGCCGGTCTCCCAGGCGCCCTGAGTTGCGAGTCATCGCCCATGACTACCTTGAAGCGACCGCTGTCGCTCAAGCGAAATTCGACGTCACGTTCTTCGGTAAACCGAGGGCGGTTATTCCCCGCCGCATCCTTCGACCCTTTGGCTGGGTCGGAGCCGGGCACGGCTTTTGTCAGCGACGCGACGGCACGCGGCGGCGATCTTGGCTCTTCGAGGGCCGGGAACAGGTCCGCGGCGGATCTCCTTGGATCGACCAGGACGAACTTACAGTAGCGCCGTAGCTGGGCCAGCTCTACCTCGTCCTCCACAAGAAAACCCTGGAGCAGGAACGGCGTATCGATCCATGGGCGATCAAGCTCGGCGATGAACATGCCGATCCTGATGTTAGTTGGGTCGACTTTGATGAACACGAGTCAGGGTCACACGGAGAATAAGGAGCGGTTCACACTACACGAACGGTATTTTCCGTCGAAAGGAAGCCGAATGTCGAGACATTGGCCTTCCGGACGCTGCCCGCTGCCGATTTCCCCCCCGAACCGCACCTGCATTTTCATCGACATATGTTCCATACTGATGGAGATTAACGGCTTGGCTGCGCGGTAATATTTCGATCCATTGCGGCGCGCGTTCGAAGGCGCAGTAAAAATGTTTCTCGTGGGAGGTTTGAAAGGCCAATCCATTAAGATTGACGAAAGCCTGCTGCCGGAATTCAGATGCCCAGGCTTTGACTCTCGGACATACCGTGACCTACGACGCAATCAAGCGGCACCTCAATAAGGACTTCATGCATCGCATGAGCGATGATACCGCCTGTGCGATCTGCGGCGCCAACTTGCGACCACTCGCCTTTCACATGCTTCAGAAGTCGTACTTACAGAACGTCAGTACGCCCAAAGGCTTTGTGGCTACCTCGATGTCAATGGGGTCGGTCCGGGGAGCGTTTCCGGTCTGCAATCAGTGCGCCCCGGCGTGCTCACGCTGCGGCCTCCCCATTCCGACCGAAAAAACCCGGGAGTTCGCGAATCATGTTGGCGTCGAAGTCGGAAATGGCGTCTGTCCACACCTTCACGTAGTCGAGTACGCCAAGGCACTCGCAAAGCGCGCATTCCACATTGGCCGCCTAAAAAAAATACCCTGATCTTCCCTAAATGAACTGGCGATGAACATTAACAGGCGAGGAGCAGCAGCCCGCGCCTGAGCGAACATTATTCCGCCCGCCACCGGATGCAATACTGCCCGTACAAGCGGATCCTGTCATAGTACGAATTTGTCACCCACACACTGGACTTAAAGAGGCTGCACGGGCGAAACCCCGAAACCCTGGGCGAAGTCGGTCTTCGATCGACGCAGATGATCCAGAACCCGGCTGTTCTCCACCTGTTCCGCGATAGTCTTGCTACCCAATGCATGGCACCTGCGGTTGATCTCAGACACCTTAGCCGGGTCGGCGAGCGTCGCATCCGACAGATTGACGTTACGCGGTAGGAGCTACAGGAGTAGAAATAGCTTCACTTAGAAATGCTAATCAATTCTTTCGAACGCAGAGCAGTGCGAATAAACGACATTGTCTGTTGCGGGCACTCAATACCATCGGCGCAGCCCTCGCCTTGGGAATAAGCATCAGCGCGTGCGTGAGCTTATCGGCCTTCGGCGGAACAAGCTGGAAAGAGGAGGTGTTGCTGCACGATGGCGGCAAGATCGTCGTTACGCGTTCAGTCGACCGCGGTGGGCGGCATGAGATAGGGCAGAAGCCACCATACAAAGAACAAAGCCTGCGGCTCACTATGCCAAGCACCAGCCAAACTGTGAAATGGGAATGCCGTCAAACCGAAAAATGATCCGCCAGTTTTCGTACTCTAATTCGGGGAAGATTTGTAAGTTATGGATTATTGGTGGGTGGTACTGGGATCGAACCAGTGGCCCCTGCCGTGTGAAGGCAGTGCTCTACCGCTGAGCTAACCACCCCGTAGAGAGGCGGCATTTAACCACAGCGCCCCGGCCAGGGTCAATTTGCGGGTGAATGGAAGTCTCTGATTCCAAGGCCCGAAGCGGGGGAGGGCATCGCGTACAATGACGCCCTTTCCGTCCTGCTGCTTCCAACCTTCAGATGGTTCGCACCCGTTTCGCTCCCAGTCCTACCGGTTATTTGCACATCGGCGGTGCGCGCACCGCGCTCTTTTCTTGGGCTTATGCCCGCAAGACCGGTGGCAAGTTCATCCTTCGAGTCGAAGATACCGACGTCGAGCGGTCCACCGAGGCCTCCACAAAGGCCATCCTGGATGCGATGGACTGGCTGGGGCTCGATTACGACGAAGGGCCGTTCTATCAGATGCAGCGACTGGAACGCTATCGCGAGGTGGCGAAGAGGCTGCTCGATTGCGGCAGTGCCTACCACTGTTACGCCGGCAAAGACGAACTCGATGCGATGCGCGAGGAACAGCGCGCAAAGGGCTTGAAGCCGCGCTACGACGGTCGCTGGCGGCCGGAAAACGCAAAAGGCAGGACGCCTCCGGCCGGCGTAAAACCGGTAGTGCGGTTTCGCAATCCCGATGAGGGCGACGTGGTTTGGGACGACCTTGTCAAAGGGCCGATTTCCATCAGCAACCACGAACTCGATGACCTGGTCATCATGCGCGGCGACGGCGTGCCCACTTACAATTTCGGTGTGGTGGTCGACGACTGGGACATGAACATGACCCATGTCATCCGCGGCGACGATCACGTCAACAATACGCCGCGCCAGATCAACATCTTCAATGCGCTTGGTGCGCCGCTGCCGCGCTTCGGCCACATTCCGATGATCCTCGGCGCCGACGGCGAACGGCTGTCGAAGCGCCACGGCGCAGTCAGCGTCATGCAGTATCCGGAAGAGGGCTACCTGCCGGAGGCGTTGATGAACTATCTTGCGCGTCTCGGCTGGGGCCACGGCGACGCGGAGATGTTCACGCGCGAACAATTCGTCGAATGGTTTTCGCTGGAGGCGGTCAGCCGTTCACCGGCGAAGTTCGATCCGGAAAAACTGAAGTGGCTGAACGCCCAATACATCAAGCAAGCCGATGATTCACGGCTCGCCAAACTGACGGTGCCGTTTCTCAAAGCGGACGGTTGCGACCCCGCAACGGGTCCCGATCTGCGTGCGGTGTGCGCCTTGATGAAGGACCGGGCCAGCACCATCGAGGAACTTGCAGATTCGGCTGTGTATTTCTACCGGCAACTTCATCCTTCCGGCGAACTGCGAGCGCAGAACTACACGGCGGACATCTTGCCCGCGATGAAGGCATTGCGCGACAAGCTGGCTTTGGTCGAGTGGACCAAACCTGCGCTGAGTGCGGCTATCAAGGAAATCATCACGGCGCACTCGATCAAGATGCCGAAGCTGGCGATGCCGCTGCGGGTGATGCTCACGGGGACGGCACATACGCCTTCGATCGATGCTGTCCTCGAGTTGATCGGCCGGGAAGCGGTACTGCGACGCATGGATTCGGAGTTTCAGCACTACCCGGGGTAGACGTTTTCCCATTCTTTACAGAGGGAAATCCCGCCCGTATAATGCGCCCCTTTCGTGGGGGTATAGCTCAGCTGGGAGAGCGCTTGCATGGCATGCAAGAGGTCAGCGGTTCGATCCCGCTTACCTCCACCACGAAGCAAAGTTTCTGATAGAAGTCCCTATCGTCTAGAGGCCTAGGACACTGCCCTTTCACGGCGGTAACAGGGGTTCGAATCCCCTTGGGGACGCCAAATAAAAAAAGCCGCCTTGCGCGGCTTTTTTCTTTGTTCTTGCTGGTACTTGGTTCCCGGCGCCACAATCACCTGACAACAATTACCGATCTGCGGCGTAAGTCGCAGCCGGAATAATGCGGAGGAACGGGAATGCCTGCTTCAACTCTCAGCGGTATTGCAGTGGTCACCGGCGGCGCGAGCGGAATCGGCGCGGCCTGCTGTCGGGAACTCGCCGCGCGCGGCGCGAAAATCGTATTGATGGATCGGGATGAACGCGTCAATGCGGTCGCCCGCGAAGTCGGCGGCCGGGCGTGGATTGCCGACGTTGCCGACGAGACGGCGATGGAGAGGTGCGCGCAGGAGATGGAGCAGGAACTCGGTCCTGTGGAAATCCTGGTAAACAGTGCCGGCATCATCCAGGTGCCGCTTCCGCCGGAGAAGCTGTCCATGAAAACCTGGGACGACATCGTGCGGGTGGACCAGCGCGGCACCTATGTAGCTTCCGTGGCCTTCGGCCTGCGCATGGCCGCGCGACGGCGGGGAAGCATCATCAACATCGCTTCCGTTGCGGGCATGCGGTCGATGCCGATGCACGCCTACACGCCGGCAAAGGCGGCGGTGATCGCCATGACCGAATGCCTGGCGGCCGAGTGGGGGCCGTCGCAGGTCAGGGTCAACGCCGTCTCTCCCGGCTATACGAGGACCCCCGCACTACAGGGCGCGATCGACAAGGGCGAACGCGATGTCTCCGCGCTGACAGGCAATTCCGCGCTCGGTCGCATGGTCGAGCCGGTTGAAATTGCAAAGGCCGTAGCATTTCTCGCGGGACCGGATGCTTCGGCCATCACCGGCGCGAATCTCCCGGTCGATTGCGGCTGGCTGGTCACGCCTTCCTGGCATACGTACGGCGGATTGCGACCGGCGGCGGGTCATCGCTGATAGCCAAACGCATCGACTGGCCGGCCTAAATGAAAACGCCCGTTCGTTTCCGAACGGGCGTTCTCGTTTTCACTGCAACCGCCCCGATGTGCCGGGGCGGGAAAGCGCTACATCAGGCGGTCAACTGATCGCCCAGCGGCAGGTTGCGGATGCGCTTGCCGGTCGCTGCGAACACTGCATTGATGAATGCAGGCGCAAACGGCGGTACACCCGGTTCCCCGACCCCGCTGGAGGGATCGTCGATGGTGGCTTCGATGATGTGCGTGTTGACGTTCATCGCGCCCTGGCCGATACGAAGCACCTGGTAGTCATGGAAGTTGCTCTGCTGAACGCGACCATCCTTGAAGGTGATCTGGTTCAACTTCGCAAGGCTCAGGCCCATGACCGCGGCGCCTTCGATCTGCGAACGGACACGCTCGGGGTTGACCACGAAACCGCAGTCGATCGCCGTATCCACGCGCGGAACGGTGACGTTGCCCTTGTCGTCCACTGCAACTTCGACAACCGTTGCCACGTAGCTCAGGAAGCTGCGTTGAACCGCGATGCCGAGGCCATGGCCTTTGGGCAGTTCGCGACCCCAGCCGGCTTCCTTGGCAGCGCGCTCGACGACACGGCGGGAGCCGTATCGACCGGGTACGTATCCCACGGATCGCCGTAGTTCCACAGTTCGCTGCTTACGGTCTTGCGCGGATCGACGATGCGCGCCGGGCCGATCATCTCGAGCAGGAAGTCCTTCGGATCCTTCCCGAGTTCGGCGGCCAGTTCCGCCACCATGGATTGCATGGCGAAGGCGTGCGGAATGTTGTTGACCGAACGGAACCAGCCGATGCGGGTCTGGGCAACGGCTTCGCCGGTTTCCAGCCGCAGGTTGGGTACGTCGAACGGCGTGTCGATCAGCCCCAGGCCCAGTTCCAGAGCACTTTCGCGCTTCGGATCCGGCATGAAGTTGGACATCAGCGACGGCGAAACACTGCGATGGCGCCAGGCAACAACCTTGTTGTTCTTGTCGAGGCCGGCAGTCACGTGTTGGTAGGAAACGCTGTGGTAGAAGGAATGATGGATGTCGTCTTCGCGAGTCCACACCACTTTCACCGGCGCACCACCCATCGACTTGGACAGGATTGCAGCTTCCAGCGCAAAGTCGCACTTCGACTTGCGTCCGAAACCGCCGCCCAGCAGCGTGACGTTGACCTTGACGTCTTCTTCCTTCAAGCCAAGGGTCTTCGCCACATCGCCGCGCGTACCGCCCGGGCTTTGCACGCAGGCCCAGACTTCGGCTTTTCCGTCTTTGATCTGCACGGTGGCCGCCGGCGGTTCCATCGGAACATGGACGCCATGCGGAATGTAGTACTCGTGCTCGACGACTTTGGCGGCGCCTGCCAGGGCCTTGTCGACGTCGCCTTCGTTGCGCTCGACCTTGCCCGGCTTGCGTGCCTGTGCCTGCATCTTGGCCTTGTACGTATCCGAGTTGTAGGTCTTGTTCGGGCCGTCATCCCAGGTGACCTTCAGCGCTTCACGTCCCTTGATTGCCGCCCAGGTGCTGTTCGCGATGACCGCGACGCCGCCCAACGGGGCAAACTTGGCGGGCATCGGTGTCGCGGGAATCTTCACGACCTTGATGACACCCGGTACTTTCATGGCGGCCGCTTCATCGAACGTCTTGACCTGGCCAAGAACGACCGGGGGACGGGCGACGACTGCGTACTTCATGTCGGGAACGTGGATGTCCTGCGCGTACATGGCCTTACCCGTGGTGATATCGCGCAGATCGGTGATCTGCACTTCACCCTTGCCGATGTAGCGGAACTGCGAAGGATCCTTGAGCGTCAAGGTCGACTCGGCAGGCGTCTTCAGCGTGGAGGCGGCTGCGGCGAGTTCACCATAGCCCAACGACTTGCCGGTGGGGGTATGGATGACCTTGTGGTTTTCGGCACGGCATTCCGTGTCGGAAACGCCCCAGGTCAGTGCGGCTGCGTGTTCCAGCATCTGTCTTGCAGCGGCGCCGCATGCGCGCATCGGCTGCGTGAAGTGGCGGATGCTGCGCGAACCGTCCGTGTCCTGGTTGCCGTATTTCTGTTCGTTGCCTTCGGCCTGGATGATCCTGACTTTTGACCAGTCGGCTTCCATTTCGTCGGCGACGACCATGGGCAGGCTGGTGCGCGAGCCCGTTCCCATTTCGGAGCGATGCGTGACGATGGTCACGATGCCGTCCGGAGCGATGGAAACGAAGACATGCGGATCCCAAACCGCGCCACCGGGCATTCCACCTGCACCGGTCTTGTAGGCTGCGGCGGCGATGCCGGGCACGAATTGCGCGGCAAGGACCAGACCGCCCGTGCCGACCATGCCCTTGAGCAGGTTGCGGCGGCTGACGTTTTCGATATAGGCCGTATGTTGAGTGGTTTTCATCTCAGGCCTCCTTCGCGGCGGACTTGATCGCCGAGAAAATGCGTTGATAGCAACCGCAACGGCAGATATTCCCGGACATGGCCGCGAGGATATCTTCGTCGGAGGGGCTCTTGTTCTCTGCGAGCAGGCCGGCCGCGTTCATGATCTGGCCGCACTGGCAGTAGCCGCACTGGGGCACGTTCGCCGCGCGCCAGGCTTTTTGCACCGGGTGGTTGCCATCGGCGGACAGGCCTTCGATGGTGGTCACGGCATGGTCGGAAACATCCTTCATGACGGTGACACAGGAGCGGACTGCTTTGCCGTCCAGGTGCACGGTACAGGCGCCGCAAAGTCCCGCGCCGCAGCCGAACTTGGTTCCAGTTAAGGCGAGCTCATCGCGCAGATACCACATGAGCGGCATCTGCGGATCGCCGTCGTAACTCCTCTCTTGCTGGTTTACTTTGAGTTTCATTTGGTTAACCCTCCATCGAGCCTGAAATTTTTTTGGTTTGTCGTGTCTGCATCGTGTCGCGTAGCAGCGGTACGTCATAGGTTGAAAAGCTGCGCGGAAACTGTACTCCTATGCAGGAGCAAATGTATAGCATGCCGTTCCATTTTTCCGGTTCCCGCGGTCAATAATCGCCCGCATCGGGAACTGCCGCTTTCGCACAATGGAATCGGGCATCATTTCGCGCATGAAATCCACCTTCCGAAGCGCAGCAACCAGCGACCGTGTGTTGCGCGCGCCTGCCTCGACAAGTCTTTCGAATGTCGGCCCCGCTTTACTGTGCACCGCCGCATCTGACATTGCGGAGCCCGCTTTCCCAATGGTGAAGGACGATTCTTCCATAGCCGGATCGAAGCCTCACTATTGCACCGTTGGCGTGCCCATCGATGATGAAACAGGCCTGATTCGCAACGCGGCATTGCTCCCGAGCGGGAAGCGGAAGGACGCCTGGGTCTTGCTGTCGGAAAGCCTGGCGAGTGCGCTGTTGGACGAAGGCCCGCGGCTTGATGCGTTGCAATATTTCCTGATGCACAAAGATCGTGCGGGCGCGCCCGCAAGGGCAATCTCGCTGACGCGGAATTGGAAAGCCATGCTGCCCGAGCCGCCGGAAAATGCCGGAGAGGCAGTCAGACGCTTCCTGCATCCATTGTTTCGCGCATGCATTTCCGCGACCCTTGAATCCTGATACGTTCCGGCATCGAAGCCTTCCCTTGTCACCCCATTTCCAGCCCATCGTTCCCGCAGCGGCTTCTTTCAATGCTGACGGCACGCTTTACTCCACGGCGTTCGACGACATCTATTCGTCGTCCCAGGGCGCCCTCGCGCAGGCCAGGCATGTTTTCCTGAACGGCAACGATTTGCCGGGACGCTGGAGCCAACCCGGCTGTTTCACCATCGTCGAGACCGGGTTCGGAGCAGGGTTTAATTTTCTCGCGACATGGCAAGCATGGCGGGAGACCGCCCGGGCGGACGTCCGGCTGCATTTCGTCTCGGTGGAAAAACATCCGTTTCATCGCCCGGATCTCGAGCGGATCCACGAGCGCCAGCCGGCGTTGCGCGAGGTGTCAGCGCAACTGCGCGAACGCTATCCGCCATTGCTGCCCGGATTTCATCGCCTGCACTTCGACGGCGGACGGGTGACGCTGACGTTGCTGTTCGGGGAAGCGGCCGCCGTGTTGCGGCAGTTGCAGGCCAGGGCCGATGCGTTTTTTCTCGACGGATTCGCGCCGTCCAAGAATCCGCACATGTGGAGCGGGGAGGTTTTTGCGGAATTGGCGCGATTGGCGGGTCCGGATGCAACACTCGCGACTTACACGGTGGCAGCGGCGGTTTGCCACGGATTGACCGAGGCGGGTTTCGTGATCGAAAAACGCCCCGGTTTTGCGAATAAACGGGAAATGCTTTGCGGACGATATCGTGGGGCGGCAGCGGATGCGGCGTCCCGGCAGGACAGGCGCGCAATCGTGATCGGCGCGGGGCTGGCTGGCACGACCTGCGTCCAGCGCCTGGCGGAACGCGGATGGAGCGTGCAGTTGGTCGAACGGCACCGCGCGCCGGCGCAGGAAGCGTCCGGAAATCCCGCAGGTCTGGTGCGTCCGGTGTTCTCGCTCGACTGGAATACGCATAGCCGGTTTACCTCCGCCGCATTTCTCTATGCGAGCCGGCATCAGACTGCGCTCGAGAAATCGGGCAACAAGGCGATTCATGGCGAAGGAGGGGTGCTGCAACTCGCCCGCGACGCCAGCCACTTCGACAAGCAGCAGCGGATCATCGAGCAGTTCGCGCTGCCCGCGGATCTTGTAAGAGTCGTGCAAACCACGGAGGCGGCGGAACTTGCCGGTGCACCGGTCGCCGGTCCGGCGTGCTGGTTTCCGCAGGCGGTGTGGGCCGACCCGGCCAGCATGTGCCGGGCGAACCTCGATGTTTCGGGAGCGGCGGTCAGTTATTTATATGGACGCGAAGTCGCAAGCCTGCGGCGTATCGGCGGCCAGTGGGAAGTTCTCGACGGCACGGGAAAAGTGCTGGCAAGCGCGCCGGTCGTCGTGCTTGCCAATGCTTTCATGGCAATCCGGCTTGCGCAGGCGGCGTGGCTGCCGCTGCGGCCGGTGCGTGGTCAGGTCAGCCTGATGCGTCAACGGGCGGACCGGAAACTCAGGATCGCAGTGTGCAGGGATGGTTATGTAACGCCGGCGATCGACGGCGCGCATTGCATCGGCGCCAGTTTCAATGAAGACATGGCGGAAACATCGCTGCGGATGGAAGACCAGATGGCGAATCTGCAACGGCTGGAAGCAATGCTGCCCGGATTCGGTAACGGTATCGCGCCTGGCATGCTGGACGGCCGCGTTGCGTTCCGGGCGATGAGTTTCGACCGGTTGCCGGTGCTCGGTGCGCTGGAAGATCCTGCATCGGCGGATGCGAACGGGCGGGACGGCTTGTTCGCCTGCCTGGCCCTGGGATCACGTGGCATGACCTGGGGAGCGCTGGCCGCGGAAATCGTGGCGTGCCGGATTACCGGCGAACCGCTGCCGGTCGAGGAAAGTTTGCTCAAAGCGCTGGACCCAGCGAGATTCCTGAAGAAGAAGCGCAAGGCATAGGATGAAATGCAGAATCAAACGGTCGTACCTGGCATCCATCCTGTTCATCTTGTTAATCCTGTCCTCTACCTTTTTCTTGCGTCCTGATTGGACAGGATGAACAGGATTGACAGGATGAAGGTCAAGCCTTGCAGGTGCCTGCTCCCGCTATCCAGGCATTGAGTTCTTCGGCTACCGAGGTCGCAATTTCCGCGAAGGCCGCCGCCTCGCCCGCCGCGTTCGGCGACGGGGCAGGGCGCTCGATGCGGAATTCGCGAACGAGGGCGTGCTCTGCAGAAGCCATATCGGTCAACGTAGCGCGCACGTGCATGACCGCGCGGCTGTCCTGTTCGGTCGCGAATACCTGGCTGAATTCCGAAATGAACAGCGCCAGGCTGCATTTCGCCTGCTTGCCGCGGGCGGATGTTGCATTTCCCACCGATTGGCGCAGCCGTATGGTCAGCATGTGCGCCGGCGGGCCGGCCCAGTGGCTGGCGGCGTAGGGCGCCAGGTTGCGCGGATTCCGATATTCCAGCCGGTACAGCATTTCCGTGGTGCCCAACCACTCCGCGGCCCGGATATCGGCGACGAAAACATCCTGTCCAGGAGGCGGGGCCACCGCAGCGGGGATCCCGAAGTCATAGATTTCGACCGGCAATTTGCTGCCGGTGGCGCAACCGGCCAGTAGCAGAACAACAAGGTACAGGATCGGTTTTTTCATTTTCGCGCACCTTCGAATCCCGGCTCGCCCGGCCCTGGTGGTTGCCGCTGGCGCCCGAATACCAGGCTCTGCGGCTCGCGTTCGATCTGCAGCATGAGCCGGTGGAAATCCTGCGTATCCTGACCCAGCTGCTCCACGAGCTGATTGACCTTCGGCAGGGTGCCGTCGGTGATTTCGACCGAAATTTCGGTGCTCAGCTTGTCGAGTTTCTCCGAAAGCTGGCGCATGTTGGCGAGCACCTTGCGGGAATCCTCTACGACCGGCCCGACGGAACCGGTGGCCTGTTCGATGTTGGCCAGCGATCTGCGCAGGCTCGCCTGATTGTCTTCATCCAGGAATTTTTTCGCCCGCGCGGTGACTTCGGGAATCGCCCGCAGGGCCGGTTCGAGCTGGGCGGAAGCCTTTTCGAAATTGATCAGCGTGTTTTCGATCCGCGACTGATTGGACTCGCTCGCAATCCTGTTCAACCGGTCGAGCAGATCGGATGCCTGCTGCAGCAACGCCTTGCTGGATTGCGCCAGGTCGTCGAACACGTTGCCGCGCACTTCGATGCGGGCGACATCACCGGCCGGGTACTGCATGGGAGCTGGATTCGAGCCGTCATCGTCCAGTACCACAAAGGCGATGCCGGTCAAGCCCTGGTAGCCGATCTGCGCAAACGTGCCGCGCGTAATCGGCACAGTGTCGTCCACCACCACGCGGATGAGGATAATCTTCGAGTCGCGCGGATCAATTGAAATATCCTCGACTCTGCCGATTTCGACGCCCCGGAAGCGGACCGCTGCCTGCCGGTTCAGTCCATTGACCGGAAATTTTGATACAACGAGATAGGTGCTGTAACTCTTGGTGTCACCGCGAAACCAGATGAAACTCGCCGCCAGCGCAATGCCGAGCAGGATGGTGAACAAGCCGGTGAGCAGGGCGTAGGAGCGGCTTTCCATTTCAGGTCGGTTTGGGCAACGGCTGCGTCGTGCCGAAAAAACTGGCGATAAACGGATGCTTGTCTTGCTTGATCTTGTCCAGGGGACCGTCGGCGACGATACGGCCCTCTGCAAGCACGGCTACGCGAGTGGCAAGAATCGACAGCGTGTCCACGTCGTGCGTGACCATGAACACCGTAAGCCCACGTTCGCGCGACAGCGACTGTACCAGTTTGACGAAACTGCGGCTGCGATCAGGGTCCAGTCCGGCCGTGGGCTCATCCAGAACCAGCAGCTCGGGATCGAGCGCGAGTGCGCGCGCAAGGGCAACGCGCTTGACCATCCCGCCGGAGAGTTCGGCCGGCATCTTGCCGGCGTGGCGCGGCTCGATTTCGACCAAGTGCAGCTTCAGCATTACCAGGTCGCGAATAAGGCGCTTGTCCAGGCCGCGCAGTTCGCGCAAAGGCAGCGCCACATTGTCGAACACGCTCAGTGCCGAGAACAGGGCGCCAGCCTGAAACAGCGTACCGAAACGCCGCCGTACGGAGAGCCGTTCCCGGCGTTCGGCGTTCAGCGGGTCGATCCCGAACAATCTCACCGCCCCGCCCGCCGGCGCATCGAGTCCGATTACAACACGGAGCAGGGTGGTCTTGCCGCTGCCGGAACCGCCGACCAGGCCGATGATTTCACCTGCATCGACCCGCATGTCCAGATTGCGGTGAATGGTCTGCCCGCCACGTTCGGTGCGCAGGCCCTTCACATCGATCACCGGCTCGGACATCAGTCGAAGCCCACGTTTCTGAACATGATCGCGAATACCGCGTCGAGCAGAATGACGACGGTGATCGCAGCGACCACCGAGGTCGTGATGGAGTTCGATACGCTCTCCGTATTCGGCTTGGTGCGCAATCCGAAGTGACACGAGATCAGGGCGATCGCCATGCCGAAGCTCAGAGTCTTTACTCCGGCTATCCAGATGTTGTCCAGGGCGACGGCTTTTGGCAGCGAGCCCAGGAAATAGATGACGCTGATGCCAAGCTGGGCCTTTGCGGCCAATGCGCCGCCCAGCAGGGCGGCTGCAATCGCCCAGATCGAAACCAGGGGCATTGCCACCGCCATGCCGATGACCTTGGGCAGCACAAGGCGCGGGATCGGTGAGATCCCCATGGTGATCATTGCATCTATTTCCTCCGTCACCCGCATGACGCCGATCTGTGCCGTCATAGCCGAACCGGAGCGGCCCGCGACGAGGATCGCAACCAGCAGGGGACCCAGTTCGCGGATGATCGAAATGCCAAGCAGATTGACGATATAAATGCCGGCGCCATAGGCCTTGAGCGTGTCGGCCGTGAGATAGGAAATCACGACGCCGATCAGGAAGCCGACCAGTGCGGTGACCGGCAGGGCAAGCGCGCCGGCTTTGTAAATGGTCGCCGAAATTTCACGCCAGGGCACTTGCCGGGGATGCGTGAGCAGATAAATCGCATCCAGAACGAGCATGCCGACGAGCGTGACGATGGCCAGGACGTTTTCGAAAAACCGGGACTCGCTCCGTCCGAGGAAGACGATCGGGGCGAGCAAGTCAGAACGCCAGCGCGCTACTTCCACCGGCGGCACCGCGGCGACCCGTTCCAGAATGGCCGCGTGGTCCGCCTTGAGCAGACTGGAGCCGCGTCTGTCGCCGCCCCAGGCCCGCCAGATCAACAGCGCACCGGTGCTGTCCATCGCATTGATCTGGCGCAAGTCCCACTTGAGCATCGGATCCCCGGCAACGGCTTTGAGGGCCTTGAAGGATTTTCTCAACGACGATCGCAGTGCGGCCAGAGTCCAGTCGCCGGACAGGATGACCACGCGCTCGCCCGCGTCGGTGGTCTTGAGTTGCACCAATCCAGACGCCATTGGGGATGAATTGAAAGCTTATGAACGGTTCGAAGCTTTGGATTGTAGCGGCAAGTCGGCACAAAACAAGGCCTTATGCCATTCAGAATTGACGGCCGTGGTGACCTTCGTGTTTTATGGCCGCCCATCGCACCTGCGATGTTCGGCTGACTTGTTCGAGCAACTCGGCGGTCTTAATCGAAAGCCTGTTAAGGCGTCGATCCATTTTGGAGCGCTAGCATTCCCCAATCTGATAGGGACTTCCGTCAACAAGCCCACTGAAACGACGGAGCTGTCCTAGTTTGCCGGTCGATTTATGTCACGTACCGAGCGCGGACTGCTGGCTGCTTAAAAATTACGTCAAATATGAATTATAACTTTATGAATAATATACAGTTTATTTTTTTAATCATGTGCGCTCTCATTTACCTGAGCAAACTCAGCGGGTTGGCACGAGAAATTAAAGAAACTTGCAGAAATTTCATACATTTATCATTTGAATTCGTGTTTGGCATGCACTAATCTACGCGCACAAACGAAATTGTGTCGCCCAACGACGACATATCTCGGAAACTCGTATGGAAGTAAGTCTGCCCCGGCTGCCCAGCGGCGCCCGAGAGATCAAAAAAAAATGGCAGATCTGGCAAAAAGAACCGGCCGAGCACACGCAGGAGCCCTGACGTGTACTTCGGTTTACTGAACACAGTTTTTTGCATAGGGAGAGGCAGGGCATGCAATGTCCCGCCAGGGGTCGCAGTTTTGCTGACCGCGTCGACAGCCTTGGGCGTCTGCGCGCAGACCCGACGCCGCTGTTCTCCGTAGCATCCCGCCCGAATCAAATTCATCCCGTCCCGCGCCCAGCGCGGGATTTTTATTTCCACTTCCGAGTAATCGAGCCGGCGTCGCGACTTTCGCGCGCTGGCCTCACCTTGCTGTCCAGGAGTTGCCCATGAGCGCCACGACCAACGACACCCAACGCAAATCCCTGTTCCGGATCCCGAGCCTTTTCGAGATCTTCTTCGGACGGCTGGCAAAGTGGATTCGACAGCTTGCCACGTGGCGAAAGCAGGGGCTGCTCAAAAGGGCACTCCAGGAAAGACACCGTCGCACCATGCGGATGGAGGTGCTGGAGCCGCGGCTGCTGCTGTCTGCTGATCTGACCGCCGGCGCCACCTGGGGCACCACCCTTACGGTGACAGCTACCGATGCGACGCACGTGCAGATGACCGACGGCACGGTCCCGAACACAGTTACCGCGGCCCTCACTGGCGATGGCGTCATCAAAATTTCGCGCGATACGACGGGCGACATTACCAGCGACACAGTGCAGCTTGACCTGGCAAGTCTTGACGGATTGAATCTTGGCGGCGCGACGATCCTGGATCTGAAGTTCACCGGTGGCCGTCAGACTTTTTTCCAGGACCAGGTGCAACTGCAAGGCACCGGTGTATTCGGCCATGACGTCAAGGTCGAGTCGGACGCCGCAATCAAAGTAAATGCTGGCGCATCGCTGACCGCTACCGGTCACGACATTACTCTCTCGGTGTCCGAGACCGACACTGGATTTGGACTCTCTGGTCACAACCCCTTCGCCGATGCAACCCATTCCACCGTCACGGTGCTCGGTAATCTCAGCGCCAGCAATATCCTGCTGACGGCAGACTCGACGATCGATATCAAGACCGACAGTCTCTCTTTCTCGGATGTTGCGAAGTTGGCTTTCATCCTCGCGGACTCGACCGCTGATGTGGACATCACGGGTTCGAGCCAGATCACCGCGACCTCCACGCTCGCGTTGCACGCTACTTCAACAATCAAGGCTGTGGCCGACATGACATCGGACAGCGGCCATTCCGGCGATAACACAGACGCCGCCGTTGCCTCCGTCATCATCACGAGCGATACCCATGCGCGTATTTCGGGCGACGCGGTTATCAACACTACCGGCGCTTCGCTGTCGCTTCTTGCAAAGACGACTAACACCGCGATCGCTATTGGGGACGGCACCAGTGGCGGCAAGGGCGCCACCGTGGGAGTCACGGTGATTACCGGCGCGACCGAAGCCTCCGTCAAGGGCAACGCTCAGATCGTCGGGGCGAACTCGATCACGATCAGCGCCGACCGCTCAAACGATGCCATCGCGGTTGCCAAGTCCACCACCGGCGGATCGACTGACAGCGGCGGCGGTCAGGAATCGAACAAGCAACTTTCCGACAACAAAGCTGGGGACAGCAGTGGCGGCAGTATCAGCTTCGCCGGTGCAGTGGCGGTAGGGACAGTAGTCAGCCACACCACAGCGTATGTGGACACTACTGGAAGTGTTACCTCATCGGGCAAGCTCGAAGTTTCGTCCACCTCGGTCACCAGTTCCCAGACCCTGGCAGACGGAAGCCCGACGGCCGCCGATGCCAGTGCCGGAAGTGGCAGTGGCAATGTCGGCATCGCGGTGGGCGTCGGCGTGGGCGACCTGCACAACGACGCTTTTGTGCACGACACGGCTGTGTCTGGGATTACCGCCGGGGCGCTGTCGGTCAAGGCGGTTATGGGTTCACTGGACCGCACGTTGGGCTTTGAGATGCCGCCAAGGAGACCATCGGCCTCACCAGCGGAGCGCATGGCCTGAAGACTGGAGACGCGCTGGTCTATCACCAGGGGACCGCCGCGATCTCAGGTCTGACGGATGGGATCACCTACTATGCCGTGGTGCAGGACGACGGCAAGATCAAGCTCTCGACCGCTGCCGACGGGTCGGCACTCGTCAACCTGGGCGACCCCGGCTCAGGTGCCAAGAACTACAGCTTCACGTTTACCGAAACCGATAGCCGCCTCGGTGTGACGGCCGTCGCAGGCGCGAGCGGTGGCGAAACCAGCGTGGCTGGCGCATTGGTCATCAATGTTGGCATCAGCAAGACCTCGGCGAAGATCGACGACAACACCACGGTCACCATCACCGGTGGCGGGGCGGTCGAAATCAAGGCGGAGAATTTCATCCAGGTTTCGTCCAAGGCGACAGCCAAGCAGGACAACGGGACGAGCACCGGTGTGGGCGCCGTCTTCAGCCTGAACATCGGCGAGACCGACACGGACGCGCTGCTTGGCGACGGCTCAGGAACTGGCGCCGCATTGATCGGCGCGGGAGACGTCACGGTTTCCGCCACGTCGAGGAATGAGATGGACAACGTTACCGAAGGCGGCAGCAAGGGCAAGACGGCCGTCACGCCGGTGATCGCCATTTCGGTGGCCAACAACACGACCAACGCCAACCTCGATGCGGCGAGTTCGGCGCTCGATCTGAAGTCGCTCACCGTCACCGCCTCGCACGAAGGTTCGAACAATGCCTCGGCCGTAGGCAATACAACGTCGGGCGATACCGGTGTGGGCATCTCGTTCGCGCTCGCCGTGACCACTGACACGGCGCTCGCAACCACCGCGCGCGACATCATCGCGAGCGGCGCCGTCGCCTTCAATGCCAAGACGGTGTCGAGTTCCAAGACCAAAGCCAAATCGAGTGTCGCCGGCGGCGACTCGAACGACAGCGACAAAAACGATTCGAAAGGTGGCGTCAACAAGAAGGCTGACGACAACAAGAACTTTGCCAATTCGCGCGCGGGCGCGAAAGGTGGCAAGTCGGCGGGCGATACCAGCGGCTCGTCCGCGGAAGCGACCGGCGAGGGCGGCAGTTCGCAAAAGGTGGAGGTGGCTGGGGCTGTAGGGATCACGGTAGTCAATTCCACCTCGCGCGCGTCGATTCCTGACGGGCTCGAGATAACCGCGGGCAAGGGGGGCACCGGCTCCGTCACGGTGAAATCCGAAAACAACACTGACGCGCAGGCGGTCGCGGACGGCAGCGTAACCAATCCCGGGACGACCTTCGACCCGACGGTTGCGTCCAGTTCGGACAAGGGTTACGTGGACTATGGCAACAATACCATCAAGCTCGGTCCCGACAGCGGTCTTACCGATGGCGAAGAGGTTTATTACCGCACCAACGACGGTACGCCGATCGGTGGCCTGAAAAACGGTGACAAGTATTTCGTCCACGTCAACGGTGATCAGGTCTCCTTCTACGACTCGAAGGACCATGCCACGGCCGGCGGCACCGATCCGAGCGACGGCATCGTGGATCTGAAGCAGGATGCCTCGAATCCAGCGCCCACCGGAACGACGCAAAGTCTCGACCCGGCGGACGTGGACCCGGCTGGCACTGGAGTCGGCATCGCTGTCGCGGTGAACGTCGCGCGAGTCACCAACGAGGCGCTCATCGGAAATTCCAAAATCACGGCCGATGGCCTGACGGTCGAGGCGCTGGTTCCTACGGTCGGCAGCAGCGACAAGGTTGACACCTTCGACGCCGAAGCCACGGCCGGCGTGAGCGGAGCCGACACCGGCATAGCGGGCGCGCTGGCGGTCAACGTGGGCATGAGCCACGCCAAGGCGACAATCGCCGACAACGCGACCATTACCCTGACCGACGGCGGCAGCGTGGCGTTAACCGCCGAGAACTTCGTCGCCAATTCGACCAAGGCCAGCGGCAAACAGGAGCAGGGCGGAAAGACCGGCGTCGGCGCGGCGATCGCCGTGAACATCGGCATGACCGACACGATCGCGCACGTGGGCGACGATGCGTCGATCACCGGTGCCAAGGACATCAAGCTCTCGGCCTCATCGAGCAACGAACTCAGCAACGCGGCGGACGCGGGCAGCAAGGGAAAAACCGCCATTACCCCTTCCATTGCGGTGTCCGTGTCCAATAACGACACCGAGGCCACGCTCGGTGCCTTCTCTTCCCCGACGATCCACAACGATGGCGTGGTGATGCTCACCGCGTCGCACGAAGGCTCGGTCAGTTCCGAGGCCAGCGGCGACACCGAATCGGGTGACACCGGCGTTGGCATTTCGCTCGCACTTACGATCTCCACCGATACTGCGTTGGCAAGCACATACCGCGACATTGATTCCGGGGATAACGTTACCTTCAGTGCGAAGACGGTGTCGGCCAATCGCTCGCGCGCCAAGGCGAGCGTAGCCGGCGGCGAGCAAGAGACGGATGCGGGTTCGGGCGGTTCCCAGGAAAACGGCGTCGACAAGCAGGTCGGCGGTCAGAAAAATGCCGCCGACAGCAAAGCCACCAGCACCGACTCCAAGGCGGCGGGTAAGACGGCGAGTACCAGCGACGCTAAGGCGTCTGCCTCGGATAGCGGCGACGGCGATTCCGGCAAGGGCGTGAGCGTGGCGGGCGCGGTGGCGGTGACTGTGGCGAATAGCAAGTCCAGCGCTACACTGCCCGAAGGACGTCACGTTACTGCCCACAACGGCGGTAACACGGCGAGCCTGAACCTGCTAGCGCAGAACCTGACCGAATCCACTGCATTCGCCAATGGCGGGGCTACTGTCGGTGAAGGCGGCACTGGCGTCGGTGTCGGCGTTTCGGTCAACGTGGCCAATGTCACCAACGAGGCCTACATCGGCGCGGGCGCCGTGGTCAGCGCCGACGGCGTTTCAGTGAAGGCCACCATGGCCGAACGCGATGTCAAGTTCACGGTAGCGCAACTCGACGTCGTCGATACCACGGACAACACCATATTCGTTGGCCTCGACAGTGGCCTGAAAACGGGAGACAAGCGTACTTACGACAAGGGCGTCAGCGGCAACAATGCGATAGGCGGCCTCGAGGACGGACACGCCTACTACGTGCGTGTGCTCGAAGGCGGCAAGATCCAGCTCTATGAGGCTGGCGACGATAGCGAACATCCCGACGCAGCTGCCGTGAGCGGCGACGAGACCAAGCTCGTACACCTTACTGACGCGGGCACCGGCACGGGCCACAAGCTGAAGTGGGCCTTTGATATAAGTAACCCGCTGACATTGCCTGCAGACGACCTGGTTTTCAATCCGGGAGACCATGTCAAGGTGATCGATCTCGCCGAAGGCAGCCAGCTCGACACCGGCGACGCCGTGCACTACGACAATGGCGGCGGTGCGACGATGGGCGGCCTCAACACCACCGACACGTTCTATGTCATCAACCTCGATGACAAACATTCGCAACTGGCCGCCTCGCGCCAGGATGCTTTGGATGGCAAGGCGATCACGCTCACCGACGATGGCAATACGAGCCAGAAGCTGGTAGACAACACCGACACCTTCCGCGCCTCGGCCCAATCCGGCGCGAGTGGCGGCAAGATCGGCGTGGCCGGCTCGGTGGCAATCAATGTCGCGCAGGTGCATACGCGCGCGATCGTCGGATATGACGCCGACCCGGTCGAAGGTGCGCCAAACCTGACGCCGACGCAGCTTGCGCTCACCGGCGGGAACGTCGATCTCCAGGCCGAGAGCCGCACCGACAACTTAGTGAATGCCTCCCCCACTTCATCGTCCTCGGGCGCGGGCGGCAGCAGCGTCGGCGTCGGCGCCTCGTTTGCGCTCAACATCGCGCTGAACGACACCGTCGCGGAAGTCGAAAACGGCGAACACGTCACCGGCAGCACCGGGCATTTCGTCGTCACGGCGAACTCTGACAACACGGCGATCACGACCGCCGAAAACGGTTCCAGCGGCGGCGGCACGCAGGTGGGTGCCGGGGTTGCCATTGCCGTGGTCCAGAACACGACGCGGGCGCAGGCAGGCAGCGATTCCGGGGGCGCCGGCGTGACGGTCACGCTTGGCGGTGTACTCGATGTCGAAGCCAACCATTCTGACACGGTGCTCAGCAAAACCAAGGGCGAAGCAGCCGGCGACGGCACGGCTATCGGTGCTTCGGTGGCGCTCAACATCGTCACGGACGACACTGTGGCCTATGTCGCGCACAGCTTCAGTGGCGCTACCGACATCACGGTCGGCTCGACTTCGGTCATGAACACCAGCGCGGAGGCGCGCGGCAGTGCTTCGGGTGCCTCGAGCAAGAAGGAGGGCGACGCCGGCAAGAGCAGCGGCGAAGATTCGCGTGATTCCGAGCAGGAAACCAACCACCAGAGCACTTTTGCCACCAACCGTTCGGGCACGACCGACAAGCCCGCGAGCAATGCGCAAAGCGGCGGAGTCAGTCAGGGCAACAGTAGTTCCAGCAGCGAATCGGGCAACAGCGCCTCGTCCGGTGGCACCACCGTCGCGGCATCGGTCGCTGTGAATTACATGAACGTGCACAACACGGCCAGCATTGGCGCTGGCGCTTCGCTCGTCGGGACCGGTCATGCAAAAGTTGGTGCATACAGCGATGCCGATGCAGCGGCACAGGGTCTTTCAACGTCCACGAACACCAAGGCCGACACCGGGGTCGCGGCGGCAGTTGCCGTCAATGTCGCGCTCGTGCACAACACGGCCGAAGTCGGAGCCGGTGCGACGCTGCAGGGCAGCGATGTGGCCGTACAGGCCGAAATGGTCAGCGGCGTGAGCGGCGAGGCGAATACCTTCCAGTCGCGCGCGCTCGCCGGTGCGGCTGCCAGCAAAACCGCGGTCGGCGGCTCGATTTCCGTGAACTATCTTGAAGTCCATACCGACGCCAGCATCGACGCGAACGCGCTTGTCACCGCGAACAGCGGCGACATCAATGTCGCTGCCGTAAGCCACAACGAAATTCAGAACATAGCGGGTGGCGCAGCGTTTTCCAAGGATGGCGGCACCGGCATCGGCATCGCCGGGCTGGATACCAACGCCAGTGTAGGTCAGAACGCGACGCTTCACGCCGATGGCCTCGGCGGGTCCGTGCATGTCACGGCAGACGCCTCACTCGTGCCCAAGACGGAGCATCTGCCTGTCATTGGCGACGTCAAGATCACCAGCTTCGCGGCGGGCGTCGCGGCAAGCAAAGGCGGCGCGGCAATCGGCGGCTCCTCGAGCGTCGATGTCTATTTCATTGACACGCATGCGTTTGTCGATGACAACGCCATCTTCACCGCTCACCAGGACGTGGAAGTCTCGGCCACCGACCATCTCGAAATGTTCACCGCCGCCGGCGGCATCGGCGCCTCGTCGGGCAGCGCTGGCGTAGGCATTGGGCTCACCGTCGGCGTCGTGCAGCGGCATACGACCGCGCATGTCGATCAGGGCGCCAGCCTGACAACGACTGCCGGAGATATCGACATCACGGCACATTCGAACGACGACATCAAATCGCTGGCGGCCACGTTTGGGCTCAGCACGTCCAGTGCCGGGGTCGCGGCATCGATCGACGTCATGGTCCTGCTCACGGAGACCAAGGCCTATACGGAAGACAAGACCAGCGGCAATGCGGTGCATCTGAGTGCTGGCGGTGATATTTCCATCAC
>Ga0209131_1000454_pt1 | contig 29598 bp, 32 predicted proteins | sample GraSoi_2013_40cm_FD_185826 | JGI IMG/M metagenome (GOLD analysis project Ga0209131, IMG submission 185826) | Grasslands soil microbial communities from the Angelo Coastal Reserve, California, USA - Sample 9_17_2013_40cm (SPAdes) (version 2) | ecosystem: Environmental > Terrestrial > Soil >...
TGAAGAGGGCACAGGTATTTTGATATTGCCTGAACCGATCTCCGATGGAGAAGTCGAGATTATCCTGGCCTTGGTCTCTCCAGATGTTCGTGATGAACTTGAGAAAATCAGGAAGATGAAACGATGGACATCGCCGCATACAGCAACGCCGAGATGAGGCTATACGATCACCTCGGACCATTAGCCAAGGCGGCGATTGGCAACGCGCACCGCATCTTGGACATCGCATTCTGCCTCAACCAGTTCCAGCGGGGACGGGAGCCGATCGAGCGCGGTGGCGAGTTCTATCCGGCGCCTGCGTTCAACAGCCCGGATGGCGACGCCGAGTTCGCGCGCTGGATCGAGGACAAGGTGATCCGCAAGGACGCGAAGATGTCCGTCGACCAACTCATCCTGAGGCCGCTGCGGACAGGTCCCATGACGAAGCGCGCCACGCGTGCTAATGCTGTCCGCGGAGTCAGGTAGTGACCCTCATCAGATTGATGGAAAGTACCCTATACAAATCGCCAGGGACTATCATCGTCAGTCGAGATGACGACGGCGTCCATCATTTCTCTAGCTCCGAACGTCCAGACCGCATCATCATCGACATCCACAATCTGAGCATCGGCTTCGGTTGGATGAACGTGAACAGCGTCCAGAAGACGATCACGTTCTCCCTTGACGGGGAGGTTTTGGTGTATCGTCGCATCGGCAAGGACCCCCACGGGTGGTGGGTCTGCGATCGGGTGCATGATGGCGATCAACTTCACGAAGGCGATAGAGCTTCAGGTAGTCCGCAAGCTTAAGTCCCATGCCAAGGTCGGCTACCAGGACCATCCCAATGGCGACAAGCGGTGCTCTGGCTGCTCGATGTTCGTTGAGGGCAACCCGCCGGCATGCACCCACGTTGCACCTCCGATAGCCTCCCACGGCTACTGCGACGACTATGAACCGCTCGATCCCAACGCCAGGGCGCGCGCGGCCATTGGGAAGGCCAAGTCTTTCGCCGAGGTGCTGAAGGACGGTCCTCCGGACGAGTCTCGCGACAATCAGGGCAAATGGACGACGGGGTCTGGCGTTGGCCAAGGGACGACGAGGCAGAGCGGCAGGACCGGTGGCAGGATTGCTGGTCGGCGCGGCCAGTCAGTGAGCACCTACCTGGATGCCGAGCTTCGCCGGGAAGAGCGCCAGCAGGCCCGCGACGAGAAGCAGATGGCCGATGCTCAACAGAAGGTGAATGACCTTCAGCGCCAACTCAGCGAGCACAGCCAGGACAAGAGCGAGGACCTCTATTGGGGCATTCACCGGATGTACCAGCAGGCGGTGACGGATCTTCACGAGTTGCACCAGCAGATATTCGGGAAAGCATTTAGCAAGGCGTTCGATCCAGGCGAACCTCGCGACGAGAAGGGACGATGGACGGCAGGTGATTCCCCGGGCCATCCTGACCAGCTAAACGCCGAAGACAGTAGCAAGTTGGCTGCCGCCATGGAAGACGTGCCGCAAGGTATGCACGATAGTGTTGATCATATTGAGGAGGCTCGTCAGGCGTTGCAGGATGCAACCGACAACGCCGACGATGTCGCTAGCGAGGAGGAACCTATTCTTGATGAGCACGGTGCGAATTCTAAAGAATATGCCGCATGGGAGAAACAGCTAGAGGTTGCGCAGAGAGACAGCGCAGACAAGGCGATGGCGTTGCATAAAGCGATTGAGGACCACATGGACGCGACTACCGGTGTGCTAGGGCAGGTTCGCGCTCGCCTCAGCACGCATGTCGAGGAATATGGCGGTAGAGTGGGCAAGAGCATGACCGTCGGCGACGTCCATGCCGCCACTGCGCTCGGCAACCAGTCTCCCAACAAGCGCAAGGCGAAGGACTTCCTGACCACCATCGGGGAGATCAATGGTGCGCGCGTCATGGCGATTCCGGCCATGAACTTCGGCAAGGCGCTGGAGAAGATCAAGGCGGATGTGCTCGGCGGCATAGCGATCCCGGTGGAATGGGGAAAGAACCGCATCGCGCCGAATCTGACGCATTATTGGCCGTTCGAGAAGCGCACCGTCAACGTCCTGTTCATGCGTCATGGCCCGACCCGGTTCAACAATCAGACCGACATGTCGAAGGACAGAGTGCGGTCGTGGAACAACGTCCCGCTGACGGCGGAGGGCATCGAGGACGCCGAGAAGGCCGGCGAGAAACTGGCGAAGCAAGACATCGGCTACATCGTCAGTTCTGATCTCGGCCGCGCCATCCAGACGTCTAAGATCGTCGGCAAGGCGATTGGGATCAAGCCCATCCATGACTATGGAATGCGGCCGTGGAACCTCGGCAAGTTCACCGGACAGACGACGGACGAGGCCCATGACGGTATTTTGGAGCACGTCGAGAACCCGGACGAGATGGTGGACGGCGGCGAGTCGTTCAACACGTTCAAGGCCCGCGCCGCCCAGGCGATGCTGAACCACATCAAGAAGGCAGGCAGCAAGAAGATGCTTGTGGTTTCCCACCACCGCAACGAGCGCCTGTTCGCCGCGATGCGGCCGGACGGGACGGTCGACGCCAAGAAGTTCATGAAGACCGGCGAGGACCCCGGCGACGTCACCGAGATGGAGTTCAGCACCGATGAACTCCAGAATGCCCTCAGGGGCGCCAAGGAAGGTCCTGGGGAGGAGAAGATCGGCAAGGTGTGGGGCAGCAACGATGAACTTCCGGACGGCGTCAGGAACGTCCTGCCGCAGGAGGCGCAGACCGTCTGGCGCAAGGTGGCCAACGACCGCATCAAGGCAGGGCAGTCCGAGAAATCCGCCATCCGGCAGGCGTGGACCGCCGTCAAGAACGGATGGAGCAAGACCAAGGACGGTTGGGTGCGCAAGACGTGGCTGGAGTCGGACGGCGTCCACGAGTTCCTCGAGGCGGAACTGGCCAAACTGGGGGGTAGCACGTCGTCCATCGCCAAGCCCACAGACCAGGTCAACGTATCGCTCCAGCTGATCCCGTTGGACGATCAGAATGCGCGTTCTCCGTTCCCGTACGACCAGTACTTCTTCTCTGACCTGCGCAACGACCAGAAGGAGCGCGTGCTGGCGGCGCTGACGGACCAGGATTCGCTGGAGGAGCGGGAGATCCCGTTGTCCATGCTGTCAGCCGTCCAGGACCGGGTCGACCCGGGGAAGATACAGTCGATGATCGAGGGTGCCCCTGAAAAGCGTCCGGTGGTGGTACGCATTGGCCCGGGGCGCTACTGCATAGTCGACGGTCACCATCGGCTGACGGCGGCGAAGCTTAGCGGTGTGAAGACGGTCACGGTCAAATACCTCGACATCGAGGACTATGACCCGCGCGTCCATACCGATGAAAATCAAGGCAGCAAGGGCGAGCCCGTGAACAAGGCGCTCGACATGGAGATCGAGTTCGACGTCCGGAAGACCGACGAGGACCAGCAGCTTGTGTTCGGCTGGGCGTCGGTCTGCTCCATCGGCGGTGTGGATGTGGTCGACAAGCAGGACGACATCATTCCGGAGGACGAGCTGGAGAAGGCGGCATACGACTTCGCGCTCTACTGCCGCCAGCAGGGCGACATGCACGAGCGGATGGGTGTCGGGCGGTTGGTCGAATCCATGATGTTCACCAAGCAGAAGCAGGACGCTATTGGGATCGACCTGGGGTTGACGGGGTGGTGGGTAGGATTCAAAGTCGATGATCCTGGCGTCTGGGCCAGAATTAAAGATGGGTCGTTGCCTGAGTTCAGCGTGGGGGGGAAGGCGCGGCGGGAAACAATCGACGCTTGACCGCCACGTGAAGACGTGACAGCGTGACCGGGTTGGAGTTTCTCCCTGAATTTCAACATCTCAGAGATCCCCTCTCAGAGAGCGAAGTCGGGCCTCCCGCCACACTGGAGGCCCGATTTGATTTTGGCTCCTCAAATGATATAGCTAGCGACACTGTGCGGGCGTCTGTCCGTTCAGCTACGAAGCAGTTGACTTTCAGGCGGCGTGTTGAAAGCGTCGCCTGTTTTTCTCTTAGCCTCCGGCGTGCCGGGGGCTATTCTCGCGGAAGTGGCTACGGCCCCTTAGTGAAGCCAGATTAGGTGTCCAGGGCATTCGCGTGCGAGGTGCTGCACGCTACCGAATCTGGATAATTGCCGGCCGACGAACCGGCCCGCGAGAAGCTAAAGCTAGGCGGCTCGCTGTCCGTTAGGCTCTCATCCGGATGGCGGCTCGCTGCACAAACGGCTCTCATCCGCCATGGTGAGAGTGAGCCTATGAATGGGGGATGCGGGTTTGTATCCGTGTCTTAAACGAGCCCCCTACGGCGGGACGCCCCTATTCGCACCGTGAGGTAGGCTTGGCAGCGAGCCGCTGACTGACGAGGGAAGACATGAGCGATTTGATCGAACGGCTGCTCAATAAGAACTGGCTATGGACGGTTCCTGGCGCATTGCGCGAAGAAGCCGCCGCCCGTATCCGCGAGCTGGAAGATGAACGAGACGCTCTTCAGATGGCAAATACGGAAACTGGAATGCAGGCCATCTTATGGAAAGGGCGCGCCGAGAAGGCCGAGGCTGAAAGTGAATCTATTAGGCGGCTCGCTGCCGCGAGCCGCTGACTGACGGGGTACGAAACTTGACACAGGACGGCGTTCGGAGTGTCACTTTTGGCACGATCCAGGGTAGAGGTATCGTGAGGTACGTGCCTGTTGAGGTGTCCACCGAGGAGGAGTAAATGACAGACACAGCCTCAATGAAAAAGTATACACTGGTCCAGCCCGTCGTGATGGAAGGCTTCCCCGACGCGCACAATGTCTTCCTGCAAGTAACGAACCAGCGCTTTTGCGTCTCGCCGCACGGCTGCGATACCAAAGAAGATGCGGAGTGGATGCAAGATCAGCTATGCGTCGCTTTGGCAAAGCTCGTTGATGACGAGCTTGTAGGCTACCGCACGCCGGCGACACCGCCTGATTTCGCGAACATCCTTGATGCTGCCGGCAAGCCTTTTGGCAGCTATCCGCCGACTACGTCGACACCGGCGCATGCTGGAACGGAATGAGGGCATCGCGGATAGCGACGACGCCGTCAGCGGTGAGGTCGTATAGGATCCTTGGTGGCCTATATTCCGTGGCGGCGTTAACTTTCTCATGGTGGCACCGGACCCAGCCACGGCGCTCGAAGCTGCGGAATATCTGAGACACCGAAGTGGGCGATGTCCCGACCCGCTTGGCGATCTCCCAGCCCCAGTGCTTCTTGTCCCGCTCCGTAAGCATGATGCTGCCGACCTTGAGCGATATGGTGGGGATTCTCCCGTTGCTTCCCGAGTATCCCCGGCGCTGCCGGTAGTCTTTCATCGCGTGGGACATCTGATCGTTCTTCGCTCCATTATGCGCGCGCTCATGAATTTCCAACGTTTTGACGTGGCTGTAAATAGCAATGCATGGCCCGCGTACTCCGGAACCTTCGCATAGATGATGTGAGCAGCGTCGATGTGGGCGCGGGACGTGGCGTCAAGGTGGTTCTCACGAAGCGCAACATGCCTTCGCTGTACGAGTCCATGGGGCCTGACGAGATTGCGGACCTCTCCGAGGAAGTGGCGGAATATCTAAAGCGCGAGTTCAGCGGCAAGGAGCGCCAGTCTGCCGCGGACAGCGGCGCTGCCCTTCCTGATGGTTCATTCCCGATCAAGACCAAAGAAGACCTTGGCAACGCCATCCAGGCGATCGGCCGCGCGAAGAATCCGGCGAAGGCGAAGGCGCACATCAAGGCGCGGGCATCTGCGCTCGGCGCGTCAGACATGCTGCCGGATTCCTGGAGCAAGGGCCTCACCAAGGCCGACGTCGAGTTGGTCGCCGAGCGCAACGTCTTCGCCAAGGTGTGCAAGGCGGCGAAGGACTTCAGCGACATGGCAGACGCCATGGAGACGGCCGAGGACGCGTCGGAACTGATGTGTGCCGTTCGCGACGCGATGTGCGCGCTCGATTGCTCGATACAGTCCATCCTTTGCGACGAGGACATCACCGACAAGGTCCCGTCGATCACCACCAGCTACAACCAGTTCAAGGACCACATCGCCGGACTCGGACTTGAGGACGACGCTGATGACGACACGGAGAAAAAAGACATGTCCCAAGTGACAGCCCTGACCACCGCAGCGGTCCAGAAGATGATCGACGAGGCCGTCACCAAGGCCGGCGCCGAGAAGGACGTGCGCATCGAGAAACTTGAGATGGAACTCCTCATCTCGAAGATGTCGGACGCCCAGAGGACCTACCACGACAACCTGGGATCGGACACGGACAAGAAGAAGTTCCGCGACATGTCACCAGATGCGCGCGACGGCGAGATGGACAAGACGAAGAAGCGTTTGTCCGACGATCCGATTGTCAAGGGTTTGATGGCCGAGAACGCAGATCTGAAGAAGCGCCTCGACGCCATGGACGACGAGCGCGACCTCAAGATCGCCAAGCAGGACGCGAAGGACTCTGGGTTCACCCAGACCGACGCCGGCGAGGTGCTGATGAAGATGCGCCGCGGCGACAAGGACGCCATCAAGAAGTACGAGGGCATGGTCGCCGAGTTGGCGAAGTCCAAGAAGGCGTTCGAGAAGTCCAGCCGCGCGTTCGAGGAGATCGGCGTCACCGGTTCGCCGGAAGGCGAGGGTGCCACCGCGATGGACGCCATCGCCACGATGGCCAAGGCGCTGCGTGAGAAAGACCCGTCCCTCACCGAGGCCCAGGCGTTCGACAAGGCCTACAACGATCCGGCCAACATCAAGCTGCGCCAGGCCGAGGCCGACGCGCGCATGGCCAAGATCCACGGCCGGTCCCACGCCGCCTGAGCCACGCACGACATCCGTTCCATGGAGGAGCAGTAGCCATGTACTTCGAGAAAGAGATCGGCCAGGGCCGCGCCTTCATGGAGCTGGAGCGCCGGACGGACGGCGGTTTCGGCATCAAGCGCCGCGGGTTCATCCAGCGCGCCAAGGGCCGCCCGGTCCAGCAGCAGCAGGCGACGGAATCGCCGCTCATCCACGACGGGTCTCAGACTATCCTGTCGACCGGGCAGGATTTCCGCAACTCGACGATCACTGGTACGACCCTAGCTGGTCCAAGCGGCAGTGGTCAGTACTTGTTGGTCACGCTCAGCACCGGTCGCACCATCACTCTGTTCACGTCGACGATGATCAATTTGTCGTCGGCCCAATCAGTGTATGGCGTCTGTCAGAACAAGCCACGCGCTGGTGATGCGGTCGACGTCGGTATCTTTGGCATCACGAAGGTGGTGTCAGCATCCACTGCAATCGCTGGCGGATCATTGCTGCAAGCATCATCCACATCATCCGGCTCAGTTGTTCCGTGGGCTAGCGGCAATGGCAGAGCAGTCGGCATCGCAATCGAGAACGCGCTTAGTGTCGGTGCGGTATTCACTGCCTTCGTTGGCGGCGTCCAGATCGCGTCAAGCTTCTGATGACCAAAGTCACGCAAATATATGCCAGTTTCAGTCCAGCAGTCCCCGCTGATGCGGTGGGCACAATGTGGATGAAATGGGAAGGCGGCTTTGGTCACGTTATCGTGGTCGCCGGAGTTACGTTCAACGGCACATCAAAACTCACCATGGGATGGGATGCTGATTCGCCGTGGGCGTCTGGAGAGAGAATAGGTCTGGTTTCGTTGAACATGCCTTCCATAACTGCTGCTGGAGACTACACGTTCAACATGCCGGAAGGATTCCTTTCTTTTAAGTGCGATGTGAGTGGAGGAGCAATATCTGCGCTCACTGTCTTGGTGGTGCGTTAGCGGAGTTGATGCAGCGGATACGTTTTCTCGAACCAGGAGATCAGCGCCTTACGGTCGCGCGATGAGATGAGACGATGAACGGCTCGGTGGCAATCGAAGCACAGGCAGGCGAAGTTTTCGAACGTGTTGTTCGATTGATCTTCGTCAATGTGGTGCACGTGTATGGCGATCTCGCCGTACGCTGCGCCGCAGGCTTCGCACTTTGCCTCAGCGTGCTGCCAGCGTTTCCACGCATCAGCGCCGTATCGTTCGAGAAGATCGTCCTGTTTTTGCTTGGGCGTGCATGGGCCTCTGCGCTTCTGGTATCTTTCATTCCGTTCACTGGCCGCCTCGTTGCATGCCGAACAATGAATGCGAAGACCAAGAGCGCGAGGCTGTCCGCAGTTAACGCAGAGACCTTGTCTCCTTCGTTCCTTTCGTTTTGCCGCCATGCGGTTTTTGTTCCACTCCAGACATTTGGCGCAGAATGTCTTTCCGAGCGCGACGACTGGATCGCGACATCGAACGCAAATCTTCAAATTAGCTCTGGCGATAGCGCGGATGCTGTTCTCATGAACTCCCATGCGCCGAGCAACTTCAGCCGCATTACCAATTTGTTCCAGCAGTTCGAGAGCTTTTGTTCGATCGATATACTTTTGGGTCTTAGGCATGTTGCCGCCTCCAATGATCGAACAATCACCAGCCACGTGTTGTCGTCAACACTACGTGGACGTCGCAGTCGGCAATCTGCAAACTTTGCAGAAAAGCCTTATGAAATAGGAGGTTAGCCGTGCCCTCACCCACGTTCGGGGACGTCCACGTAGCTGCAGCGTTGACCCAAATTGCCGTCGCCTACTTCCAGAGCGACGACAACTACGTGGCGGACAAGGTTTTCCCGATGGTGCCGGTCCAGCACCAGACGGACGTCTACTTCGTGTGGAGCAAGGCGGACTTCTTCCGCGACGAGGCGCAGGTCCGCGCCGACGCGTCGGAGTCGGCGGGCACCGGCGTCAACCTGACGACGCAGACCTACAGCGCCAAAGTTTGGGCATTGCACCAGGACGTCGGTCCGCAGGTCCGCGCCAACCAGGACCCGGCGATCGACATCGATGTGGTGAGCACCCGCCAGCTGATGCAGAAGCTGATGATCAGGCGCGACCGCTTCTTCATGTCGAAGTACATGATCACGGGTGTCTGGAACACGCTGGGCGGCGGCGACGCCACCGGCACCACCGCGGCGCTCGGCAGTCCCGGGACCTTTGCGCCCGTATTCTGGGACGACGACGCGAACTCCGACCCTTTCACGGACATCGCGTTCGGCCAGACGACCATCCTGACGAACACCGGCTTCCTGCCGAACGTGTTCCTGATCTCGTGGAATGTCTACCAGGCGCTGCGCAAGCACCCGCTGGTGATCGATCGTATCAAGTACACGAACCCCGCGTTCGCCGGCACGATCACGCCGCAGCTCCTTGCGCAGGCGTTCGCGATCGACCGCATCGTGGTCAGCAAGGCCGTCTACAACACTGCGGCCGAGAACCTGAGTGCATCGATGGCGTTCGTCGCCGGCAAGAACGCGCTGCTGCTCTACGTGCCGGGACAGCCCGGCCTGATGATCCCGTCGAGCGGCTACACCTTCGGCTGGCAGGCGTTCACCGGGCTGAACTCGCTGGGCATCAGGGTGTCGCAGATCCCGATGAACTGGTTGGGGCTCGGGACGATCCGCAACGAGGCTGAGATGGCGTTCGACATGCAGGTGGTCGGGGCCGACCTCGGGTTCTTCTGGTCAGCCATAACGACGGTCTGATGTCGATAATTGCGACCAACAAGTAGGTAGAGAAAATCGACATGATCCCCATCCGTCACACCCACATCGGCGGCGGCAAGGTCGAGCGCCCGTTCCGGATGGGCGACAAGACGCTGCCGCGCGGCACGGTGCTCACCGGCGACGAGGTGCGGTCTATCCGCACGTCGAACCGGTCTTCGCTGATCGACCGCGGCTACTTGGCGATATGGCCGATGGAGGCGGTCGCCCAGCAGGCCCAGCACTCATCCGAGCCGCAGGAGCGCCACATCGTGAACTGCGGGTTCGGCCGCTACAACGTGGTCGAGGGCCGCAGGCTCAACGAGCAGGCGCTCGACAGGGAGTCCGCCTACCTGCTGGCGGGGAAGCCGCTGCCGGCGAACGGCAAGGGCGACGACAAGTCGAACTGAGGAGAACCTGACAAATGGGCGTCAGCGGCATCGTTCAACGCATCAAGGGCAAGGCCCAGGCCGACAACGTCTTCATCGGCAAGGGTGGCGTCAACGAGTACGTCTACGGTGTAGTGGACGCCAGCGTGACGCCTGGCTCTACTTTGCCGAACAACGGAGTCAGCATCGTCAAAACTAGCAGCGCGACACAGCTTCTGGTTCTTGCTGCGCCAGAGCCTGGGATCGAGAAGACGATTGTTGTCACGACCATGTCAACGATTGGTGGATTGACCATCAAGACGAACAGCACGGGCGTCGTGTTCTTCGACGGCGTCAACTCATTTTGGAAGGTTAGCACGACGGCTGGCGTTGCCGGAGCGATGGTCTTGGTTGGCATTTCGACGGCGCAATGGGCCAACTTGGGCGTGTGGCCGAGCACCGTCGGTACAGCCGGCATGAGCGCGAGCAGCTAATTTGTGCTAAGGAACGCGACTTACCCATCGAAAGGATACCGCCAGTGAAGGTCGCGATACTCGGTACTGTCCCCACGTCCAAGATGCTCGCCCCGTTCGAGGACGACACGTGGGAGATCTGGGTGTGCTCTCCCGGCAACCGCGGCGGCGTGATCCCCCGGGTGACGCGGTGGTTCGAGTTGCACGGCGTCATCGACATGTATGGCCCCGAGAATAACGAGTGGCGCGGGCCGTACTTCGACTGGCTGAAGACGCAGTCGTTCCCTGTGTACATGCAGGAACCGAACGACCTGCTACCGCAGGCGAAGGTCTTCCCGCGCGACGCGCTGCTGAGGGAGTTTGGTTCCTTCGGGCGCAACAACTTCACGTCGTCGATCTCGTGGATGATCGCCTACGCCATGCACCTCAAGACCGAGGAGATCGGCATCTACGGCGTCGACATGGCGGCGACGGAGGAGGCCTACGGCGCGCAGAAGTCGGGCTGCCTCAACATGATGTGGCTGGCCAACGATCGCGGGATCAAGGTGTCCGTGCCGCTGGAGTCCTGCCTCGCCAGCCCGCCGCCGTTGTACGGTTACGCCGAGGCGACGCGGATGGGCCGCAAGCTCTTCGTGAGGGAGTTGGAGATCAAGGCGGCATTGACCAACCACCGCGAGGTGGTCCGGCATCACTCCGAGCTAGTGAAACACTACGAGGGCGCGCTGGAGGCCATCCAGTACGTGCGCCGCACGTTCGTCGACGGCGAGCACGATGCCGAGTTGGACGCGGCTCCGGCCGAGATGATCACCGCGGAGATGAAAGGTACGACCGCAGCGCCCGTGCGGACCGCGCCCGTGCGTGTTCCTGATGGCCTTGGTCCTGCCAGCATGGACGCTGAAAAGCTTCCCAGCGGTCTACTGGTGCCCAGGACGAAGGGCAACAGCGGCGAGCATCACCCGGAGTGAGCGATGACGGTCTATGTCAGCGAGCACGTCAGCGACGCCAACCCGAGGCAGCCAGGAAAGACGGCTATCGTCTCCTACTCGCTGTCGTCAGCTAGCACGGCTCCGTTCCCGGGGGCAGGAACGAAGTATATCCGCGTGAACTCTGATGTTGGTTCGTTCATCTGCCTTAACTCGACGAGCACCGCCACGACGCCGACAGCGACCAACTCCTTTCATCTTCCAGCAATGGGGATTGGCGAACCGTTCGCAGTGTCGACGGGCTTCAGGATCAACGTCGCATCGACCTAAGAGGAGATCACGTTATGGCAAACTTCGGCGTTCAGCTTCTCGGCTCGGTCGGCGTCGCGTTCCGCTCGGCCGGCGTCATCTACGTCTCGACCGCGGCCGCATCGACACGCAGGATCAACTTGTACGAGGCCAACGTCGGGCAGGTGGCCAGCGCCTACGCCAACACGGACACCTCGATGCTGTGGGACGTGTCGCGGATCGGGGCCAGTGCGTCCCTTGCCTCCACCCTGGTCACCCCAAACCCGTTGGACGGCACGGCCAGCTCAGCTGCGCTTTCGACCTATTCCAATCTCGCGACGACGGAGGCGGTAGTCACCACCCAGGGCAACGGCCTGTCGCTATACAGCTGGCCCATCAACCAGCGCGGGTTCAACCGGTGGCGCGCTCTGGACGACGGCGACAACATCATCGTCCCGTCCGTCTCGCAGAACGGTCTCGCCATCCGCATGCTCTGCTCAGGCGGTGCCCAGGCGTTCTCGGGCATCGGGACGATAGCGTTTGGCGAGGCCTGATGAAGCTACAGAACTTCAAGCCTGGCGGGGTGACGTTCCGGAGCGACGGTTGGACGTGCGTCGAGATGCACAGTTCCACCTGCAGCCATTGCCAGCACGTCACCGAGTTTCCGTCCCTTAAGAAGATGACGGACTACATCGACTTCTGTCGGTCGTGCATGGAGGAAGTCTGCATAGATCGTCCGGGTCCTAACGGCACCACCATTCCGGGATGTGCCGGCAGGCCGTGCAGGTCTTGGCTCAAGAAGTGCGACATCGATGAGGCCGTCTATCGTCAGAAGTTTTATGGAAGCCTCACGGAATACTGATGGGACACTGCTTCAACTGCGTCCACTGGATCATGGGCAAGAAGACCGTCTACAGCGACGGAACCGAGATATTCACGCCCACCTCGGCTCCTGGGAAGGGCCAGTGCCAGGCGCTGAATATCGAGACCCCGCCAGAGTTCGGCTGCAACGCCCATTCCCTCGGCGAAGTCCACGTCACCGTCACGCAGAAAGACGGTGCTCCCTGGCAGAATTTCGAATATCGGCCTTGCCCGGATTGTGGCGGGCGCGGTAGCACTCCAGAGGCCGGCATGTGTTATCGATGCTACGGCACGTCTCGGGTGCGCTTCTATGACGACGGCTACATCGGCGAAGAGCGGACCCGCCTCCACCCGAAGGAAACGGAACCGCCATGCATGGAACCGCCCACGATGACAAACGAACGACCCAATCCGTTCGTGGCCCAGGATACTCCGTAGATTTCTGGAAGTGGTACGAGGAGCACGCGGTCTCGCGGCTCAAGTCGTGGCCCGTCCCGTCGTATCACACCCGCGCCGACACCTTTCGCATGATGTTCGAGCACCTCGACCGGTTCGACCGGCCAGTGCTCATCGTTGAGACGGGCTGCGCGGAGAGGCTCAACGATGATGGTTGGGGTGGAAACGGGTGTTCGACTCTGCTGTTCGACAAGTACGTGAGGACGCATCCCGGGTCATCGTTCGAATCCGTGGATACGGACGCCGCATCCGTCGAGTTGTGCAGGGGAGCGGTGTGCGCTTCCTCGTACATCCACTGCGGCGACAGCGTTCAATATCTGAAGGCGGCGGCCGATGTTTCTTCCGATCCCATCGACCTGCTCTACCTCGACGCATCGAACCTGAACTGGGCGGCGACGCTCCTTGCCCAGAAGCACCACCTAGACGAACTGTTGGCGGCGTTGCCGATCCTGCGGCCGAACACGCTCGTCGCTGTCGACGACGCCCCGATCGTCCTTGAGAACTGTCCTTACATCGAGGTCGGCGGCAAGGGCGGGCTGGTCGCGAGGTATGCCGCGGAGGTAGGTGCCGAGCAGGTGTTCCAGCATTACCAGGCTGGCTGGGTTGGGATGGTGTCGTCCGTCGATGTGGCTCCCGTCCCGAGCGAGACCGTCAACCTCAAGGACATGCTGGCGCAGGCCAGCGGGTACTACCACGCCGGCCGCGTCTTGGACGCCAACAACCTATTCCGTTTGATCTACACGATCACGAAGAATCCAGAGACCAAGGCGCAGCGCATCGCCCGTGGCGAGGCATGTTTCTTCTTCGCGAAGATCGCGGCCAGCCAGAAGAAGCTGGGGACGGCGTTCGACTGGTACCAGGAAGCGATCAAATGCGTCCCGGATGCGGTCGAGTACATCCTGGAGATGGTGGGGCAGACATTGCGGCCGATGCGGCATTGGGACCGGGCGATCAACGAGGCCATCGTGGCGACGCGCATCGAGCCGGACAACGTTCACGCGTGGCGCATGCTCGGCGGCCTCTACCTCTGGTCGGAGAAGCTGGAGGAGGCTAAGTCCGCCTTCCGGCGCGCGATGGAAGTCGACCCGGACGCTGTTGAGCCGAAGTTGGACATGATCTCGGCGCTGTTCGACGACGAGCCGACGAAGGAGGTTTACGCCGAGGCCGAGAGGCTGGCGCACGAGGTCCGCTTCGCCAAAGAACCGCCCACCGCGCATGGTGACGCGACGCTGACCCTGGCCTTCACCGCCTACCGCGAGGGGCGGCACGAGGACGCGATAGCGCTCTACGACGAGGCCTTGGAGGTCGGCGTTAGCGAGCCCGCGACGTGCCACTGGAACAAGAGTTTGTCGCTCCACGCGTTGGGCCGCTACAGGGATGGATGGAAGGAGCACACATGGAGGTCCGTGGAGCGCACCCAGCTGCCGCTGTACGTGCCGGTCAATCGCTTCGATCTGCCGATGTGGAATGGCGAGGGGTCGGTTGCGAACTATAATTATGACACCAGTGCAGATAAGAGTACCGTTACTAGAACACGTATCCATGTCCACGCCGAGGCCGGGTTCGGCGACAACCTTTGTTGCTCGCGGTACCTTCGGCTGATGACCGATAAGGGATATGACGTTCGCTACGAAGCCTATGAGAACATGCTGTCCCTGATGCAGCGCAGCTTTCCAGAGGTGAAGGTCGTCCCGCAGGCCATAGACTATCCAGGCGCGATCGGCATCGAGGCGTTTGACTATCACATCCCGATCGGCGAGCTCCCGCACGTGTTCGGGACGGAGGTCGACACCGTGCCGTGGTTCGGGCCGTACCTGCACACTGATCCGGAATTGGTAGATCGGTATCACTGGATATTGAAGCGCAGCTGCGATCCCGGTCAGAAGAAGGTCGGCCTGTGCTGGTCGTCCGGCATCCGCGAGGGTCTGTGGATCGCGAGGTACGGCAAGCGGAAGTCGATGCACTTCGACGATCTCAAAAACATAGTTTACCTGGACATTCCAGTTAGATTCTTCAGTCTCCAGGTCGGACCAGAACGGGATCAGATGAAGTCGTGCAAATATATCCACAATGTCCTTCCCGAGAAGCCGTCTTGGGACGACACCGCGGCGCTGATCGCCAACCTCGACCTCGTTATCTCCGTCGACACCGCGGTGGTGCACCTCGCCGGCGCGATGGGAAAGCCCGTGTGGCTGATGAACTCGGCCGAGCCCGGGTCGTGGCACTGGATGGCCGAGCGCCCAGGCTCCCCTTGGAACGAGCGCAGCCCGTGGTATCCTAGCGTCAAGATCTATCGGCAGAAGAAGGTCGGTGAGTGGGACGAGTTGGTGAGAAGGGTTGCAAACGACCTGAGCGCGGCCTGAGGGGAAGGCGATATTTCACCGGGAATCCGTGCCGGCACGGTCACGTTGCCGAGCGCTACGCATCAAATGGGCGGTGCGTAGTGTGCTCGAAAATGGGCGACAACAAGATTTATCTAAAGGCCGCCACCAGGAGGATGAAGGCAATGCGCATCGACGTTCCGAAGGTAGTTTTTACGATATTGCTGAGTGTGGTTCCATTTCTGCATTGGACCGAGCCGACATTCTCGCAATCGTGTCCTGTGCCCGGCGGGACGGTGATCGCCCCTCCACTAGCAGCGATGACAGCGCCGTTTTCAGGTCCCGCAAACCCAAATATTGATTGTAGCGGTGCGCCTCCACCTCCTCCACCTCCCCCACCTCCTCCACCTCCCCCACCTCCCGCTACGACGATCACGATGGGCGAGACATCATGCAACCTCGCTGGCACTGACGGCGGCAACGGCGGCTTGATCTTGGCGCAAGCCGCTGAACTGGCGCAGGCCGGAACGCTCAAGAGTTTATCGTTCTGCGTGGTAAATCCTGCTGGCCAGCTCCGCCTTGGCGTCTACACATTGGACAACCAGATCGTCGTCCAGACCGGGACGTTCACGCCAATCGCTGGCCGGAACATCCAACCCGTTGGCAATGTGCCGATCCCGGCGGGAACTTATTGGCTGGCCTACGAGCCGAGTAGCAGCAACCTGAGCTTCCCCGTCGATCAATCCTCTGGTCAGGCCAAGTGGGCCGGGCAGACGTTCGGGGCCATGCCAGCCACGTTTCCCACCGTTGATTGTTGCACTGGCCTACATTGGGGGTTCTCGGCAACGCTGGTCCCGCAATGACCTTTGCGAGCGGGCCGATAGCAAGGAATCCGTTTTCTCTTGTACCGCCACCGACCGGAAATCTAGGCGATATGAGTTTACTGAAAAACGTGCCCAACCAGAACTTCACGTTCGAACTTGTCAACGTGACGAACAGCAACGCGCTCACGGGCGCCACCATCGTTGGGTTCACGTCAAAAGATGGCAGTGCCCAGGCTTCCACCACGGGGACGTTCTCCGAACTCGGAAACGGTGTCTACAACTATGCCCCCACCCAGGCGGAGACCAACGGGAACTGCGTCAGCTTCCTGATCACGGCGAGTAGCGCCGTTCCCGAGAACCTGATGCTCCTGACGGGAGGCTTGCACAAGAACAGTGCATCGCCGCAGCAACACGTCACTTTCGTGATGATGACGACGGCCGGCATCGCAGATACGGGTGCCACCGTTTCGGTCTTTGTCTCCAAAGATGGCGGCGCGCAATCGGCTGGTGGCGGGACCGTGACGAACCTCGGCAACGGTCAGTATGACTACGCGCCGACGCAAGCCGAGACCAACGGAACCAACGTCTCGTTCCTGTTCACGGCGACGGGTGACATCCCGATAAACATCTCGATATTCACGGTGCCATGATGAAGAAGCTGGGAACCGTTCTCTTTGCCGCGCTCGTTGCGATGATGGTTGTCGATCTCCACGCGCAGCCGGTGGTGACGCCGCCCGTATTCTCCGGCAACCCGACGTTCGGAGTGCTGCCATTTTACAACGACGCGAACGCCAATTGGCGGATGGCGGGGATGCAGTCGGTCGGCGGCATCCCGAACCGGACCACCATCTGCGGCTCAGTGCTCACTCCGCTCGGTGGCGGGATGGATGACAAGCCGCAGATCCTGACGGCCATCAACAACTGCACGCCGGGACAGGTCGTCCAGCTCGGGGTCGGCAGATTCCTGATCGGCGAGAGCGAGACGCTGAACGTCGAGAAAGGCATAACGATCCGCGGCTGCACGCAAACGTCGAACTGCGCTACTTCGGCCATGACAGACGATTGCAACGCCTCTTCCGGCACCTCGGCGAACGGCACCGTCGGCACGGGCGCGAACTTCACCGGAAGCCCGTATTGCGCGACGATATTAGATTCCAGCGCCTGGGGCGCGGTGGTCAGCGGGGCAAATATTGCTGCCAACAATGGATGCAATCTTAATGGCTGCGTCCCGAACCCCGTCATCACGCTGGGGCTCGGTTATCCCGAGAGTGCCAACAACAGTTGGACGACGCCGACGACGCTGACGGCGGACGCGGCGCAGGGCGACACCAAGATCACCGTCGCCAGCGTGAGCGGGTTCTCTGTCGGCCAGTGGGTCCTGCTCAACCAGGGCAACAATCCGTCCTTCCAGGCCGATCCCGCAGCCGGCACGGGGTACGCGACCGGGGGGATGGTCTATGCTTCGCCTGATTTTCTCAACAGCACCGGCAGCAGCCTGGTCGACGGGAAGCAATCGGCGACCAACAGGTTGGCGTGGCAACTCCACAGCCCGACCATAACCGGCGACGAGTGCGGGACCGTCGCCAGCTGCTTCGTGTTCTGCGCCTACACCCAGAGTCTATGCTCGACCACGGACGGTTACGTGGTGAACGAGATCAAAAAGATCATCGCGATAAACGGGAACACGATCACCTTCGACAGTCCTCTGACCATTGCCTTCCAGACTTCCCTCGTCTCGCGCCTGTATGCCCCGACACCGCTGGCGTTCGTGCAGAATGTCGGCATAGAGAACTTGACCATCCACGGCGCCAGCAGCGGTGGGGTGGTGTTCAACGTATGCGCCTACTGCTGGGCCAAGGGCGTCGAGTCGGATACGTGGTTCGGTGGCGGCATGTCATCGACTTACTCGGCAAGGATCGAGATCAACAAGAGCTTCATCCACCACTATGTTCATCCGGCCTCGAACGGGGCGGAGTACGGGATCAACCTTCAAACCACGACCGAGGCGTACATCGTAAACAACATATCGGTCCTCAACGGCAAGGGCATGGTGATGAAGGCCGGAGGTGCGGGCAGCGTCGTGGCCTACAACTACATGGACATGATACCGGGCGTTCCTCCCACGTTCGTTGAGCTGGGGGCGAACGGGTCACATCTCGCCGGGAGCCACCACATGCTCTTCGAAGGGAACTGGTCGCACAACCTGGACGACGATTCGACTCACGGGTCGGCGTTCTACCACACGAGGTTCCGTAACCTTGGGACCGCCATACGAAGTCCCTACCTGTATTACTTCTCCGGTCAGAGCAACTCGGGCTTCACGATTACTGATTCAGCCGGGTCGAACTGCAACGGGAACAGCAGCGGATGCGGCGTCCTCCGTGCCGCGGGGGTGCAGGAGTACAACTACTGGCACGCCTTCGTCGGCAATGTCCTTGGCGTGTCGGGTGTGACCGTGGCCGGAAACGCGTTCCAACTAAACGCGCAGTTTTCCAACAACGGAGCTAATCAGAATCCCGGGATCTGGCTGCTCGGTTGGCGCGACGTTGTCCCGCAGCCGGTCGACCCCAACGGCACGACGTGGACGTTCCGCCATGGTAACTATAACTACTTCAACAGCTCGATACAGTACGATGCGGGCACGCCGGATCACAACCTGCCGAACTCGTTCTACTTGCCCGCCAAACCGTCGTTTTTCACCGGGGCCTCCTGTGCCTATCCGTGGCCGCCAGTGACGCCTGCTGGAGCGAGTCAGTTGCCATCGCCGACTGGCCCTGGGGCGTGTACAACTTCTTCTGGCTTTCCGGCCAAGGCTCGCTTTGATGCCGGCACTCCGTTCGTGCAGCCATAATTCATGTCTCTACCGACGCTCATTTGGCACATCTCATCGTCGGCGAATCCGGCTGGTCAAGGGCTAGACGGGAATAATTACATGATTCCGCTCCCCGACCCTGGGGCGGGTAATTGCATTGTCCTTGCATTGTCATTCCTCGTTGGCAACACGCCGACGATCACCGACAACAACGGCAACACTTGGCCAGCAGCATCCGTGAGCGCGGGCGCTTTAGATACCGAGGCAGCAATCTTCGTCTTGAAAAATGCAAACGCGGGAAACTTCACGGTCACAATTGCTTTTTCGGCGCCTCTCCGTCCGCTTCAATACACGGCGAGCTGTTTCAACAACATCGACACGGCGAGTCCCGTCAACGGCACGAGCGCGACCGCAGACGTACATGCTTCGGCAGGTTCGTTGACCACAGGCTCGTTCACACCGACCACCAACAACGATGCCAACGGCGGCAACATCATATGGAACTATTACGCGAGCGCCCAAGGTGGCGCGATCAGCAATCCGTCGAATTGGGTGAAAGGAACAAATTTCACTTTGCTGGATGCTGATAGAGCATGGACCAGCAACAATGGGTTTCCCCATGCGTCGCAGTGGTTCATCCAGACCGCGTCGGCCGCGATCAATCCTGGTATCACAGCCACGGGTGAAACTGGAACAACTACTCTCTGGAACTGCGTGGCCGTCGCGCTCAAGGTGGCCACGGCCGGCACACCGAGCCAATCTGGTATCCGCATCAGAAAGATGATCCACCAGACCAACCAGTCGCCAGGACCATTCACTTTGGCGCTCCAGATGCCGGCAATTGGCAACCTCCGCGTGATAACCGACACGCTCGGTGACTCGAACATAGGTGCTATATCGGACAACGAGGGAGGGACTTGGTCGTCGGCGACGACCGGCGGTGCCAAGATTTGGTGGTCTGTGAACAAGTCCGCCAATCCCGATTTGGTCGTCAGCTTTCCGGTGCTTTCAGGCGTTGTCCCCAACTCGATACGGTTCTATGACATCTCAGGAGCGGCCGACGCTCCATTTGATGTTTCTGCGCTTGAGAACAGCACTAACGTTGGCGGAACGACATCCCTCACTCATGCGCCAGACATCACGCCGACAACGGCGAATGGCCTGGTAATCGCCTCGCTGGCCATCGGGCATGGCCCTGGTGCCACGGTAACCAGCCCTGCCGGAGCGATCTTCAGCCTAGTGACGTACATCACGCGCTTTACCGCATCGATCAATGGAACGGTGATGACGGTCCCGGTCAGTGGCGTCACTCAAGGCAAACTTCAGGTCGGCTACACGGTCTTCGGGGCCGGCCTAACGGCGACTAACCCTACCATCTCATCGTTCGGTACCGGCACCGGTCTCGACGGCACTTACAATCTTTCCTCATCGCAAGGGACTATCGCTAGTGAGCAGATGACGGCCGGAGAGACCGACCTCGATCTTATGGAGAACGCCGACCTGGAGGGATATTTCTACAACGCGGCGTCCGGGGCCATCCATTGGGATTGGACCTTCACTTTGATAGGATCAGCGGCCGCTGACAACGGCGTCAACGGAGTGGCTGTGGCTTTCAAGGCCGCGCCGGCCGGTGGTGCTCCCGCCGGGGTTCCCTTCGGTGTCCTGGGGATGGCATCATGTGACTGGTAGGAGGAATGGTTGACCGATTGGACATTCATCCAAGGGGTCGTGAACACGGCTGGCGGGGTTACCACAGTCAATGAATCGTTCGCGTCAATCATCGTCAGCGGCGACATCGTGCTCGGTGCAGTGCTGCTGGACGCGGGATTTACCCTGACGTCGGTCACGGATGACAAGAGCAATGCATACACGGTTTTCGATCCGCACGATGACGGCACCCTGTACACCGTCGCATTCAGATCAAACGGTTTCCTGACCAACGGTCCCAAAATTCTGACTTTTAATTTCTCCGGTGCATCCGGCAATCAATGGATGGTGCAGGACGAGTTTCAGCCGTTCACCGGGGCGACCGCCATCAGCGTCGACGGGTCGTCACAGACGTTCAACTCGGCGGGCACGTCGTTCGCCAGCTTCAACACCAGCTTGCCCGACGACCTCGTATACGCGGTGGCGATGAGCAGCGGGACATCGACCCATGGTACGAGCTTCAATCTTGGCAGCGGTAACGGGACAGCACGGTGTTCTGAGTGGGGAATACAAGCTACGGCTGGGTCGGTGACGATGGACCTTGCGACGCAGACCAATCATTTCTGGGGCCCGGCGTTCGCCATCAACGGAGGTTCATCACCACCGGCATCGGCACCCAGCGGCATCGTCGGCGTCGTGACTTCAGAATGGTAGGGCGGAATCAATGGCCACAAGGTTCCTTGGGAGTTCCGATGGCTGCGTTGTGAATCTGAACTACGATGCGATCCTTTTGGTCGCGACCGGCGTCTCGATTGACAATGCTCAGGGCATCGAAACGGTGACTTTCTGGATCGTGGTAGCTGGCGTGGTCATGTCCAAAACCGTGGTCCAGGGCGCGACGGGCTCGATCGTGTTCCCGGTGACTATCGGTGTTACCGTGTCCGGCAGTTCTTTGTCCATGTCCACGGTCGGTTCTTATGGGATTGGCGCTGGCGTAGATATGGCCATTATAGGACTGCCCTGATGCCGACATTTGTCCAAAAAAACATATCTGCCGACGGCGGCTCGGGGACGACAGTCACCGTCACCATTTCGGCGGGGGCGGCGGGGAATCTGATCTGCGGATCGGTCACATGGGCGGACCCGCAGACCCTGAGCAACGTTAAGGACAACAATGGCGTCACTTACAACATCGTGGACAACCTGGACGATGCTGGCGACGCCAAGTCCATGGCTACGTTCTATCTTCCCAACATATCCGGCGCCCCGACTTCGATCATTGCCACGTTCAGCGCCAGCACCACAGGGACCAGGATCGAAGTGCAGGAGTGGTCTGGCGTGGTGACCACCACGCCGCTTGACGGTCACACCATCCAGCAGACCAGCGGGGCGACCGTCTCATCGGGCAACATAACGACCACCGTTGACGGCGATCTGATTTATGGTTCATGCGACGCCGCTGGGGGAAGCGACACTACGCTGACTGTTGGCTCCGGGTTTACCATAGGAAACAACGGAAGCGGCGTTGGCCTCGTCATCTGCATGGCAGATGAGAGTCAGGTACAATCTGTCCACGGGTCCATAGCGGCGACGTTCGGCTGCTCTCCTTCCACGGCAACGTGTCTTGTCGCGGTGATGGCGTTCAAGGCCGCGCCAACTGGTATCACGCCGACGTATGGGATACTTGGGTTCGTGGAGGATGAGTGGTAGTAACGTTGTGCTGTTGATCGTCAAGGTTCGAATGGACGCATGACATGAGCGCCGTCAGCCACAACAAGACCCTGACGATGGCCGACTTCACCGGGACGGTGACGGTCTTCAACAGCCAGGCGTCCACAACCACGATCGCGGCGACGGACATCTGGCGGCCGTCGAACGTGAACTCGGCGCACGATCAGTTCGTCACGATTTCCGGGAACACGTCGAACCTGTCGACGTCGCCGGCTGTTTCGAACATCGTCCTGGCCGGTGGCAGCAACATCACACTGTCGATGGCGACAGCCGCGGGAGTGGCCAGCATCACCATCTCCGGCGGCGACCCGATCATATCAAGGTTCACGGACTTCGGTGCTCCAGGACAGGCTAATAGTACCACCGGAGGCATCGCTTCGGCATCGTTCCGCATCTTCGAGGTTCCATCGCCGATCACCTTCACCCGCGTCGACATACCAGTGTTCATCAGCGTCACCAGCACGGCGACGTCCAACACGTTCGCCGTGGCGATCTCGTCGGCGTTCGTCATCTACAGCAACAACGCATCTACGCTCTCTCCGATTATCGGAGTGACGAGTCAAACTACCCATAGCTGGGCCAGCGGCACGTCCAACTTCTCGAACCTGACCGCAGGAAAATACCTGAGTTTCCCGCTCTCAACGGTGCTGACGATCGGCGAATACTATGCGGGGTTCTCGTTCTCTACGAACTCGTCGTCAATCGGAGCGGCCACCACGTCATCGGCCAACCAGATGTCGATCAGCATGCAATTCCAGTCGCAGCTTGGCAGCAGCTTCGGAGCGTTTGCAGATATCGGCACGACGGCCAGCGTCAGCACGAACAGCTACTTCGCAGGCATCCATTCGAACAGCATCACGGCCACGAACCAGACGATCGCCATGTCCAACATCTCCGTCACCGGGGCATCCTGGTATCGTGCCAACGTGCCTTTGATCTTCAGGAACTTGTGAGATGCAGCAACCGATCATCCTCAGCAGTTACGATGGCGGGAAGCTCGGGGCGAACCTCGACGAGGCGGTGTCGCGCATCGAGGCCAGCGCGCAGTACAAGGACCTCTCCACCGTCATCATCGTCCCGGCGCTGGCGAGCGTCCCGACGAAGGTAGTGGCGTCCTGGCTCAACCTCATCATGCCGCCGAACCAGAAGATCGCGCGCCTATTTGCCGTCGGCATGGAGGTCGGCGAGGCGTACTCGCGCACGATCCAGGCCGTCGTCGACCATCCGGAGTTGTCGACGTGGAAGTACATGCTCACGCTGGAGCACGACAATATACCGCCGCAGGATGGTCTCCTGAAACTCCTGGCGCGCATGGAGTCCAACGAAGGCAAGGACTATGCGGCGATCGGCGGGCTGTATTTCACGAAGGGAGAGGGCGGCGTCCCGCAGATATGGGGCGATACGAAGTCGTTCCCGCTCAACTTCCGTCCTCAGCGCCCCGATCCGGCTGGCAACCTCGTGGAGTGCTGCGGCACCGGGATGGGCTTCACGCTGTTCCGCCTGTCAGTGTTCAAGGACGAGAAGCTGCGCCGGCCGTGGTTCAAGACGGCGGCGAGCACGACTGAAGGCATCACGAGTCAGGATCTTTATTTCTGGACCGATGCCAGGAAAGTTGGTGGATATCGCTGCGCCATCGATTGCTCGGTGAAAATAGGCCATCTAGACCTATCCACGGACATCGTTTGGTGAAGGAGAAAACGTGAAGCTCGACCTCGGCTGCGGACAGAACAAGCGGGAAGGATTCATCGGGATCGACGTCTCGGGGCGCTCGTCCGCCGACATCGTTTACGATCTGCGCTTGACGCCGTGGTACATCGGCGAGCCGATTGCGATGCTCTTCGCTGCCGGTGAGACTGCTGGAAGCTGCGCCGGTCCCGTCTATCGGCGAAGACTAGACAGTGACAGCGTGGACGAGGTGTTCTCGTCGCACTTCTTCGAGCATCTGTCCGGGCCAGAGCGCATGCCGTTCATGGACGAGATGTGGCGCGTGATGAAGCCTGGATCGAAGGCGACCATCATCACGCCGTTCTACTCGTCGAGCCGGGCGATCCAGGACCCGACGCACGCATGGCCGCCGGTGTGCGAGGCGAGCTACCTCTACTTCAACAAGAAGTGGCGCGAGGACAACAAGCTGGACCATTACCCGCTGGTCTGCGACTTCGACTGGACGTGCGGTTATGGCATAGATGCCGAGGTGTCGCTCCGGTCAGAGGATTATCAACGTTACGCCGTGAAGCATTACATCAACAGCGTGCTAGACTTGCAGGTGGTTCTCACCAAGCGGGCTGCCGCAGATGTTCCAGAATGACGCCCACCAGCTAAACGCTATTCAGGGCGGCCCGGGCACGCCGGCGCAGACGGCGAACAGCCCGCTCGGCTGGGAGATACCGCCTTTCCAGCCGCCAAGCAGTCCGACCACCAGGCAAAGGTTCCACGGGACCAGGGGTAGGTCCGGCTTCGCATTCTTTGATTTCAAGCCCTATGGATGGGAACTGCCACCGTTTCAACCTTCGCACCCGCGGGTGGAGAAGGCCGGAGCGATCATGCCCTCGGAGCAGGGCATAGAGAAAGTCTTTGTTTCTGGGGCAACACCACGTGGTTGGGACATCGCCCCGTTCCAGCCACCACATCCGCCACAGCCGGACGGTATATTTGCTGGTCTGATAAAGGGCGATGAGGGTATCTACGCGCCGTTCATCCGGTTCTTCCCGTATGGGTGGGAGATTGCCCCTATACAGCCCCGCCACCCTCGTCCGGAGGCCGCTGGTGCGTTCATGCCGTCGGAGGCAGGGATAGAGGCCCAGTATGTCTTCGTCCCACCAGCGACCTTCCTGGACGCACCGTTCACGCACCTGCAGTATCGCGGGTCGAACCGGGCCGGCCTCAAGGGCAGCAGCCAGTTCCCGATCTTCTCGACCTGGATCAACTACGGCTGGGACATACCGTCGTTCCAGCCCCCGCGCCCGCGTCCGGAGAGGGCAGGAGCGATCGCGACCAGCGAGCCTGGCATCGAGTCCCAGTTCGTACCGCCGGCGCCTACGAACTGGGGATGGAATTTCCAGCCGTTCCAACCTCCGGTCATCTCGTACCGGACCAAGTCTGGTGCCATCAAGACGTTCGGCAGCATCGAGACGCCGCCCTTCGCATTCCAGCCATATGGGTGGGAGATTCCACCACCTCTGACGCGGGATCAGGTTTTCAAGAACCCCGATATCGGCGACCAGGGCATCCAGTTCCCATTCATCAGGTGGATCAACTTCAACTGGCACGTCCAGCCATTCCAGCCGTCGCATCCGAGGCCAGAAAGGGCGGCCACGATCATGCCGTCGGAGACTGGGATCGAGGCGGTGTTCGTTCCGACGGTGATCATCTGGGGCTGGGAAGTGCAATCGTTTCAACCGCCGGCTTCCCCGTCGACCAAGCAGAAATACTTCGGCATCAAAGGAAGAAGCACTTCCGCGATTTATGCACCGTGGGTGAATTCCGGATGGGAGATCCCGTCATTCCAGCCTCCGCATCCGAGGCCCGAGAAGGCGGGCGCGACCATGCCGTCAGAGGCCGGCATTGAAGCTCAGTACGTGCCTGTCACGATCGTCTGGGGCTGGGATATCGCGGCCCCGTTCGTCAGATATCAGCGCCACGTCACTCCGGATATTGGCGACCAGGGCACGCAAGCCTCCATCATCAATTTCATCCCCTACAACTGGATCATCCCGCCGTTCCAACCCTCTCATCCCCGGTCCGAGCGGGCGGGTGCCATCATGCCCTGGGAGCCGGGCATCGAGGCGCAGTATGTCTTCGTGCCGCCGTTCAAGTGGGGATGGGACGTTCCTGCACCACATCTCAGGCAGAAGACATCAACCCGCTACTTCGGCATCGAGGGCACAAGCGATTTCGCGTTCTTCGACTTCCTGCCTTATGGTTGGGAGTTGCCTCCGTTCCAGCCGCCACATCCGCGCCCGGAGAGAGGTGCACCTGCCATCATCAGCGAGCCTGGGATCGAGGCCAAGTTCGTTCCTCCGGCGTTCGTCACGGACGCGTGGGAGGTCCAGTCCTGGCAGCCGCCGCACCCGCGACCCGAACGATGGGGTGCTCTGGCGCACGGCGACGAAGGCACCCAGTTCCCGTTGATCCGCTGGTTCAACTCCGGATGGGAGATCGCTCCCTTCCATCCTCCCCATCCACGCCCCGAGAAGGCCGCGGCCATCATGCCGTGGGAGGCAGGCATCGAAGCCAGGTACATCTTTGTCACACCTCCGACGATTGCCTGGGAAATCTCGCCGTTCCAACCGCGTCATCCAACGCCAGAGCGTAGGGCCGCGGCCATCTTCAAGGGCGACGACGGCATCCAGTCCCCGTTCATGCGTTGGTTCAACGCGGGCTGGGAAATCGCACCGTTTCAACCTTCTCATCCGCGGGCAGAGAAGTTCGGGGCGGTGGTCCGTGGCGACGAGGGCATCCAGGCGCGGTTCATCAGGTGGTTCAACATGGGGTGGGAGATCCCACCCTACCAGCCGCCGCATCCCAGGTTCGAGCGTGCCGGCTCCATCATGGTCGGGCACCAGGGGACGGATGCGATTTACGTTTTCGTCCCGCCGCCAATCCTGGCCCGGCTCGACCCGAACTACATCACTTACCCGCAAAGCCGCGTGACGGTGACGGCTGGTGCTGCTAGGCTGCTGGAGGTTAGCTACCCGCAACAGCGGGTCACGTTGACGGCAATTGGACCGAGGAAAGTAAGGATAGCGATCTTCACCCTCGACCAAAGTCAGCTAGATGGCGATGACGTCCTTGGGTAGGTGGAAATGTCTTTTTCAACACGGCAGATCCTGCCGGCAGCCGACCTGAACTCCGCGTTTGACGGGAAGCAGGATGTCTTCGTTGCCGACGTCAAGTCGGCTCCTTACCACGCTAAAGGCGATGGCACGGATGATTATCCGGCTTTCAACATGGCGCAAAACGCTCTCAGCGCGGCTGGTGGTGGCATATTGTTTGTCCCTCCCGGCAATTACAATTGCATTTCCGGTTCGATCAAGCCGCCATCAAACACGATCCTTCAGGGGGCCGGCATAGATGCAACAACCATCCTGAATAATGTCCAGACATTTCCTGACGACCAAACGATTTCCATCTATGGGACCATGACTGGGGTCAATACAAATTGGCCAGGCACGAACACCACCTATCCGATCAATGCGCCGACGATTGGAGATAACAAAGTCACGACGACGGTTGCAGCGGACGCTGGTAATTTTCCCAACGGCACGATTATCTTCATTTCCGGCGGCTTGCATAGCACCAGCTTCTGGTATCCTGGTTGGCACACCACCGTCCTCAGCTCAAACCCTGCGACGGGCGTCATCACTCTTGCCGAGACGCTTCCGTTCGGCGGAAGCCAGATCACGACGGTCCAAAAAATCCTTAGCCTCAAACAGAACATCGCTATCCGCGACATGACTGTTGCCACAGGCAAAGCCTCGGCGATCGGTTGCTTTGTCGCAAAGAATATCTTGATTGAGAATGTGAAGGGCATCCCTGGTGTCGCTGGCGTGTTGACGGGTCCGGGGATGGCACTCGGCGTCTGTCGAAACAGCATGTTTCGCAACTGCCGAACGGAGCAAGGCGTCGGTCCGATCGAATTGTTTGTCGCTTCTGACTCCTACATCGACGGATGTCATCTCACTAATTCATCAATTGTGGTTGATGGCGGTTGCTTTGATTGTGGAGTGATAAACAACTACATAAAAGACCCGCAGCAAAGCGGTGCCAATGCACACGCGATTCTGCTTGCAGAGTACGGTCAGCGACTTCGTGTGATAGGAAATACAATTACCGGGGTTCCAGATGGTTTTGCAGGCATTTACGGCCCGCCATTTCCCGATGCCAACCGTTACTATAGTGCTATCGGCAATGACATAAGCGGGGCCGTATATTCAAGCGGAAACACCGGAATACTTGGAGCCTTTGCCGCTATAGATGCCAATCATTTGGCCAATCTTCAGACTGGCATTGCACCGGACAACAACGCGCCTGTGTTTTGGGGTGTCAATACGTTCGACAACGTTCTACACCATATAACGAATGATGGCCTGTTCGGCGCGAACACGAATTGGCGTTTGCGCCCGGCCGGCGGACTCAAGAACATGACTACGGCCACAGCTACGCCGTCCGTCATCGGTGCTGGCACATATCAGCTATTTAACGCCTCGCCCCAGACGATCACTAATTTTCTGGGCGCTGAGATCGGTGACGAGATCACCATTTTTCTTGCCGACGGCAACACGACGTTCCAACAGAGCGGCGTTTTGCAGTTGAAGGGCGCTGTCAATTACAACCCAATAGCAAGCGTCACGATGAAGTTTCTCATGACGGCAGGTGGTCCAAATTGGACTGAAGTATCGCGTTCAGCTTGACGTAGGTGGAGACAATGCCGAAGGGGAACGATTTCTCAGAGATCAACCCGGCCGAGACGGTGACGCTGACGTTCGACTTCGGGCCGATGCTCAGGGGCGGTGTCACGCTGTCAGCGCCAGCGGCAAGTTGTTCCGTGCTCTCGGGAACAGATTCAAATCCGTCCAGCCGCCTGCTCGGTAGTCCCCAACTTGCGGCATCCCCGTCGGACAATGGAGCGAACCGGGCGGTGCTCCAGCAGGTTACGACGATGCAGGCGGCGGTGCGCTATATGATAACGATGGTGGCAACGACATCTGACAACCAGGTGCTGGTGTTGTATGCTCATGCGCCTAGCGTATCTCCAGCCTGAGGAGGTTCATGTGTCTTGGACATACGACCCAGCGTTGATCACGACCAGTCCATTGATGCAAGTCCGCAGACTTTTGGGGGATGTCTTGGCCAGCGACCAGCAGGTCCAGGACGAGGAGATCCTGTGGTCGCTGGGCCGGTGGAACATCTACGGCGCGACCGCGGAGATGGCGAACTCGCTCGCGTTCCAACTCGCGCGCCAGGTCGACGTGGTGCAGGGCGAACTGAAGACGAACTTCAGCAACAGGTCGAAGCAATACGCGGCGCTGGCCCGCCAGATGAAGCTGCTGGCCAACACGAGCGCGCAGCCCTATGCCGGCGCGGTCAGCATCGCCGACAAGATCAACGTCCAGCAGGACCCGGACAGGCCGCCACCAGATTTTCAGCGGGGGCAACACGATGATCGTTTGCCTGTAACGCCTGTGGGGGAGGCTACCCAGACGTTCGGCCTACCAGACTCGGCAGCACCGGAGGGTAGCGTCATATGAGTTGCATCCACGTCGACACGTCCGGCAAGCTGCTGCTGCCCTCACCAGTTAAGTGGGAGCCGACTGGGCGCGTGAATGCTTTCTTTGATG
>Ga0209131_1000455_pt1 | contig 29594 bp, 28 predicted proteins | sample GraSoi_2013_40cm_FD_185826 | JGI IMG/M metagenome (GOLD analysis project Ga0209131, IMG submission 185826) | Grasslands soil microbial communities from the Angelo Coastal Reserve, California, USA - Sample 9_17_2013_40cm (SPAdes) (version 2) | ecosystem: Environmental > Terrestrial > Soil >...
GTCCTGCACACGTGCACCAATGGCAAATTTATACAAACCGGGCCGGGGGACTGCGCCGATCACATGCACTTCAATGGGCGCTTCAGTAGGTGCGGGTTGCAAGACGATGGGTTCACCTGCAGGCGCCCGCGACACAAATACCAGTATCCCTGCAAGAACAAACCCTGCCATCACTCCGATCAAAACATACAATACGTTCTTCATAACAGCGATTCTACTCCAACTTCATAACGAGTAATTTTTCGTCTGAATGCTTGAACACATCCGCAAGGTCGAAAAGCTTTTTGATGCGTTTGAAGTACCTGGGCATCTGACGCTCTTCGATCACCTCGAAGCCAAATTTTTCATATAGCGAGCCGTTGTGAGACATACACATCAGATACAAAGGTCGGGGCGTACCCTTCAATAGACGTTCAATTACTGAGCGCGCAATCCCTTTTCCACGATGCTCAGGCGTGACTGCAATTGAAGCAAGTTCCAGGATATCTTTTCCGTGAGGCTTGATCTGACCGCAGCCTAACACCTCCCCACGATCATTCACTGCAACGACAAAGCGCTTCCAGTCCAAACCTGTGGGGTTGATCCCGACCAAGTGAATCAGGTCGTCAATTTGGTTTGATTCTGATTCCAATGCCTTGCGAAAAACAATTTCAGCCAATGGAACCTGCAGCAACTAGAATGATAAATGTGGCAATAAACCAGTGGATGAGAAAAGGCCAAACAAAGGACTTCGTGCGCCAAGCCACCCAGCCAAAGGCAAATCCACCAAAGATAGTGGAAAGTGTTTCCACTTCTGGCTTACCGACATGTGCCAATGCAAATGGGACAGCCTGCAACCACAAAGCCTCATGCCCAAATTTGCGCGTATATGCAAACAAAATCCATCCGCGGAAGAAAAATTCCCAGCCAAACAGATCCAGGAAGGTGGTCCAAGGAAGGCCGTTCAGGAAAGGCCCATAATATGACTTCATGGCTGCATTCCCCTGCCCAAGAAAATAGATGACCGGAGCCATCAGAAGAATGCCAATGATCGTGTAAACCAAGCCTAATTTCCAATCTCCTAGAGTAAGCCCATATTCGCGCGGATTCTCGCGAAACAACAGGATAATGACCAGAAGCGGAATTAGGAGATATAGAATAATACGATCCAGATATTTATGAGCGGTAAACTGGTGATAATGATCGACCATCAACAACAAGGTACTGGCAATCGAAACGATTACGATCTTCCAGTCAAAATTTAGTTTTTCACCTATTAAGTATTTCATCATCGCTCTCTAATATGGGAAAAAGGATTTGTTTCCGTTTGGTCCAAGTAATACTGCAATTTTATCTGCATCGCGATGCAGTTCAAGTCCCCAGTTCAGGAGCAGCAGGAATATGATGACGAAAGAGAGAATAAAGGCAGTTTTGTTTATCATTGTCTGCGCTTGTGTGTTTGAAAGAAATGTCCAACCTTGAACAGCCAGAATAGCGATCAAGGGAACTAAAGCTAGATGGAAACGATCTTCCGCCAAGATAAAGACATGCGGCAAAAGGTACGCACCAAATAAGATCGCAAGCAGAACAGTCCTTTCGTTCCAATGCAATGCTGGCAGCGACAAGGCAGCCAGCATACTAATGATCACAAACGGCAATAGTAAAATCGTCGAGGTCGTGAGCAGCAATCCTCTTGGGATATAACCGATTAAATCGTTTGAATAGAAATACATCAGCACCCGTTTTTCCAATCCGAAGAAAAAGCCCAGGCGGTTAATTGCTAGTGGAATAAATCGCTCAGGCCGGGCTCGAATGAACTGAATCGCTCTTTGCATACCGATCTCGTCGCGTTCTGAATCATCCATGATGGTCAATAAATCTAATGAGGGGCCAAATACGAAAGAACCGTTCCCTTTGGGGTGATAACCCAGATATAAGTTATATCCCATGGAAGTCTCGATATTTGTCAGCTTGTGATGCAGGAGCGAATTACGAATGATCCATGGCGTGAGAATCAAGAGAAAAATAATTGGAACAAGTAGGGCTTTCTTCCCATGAATGTAAATCAAATAAATAATTGCAAGCCCGGCAAATGGAAGAATCACCGAACGCGTCAAAGAAGTTAATGCCAGAAGAACTCCAGATATTACTAAATTCCAATTAGTGGGCTTTTCAATTGACTTCAGGATGAAAAGAAAGGAAGAAAGCAAAAGTAGAAAAAATGGATTTTCCGTTCCAAGCCCCAAAGGGTAAACCAATAACATCGGATAAGCAGCAACAATCCATCCAGCGATTTTTGCACTCCTGGCCTCTTTGTCTTGTTCCGGAAACAAATGAATAGCAGCATAATATGTTAAAGGTGCAAGCGGCGCGCCCAGCAAGATCACCTGGACAAGACGTGCGGCGAAAAACCTGGAAAAATCTGTGCCGTTAAAAAAATACACGATTGCGAGAAAAGTTGGATATAGGGGTGCGCGAAAGGATGTGTACAATCCATATTGGGGATCATATCCCTTCGCGGTGGAAAGATCAAACTTCACATAAGGTTCAAGCAATTTCAAGTCTTTCTGTGCATACCAGCGATACCCATTTCCAGATGCGATGCTGCGAGCCAGCATATCATACTGGAACATATCATCGAGTCCGATGCCCAATCCGCGAGTGAGAAAAATGGGAATCAACCGAAGAATCAGTGCAACAAGATAGATCCGTAATGGAAAAGATGGTTTCATAATTCTTTCAGCGATTCGATCCTTCGCGCAAGATAAGGGGAGTAATAGCCCTTATATCGGTCCCATAGCTCGGGTAACTTCCAGTCGCTACCAGTGACTTTTCGACGACATTTGGATGAGTCGCAATGACAATTAAATTCGTCATAAGGGCTTCCGTCAGACATGGCATAGTCAAAAGTCAATTCCTCTCCCGCTTGAATATCGCGCATCGCAACCAAGCCGATCTGGCCTGAAAATCCAAGGTTTGGATCACAAGAATGGTTGAAACAATCAGTTGCTTCTTTTTCTTCTGCCGTCAACAAATATAATTCTTCGTCAATTTGAAGTACGCGCTGAGTGAATCTCGGCATCGTGGGGTCGAGGTCGCTTTTATGAACGATTCGCCCTCCCCACAAAGAAATCAGTTCCCCTTTCTCTATGGCCAGCTTTGCATAAACCCCGCATCCACCTTGAGCATTATTTCGCGATTCGCATTTTGGATTCAAATAAGAGAAAGGCGGTTGGGTCATGAACTAAATTATACGGGAAAAAGAAAGCGGGCAGCAGAGAAATTGCTGCTCGCTTTGCTGCCAGAGAGCATCTGCTACTTGCTTCCACCTTCAGATTCGGAAGTACTAGCCGTAATTCGCTGCGCATAAAGGATTGGCAGAGCAGTGATCAACACCACGAGCATGGCCGTCACATTTGTCACTGGACGATTTCGCGGCCTTAGCATCTGACTATACATCCAGATAGGAAGAGTCTGCTGCAAGCCCGCTGTGAACGTAGTAACGATCACCTCATCAAATGAAAGCGAAAACGCAAGAATTGCGCCAGCCAGCAAGGCAGTACCAATATTCGGGAAGATGACATGCCAAAAGGTTTGAAATGAATTCGCACCCAGGTCCATGGAGGCCTCAACCATGGATCCACTTGAACGCCGGAAGCGCGCAAGCACGTTGTTGTAGACAACCACTACGCAAAATGTCGCATGCCCAATCACAATAGTCCAAAATGAAAACGGGATATCGAGCAAGCTGATGGCGGAACGAATCGCGATGCCGGTTACAATGCCGGGCAATGCCAAAGGCAGAACCAGCATGAACGAAATAGTCTCCCTGCCAAAAAAGTTGAAGCGATATACTGCGGATGCTGCCAGAGTCCCAAGGATGAGCGCCGTGGTCGTCGCAAGCACAGCAACTTTCAGTGTGAGCAGAAGCGCTGCCTGCATCTCCGGATTCTCCAAGGCGCGCGGAATCCACTTAAGGGTCAGGCCGGGCGGCGGGAACGTATACCCGGATACATCAGTCGTAAACGCATAAAGAAAGATCAATAGCAAGGGAATATGTAAAAAGAGCAACGCGGCAATCGCGCTGAGTTTTAAATACCAGGGAGCTTGTTCGCCAGAGGATGGGATGGTTTTTTTAAAGAGCATTGAAAGCTCCTAACTTGCGGGCGATCAACAAATACGTGATCATAATGACAATCGGTCCCATCGTGAATGCGGCCGCCAGTGGAATGTTCCCGGACGTGCCCTGGTAAGTAAGCACAGCTTTACCGATAAAAAAACTGGAATTACCAAACAAGGAGGGAACAATAAAGTCACCGAGCGTGAGCGAAAAAGTAAAAATTGAACCTGCTATTACGCCGGGGAAAGCCAACGGAAGAATCACATTACGAAATGTCTGTGCAGGGTTCGCGCCCAGATCACCTGAGGCCTCGATCAATGATTTTGGCACGCGTTCGAGTGCAGTTTGGATCGGGAGAATCATATAAGGGAGCCAAATGTAAACAAAGACTAGAAAAATACCGGTCACGGAAACAGCAAGCGAAGGGCCGCCGAGCAACTTCGAACTCAAATACCAAGTCAACAATCCGTCCACATGAAGCAAACGGGCAAACCAGGAAATAATCCCCTCCTGTGCAAGGATTAGCTTCCAGGAGTAAACGCGTACCACATAACTGGACCACAGCGGAAGCGTCACTGCGAGATATAAGAACGTTTTCATTCGCGGCGACGCAAAGCGCGCCATGTAATATGAAAGCGGGAATGCAATGATGATGCAGGCGATCGTGACCGTCAGCGCCATCAGTGTGGTGCGAAAGAAAATTTGCAGGTTAGTAGGAATAAGCAACTTTGCATACGTTTGCAGAGTAAATTGATGCACGACTTGCCCGGTGAAGCCGTCCAAATAAAAGAAACTATTCACGAGCATGATGATCAACGCGCCAATGTACACAACCAAAAACCAGATCAATGGCGGCAGGAGCAATAAGAGCAAAATAAGGCGAGGTCGCAGGTACAGATAAGTCGAAAGTCGATTGATCATTTCTGATCCCCCAGGTAACGCATATGTTCCTTCTTCCAGAATAGACGGATGTTTTGATTCTTTATCTTCATTACATCCATCGAGGTTGTTTTCAAGTTTTGTTCAACTACCACCAGGTCACCGCCTCCATCCAGTTCAACCAGATAGCGCGTGTAAAGACCCAGATAAATCACATCGCGCACCTTGCCATCTGCTGAAAACATATCACTCTCGACTTTATCATTTGCAGTAGCAAGATGGATTTTCTCAGGGCGAACCGAAAAAGTCGCTTCTGAGCCGGTGATCCGTTTAGCAACTTCACCGGAAACAAGATTCGATACGCCAACAAATCCGGCCACAAAGGACGTAGTTGGATGCTCATAAATTTCGGCCGGCGTGCCCACCTGTTCGATCTTGCCCTGGCTAAAAACAGCAATGCGGTCGCTCATCGTCAGGGCTTCTTCCTGATCGTGAGTGACAAAAATGAATGTAATGCCAACGCGCTGTTGAATGAACTTGAGTTCCACTTGCATCTGTTGGCGCAGTTTCAAATCCAATGCCCCGAGTGGCTCATCGAGCAGAAGAACTTTGGGGTGATTGATCAAGGCGCGGGCAAGAGCGACGCGTTGACGCTGTCCGCCAGAGAGTTGTGCAGGCTTACGACCCGCAAAACCGGGCAAACGGACGAGGTCCATCATTTCGTCCACGCGTTTGTTACGTTCTGTCTCGGCCACTTTTTTTATCATGAGTCCATAGGCGATATTTTCCCCTACTGACATATGTGGGAATAATGCGTAATCCTGAAATACTGTGTTCACATCGCGCTCATACGGCGGCAGCCTGGAAACATCTTTGCCGTATAACAAAATTTCCCCATCACTAGGGCGGTCGAATCCCGCGATCATTCGCAAGCAAGTCGTCTTACCCGAGCCAGATGGGCCGAGCAAAGAGAAAAATTCTCCATCCTGAATTTGCAAAGAGACATGATCCACCGCTCTAACAGACCCAGCTTGATTTTCCTGCTGGATCGAGAACACACGGCTGACATCTTTAAACTCAACGGCTACCTGGTCGCTCATTGTATATGGACCTCAAAATAAAGCGAGGGCGGATTTACTCCGCCCTCGCAAGAGAACATTTTTACTGCCCAACGATCGCGGTAAATTCTTCGGTCCAACGATCATAAGTTACACAACTGGTATCTCCATTGCCGCAATCGGCAATTGGTGTTTTCCAGAAATATATCTTGTCAAAGTCATTGAACCCGTTGATTTTGCATCCATCTGCTGTCAGCAGGTCACTGGAGGTACAGCCGGCTGGAACAGAAGGATTGGAACCAAACCAGGCAGCCACATCACCTTGAACTTTTGGATTAAGCGAATGTTCAAGCCACAGATACGCACACTGTGGATGGGGGGCTTTGGAGGACATCATTGTGGTATCCGCCCAACCTGTCGCGCCTTCTGAAGGAATTGTGCTCGCGATCGGTTGTTTATCGGCTTGTAGCAGGTTTACCTGGAGCGGCCACGACGGAGCGGCGACAAAACCTTCATTCTTGAAGTCTTCGATTTGGACAGTGTAATCGCCCCAATACTTGGGCACGATCTGACGCTGCTCTTTGAGCAAAGCGAGAGCAGCCTGGAATTGATCTTCGGTCAATTCATAAGGATCCGTGATTCCCAGTTCTGGATTGTGAGCCTTAAGGAATAACGCGGCATCTGCGATATAGATCGGACCAACATATCCTTGAACGCGATCCTTATTGGATTTTCCATCCGGCAAGTTCATTTCCTTGAAGACAACATCCCAGGATGTCGGTGCGGTTGGGAAAACATTTGTGTTGTACATCAAGACATTCAAGCCAAATTGATACGACACACCATAGTGTTCCGGTGTTCCATCACCATTTTTGTCAACAGTATGCCACGGCGCATTTTGCAAACGCGAATCGATCGTACTGTATGAGGGCACCTTGCTGATATCAATGGGTTGAACTGAACCGCCATAAATCAGGCGCAAGCTGGCATCGCCGGAGGCGGTTACAAGGTCAAAGCCGCCCGAGTTCATCAACTGCACCATTTCATCAGAGGTGGCTGCATCCTTCACAGTGACTTTGCAGCCCGTTTCTTTTTCAAAACCGGTCACCCAATCATACGCGGGATCGTTGGCACCGCGCTCGATATAACCGGGCCAATCTACAATCGCCACTTCCCCTTCATTACTAGTTACTGGCGCCTCAGTCGCAGCGGGCGCAGTAGTGGCGGCCGGAGCCTCTGTAGCTGCAGGAGCTGGGGTTGTTGGCGCTCCCCCACAAGCTGAAAGCACCAAACTGGTGAACACTAAGATAAACATCAATTTGAAAGCAAACTTGTTCATTCTCTTCTCCTTTATTAAGTTAATGGATTAACATTTTAACCGAAATATACAAGGTTTTCGCGTGCTATTCAAACACCTCCTTTTGCTTGAATAAAAAGACATACCCCATCCCAAGTGGTTTGGATACGGGGTAAGGTACGCCGGCAATTATCATGGAGCGAGGATTGAAAGTCAATCACAGATTTCCGAAAATGACAAACTGGGCATGCTCAACCTTTGGCTTGAATTCTAGAGACATTCGTAGCGGTATAATCCTAAAAAACTGGAGGCTAATTGATGTCAGATCTCCCCATTTTCCCGCTTTCGAACGAACACAAAATGCTGCGCGACGCAGCGCGCGACTTCGCTCAAAAAGAGATTGTGCCGATCGCGGCAGAATTTGACGAAAGTGGCGAGTTTCCAACTGTCACGATTAAAAAAATGGGAGAGTTGGGATTCATGGGGATCGAAGTGCCTGAGCAGTATGGCGGCTCTGGAATGGATACTCTCGCTTTTATCCTTGCGCTTGAGGAAATTTGCAAAGCAGACGCGTCCCACGGTGTGATTATGTCTGTGAATAATTCGTTGTATTGCCACGGAATCCTGAAGTTTGGTACAGAAGAACAAAAGAAAAAATTTGTCATCCCCATTGCAACTGGCAAGGCGATCGGTGGATATTGCCTGACTGAACCTCAAAGCGGATCAGATGCCAGCGCCATGAAAAGCCGCGCTACTCGCGATGGCGACTCATATATCTTGAATGGGAGAAAATCCTGGGTCACCAGCGGGCCTGTTGCCGATTCGTTCATAGTCTTTATGATGATGCAGCCTGAGAAAAAACAAAAGGGTATCTCCGCATTTTTGGTGGAAGGGAACACGCCGGGCCTGACGCGCGGCAAGAAGGAACCTAAGCTCGGAATCCGCGCATCTGCCACCAGCGAGTTGATCTTTGAGGATTGCCGCGTGCCCGTTGCGAATCGACTCAGCGAAGAAGGGGATGGATTCAAGATCGCGATGACCATTCTTGATGCAGGACGTATTGGGATTGCGACACAAGCGCTTGGGATTGCAGAAGCAGCCTATGAAGCCGCGCGCCAGTACGCGGGTCAACGTGAAGCGTTTGGTCAACCCATCGGCGCATTTCAGGGGACCGGTTTCAAAATCGCGGATATGAAAACACGTATCGAGGCATCCCGTCTGCTTACCTACAACGCGGCGATCGCAAAAGAGAATTCCAAAAAAACTGGCGGACGATATTCACTTGAAGCATCCATGGCCAAGTTGTTTGCATCCGAGACAGCCATGTATGTTACACATCAGGCCATACAGATCCATGGCGGTATGGGATACAGCAAAGAGCTGCCTATGGAACGTTACTTTCGCGATGCAAAGATCACGGAGATTTACGAGGGCACAAGCGAGATACAAAGATTGGTGATTTCGCGCAGTGAATTGGGGATCAAATAACGCGCACGATATTACATAGTAAAATTGCTCGCCATGAAAGCCACCCTTTTCCGCCAACACGGCGGACCTGAAGTCCTTGAATATACAGATTTCCCCTCGCCTGAACCAAAAGCCGGTGAAGTGCTTGTACAATTACGTGCTGCAGCATTGAATCGCATGGATGTGATGGTGCGCAATGGCTGGCCCGGATTGAAACTCGAACTGCCTCACATCAATGGCGCCGATGGTTCGGGAGAAATCGCCGCGCTCGGTAACGGTGTAACTGAATTTGAAATTGGCGATCGAGTAGCGATCAACGCAAATCTTGGTTGTGGAAAATGTGAATTTTGTATTAACGGCCAGGATAATATGTGTCGCGAATGGCATTTGCTTGGCGAGACCATCCGTGGAACATACGCAGAATATATTTGTTTACCGGTCCGCCAGCTTTATAAAATGCCGAATAATTTCGATTTCCACGCTTCGGCTGCAGCCGCGTTGGTATATCAAACCGCGTGGCATTCAATGGTCAAACGTGGAAATATAAAGGCAGAGGAAACTATAGCGATCGTTGGCGCAGGTGGCGGCGTGAATTCCGCCAGCATTCAAGTCGGGAAGTATCTTGGCGCGCGCGTAGTAGTTATTGGGTCCAATGCAAAGAAACTGAAAGAGGCAGAGTCTCTTGGTGCGGATATTTTGATTGACAGATCCAAAGAAGAAGATTGGTCTAGGGCCGTTTTTATTGCAACAGACAAGCGAGGCGTCGATGCTGTCGTAGACAATGTCGGGACAACATTTCCGCTGAGCCTGCGCGCGTTGCGCAAAGGTGGACGCTTGCTGACAGTGGGCAATAGTGGAGGGCCGCGCTTTGAAATAGACAATCGCTATGTTTTTGCGAAGCATCTTTCGATCATCGGCTCCACGATGAGCACCCTTTCCGATTTTGCAGAAGTTATGGATCTTGTCGTCGCTGGCAAGCTTAAACCCGTTATCGATAAAAAATTTCCACTCAAGGAAGCCGCTGCAGCGCAGGAAAGATTATGGCGCGGCGAAAATTTTGGAAAGATCACACTCGATATCCCATAAATGAATATATTAAAACGATTCCACGCGTTTGAGATCGTGATGGTCGCAGTCATCCTGAGCATTCACTTGTACGCAGCTATATCCGACGCATATAACCTGCCAAATACATGGTTCACACGTGATGACGCCTACTACTATTTCAAGGTCGCTCAAAATATTGCTGAAGGAATGGGCAGCACCTTTGATGGGATTAACCCGACAAATGGCTATCACCCGCTATGGATGGTGATATGCGTTCCAATTTTTGCCCTTGCCCGCTTCGATTTGATCCTCCCCTTACGTATCCTTGTAATGGTGATGGCAGGCTTCAATGCAGCTACTGCTGTGTTAATTTACAGGTTGATAAAAAGCAACTTGTCGCATGCTGTCGCACTGATTGCCGCCCCCTTTTGGGCATTCAATCTTTACATTCATTTTATCGTTTATGAATTTGGATTGGAAACTCCACTGGCGGCTTTTGGGGTTGTCCTTTTTATTTATAAGCTCTCACAGTTTGAGAAAACATGGCGCACAAAAGCATTGACTACTCGCCAATTAGCCACTCTCGCTGGGATCTCTGTCTTCGTCCTATTCAGCAGGCTAGATCTTATTTTTCTTGCGGTGCTTAGTGGGATTTGGATCATCTTTCGAGGAAAGCCCATTCGCTTCTTGCTACCTCTTGATATGGTCGTTATCTTCCTATCGATGACCACATCCGTGGCATTACGCACAGATATCAAGACATATAACGATATATATGCAGCGTCTGCAGTTGAAGCTGCACTGATCGCACTCATAATTAAAATTATCGCCTTATATCTTTTCGGCGGATATCAGCATCCTCGAACGAAGCCGATCTGGAAAAACGCGGTACAAATTTTCCTGGCGTTGACTGCAAGCGCGATCATTACAACTATCTCGTATAGCATCATTCTCCAATTTGGGATCGGGAAGAATTTTCCGAGAAGCGCATTTGCAACTGATTGGGGAATCAGTACAGCCTTAATCCTGGCACTTAGGCTCACAGCTTATTGGTTTGGCGGTGAAAAAACAAGAGCTATTACGCAGTCTGAGACTCCTCTAAAAGAATTCCGGTCCGATTGGAGGAAATGGTTATCCGAGGGCACAACTTATTACGGCATCCTCGGTGGCGCGCTCTCGTTATACATGCTGTTCAACAGGATCATGTTTGGCACATCAACCCCGGTTAGTGGACAAATCAAACACTGGTGGGGAACGCTAGGTGACACAGTCTACGATAACGCCGCACCGAACTGGCAGTCATTTTTTGGCATCAGCGTTAGCGGGGTCTATGATGCATGGCAGCCCGCATCAAATTTCTTTGTACGGCTGGCAGGTATCATTAAACCGCTATATCCAGGCTCTAATACACTTGACGAGCGCTACTACATCGCAATGGCTGCGTGTGTGATCGTTGCCAGTGTAATATTCCTTTCGAACACGCGCTACGCAAAAGAAAAATTTGCGAATATGGGATTGATCCCCTTAATAGCTGGCTGTGGAATCCAAATCCTTTCGTATACCACTACGGCATACGGAGGCACAAAAGAATGGTACTGGGTCAATCAGATGATTGGACTTGTTTTGGCGGGAAGTTTGCTCCTCGACATAATCCTAAAGCCTCTCCAAAAATCCAGGCCGCTGCGCACTATGCTGCAATTCGTATCCGTCTTTCTTGGCATACAAATGGCAGTATATTTTGGCGGTCAAGTCAGATCTGCAATGCTTTATAACTATTTCCCATCGGATCGACCTTATCTGGAAGTATTACCTTACCTTGAAGAAAATACCCCTGCGGGCGCTATCATTGGAATGACAGGCGGCGGAAATGTGGCATACTTTATCCATGACCGCACTATCGTAAATATGGATGGATTGATCAATAGCTACGATTATTTTAACGCGATACAGAATCGCACCGCCCCGGTTTATCTTTTGGAACACGGAATGAAGATCATTTTCGCCAACCCTAGGCTGCTTACCCTGCCGCCCTACTACGGACAATTTGCACCTTATCTCGAAAACTATAGTGCATACGGCGGAAAAAATTTGATGTATCTGCTGGAAAAACCGAAATATTAGGAGCGTGATGAGCAAGCTTCCCTTCCGTGTAACCCTTCTGATATGGCTGGTGTTATCCCTAACAGCATGGAATGCTCTGCGCTTATGGACATCACTCGCATGGCGGAATGCGCTGCTTGAGTTTTCCACGCGGCCTAATCCCATGGTCATTACAGCCAGTAGTCTTATGGGAATTATTACGGGATTAATACTTATTTGGGGAATCTGGCAAAACAAGAACTGGACAGTGAAACTGCTCCTCGGAGCCGCGGTCGGATACTCGGTCTGGTATTGGACCGAGAGATTAATCTGGCAACAGCCGCGTCCAAACTGGCTGTTTGCTGTTATAGTAAATCTGGTTTTATTTGCTTTTGTTCTATTCTGTTCGAGATCACTGACGAGAGAGGCGTATGAGCGAAAACCCCAACATCCAGAAATTGAACGATCTTAAATCACAATCGCAACTTGGCGGGGGGCAGGAACGAATTGATACACAACACAAAAAGGGAAGATTGACTGCACGCGAACGACTCGATCTATTGTTGGATAAAGGCTCGTTTCGCGAAGTCGATCCATTTGTCATCCATCGAACTCACGACTTCGGTTTGGACGAGCAAAAATTCATGAGCGACTCGGTGGTAACAGGTTGGGGCACGATCGACAGCAGGCTTGTATATGTTTATTCACAAGACTTTACTGTATTTGGCGGGAGTCTCGGCGAAGTACATGCAGAAAAAATTTGCAAGATTATGGACATGGCCATGAAGAATGGCGCGCCCGTGATTGGACTAAATGATTCAGGCGGCGCCCGTATTCAAGAAGGCGTCGTAGCGCTGGGCGGTTATGCAGATATTTTTCTACGCAATACAATGGCATCGGGAGTCATTCCGCAGATCTCAGCAATAATGGGTCCGTGTGCCGGCGGCGCAGTATATTCTCCTGCATTGACCGATTTCATTTTTATGACTCGCAATACTTCTTATATGTTCGTCACCGGCCCTGATGTTGTAAAAACCGTCACCCAGGAAGAAGTGACCCAGGAAGAACTCGGCGGTGCCAGCGTGCACTCTGAAAAATCCGGCGTGTGCCACGTGGCCGCCGATAGCGAAGCGGATACTTTGTACCTCATCCGAAAACTCTTTGGTTTTCTGCCGCAAAACAACATGGAAGATCCTCCCTTTATACAAGCCGATGACCCACTAAGAATGGACGAAGCCCTGAACACGATCGTTCCTGATGACGCAAACAAACCTTACGATATCAAAGAAGCCATCCGCATGATTGTGGATAGTGGACAATTCTTCGAGATTCACGAGAACTACGCGCAGAATATTGTGGTTGGATTTGCGCATTTGGGCGGTCATTCCGTTGGCATTGTGGCAAATCAACCCGCTGTACTGGCCGGCGTTCTCGATATTGATGCAAGTGAAAAAGCGGCACGTTTTGTTCGTTTCTGCGACGCATTCAACATTCCCATTATCACTTTCGAAGATGTCCCTGGCTTTTTACCCGGAACATTTCAGGAACATCATGGCATCATTCGTTCCGGCGCAAAGCTTCTGTATGCATATTGCGAGGCGACTGTCCCCAAACTATTGGTGATCACTCGCAAAGCATACGGCGGAGCTTACTGCGTCATGTCATCCAAACACATTCGGAGTGACATAAATCTGGCCTGGCCGACTGCAGAGATCGCCGTGATGGGCCCGGAAGGTGCAGTAAGTATTATCTTCCGAAAAGAACTTGAGAAGGCAAAGGATCCGGTGAAAAAGAAAGCGCAGCTCGTTGCTGAGTATAAAGAAAAATTTGCAAATCCCTATGTAGCTGCACAACGCGGATACATCGATGACGTGATCGAGCCCAAAGAGACGCGCCCGCGCCTGATCAATGCGCTTGAGATGTTGAGCAACAAGCGCGATGCAAACCCCGCGAAAAAGCACGGGAATATCCCGCTATAAGGACAAGTAACCGATATGTTTAAAAAAGTCCTTGTTGCCAATCGCGGCGAGATCGCTGTCCGCATTATTCGCGCCTGCCGCGAGCTTGGAATACAGACGGTCGCGGTCTTTTCAGAAGCAGACCGGAATGCGCTGCATGTACGCTATGCGGATGAGGCATATTTGCTCGGCCCCGCCCCCTCGCGCGAATCGTATTTACGCGCCGACAAGATATTCGAGATTGCACGCAAATCCGAAGCAGACGCGATCCACCCCGGCTATGGTTTCCTTGCAGAACGCGAAGATTTTTCTGCAAAATGCGTAGAGCTGGGGATCGTCTTCATCGGCCCTAAACCATCATCCATTGCGGCGATGGGAGATAAAGCAGAAGCACGCGCTACAGTGATCAAAGCTGGCGTGCCGGTCGTATCCGGCACAGAAGACGTTGGCAATATGACCAACGATGACCTGCTCAGTATTGCGCCAAAGATCGGTTTTCCATTGTTGATCAAGGCCACAGCGGGCGGCGGTGGAAAAGGTATGAGAGAAGTAAAAAGCATCGAGGAAATGCCCACCCTGCTTGCATCCGCGCGACGCGAGGCTGAATCAGCATTCGGCGATGGAAATGTCTATCTCGAGAAACTGGTCGAAGGCGCGCGTCATATCGAATTCCAGATCATTGCAGATACATTCGGCAATGTAATCCACCTCGGCGAACGTGAATGCTCCATCCAGCGACGCCATCAGAAATTACTGGAGGAAGCGCCATCGGTATTCATGGATGAAGAGCTTCGTAAAAAAATGGGCGATGTAGCAGTAAAGGCCGCTCACGCCGTGGATTACGTCAGTGCGGGAACGATCGAATTCCTAGTTGATAAAGACAAGAATTTTTATTTTCTTGAAATGAACACGCGCCTGCAAGTGGAACATCCTGTAACGGAAATGGTCACTGGCGTGGATATTGTCGCAGAACAAATGCGCATCGCGCGCGGCCGACAACTTTCTTACACTCAGGAGCAGATCGAGCTCAAAGGACATGCCATCGAATGCCGCATCAATGCAGAAGACCCATTTAACAATTTCGTTCCTTCAACTGGACGCATTACGCACAGCTTGATCCCTACCGGCCCGGGGGTGCGCGTCGACACTGGCGTATATCCAGGCTTCGAGATCACTCCATTTTATGACCCAATGATCGCGAAGCTGATCGTTTGGGGCGAGACGCGGGCGCAGGCCATTCTTCGGATGCGCCGAGCCCTGGAAGAATATCGAATTGTTGGCGTACACACGAACATCCCATTTCACCAAACCTTGATGGATTCGCACCGCTTCATGGGTGGACAATTTGACACACGCTTCGTGGAGGAACGCTTCTCCATGGACGACGCAATGGAAACGCGCGAATCTCATGCCGAGATCGCGGCGATTCTTGCGACGCTTGTGGCTCATCAACAAAGTGAGCGGTCGGCACATGTTTTCCGCCGTGAGGAACGAGACACGAGCAACTGGAAATGGGTCGGGCGCTGGGAGCGCATGCACCGCTAACGCTGAGACCCTATGAAATATATTACAACCATTGACGGCCAGGAATTTCAAATCGAGGTGATCGATGAACGCCATATCCGCATCGGTGATCGCCTCCTGCAAGTGGACTTTGAATCGGTGAGCGGCCAACCGGTTTTTTCGTTGATCCTAGATGGCAAGTCCTACGAATCTTTTGTATATCAAGGCGAAGAAGATTGGCAGGTTTTATTACGCGGTCGTTTATATCCTGTAAAGATCGAGGACGAGCGCGAAAAACGCCTGCACGCTGCAGGAGGCGGTGGCGTGGCGGAAGGCGGCGAATTTCTCTTAAAGGCGCCGATGCCAGGCCTGGTAGTGGCCGTGCCCGTGAACGAAGGCCAGGTAGTGGAAAAAGGACAAGTGCTGGTCATCCTCGAATCCATGAAGATGCAAAACGAACTCAAAGCGCCGCGCGCCGGCAAAGTCGAGCGCATCCGCGTGAAAGCCGGCGAAAGCGTGGAGCAAAAACAGACCTTGTTGAGCGTGCATTAATAAAGTGACAGTCACCTCCATGAAGATGACTGTCACTTTTCCGGGAGAATGATGAACGGACAGGAAACCGAAGCAAAATTTTATGTAAAGGATCTATCGAGGATCAAGACGCGCCTGCGCGAATTGCAAGCAGAACTGATCCAGCCACGTGTTCATGAAACGAACTTGCGCTTTGATACTGCCGGCCGTGATCTGCGCAGCTCGGGTCGTGTGTTGAGATTAAGACGAGACAATCAGGCTCGCATGACTTATAAGGGACCGAGCGACAAAACAGACGGCGTGATGAGCCGCGAAGAAATAGAATTTGTCGTTGAAGATTTTGAGCGTGCCAAAGAGTTCATCGAGGCGCTTGGCTATGAGGTCATGGTCTTCTATGAGAAATTCAGGGCAACCTATCAATTGGAAGACGCGCATATCATGTTGGACGAACTCCCGTATGGGGAATTCGTCGAGATCGAAGGGAAGGATATTTCATCGATCAAAAAGATCGCAGCCAGCCTGCGATTAGGTTGGGATGCCGCCATCACCAAAAGCTATCACGCTTTGTTTGAATCAGTCGCCGGTGCACGTGGGCTGAATAAAGGTCAATTAAGTTTTGACGTGTTCAAGGGAGGAAAGCCAAGTGCAGGAGAGCTTGGAGTGATTGCGGCGGATTAAGCCTCACCAAAATTTAGATACACAACCATTTTTGCCAATTCTACACAACACCTGATTTCAGCGGGTATCCACAGCCAGACAAACGTATCAAAGCTGACTTAAATTCGTTAATGCAATTAAAGACGATTTGTTAAGCGCGTCTCTTTTAAGAGGGAATAATAATCAAATCAGTTGCAAGAATAGCACTTTATTGGAGTAGAATGATAGAGATGTCGTATCTCCTCCAATAAACACCAAGGAAGGAGAACAACACATTGAAACTGAATATACTTTTTATCTTGATCGATCTAATTACCCTTTTAGCCTATCCGGTTGTGTTTATGATGGAGAAACTACGTAAGTTCTTGAAATTATTTTAGATCGAACTCCCGCAACTTCAAAAGAGACCTGGCAGATCCATCGAGCAAACAAATAGGAGAAAAGTTATGCTTCCAATCGGCGACGATAACTCTTCCGAACGATCTGTACCTGTGGTGACATATGGCCTGGTTGCGCTAAACGTCCTCTTTTTTCTTGTGGAACTAAACGGCGGCGATGCCTTCATTATGAAATGGTCTTTTGTCCCCAGCCGCTTCCTTGCAAATCCCGCCGCTGGGCTGGTGACCATTCTGACATCCATGTTCATGCATGCTGGATGGCTTCATCTGGGAGGCAATATGCTTTATTTGTGGATCTTTGGCGATAATGTGGAAGATCGTTTTGGGAAGCTTCCGTTCCTGATCTTCTATCTACTGTGCGGACTTGCCGCAACCTTCGCGCAACTAGCTTTCAGCCTTCACTCTGATATTCCAAATTTGGGTGCGTCCGGCGCGATCGCCGGTGTGCTGGCCGCTTATCTTGTGATGTTCCCGCAGGCCCGAGTTAGCGTCTTGCAAGGCACCGGAGTAATCCCGGTTTCTGCTTTGATTGTGATCGGGTTTTGGTTTATCTTGCAGTTATTCAGCGGCCTGGGATCAATTGCCACTGCCTCCGATACTGGCGGTGTGGCTTATATGGCACATATCGGCGGCTTTGCTGCCGGGTTCTTGCTGACGTTTTTATTCAAAGGAAGTGATCAGGCCCGCCTGATGGGCTGACCAATCTTTCATCTCGCTTTATTAGATCTTAAAAGGAAAACCGCATGATGAACAAAACCGTCTTTGAAGAAAATTGGAAACAGATCCGAGGCCAGTCTACCGGGTGGTGGAGCCTGATGGTTGATTATGACCTCGATAAAGTGGAGAAAGCGGAAGTGAAATATGATAAATACGTCCGCATGCTTGAGGTCAAGTATGGATATACCCGCCAGAAGGCACGCGAGGAGATCGGTAAGCGTTGGGCTGAGTACGAAGCCACACACCAAAAATAAAAAGAGACTCTCTCATGAGAGTCTCTTAGCTGGGGACAATGGATTCGAACCACTACTAATTGCTCCAGAGGCAATTGTCCTGCCATTAGACGAGTCCCCAAATTAAACCAGCGGGCAGTATTTTAGCATAGCGACTTTATTCGGGCAAGAGGGCTACTTGTCACGTGCCGCGCGCCGGGCATTATCCTCGATGTCGAGCAGGATCAGCAGGGCTTGCTGTATAAATTTCAATACTGTGAAATAGGCCAGCCCGGGAACGACCTGAAGAAAATAGGGCGTGAAATAATTGATCACGTCCACAACGGACATTCCCTTTTGATAATACAAGCCCGTCACAAATTGCATCATGAACTGAGTGAATGAAACCAGAGTGCTGAATGCATAAACTCCAAGCGCGATCCACGCGAAGACGCCGGCCAAGCGAGCGATACGCAAGACCTCGTCGCGGTTGAAATATGTACCTAGAAAGGCGGATGACTTTTCCTTGGCTTTTGGCATGAGTTGTTCCTCCATACCGAATTATAAAACATTCGTGCCTTTGTTATAATTACATCGACAAATACAATAGCATCAGGGTGATCCATCCTGAAATCCGCTGATCAAGGCCATCATCATGAGTCCCGAGGAAACAAAGCATACAGATTTTATCCGCGAAGCGGTTGCAGACGATTTAAAGAACGGGCGCTTCAAATACGTCCGCACGCGTCTGCCCCCAGAACCGAACGGATATTTACACATTGGCCATGTCAAGGCGTTCATGATCGATTACCTAATCGCCAGGGAAAATAACGGCGAGGTGATTCTACGATTTGACGACACCAATCCCGCAAAAGAAGAGACCGAATTCGTGGAAGCTATTGAGGAAGATGCGCGCTGGCTGGGAATTAAATGGGCAAAGGTGACTTTTGCCTCAGATTATTTTGACCAGTTATATGAGTGGGCGAAAAAATTAGTGCTGGCTGGCAAAGCCTATGTGGACGATCAGACTCCTGAAGAAGTGGCCGCTAACCGCGGCACATTGACCGAGCCCGGAAAAAATTCCCGGTTTCGTGACCGTGACGTAGAAGAAAATATGGACCTGCTGGAACGCATGAAAAACGGTGAATTCCCGGAAGGGTCGCGCATCCTGCGCGCAAAAATAGACATGGCACACCCGAACATCAACATGCGCGACCCGGCCATGTATCGCATTATTCATAAGCCGCAACATCATCGCACGGGAAACAAATGGAAGATCTACCCGCTGTACGATTGGTCGCACGGACAGAACGATTCCATGGAAGGCATTACGCATTCCTTGTGCTCGCTTGAATATGAAAATCATCGTCCGTTGTACGAGTGGTTTTTGGATCAGCTTGATGTATTCAAGCCGCGTCAAATCGAATTTGCGCGGCTGAATTTAACTTATACTGTGATGAGCAAGCGGAAACTCAGGCGACTGGTGGAAGAGAAGCATGTAAATGGATGGGATGATCCGCGTATGCCCACTCTGCGCGCGATGCGACGCCGGGGATATACCGCCGAGGCTATCCTTGATTTTATTCAGCGCGTGGGGGTCGCAAAAAATTACAGTGTCAGTGACGTCTCTCTACTTGAGGCTTGCGTACGTGAGGATCTCAACAAACACGCGCTTCGTCGCATGGCTGTGCTCAAACCTTTAAAGGTAATCATCGATAATTACCCTGAAGGCCAGACCGAGGAAATGGACGCGGTCAATAACCCTGAAGATCCAACTGCTGGCACGCGCAAAACTCCATTCTCGAAAGTTCTTTATATAGAACAGGAAGATTTCCGTGAGACTCCCCCACCAAAGTATTATCGCTTGTTCCCCGGTAACGAGGTGCGGCTGCGATACGCCTACTTCATCAAGTGCACGCACATAGTGAAAGATGTTAGAGGTGAGGTGGCCGAAGTTCATTGCACATATGACCCAGCTACACGCGGTGGAGACTCACCGGATGGCCGTAAGGTGAAATCCACGATCCACTGGGTTTCTGCCGCTCACGCAAAAGATGCCGAAATCCGTTTATATGATCGCCTGTTTACAAAAGAGGATCCTGAAGAAGGCGAAGAGGGATTTCTCAATTGTTTGAATCCGGATTCGTTACAGGTTGTTACAGGATATGTCGAACCGTTTCTCGCTTCCCCCGAGGTTGGTTCGCGCTATCAATTTGAACGCCAGGGATATTTCTGCGCCGACCCAGACTCGACGCCTCAGAAACTGGTATTCAACCTGACGGTAAATCTAAAGGACGGCTGGGCAAAGATTGAGAAGAAAACGAAGTAGCAGGCATGTTACACACTCTGCATGCGTTCGTCGACACGCTGAAGGATAAAACGCTGTTTGGCCTGTAAATAATCATCGTCGCGAACGCGCGTCGCCCATATTTTCTTTATATAATTCTTTAAACCTTCAAAATCGCCGCGTGTGGTACACATACGCATATAGGCTTCCCAGGCATCCACGTTCTGCGGGTCGATACGCAGGATCTCGTCCAGAATGAGTTGAGCTTCCGGAAACTGCCTTACACTGATCAAATAATATGTCTGGTCCAACAATTCCCAAATCTTGGCCATATGCGATTGGCTCCTTGTGCTCTGAATATGACAGTATCATACCCAGCCTGCACAGGGACTGGTAGCCAAGCAAGTACCCGATTTGCACTACTCATTTTTATCCATTTCCGGCACGGAAATTCGTCATTCGCCTATTTAATAAAGAGAGTGCCACCTGTAAGTGGCACTCTCTTTGAAATTTTATTTGACCCTTACCAATTTTGGCTTTCCCAAATCTACTTGCCAAACTGCGCCCAACTTCTCTTTCTCGGAGCGTTCTAGCACAGTTTCGAGGTGCCAATACTCGACCTGAATGCGTTCGCCTGTGATGTCTACAAGATTGTAGCCATGACTATCCAGCTCACAATATTTGATATGTGGAAAAGCTTCGGTGATGCCCTCTTCATATTTCACAGATTCCGTGCGATAGCCCCATTTCATTTTATCGTCCAGATTCTGCGAGGTTAGACTGGTGTTGATGAATTCCACCGCTACTGGCTGCTCATTAGTATCAAAGGGATGTTCATGCAGTTCAATCGCCATGCTTACATGAATATCGCCACTGAGAACAGCGATGTTGCCGCGCAACTTTCGAAATAGTTCAAAAAGCAGGCTGCGTTCGGCTGGATACCCATCCCATTGATCGTAATCCGGGCCAAGACCATCAGCGGCGATGAGTTTTGTTTTCAGTAATGCCAGCTTCACTTCTTCAGTTACATCTTTCTTCCAGGTGGTTGACAAGACAGAAGGATTACCAAGTACTCGCCAGGTCGCATTTGAATCTTCAAACTCGCGAAACAGCCATTCGCGTTGTGCCCGGCCCAACTCCGTGCGATTCGGGTCGTTCATCTCAGGTGGTGGCTGGGGTTGATCGCGATAAGTGCGCGTGTTGATCAGGAAGATATCTGCCAAACCAGCCAGCTCCACTTTACGATAAACACGTTGCGGGTCATTCGGGTTTGGCAGCCGAACCGGCAACCATTCATTATGCACACGGAAACAGCGCGCCACTCGATCTACCCAAGGCCCATCTCGCTGCTCGTCATGAACATCTCCTCCGCCTCGCCAGGCACCGTCGGCAAACTCGTGATCGTCTACCGTGGAGATAATCGGTAGCGCGGCATGCATGGCCTGCACGTCCGGGTCGCTGTGATATTGAGCATAGCGTGCCCGATAGTCTTCAAGCGTTTTACATTCATGTAATGGGTTGAAAGGCCGGCCGATATCCGCTCCGGGAGTCTGACCAGCAGGCGGGGTATTGGCTGCCTCATAAATATAATCACCGAGATGCAGGAGGAAATCCAGGTCGTCACGCGCAGCAATGCGTGCATAAGCATTGAAGAATCCTGCATTAAATTTTGCACACGAGACCTGTGCGAAACGCAAATGATCCACGCCGGATGCCGGCAGGGTTTTGGTGCGGCCAGTTGGAGAGGTCTCGCCTAAAGAATGGAATCGGTAATAGTAATGAGTACCCGGCCTCAGTCCTGCAGGATCGACATGAACTGTAAAGTCATGTTTCGGATGGGCGACTACCTCCCCAGTTTGGATCACGTCCTTGAAACCTGCATCTGCCGCGAGCTCCCAGATTACGTCAATCGGATCATGCCGTGGAACGCTCAGCCGCGTCCATAATATGACGCGGTCTTGCAAAGGATCGCCGCTCGCAATGCCATGCTGAAAGATTTTTTCCATATCTGACCTCGTTTGGTAATCCGCTTATTTCTCAAGTTTTTCTAGTAAAGCAGGCAACTGCGCGATATTTTCAAGCGAGTAGTATCCTGGCTGATCATCAGCCGGCGCATCCGCAACTTCATGCAGCCAGGTAGTCTCATATGGAATATATACTGCACTTCCGCCTAATTCAAGGATCGGCAGGATATCGGACTTAAGTGAATTACCGATCATCAGAAAGCGTTCAGGCGCAATTGAATATCTTTTCAATACGCGTTGATAACTCTCGTATGTTTTCTGACTCAGGATTTCAATGTATTGAAAATATTCGCTCAAACCGGAACGAAGGATCTTTGACTCCTGATCGAGTAGATCACCCTTAGTGATGAGCATTAGACGATTACCGATCGCCAGTTGCGAAACTGTCCCCGCAACCTGCTCCAACAGCTGAACATCGGCCCTTAACATTTCTTTGGCCAGATCGATCACCTTTTGAATATCCACGCCAGAAACGCGACCTTCGGTAAGCTCAACTGCGGTCTCGATCATGGAAAGGGCAAAAGCCTTGACACCGTATCCGAAATGCTGGATGTTGCGCGTCTCAGTATCGAGCAATCGTTCATGAACCCATTCCGGTTTCTGATACTGGGATAGGAGCTGGGCGAAGCGTGCCTGCGCGTCTACGTAATAACGCTCGTTATGCCAGAGTGTATCATCTGCGTCGAATGCGATCACTTCAAATAGGGGCATAGATTATGGAGCAATAGTCGGAAAGACTGTGATATCCATCTGAGGATCGAGCTCCACATCCGCCGCAACTACCCAGCAGGGCGAGCCGAAGTATGGATTCTTAATAATATACCAGCCGGGAACACTACCAATACCTAACAACTCCACTTTCTTTGGAACGTTAATGTAGCTTGTTAAGGCATAAGTATCACCAGGCCCGCGCCAACAACCCGTATGATTAATAACTGTGACTATCTTGATAGACGCATCTTTGGTTGGCTCGAGGGTTAACGTCTCAGTTGGAATAGTGGTAGCAGTTACGGGTGGAGGAGTAGATGAATACGCGGCAGCGGTCTGTGTCAACATTCCGGAGGCGAGTTGAGCAGCCGTAGTCCCGATAATATCCACTGGTGGCGGCGTCTGTTTTGCGGTACAGGCCGGCGTACATAATATCGTCACAAGCGCAAATAGGGAAAACAGAAAAGGTTTGGGGCTCATAGTCCTCCAATCGTAAAGAGATTAAGAGTCGGCGGTTTTAGATCGCTTCACCAAGGATAACACAAGCTGCTTCCCCGCGATGATATAATTGGGTATATAAAAGGGCCGACCTATCATGATAGGAAAGGAGGATCAAATGGCGAACAAGGAACAGGGGAAGAATAAGGAAAAAAAGAAAAAGAAGAAAGAAAAACCGAAGAAGAAATAGAAATCAATTTCCCAAATCAACAGGTTGATTTGGGAAATTTGTTGAAGGAATACCAATCCTGCGAATATTTCGCTGTTGAGATCAGGGGATCCGACACCCTAATAATTTAGACTTCAAATAATAGGTCAGGTTGACAGCACCGATGCCTGTCTCCATGTGGTCCTGATTACCACCCAGGATCCGGATATAGGTTTCGGACAAAGTGGGCGTTTCATCGATATAGAATCCGCAGTGGCCGCCGCCGTCGCGCGAGAAAATAGCGATGCATCCTTTGACAGGTTTGTCAATTTTTTGTCCCCACTTAAGCCATGAAGTGGACAATGCAGATTGCGTGCCTACATAACCGGCCTTTTCTACACACCAATTAACAAAAGCAGAACACCACGGAGTCTCATCTTGCGATCTCCAAGTAGGACCAATATTCGTGACCGTTGCTAAATATTCCAGTACGCGCGGATTATTTGGTTTACCGGGAAACTCGATGACGCCATATTCTTTATCGGCTATAGACATCCACGGGAAATCGGCGGCAGGCACAGGTACATCACCTTCGATTTTCAAAAGAAATTTTGTAGAAGACCAGCCATCTATCGCGTTCTCTTTATGTCGGATCCAACTCCCATCAGAAGTTACGGAGATCTTCTCGATGACCTGACCCTTGATCACATGACCCAGTATCTTGGATGTATTCGAGGGGGCAGCACGGACGTTCAACGCAACGGTAGTAACTCGATATTGTTCAATTAACTCAGCCATGAGAATATCTCCTTTTGCCTGATTCAACGATAAGAATAGCGCAATACCAGTAGGATGACAATTCTCATTTTATGGTGTCGGCCCCATTAAAATTGACCAGAAATTCCGGCATTTAGTCCATTTATATAAACGGTTCCTCAGTATTACGAGGTGCAACCACAACTTGATCCCGGCCCTGACGTTTGGCTTCATAAAGAGCTACATCAGCAGCATGCAAAATAGCCTTTGCAGTTGCGCCGCTCTCGGGGAAAAGCGCTACCCCGAGCGAAAGCGTGATCGCTTCCAGAGTCCTGCCGCTATACTGGACATGGAGTTCCTTAATTTCTTCACGAAGTCTTTCGGAGCGTTGGTGAACATCTGAAGGCGAAATTTCCGGCATGATCACCGCGAACTCTTCACCACCATACCGGCAGGCAAAATCCCCACCACGGATTTGCCTCTTAAGAAAGCTTCCCAACTCTCGCAACAAGATATCACCCGCCTCGTGACTGAACGAATCGTTGAAATCCTTGAAGCGATCAATATCTAACATAACGACCGCCACGGAGCGCTGGAGACGAGCAGCGCGTCGCACCTCCCGCTCGAGAGTCTCCTCAAGGTAGCGTCTATTGAAAAGGTCCGTCAGTGGATCCCGAATTGATTGATGCAGCAGTGATGCACGTAGCTTTAAATTCGCCAGGGCCTGCGCTACCGTATCGGCCATGGCCTTGGCAAGCTGAGATTGAGTCTCAGAAATGGCTGCCATTCCTAGGGGTAATTGACTCGATAGGGCCGGGCCGCTCTGCAAATGAAAAATTCCCATCGCCTCGCCCTGCGCCATCATAGGAATGCATAAAGCGGCGAGGGGCGGCCGTGCTTTGAGATGCGGACAAAGCAATTCAAGGCCGCTTTCATTCAGCGAGTGAATTCTGCCCCGTCGCAGAGCCCAGCAGTCACCCAATGCAAATACCGCCTGCTCAGGCGGGGATATGCCCCAGGCAATGGCAGCCTCCACCATACTTTGAGAATCGTTGATTATATATAGCGCGCCGGATTGTTCGGGGAAAAGGCGTTCCCCTAACTGACCAATGATAGTATAGGCTTCCTCAACCATCGAACAGCTTTGAAGCAGGTCCCCCATTTCGTTGAGCAAGATCATCTTATCGTTATGGTGCTGTAATTCATCTACGCTGAGCCTGAGCCTGTCATTGGTCCCGCGCAGTGTAGATTCAATTTCGCGGCGTTCTGAAACCAACGCAGCCATTACCAGGCCCATGATTGTTACTGTAGCCATAAATCCCTGTAAAAACAAAAGCGACTGATTGGGCGAGGCTCGGGCAAACGGACCGAGGCCTTGTAATGTGCCTTCGATGGCAATCGCTGAAATGACGGCTGTAACAGTTGCACTCTCGCGTTGACCAAAGCGGAAGGCAGCCCAAATGACTGATGGGGCAATGAGAAATTCCAGCGGGTAGTTTTGAGCACCAAAAAGCGCTTGCTTGCTAAAGACTGCCAAGGCAACCAAAACAGTAAAGAATAATAGCACTCCGGCCTCAATGTCTCGGGCGGGAGTCCATGTGAGTCTTGGGGTGACTGCCCACAGAATCAATAAAGGAGCGACAATCAATATTCCAGTTGCATCCCCCAATAACCAGGTTATCCAGATCGGCAGGAAGTCCGACCGTTCCGCTAATCCACCCAAGATCAGACTGGTCACCCCAACACTTGCACTTAATACAGTGCCGATCAGGCCGGCCAAAACAGAAAACTTTAAGACATCTTGTACATGGTCAAACGGCTTGGTGCCATTGGCATAGTGATTGACCATGTAGGCCCCAGCCAATCCTTCAAAAGTATTGCCTATGGCAATGGTGAGCGAAGGTAGCGCAGCGCCCGAAGTAGTGATATTCACCAGAAAGGCACCCAGCAAAATTGCAGGCCAGATGTAATTCCCAAGAATAAGAAAGGCGGCCAGGGCAATTCCGGCGGTAGGCCACACAGCGGTTGCACTTGGATTGACGAAGGCCAGACTCAACCCCAGTTTTCCCGCGTAAAAATAGATAATGGTCAGGATGATAAGAATCCCCGCTTTCTCGATAAAGCGCCTTGGCGTAGCTTGCTCTGGCTCAGACATTAAGACATTCCGCATACCGTAGAAGCGATATATCACAACGAATCGGCTGTCATTATTTTAATCAATCAAGTTGGTTGAAGAAAGCCTATGCTCCTGTATAATCCTTTCAAATATGACAAGTGCATAAGAGTGGACGGAGGGTTTTGCAGAGGTGCTCTTTGCCAGCCACCGAAGCTCTTCAGGCGAAGAGCGTCAGTCAAAGTAGTAAAATGTGTTATTCCACCCGTGGAGGTACTGAATGCGAAAATCGATTTTAGGGCTTATGTCCATCATATTGATTCTCGTGCAGCTTGCCTGCAATCTGCCATCCAATGCTCCATCCGTAGCAACAATCACATTGACTCCCACTACATCTCCGCCTTTGATTCAGGGGACATCCCCAACGCTTGCGATCGCGACGAATACTTTAACTCCAGCTGCGCCACAAGATCCACTAGTGCTACGCGCTACTTTATGCTGGCAGGGGCCAGGGCCAAAATACATCGTGGTTAGCAGTTTGAACCAAGGTGAGCGAGTCAAACTGCTAGGGAAAGGCAGTATTCCGGGCTGGTATATTGTGGAAAACCCAATCTATCATGATCTATGCTGGATGGCAGCCACTGATTTACAGGTAGATCCTGGCATTGATCTCGCCAGTTTAAAAGTCTATACCCCACCAATACCGAAACCTACCAAGACACCCAAACCAACGCCAACGCCATAGCCAATTTCTTCCCAATGGTTACACACCAAATCGAATTGATACTTGACAAGCCGATTTAGATTCTGTATACTAATCTTACTAACACGTGTTAACTAGAATACGCCTTATGCCACCTTCTAAACGCCCAACCAGTCTGGATGTCGCTAAGAAAGCCGGCGTCTCACGTACCACAGTTTCATTTGTTCTCAATAACGTCTCGGGCATGACCATTAGCGAAGGTACTCGACAGAAAGTACTAGCCGCCGCCCACTCCCTCAATTATCATCCTAATGCTGCCGGCCGAAAACTAGTCAGCGGAAAATCCAATACGCTTGGCCTTGTGTTGTGTCAATCACCAGAGCAGGTTTTTGCAGACGCATTCCTCCCGCAGGTAATTTTCGGCATTGAACAAGCTGCCATTGAGCAAAGCTTTCACGTAATGCTCAAGCAGGTGGAGCCGAATAATATCGATGGATATATTAAATTAATCAATGAGAACCACGTCGATGGAATCATACTCTCCGGCCCCCGACAGGACGATCAACAAATCGTCCGTTTGCACGCGGAAGGTGTGCCCGTGATGCTGATGGGCCAACTACCAGACACCAGCATCCCCTTCGTAGACATCGACGCAGCGGATGGCGCAGAGCGAGCGGTCCGTCATCTGATTGAACTCGGTCACGAACATATCGCAATCATTACCAATGCGCCGCTTACATATACCTCCGCACAACAACGGAGGAGTGGTTATTTGCACGCGCTGGAGAAAGCCGGCTTGCAACCAAATGAAGGTTTTGTCCAAGAAGGAAACTATACGCCCGCAAGTGGATTCGAGGCTATGAACGCATTGCTCGTTCAGCCCCTAAGGCCCACTGCAGTATTTGTTGCCAGTGATGTGGTGGCCATGGGTGCAATCCTTGCCGCAAAACGCGCAGGTCTTCGCATCCCTCAAGAGATCGCTATTGCCGGCTTCGATGATATCCCGCTGGCTGAATATTTCGATCCTCCATTGACAACTATTCGAGTGCCAGCCTTCGCCCTGGGATGGGCGGCCAGTGAGCGTTTGATCCGGCTAATTAGAAATGAGGGCTTGGACCAAAACAGTGTTTTTCTGAAATCTGAACTTATCGTGCGGGAATCCAGCCTGCAAAAATCACCGGTAAGTTAATCCCCCTTTTTATTTACAAGGTTATTAACACGTGTTAATGCACAGAAATGGAGGTTGCTTCCCCAAAAGAGTTTTACGGCTTATCCATCCAATCGAACTCACCATATAAAAACAAAGGAGAGAAGATCATGTTCAAAATTAGCAAAATCTCGATCTTACTGATGATCATCGCGATGCTGATGGCAGCGTGCGGCACTCCAGCCACTCAAGCGCCTGCCACAGCAGTACCTGCCACAATGGCGCCAGCCGCGACAGTAGCACCTGCTGCTGACATGTGCATGGGCGCTAAAAGCGGCGATGAGATTAGTATGCTTTATCAATGGTCTGGCGTCGAGGAAGAAAATCTAAATAAGGTGTTGCAGCCATTAGTCGATGCCTGCGGCATTGTATTGAAGCCAGAGTCTACCCGCGATCAGGCCCTCTTGGATACACGTGTCCAAGCCGGCACGCCGCCTGATATTGCTTTCTGGAATGTATCCCAACTGGTGCAATACAAAGATAAGCTTAAGACCATGGACGAGCTCGGCGCAGATCGTAATAGTTATGCCGACTTTTTCATCAGCCCGGGTACCGTCGATGGCAAATGGCTTGGTCTTCCGGTCAAAGCCGACGTTAAGACGATAATCTGGTACAGCCCTGCCAATTTCCAAGCCTTCGGCTACACGGTTCCTACTACATGGGATGAGCTGAACACACTCGTAGAAAAGATGGTCGCTGACGGAAATGTGCCCTGGAGCATGGGGCTCGAGTCAGGCGAGGCAACTGGATGGACAGGCTCTGACTTTATCCAAGACATTCTCCTGGTTCAGAAGGGTCCAGACTATGTACTAGGCATCGAGGACGGCAGCGTTCCATACAATGACCCCGGCGTAAAAGCAGCCTATGAGACCTACGGCAAATGGGCCACAGATCCAAAATATACTGTTGGTGGTGCACAAGGCACCCTCTCGACTTCTTTTGGTGATGCGATCTTCAAGCCTTTCTCTGATCCACCAGAAGCGATGATGGTCAAGCAATCCGGTTTCGCTGGCGGCAACATTGCCGCGCAGTTCCCCGACCTCAAGCAAGGCACCGATTACGACTTCTTTATTGTTCCCGGCGCTCAAGGCTTGCAAGGCGGCGCAGACTGGATGATGGCTTTTAGTGATAAACCGGCGGTTAAGGCTTTGGTAGCTTATCTTTCCTCCGCAGACGGAGGAGCCAACTGGGCCAAAGCTACATTCGGCTTATCGCCCAACAAAGGCGCATCAGGTAACTACACTGACG
>Ga0209131_1000457_pt1 | contig 29548 bp, 25 predicted proteins | sample GraSoi_2013_40cm_FD_185826 | JGI IMG/M metagenome (GOLD analysis project Ga0209131, IMG submission 185826) | Grasslands soil microbial communities from the Angelo Coastal Reserve, California, USA - Sample 9_17_2013_40cm (SPAdes) (version 2) | ecosystem: Environmental > Terrestrial > Soil >...
CGAAGACCACGGCGACCATCAGGCTTCCGGCGTGATGGCCACGGAAGCGTTCGACCTTGCGGGGGATCCAGTGGCGTTTCCCGCGCAGGTGGCGGGCGCCGCCAAGCGATTGGAGCCCTATTTAGAGAATCTGACGCCCTGGCAGCCGAAAAAAATCTATTTCTTTGGCGATGCTAGCGACGAGAAACAATTTGCAGGCAAGGGACCCGCGTATTCGGTGAAGGAAATTTCGCCGTCGCAGAAGAAGCCGTATTGGCGGCTGGCGCTGGAGGCTGCGAAGCCGCACTTGACGCAATTTCCCGGCGAGATACACATGCTTTCCGATCTCAATGAGCAACAGTTGGAAAAACTGATGAGCGATCCTGAACACGCTTGGTGGTCTGAGCCGATGACGCTCATCTTTGGCAAGGCTACGGTTCCGACACAGCCTACGGATCCGGTCTTTCCGGACGTGGAATCGGGGCGTAAGCAACCATCCGGGTCAGTTACATCTGACGGTGGTTCGGGACTTGCTTCAGATTCGACGCAGCCTGTAATCCTTGAATTGGGCGATCCCTGGCATTTTTATGGCGAATTTCGCCATGCGCACAAATTACCAAACCTGCCCGTCGCACGCATTCCGGAAATCGCGGTGAAGGATGGCAGCGTTGTGGGAATTCCTTTGGTGATCACGCGGAAGCCTGGTGCGGCGCGCGAGATTACGCTGAAGGTTGCTGCGCCGACCGGATGGAAAGTCATCAGCGGCGAGGGGAAGTTTCTTTTGCCCGATGTGGAAATGAACTATTTGCGCGTGGAGTTGCAGTCACCGCAAATCCCGGACAGCGAGCTGAAGGGCAGGCAGCCGGATTCAATTGTTGTGAGCGGAACGGCAGGGGATAAGTCGAGTGGGCAGGCCGAACTGCGGGTCTTGCTGCGTTCCAGTGCTTTGCCGCAGTAGTTGTGGCGCGATTTTCTTTCCGGCGCAAACGCCCACAGTCGCATGGCCCGAATTCATCGCGCACAATCCGCGTAATGGGCCGGCGGTGGCTGTGCCACTCACTTTTTGCTGCGTGCGGCTTCCATGCTTTCCCACGCCGCGTCTGGCAGCAGCAGCAGATCGTTGAATTCGCCAGCGCCGCGGAGCCAGTCGCCTCCATCGATCACCACGCACTCGCCGTTGATGTACTCGGCCATGTCGCTCAGCAGAAATGCCGCGAGGCTGGTGAGCTCTTCGTGGCGCCCAAATCGTTTCATGGGGTGCGATTCTTTGGCGTGCTCCTCGAATTGTTTCGAAGGCATGAGCCGCGACCAGGCGCCTTCGGTGGGGAACGGACCGGGAGCGATCGCGTTGAGACGAATGTGATGCTTCGCCCATTCCACCGCAAGCGAAGTGGTCATGGCGAGCACGCCCGCCTTTGCGCAAGCTGACGGCACGACGAAGGCGGAGCCGCAATTCGCAGCGGCATAGCTGGTCACAATGTTCAGTACGTTGCCGCCGAGTTTCTCCGCGATCCATCGTTTTCCAAATATCTGCGTGCAGTTGAACGTGCCATTGAGCACGATGCCGACTACAGCGTTGAAGGCATTTGGCGTGAGCTTTTCCGTGCGGGCCATGAAATTTCCCGCGGCGTTGTTTATGAGCGAATCGATGCGGCCGAATTGCTCGTGCGCGAGATTTGCCGCGGTTTCGACGGCGCCATAGTCGCGAACGTCGCAGGTGGCAAACGCCGCGGCGCCTCCGCCGCGGTGAATTTCGTCGCAAACATCTTTCAGGGGCTGTTCGCGGCGTCCCACCAGAAACATACGCGCGCCCAGCATGGCGAAATGCAGGGCCATCGACCGACCCAGGCCGGTCCCGCCGCCGGTAAGAAAAATCGCGCGATCCTTCAACATGTCTTGCTGAAACACGGTCACCGCCCGAGAGTTAGGATTGCCGCAGTTCTGTGATTTTGCGGCAACGGGATTCTAGTGCATTCAGGCACGGGAAGCTGGGGATTTCGAGAGCGAATCACTGTGAAGGAATCAGCGTGTAACGATTGCGGGGACCGGCAAACCCATTGCTTTGGCGTATTCGGCTGAAAATGTGTCGTTCGAAGGGAATTCCTGGGTCAGCTCGTGCAATAACTTCTGCGCGAGGGCGTTCTGCTTTTCGCGGCGAGCCGCCAAGGCCAGCATGATTTTCGCAAAGGGTCGAAGATAGCGGCCATCTGCGACCGTCTTGCCAACTTGCTCGATGCCAAGCTTCTTGTCGCCATGAATGCCGCCGAACCACAGGGCGAAGCGGTAACCAGGGTTCAGCGAGCCGATGATGTAGTTGGCAATTCCCGGCGCGACGTACGCGTCCGCGGCATCGGGATGCACCGCGAGCAACTGTTTCGCGTACTCATTGGCTTCCTTCATGCGCTTGAGACCATCGAGCTGCCTTTTCTCGAGGATCGCGTCGGCATCCGACTCCATTCCCGCGGCCAGCGTGAGCGCGAACAAACCTTCAGCGTCCTTCGGATTTGTTTTCAGGCGCTGCCTTGCCAACACACGCGCGCGGGAAAGGGCGTCGCGGAAATTGTTCATGCGAACGGGATCGGGTTTGCCGTCGATACCGTGCAGAAATTTCTTTTCGTTGAGGAAGAAATCGCTGGTCAGCACGCCTTGGCGATACAGCTCCTCGAAAAGAAAGGAAGCGGCCACAGCGACTTCACCAAAAGGCTCTTCTGTATGGTTCGAACGCCAATCGCTAAAGGTTACGCGAGCCTGGTCGAATTGTTGTTCGTAGAGTTGATGGAATCCAGACATAAGTTCGGGCACCGGGTAGAACGCGGGCGTTGCAGAAGGCGCAGGAGCAGCGGCACCGGAGATAGCCGTGGATTCTTGCACCAGGTTCATGGCTGGTGCGAGAAATAGAATAATGGTTAGTACGCAGGCACTGATTAGCATTTCTTAATTCCAATCAGAACAAGCCGGGAAGAAATCTGGGTTTGCCAGCCATCGCCGTTCGATACGCGGGATTTGCGAAGAGCACGCTTTCTTCCAGGGCAATTCGCTGGGAAATAGTAGCTAGGCAGCCGACGCAGCCTAGCACCGCCGTGATCCATGCGGTGTGAATCAGCGGGAGTGAAACCATCTCGACAAAAACGGCTGCGTAGTTTGGATGCCGGACGAAGCGAAATGGTCCATCCGTAACCACACCCAGGCTCATGGAATTCATTACCTGGACGTTCCAATGCTTGCCCATCGTTCGTACAACCCACAGACGGACCGCATTTGCCGCAAGGAACAGCAACAACATGACGCCAGCAAGAACGGGAATGAAGGGCCGGCGCAGAAGAACAACTTCGAGGGCGGCTCCGATGAGGACGGCGGTGTGAACAAACACCATCCAACGGAACTGTGGCTCCTTCACTTTGGTGGCGCCATCCGCGGCCATTTGGTGCTGATGCCGACGCGAGACGCCCAGCTCGAATATGCGCAGGATTCCAACTGCGAGCAATAAAGCGAGGAACGCGATGACGCTTATGTCCATTGCAGCAGCAAAAACTCCGCGCTGAATCCGGGCCCGAAAGCGGCGGCGAGCGCGTAGTCATCCGGTTTCAACGGCCGCTTTTCCAGCCATTCCTGAAGGATAAAGAGAATCGTAGCGCTGGACAGGTTGCCTACATTGCTGAGGATATCCCAGGAAGGCTGCGTCTGGCACTTCGTAAGGCCGAGAGCGATCTCGACATTTCCGAGGAGGCGCGCTCCGCCAGGGTGCAGAATCCAGCCCTTGATATCTTGGAATTTCTTACCGTGGCGTTCAAGAAATCCATCGACTAGTTCGCGGATTTTCTGTCCGATCATTTCCGGAACGTCTTTCGCGAGCAGGATGTGAAAGCCGGAATCGCGGAGGTCGAAACCCATCGCGCCGAGGGAATCGGGAAAAGTGTATGTCTCCGAGGCCACAATCTTTGGACCGCGAACTTGCCTGCCGGTGACCAGCACGGCGGCGGCCCCATCGCCGAACAATATGGACGAGATCAGGTTTGCCTGCGAGATGTCTTTTCGTTGAAAGGTTAGCGAAGGGAGTTCAACAGCGATGATTAAAACGTTACAGCCGGGGTGGGCCTTGATGAAGTCCGCGGCGCGGCCCAGCGCCATCGCTCCGGCGGCGCAGCCTAGCTCGGTGAACGGCATGCGCCGGACGTTCGAGCGAAAGCCCATCAAATTGATGAGATGCGCATCGAGCGACGGAATCATGAAACCGGTGCAGGAAACGGTGATGATCAGGTCCACTTCGTCAGGGCGGACGTTGGCGCGTTCCAGACATTTTTCCGCGGCTTCTTGACCGAGCTTGACGGCGTGCTCGATGTATTCCTGATTGGTCTGGTAGAGGGCGCGCGGCTCGATGGTGTACTCGATTGGGAAAATCGCGTGGCGTTTGTGTACCTGAGCGTTATCGACAATGCTCATCATGGCTTCTAAGCGGCGCTCCGGAATATCGAAGACGCGCCCCATGTAGTACTTCACATCGTCGCGGGTGATCGTGTGTGGAGGCAGCGCCGTGGCCGTTGCCGCGATGGAGCAGTGTATCGAGTTGGTCTGTTGCAAGGGCGCATTCGTGGCCGCCTGATAGGTACTCAAATTTTCTCCTGCCTCATGGACGCGAAACTCCGCGGAACATCGGCACGGCTGGTAAGTCTTTAAGATGCAGCGCCCCACCAGCACGCTGCCTTTGGCAGTAGACTGTACATCATTCAGGGCGCGAGACGAAATACCGTTTGAAAAATGCAGTAAGGGGGCTGGTGCAATGACTTGCTGCATCACCATTATGTTAACCCTGTCGTACGCAAAAACACTCGTCTTAGAGTATTCTTTTTTGCCCTATGAAATCACAACGAATTCACGCGCTGCTTGCGCGCTTCTTGCCGCTTCTCTCCGTGGCTGTATTTTTCGTAGTGTGGCCGACGCTCGCCCAGGAGCAGCGACAAAGTCCGCTGCTGGTGATGATTTCCGTTGATGGCATGCGGCCCGACTACGTCACCGCCGCCGATGCGCACGGTGCAAAAATACCGCAGCTCCGGCGCTTCATCAAGGAAGGCAGCTACGCGGAGGGCGTAGTCGGCGTCGTGCCGACGGTTACTTATCCGAGTCACACGACTCTGGTCACGGGCGTGTGGCCGGCGAAACACGGGATTTTCGGAAACACGACATTCGACCCTGTGCAGAAAAACTATCAAGGCTGGTATTGGTACGCAGAGGACATTCGCGTCCCGACTTTGTGGGATTTGGCCGCTGAAGCTGGACGCACCACGGCGAGCATTCAGTGGCCGGTGACAGTGGGCGGTCACATCACCTGGAACATTCCTGAATTCTGGCGCGCGAACACGGATGACGACGCGAAGCTCCTTCGCGCCGTTGCAACCGCGGGACTGGTTGCGGATTTGGAAAAAGAACTCGGTCCTTATCCGGCAGGAATCAACGCGTCTATTGAAACAGACGAACTGCGTGGGAAATACGCGCAATGGATTCTCGAAAAGAAGCGGCCGGCGCTGCTGACGCTTCATCTGATTGCGCTGGATCATATCGAACACGAAACCGGCGTGTTTAGTTTGGAAGACATGGCAATTCTGGAGCGCATCGACACGGTTATCGGAAATGTCCGTGAGACTGCCGAGCGGATAGCGCCCGGTCGCACCTACATCGCTGTTGTATCCGATCACGGCTTCGCGAAGACTGACACACAACTCAATTTGTTTCCCCTGTTTCGGCAGGCGAAGCTGTTCACCACGGATGAGAAAGGTAAGATCACGGACTGGCGCGCCATGCCGTGGATCAACAGTGCCTCCGCGGCGATTATGCTGAAAGATCCCGCGGACAGCGCGACGCTAGCGGAGGTGCGAGAGCTGCTCACAAAGGTTGCCGCCGATCCCGCGAACGGCATCGATCGCATCCTTGATGCAGACGAACTACACAAGCGCGGCGGCTTTCCTACTGCGTCGTTTCTTATTGACTCAAAGCCAGGTTGGAAAATGGGCGGCTCATTGGACGGGCCCGTTTTGTCGAAGACCAAACCTGGCGGCACGCATGGTGAATTACCGGATCTGCCGGACCTGCGCGCTGCATTCTTCATTGTGGGTCCAGGCGTTCCTGCGGGACACTCGCTGGACATCATCGACATGCGCGATATCGCGCCGACACTGGCGCACGTAGTTGGCCTTTCTTTTTCCTTTGCTGACGGCAAGATTCTGCTTCATTAGCAATTTCCATCCGTCTTTTTCCGTACGCCAGAAGCGGGAACTTGTTTTGTGTGGCGGTGTCCAACCTGGGGAGGACGCGCGCAACCTCACATCCCTGCGAGCGCGACGCCGGCTCCTGCAGAAGCACGCAGGGTCCGGCGTCGCAAATTGTTTGGGCTTCGCTCGCACTATTTTTCTGGAGGTGTGTGATGTCGCTCGATCCTGAATCCGTCCCTCGTCAAAGTCTGGCCTCTCTGCAAAGTTGTTTGGTGGAAGGCGATCCCGAGCAACGTGCGCGAGAACGCCGAGTGCGCCGCAAAGCATTAGTTACGTCGGTGCTTTTGCAGGCCAGCTTTCTCGCCGCGCTGATATTGGTGCCATTGTTTGCCAAGCCTGCACACCTGGTGATGGCGATGATGACCCCGATCCCGCCATATCGGCATGTCGCCGCGCGCACGCAAAATGCTCCAAGACCAACTGGCGAAAGGCGCGTGTGTTTTGAGTGCTTTAATCCGAATTCACGGCCCGCGACACTGACGCCTCCTTCTGAAGCGGTTACAAACCAGCCCGTTGATCCCCTCGGCAATCCGGAAGAGACTCCCGCAGCTCCCTGCCCGGGCTGCATCGATATCGGCAGAACCGAGGGCCCGCGACCTCCGGTGCCGAATGAACCTCGGCGAGAGAAGCCGCGAGTGATTCAGACACAGATTAGTGCTGCAATGCTCATCCACCGCGTGGAACCGGTGTACCCAACATTGCCGAGGCAGCTTGGTCGAAGCGGGCGTGTTGAATTGCGAGCAGTGATCGCGACGGACGGCACGATTCAATCGCTGCAAGTTATTAGCGGCGACCCACTTTTCTATCAATCAGCAATGGATGCGGTGCGCCAGTGGCGCTACAGGCCGACGGTGCTCAATGGCGAGCCCGTGGAGATCGACACCTTCATCAGCGTGATTTACAACATCGGCTGAGACCGAGCTTCAAGAAATGGTGCAAAGGGAAGAAAACTGGTGCGAAGGGTCGCGTTCTGCCCATACTCCCGCGCGGCCCTTCTGCCTGCACCATGCAACCGACATCAGTCGCTGTTTCTGCGATTCGTTAGAAGCGGAACACGATTCCGGTGGATATCCGGAGATTGTTTTGGCTTTGCGCGCGAGAATCGGTGAACTCGTTGAAACGCGTCAGCAGATACTCGACCTGTGCAGGGCGAATCGAAAAACGCCTGTTCAGGCGATAGTCAACTCCTCCGCCAACGGTCATGGCAAACGCGTTCTGGCTGTTGGTTGTGTTGAGCAACGCTCGGCCGGTATGAGCCACACCGAAGAGAGCTTGGGCGAACGGCGTTATGCGTCCAAAATGACGATAAGAAACGCGCGGACCGAACAGGAAAGTGGAAAGACTGTCGGACCCGCCGCTCCCGAGAATGTCAGTGTTGTGATAGCCGCCGAAATCGGCGACTCCACTTAGCCAATTGTTGACGTTGTATGCCACAGACGCGCTGCCGCCGTTCAAGTTGAAACTGTTGGCACGCGGAGTTGCTGGGTTGTCACGCACATACGAGTATCCTGCGAAAATATCGATGGTCTTGCGCTCCTCCTGTGCCTGCGCGGCGACCGCAAAAAGTGACGCAAAACCAAGTAGAGACACCACGACCCTGAACTTCATAAAGCCTCCAGTTAGATTAGTTTTCAGCGCAGGCCGCCAGAGTTCGAGCGCGACCGCGCATTTCACGGCGTGCCTCAGGCAGGGAGGCAGCAGTCCGCATTGCTCATTTTTTCTTGTACCTAAAGATGCGGATGCCGCGGTGAAAGTTACTTTAAGTTATGTAAGGGCTGAGCCGTAGCATTGACTGCCGCTGTAGCTAGAGCAGCGGCTCTGGGACATGGCGGGCGATTGCCGTGCGCGTCTGATCGCGCAGGTAGATGAGTTCGTGCCAATTCGACCATTCGCCGCTATCGGTCGGGGCGCGTTCCTGGTGCGGGTAGATGGGTGGGGACAACGTGATCGTCACGCTGGTCGGCCGCGGCAAATACGTGCCGTCGCGAAGAAACTTGCGCGTGCCAGCAAGCGACACGGGAATAATTGGCGCGCCCGTGGCCACGGCTGCTTTGAATGCGCCAAGCTGGAAGGGGCGAATTCCATCGTCGGGCGTAAACGTGCCCTCCGGGAAAACAAAGACGGATTCGCCACGCCGGAGAATTTCTTCCATCTCGTCGGCTTGCCGCAGGCGAGAATTCGGATCCGTGCGATTGAAGGAGAGATGATCCATCTGTCGCAGAAAGGTGCCGATGAACGGCATCTTGAGCACTTCCATCTTGGCGACGAATCGATATGTGACGCCGAGCCCGAACATCAGCGGAAGCACATCGAAATAACTGGTGTGATTCGATGCAAAAATCTTTGGGCCGGGCGTGTCCATGTGTTCTTTGCCAATCACGCGCACCGGACATCCAATCACTACGAACAAACGCTTCAGGGCGGAACACGTAAAGCGACCCGCCGCGCGTGAATCGGTCATAACGCTCACGACGGCCCACGTCGGCACGATCCACACTAGGAAGACAACCCCGAAGTAAACACCGTAGAGAATTTCCACCGCTCGACCGAAACCCGCTGCAACGCTCTCCCCGATTCCCCGCAACGCGCTGCGCGCACCGAGCCTAATAAATTGTATCCAGGCCGGCGCTTTCGAAGCGCAGAGCTCGCCGCTCAGGAAGAGCTGCTTGGTCTCTTCGCGGCGCAATTTTCCGCTCGACGTTTTCGGAATGCTTCCGAGAGGAAGCAACTCGACGCGATCCGGCGGAAGGCCCAATCCCTGAGAGATTTGGTCGGTTACGGCGGCGACGATAGCCGGATGCCGGCGCGAATCCCGCTCCCGTACCTCCGCAACAACCACGAGCTTTTCTGTCCCCGAGCCTTCGTCCTTGAGTCCAAAAGCAACGATGCAGCCTTTGCGCAGCCCGTCCACCCGCGCTGCCAATTCTTCTACTTCGTGCGGATAAAGATTTCTGCCGCTTTTGATGATGATATCTTTTACGCGGCCGGTGACGTAAATCTCTCCGTCGGCGCGATATGCGCGATCGCCGGAATTCACCCATGCGAATTCGTTCTCGCTTGTCGCGCGACCTGCCGGGAAGAGACTCTCCGTTGCTGTGGGATTTTGGAAATAGCCGGTGGTCGCTGACGGCCCGCGGAACCAAAGGAAGCCTTCAGTGCGATCGGGGACTTCGTTTCCTTTTTCGTCGACAATTCGGATTTCGTGGTCCGGAAGAGCGCACCCGGAAGAAACAAAGGAAATAATGGAGGAAGATACCGTTTCCGCAGGTACGGCAGTTCCATGCGTCGTAAACGCTTCACGCTCCACGCGGTCAACCAAGGGGCCGCGATTGAGCGGCGGAACCGTCACAGCCAGCGCCGATTCCGCCAGGCCGTAGACTGGAAGCTGCGCTTCACGCCGAAACCCATATTGCGAGAAACGCGCCGCAAAACGCTCCAAGGTTTCAGGATTGACCGGTTCCGCGCCGTTCAGCGCCGCGCGCCAAGAACTGAGATCCAACCCTTGGATGTCTTTATCAGCTACTTTCCGCACGCACAGCTCGTACGCGAAATTTGGCGCCGCGGAAATCGTCCCGTGGTGTTTGTGGAATGCCCAGAGCCATCGCTCGGGCCGCGTAAGAAAGGCCAGCGGCGACATCACTGCCAGCGGCACGCCAAAAAGCAGCAGCGTGAGCCACGCGCCGATTAGTCCCATGTCGTGGTACAGCGGAAGCCAGCTCACGCCGACGTCGCCGGGACCGAGCTGCACCGCTTCGCCAATCGCGCGCATGTTGGCGAGCAGATTCGCATGCGTGAGCACAACGCCTTTCGGGTCGCCGGTCGATCCGGAGGTGTACTGCAGCAGCGCAATGTCCGCCGATTTGCGCATGCGGCTGCCGCTCAAGTGCGCAGGTAGCGCGCCCGGCGCGGGAGGAGGCGCCTTGTCGGCGGCATCAATTAGCTTCTCTGCGTCGACCACCGAGGCGAGCGAGCGCACCCGCGGTTTCAGCAGGTGCGCAACGGCTTCCGCGCGACGAAACGTCAGCAACATGCAAACTTCCGCATTGTTGAGGATGGCCGCCTGCCGCGCGGCATATTCCTCAATGCGATCCGCGCGGAACGGAGGATAGATCGGAACCGGAATCGCGCCCGCGAGCAGAATGCCGGCGTACGATACAAAAAATGCGCGCGACGTCGGCAGCATCATCGCCACGCGCCCACCTGCGGGCACGCCGCGGCGCGCCAATTCGGCGGCAACACGCTGCGCAGCCGTGTAGAGTTCGCCAAAAGTCAGCGTGCGATCGCGAACTGCACCTTCGCCGTCCTCAGTTATGAGCAAGTGTGCGCGCTCCGCGTCCTGCGTGGCACGGAAGCGCAGCACGTCGATTAACGTTTGGGCGGCAAAAGGGCCCGCTTGCGCCGCTTCGTTGTGGATTCTTTGTGTCGCCGCGGACGTGCGGAGCGCCGAAAACGTTTTCTCGTCGATGGGCTCCGCCTGCGGAGCTTCTAAAATCACGCGCGTCAAATCTTCAGGCGTATTGGCCTCGGACGCCGCGCGGTCGGGGAGACGCACGCAGAATTCGGCCTCTAAACGTGCTAACAGCTCTACCCGTTCCAGGCTGCCAAGTCCTAGCTCGCGATCCAGGTGCGAGCCGGCATTCAGAATCGGCAGCGCGCCGAAGCTGCCCAGCTCCTGCAGCAATCCGCGGACGATCTCGAGCACGCGTTCTCGCGTTGCCGAGCGATCGAGTTGTGCAGTCGTTGTGGCCACAATTTCACCGGGCCTGCCACTTCTCGCGCAGGCTACCACGCAGCGGCCTCGATTGCCATTAACAACTGATGTAAGCAGCCAAAGAGCTAGCAGCGGGTGCGATTGTCTACGCCGTCTTCTGTTTGGTTTGTGGAGCCCAGCCCTTAGGCATCAGGGTGGTGGAGAGGTCCACGCCGGAAAGATCAGCGCCGCTCAGGTCCGTCTCGCGCAGGATGGCCACTCCTAAATCCGCGCCCATGAATTTGGCGCCGTTTACGTTGGCGCCGCGAAGGTTTACGTTGCGCAGTTGCGCGCGCTGAAAATTTGCATTCGACAAGTCGCAGCGGAAAAACTCGATGCCGCTCGCTTGCGCTTCCGTCAGGTCCGCACCTGGAAGGATTGCTTCGGTCAAGTCCGCGTTGCGCAGGTCGGCTTTGCGGAGATTCGCGCCGGAAAGGTCGGCACCCGGCAGTTTCGCGCGGCGCAAATCCGTTTCTTCGAGATTAGCGTTGCGCAGGATGGCGCCGCTCAGGTTCGCGCCGCTCAAGTCAGCGCGCGAGAGGTCCGCGCCGGTGAGGTCAGCCCTCGCCCCGCCCTCTTTGCCCTGGAAAAAACGCGCATGCGCCTCGAGTGTCTCGGCCACACTCTTCCCGTTGTGCCGAATGCTTTTCGTCTTCCTTAATCCCATGTAGTCCTACCATCTCCTGTGTTTCGCGGCGTCTATTCTACTGAAGGTGCTGGCCGGCGGAAAGCTGGATGCCGCACCTGTGTCAGTATCGACCGGCCGGGTGCCGTGCTGGCTTAGATTAATTCCTGGTTTTGACGTTGCGGCATCTGGCCGTACGATATAGGTGTAATGAATCGCAACCTGTATCCGCCGCGCTCGGTTTGCCTGATCGTCGGTGTTGCACTCGTTTTGACGTTTCTGTGCGTGTATGCAAAAGCTGCTGCACAAGTGCAAGCGCCGGAAGACGAGATCGTAGCTAACCTCGCGGGCGGTCGCGTCATCGTTCACGTCGCTCGCGATGGCAACATTGTATTCGCCGCGATCAATCAGCCCGTGGAGGCCGGCGGTGTCCCTCCCCGTGTATTGGAAGTCGACTCTACGCACGTTGCCGTGCTGCTGGGTGCTTCGGAGTGGCGGCTTCCCGCTGATCCCAATCCCGTGCGGCTGGATCGCAATTTCGAGCGCGTCCGAGGACGTGACCCGAAGTACCAATACAATCCGGATGAAGCCGAGCCGGATCTGGAAACCATTGGCGTCGCTGTACTGGAGAAATTGCGGCCCCTCACCTCGCAGCTTCACCACAAAATCGACCTGCCGGCTGACGAGCCGCTGCTCGAGATGGTGCTCATCGGCTATGCGCCGAACAATTACGGCCCCGAGGTTTGGACCGTAGAATACCGCGTGCAGCAAGAGCAGATGTCCACGCGAGGCGAATATTGGCAGACGCGGATTCTGCGCCCGCGGTTCACGCAACTGTATCCGCCGGAAAAGCATGCGCCGCGTATGATCGTGGAGGCGCGCTATCCTGCCGACCTGAAAGCGCCCACGCTGATGGCTCTGATTCAGGGCAACGATCCGGCAATTGCGCAGCTACGCGGCTCCGACGCGCGCTTTGCGAAAGTGATCGAAGCGGTGGACAAGGGCCAAGCCCAAAAAGCGGTTCCGGCCGACGCCGCCGATTTTCTACGTGCTGTGCTTCCGCTCATCGCGGACAAGCAGACCTTCATCCTCGCCAAGATGGAAGAGCAGCATGGATTCGATTGGATTGTGCCGCCAGACGAGCCCGTCGAGCGAGCTAAGAAGAGTGAAGAAGACAAGGATCGGCCCCCGGATGCGCCGAGCTTGCGGCGAAAACCCACGCCCCCTAATCGTTAAGGATTCTTGCTAAGAAAGTCTTTCAATGGTATCGCCCTGCCGGATCATCCCGCTGGCAATTACCCGGCACAGCATTCCGCGTCTGCCGCGCAGCTCTCGCCGTAGCCCCGGCCGGATTTTTTCGAGTAAGTCGCAAGGTGTGCATGCCAGGCTGACTTCCACTTGCGCATCGCCCACGCGCAGCCGCTGTCCCATGGCCAGCCCATTCACGTTGATTCCACGTGTGGTGATGTTCTCCCGAATAATGCCTGGCTGCAGTTCCATTAGCTCAAGGGTTTCGCTATCCATGAGTAGCACTTGTCGCGGACTGCCCGTTCTTGCGTGCGCACAGCCCTCGAGCCCTGAATTCTCTAGCGCCCGAATTTCCGCGATCTCTTCCATCGGCAGTCGCCGCTGACTTGCCCGGAACAGATGCAGCACATTTGCCATCGCTCAGTCTCCTGCCGCGTGCACCCGGCCGGCGCTGGCCGCGATATCCTTGCGGTAGTGCGCTCCCTCAAAGTGAATCTTTGCAGCAGCTTCATAGACGGTTGCCAACGCTCGCTCGACCGAAGCGCCCGCAGCAGTCACACCGACAACCCGGCCGCCGGCAGTTACAATCGAGCCGCTATCTCGAACTGTACCGGCGTGAAATACCTTCACACCGTTAACGCGCTCCGCATCGGTTAGCCCCTCTATCCTCTTGCCGCTCCCAAATTTGCCGGGATAGCCGGCTGAAGCCACCACCACGCAGACGCTCGCGCCCGATTTCCACTTTAATCGAGCTGGTTCCAGGATGCCGGAGGCGAGTTCCGCAAGCACTTGCGCGAGATCGAAGTCCATCCGCGCGACGATTGCTTGCGTTTCTGGATCTCCAAGCCTGCAGTTGAACTCGAGAACCTTGGGTCCGGAGGCTGTTAGCATCAAGCCAATATAGAGGAAGCCCTGGTAGAGGATTCCTTCGCTGGCCAGCCCGCGCATGGTGGGCTCAACAATAGATTCCAGGATGTCTCGCCGCAGCTTTGGCGGGAGAAGCTCGTCCGTGGAGTACGCACCCATGCCGCCTGTGTTCGGGCCTCGGTCCCCGTCAAAAACTCGTTTGTGGTCGCGTGTCGGCACGAGCGGGGCATAGTGTTGGCCATCTGTAACCACAATAAAAGACAGCTCTTCTCCCTCGAGCGCCTCCTCCAGCAGCAGGCGCTTGCCGCCCGCGCCGAGCTCATCGGTATCCATCGCTCGATGGATAAAATCTTCAGCGGTCGCCGCGTCCTGCGCGACAAAGACTCCCTTTCCAGCGCACAAACCATCGGCTTTTATGACCATGGGCCAATTTACCCCGGAGAGCGCAGCCACAGCTTCCCGCGAGGTATTAAACACGCCAAGCATTTGCGCGGTCGGAATACCCTGTCGACGCAAGAATTCCTTCGCGAACACCTTGCTGGCCTCTAACTGTGCAGCTTGCTGCGAAGGTGCAACGATGGGCCAGCCGCGGCTCCGGAATGCATCGCCAATGCCGTTCACCAATGGCAGTTCTGGTCCGACAACGGTCAGGTCCGGGCGGAGCCGCTCCGCTACAGCAACAATTGCCAAAACATCCGCGGGATCCGCGGGCACGCACTCCGCCTCCGCTTCGATCCCCCCGTTGCCGGGCGCACACCAGATTTTTTCGACTCGCGGACTCTGCTGCAGCTTCCAAACCAGTGCGTGTTCGCGCCCTCCTCCGCCGATGACCAGAACCTTCATCTATTGCCTCTTTGCAGGAATCCTTCCGAACGATAGGGCTACTCCCGTTGGGTGTCAACCTGACCCAAATTATCGTTTTAACGTCAATGTTTCGTATTGCCTAACCGTTACTGATTGCGGGTACTCCGCGGGAATAAAAGCGCCTCGCGGCCAAGCCTGCTCCTAAACTGAAAATATACCTGCCCCGGGGTCGGTCCAGGAGTGTCGAGCCATGCTGATTCCTTTGCGCCACGAAAATATGGCGGGCCGCCGCTGGCCGGTCATTTCGATCGCTCTGATTGTCATCAATTTCCTGGCATTTTTCGCAACGCATTGGCGGATTGAAGCGCAAAACCCAAAGCAGGCCGAGCTGCGCGTGCACATTCTTCTTCTTGCAGCGATGCACCCGGAACTAAGCATGAACCCCGAGGCGCAGGAATTCGTAACCAACTTCCGCGAAAAGAATCCGTCCCTCTGGAAAATAGCCGCATCGCAGACGCGAAAGCCCGATGATCCTTGGGAAGCAAAAATTCGCCTGATCGAAGATCCCGCGGAATTGCAACGGGAAATGGATACGCTGGAGCAAGAATACGCCGAAGTCGAACACGATTCGATTCTGGCGCACTACGCCTTCATCCCTGCGCACCCGCAGCCCATTTCCTACGTCACCGCGAATTTCCTTCACGGCGGCTGGATGCACATCGTTGGCAACATGTGGTTTTTGTGGCTTGCCGGCGCCATCTTGGAAGATACCTGGGGGCGAATTATCTATCCCATTTTTTATTTCCTTTCTGGAGCCATGGCGCTCATGTTTCATGCTTGGGCCAATCCTGGCAGCCTCGTCGCCACGCTGGGCGCATCCGGTGCTGTGGCTGCTTTGATGGGTGCGTTCTTGGTACGCTTTCCAAAGACAAAAATCGAAATGATTTGGCTTTTCGGTTTTGGTTTTCGTTCATATCGTTTTCAGGCGCGAGCTTACTGGCTTCTGCCACTTTGGCTCTTCATGGAGCTATTTTCGGGAGCGATCTTTGGCGGTTCCTCAGGGGGAGTTGCGCACTGGGCGCACGTCGGAGGATTCGTGTTCGGCGCGGTGGCAGCGGTCGGCCTCGGCTATTCGGGCCTCGAGCACGTCGCGAATCAAGCAATCGAAGCTAAGGTTACCTGGACAGCTGAACCGGCCATCGTGCAAGCCACTGAAAAAATGGATCAAGGAAATTTGGACGAAGCCATCACTATCCTGCAAACGCACGTTGCAAGCAGCCCGGCATCGATCGACGCTTGCACGCTGCTGTCACAGCTCTATTGGCGCAAGAACGATATTCCGAAGTATCGTCAGACAATGATCGATCTCTGCCAGATGCACTTGAAGGCGCAAGATGTTGACGCCGCCTGGCAAGACTTCGGCGAATATCTGAATTCTGGCGGCGAGCGCATGCCCGTGTCCACGTGGCTGGAACTTTGCCGCTCGGCGGAGGGCCAGCAGAATTTCGAGCGCGCCGTGGAGGAGTACGATAAATTGGCCCGTGCTTACCCGACCGAACGGCAATCTTTACTGGCGCTAATGGCGGCGGGAAGGCTGTCGCTGAACAAGCTCAAGCGGCCGGCCGAAGCGCTACAGTTCTTCAAGGCTGCGGCAACTTCGCCGGTTCCACACTTGGATTGGGAATCGAATATTCAGGGCGGAATCTCGGAAGCACAAAAGGCACTAAGCGCCGTCGAGGTGCCAGCTACACAGGCCTAAAGTGCGGGGTAACCTGTCGTTATAGAACCAAAAGGACTGCGCATTATTCTGGGTAAGATTACTAACCTATTTTACGAGACAGTTTAGGTTAGTATCTGGATCTAAGCCGTACTAGCGGCGCGAATGGGAATCGTTACGCTGGAAACTGCGTCCGAGGACGCCAGCATGTGGCAGCGTCCATCGAAAATGCCGCCTGGGTCGATCACCATACACGGCGAGTGAACTTCGCCGGTCACGACGCCCTTGGCCTCGATCTCGACCCGGCCTTTGGCGAAAATCACGCCGTCAAAACGCCCGGAGATCACAACCCGATTACCTTCGATCTGCCCCTCGACCTTAGCGCCTTCACCCAGGATAACGGTCTGCTCGGAGATAATATTGCCTTTCACGTTGCCGTCGATGCGGAAGGTGCCGCTGACGGTCAGCGTTCCGTCGAGAGTCACGCCTTGGTCAATGAAACCTGTCCACTCTTCGTTGCTTGCGCCCTTTGTCGCGCCGGGCCACTTCCACGCCATGACGACCCCCAGGAGAGACTCATTCCACTTTAGCGGCGTTCGCAGACAAGTCAACGCGCCGTTGCGATGGAGTTGTCGAATCAGATGACAGTTGTGCTTTGCTTGATACAAAGGATGCGAGTGCAAAAGCTATTTCATCAAGCGGTCGTACAAGCCCATCAATTGAGCGTCTTCGTAGTATTCCAATACGAGCTGCCCGGGTCGCGCCTTGGTTTTTTCTCGCAGCAGGATTTTGGTGCCCAGGTGGCGCTGCAGCTCTTCAAGCGCGGCGCGAATGTTTGCATCCTGTGGGGGTGGGCTCGCCACGGGGCCGCCAGTTCGCGCTCGACGTGCAGCCAAACGCTCGATCTGGCGAACTGTTAGCCCGCCCCGCGAAGCGCGGTGCGCATAGCGCATGCGGAGTTTTGCGTCGACGACCGCCAACAGGGCGCGCCCATGTCCTGCGCTAAGTTTACCTTCCTCGATCCACTCTTGAATATTTGGCTCCAGCTTCAGGAGCCGCACGGCATTCGCCACGGTAGCTCGGTCCTTGCCGGTACGTTCTGCCACGGCTTCTTGCGTAAGGTGAAACTCTTCCATCAGCCGGTCGAACGCGCGAGCTGTCTCGATGGCGTTCAGGTCTTCGCGCTGGATGTTTTCCACCAACGTCATTTCCAGCGCCAACTCGTCGGAAACGTGCCGGACAATCGCCGTAACCTTGGTCAGGCCGGCACGCTGGGCGGCACGCCAGCGCCGCTCGCCGGCAATAAGCTGAAAACGATTGGCGATGGGGCGAACAACTAGTGGTTGAATAATGCCGCTGGCTTTTATCGAACGCGCGAGTTCCTCGAGCGCTTCTTCCCGGAATCGAGTGCGCGGTTGGTATGGACTCGGGTCGATTAGGTCGATATCGATTTGTTGTGGGCCCGCCGACATCGTTTCTCGGCTTGGCGGCGCCACGGTGCCAATAGCAGCCGGTGCAGGCGCCGGTGCGACCTGCGGTTCAGGCTCCCGAATGAGCGCTCCGAGCCCCCGTCCCAGCGCGTTTCTCGTCATTGGCGATTACCTCCTGAGCGAGTTGTGTGTAGCCCTCGGCCCCTTTGCTGTGCATATCATAGAAAATAATAGGCTTACCGAAGCTCGGCGCCTCCGCGAGCCGGACATTGCGCGGAATAACACTCTGAAAAATCTGTGTGCCAAAAAAACTGCGCAAATCGGTGGCGACTTGGCGCGAAAGAGTGGTGCGTTCATCATACATCGTGAGCAAGATGCCCTCAATTTCGAGGCTAGGATTTAGGGTCCTGCGAATTCGCATAAGCGTGTCGAGTAATTCCGATACGCCTTCAAGAGCCAGATATTCGCATTGGATCGGCACCAACACCGCATCGGAGGCGACTAGAGCGTTCAAAGTCAGCAGATCCAAGGCGGGAGGGCAATCTAGCACGATAAAGCGATATTTGTCGCGAAGAGTGTTCAAGAGAGCTTGCAATTTGTACTCACGACCCTCAGCGGAAACTAATTCGACTGCCGCGCCGGCGAGATTCTTATCTGCTGGAACCACGTCCAAGCCGTCCACCTGCGATTTCTGGGCAATTCGTTCGAAGGGCTCGTTGAGGATTAGCAGATTGTAGAGCGTTCGCCGGGCAGGGTCTTTCTGAAAACCGATCGCGGCCGTAGCATTGGCCTGTGAGTCACAATCCACGAGGAGAGTAGGTTGGTCAGCGGCGGCAAGGCAGGCGGCTAAATTTACCGCAGTGGTAGTCTTACCTACCCCACCCTTTTGATTGGCCACAGCGATAATCCTCGCCACCGAACCCCCGTGGGCGAAAACTTAGCAAAGCTCGAAAGTAGATGCAAGATGTTTCACGTGGAACATTCGGGGATTTTGTGAAAATCATTTCGCGCGACGGCGGTGCGTAGATTGTTTTACGTGGAACATCCACCAGGAAAAGGAGCACCAACATAGGAGTGTTCCACGTGGAACACTCCCTTGCTGTGGCCTTGCTGAATCGCCAATTCCGAAGGGGTTTGTTCCACGTGGAACAAACCAGCTTCCCACCTGGAACACCAAGGTCGACTCTACGAGTTCCCTGGGCGTTGCCGAACTCCGACCAAAAGGAAGCGTTGCAGCGAGTGAGGAATCGCAATCGGTTCCTTCCAACTCCATCCGCCTGTCTTCTTGACTTCTTCAATGTCGCGCCCACCGACCCAAAGAATCGCTTGCTCTGCCGTAACGCGTTCGGAGCGTGCCCATCTCAAAAGCTTGTCAAATTCCCCCAACGCTCGTGAGCAGACAAAATCGACCGGCGAGATTTCCTCCCCGAGTTCCTCGTAACGACTGACCAACACGCGCGTATCGGAAAAGCCGAGCTCGCGTACGACCTCGGCTAGGAATGTGGCTTTTTTAACATTCGATTCGATCAGGGATACTTGCAGCTCTGGGCGGGCGATTTTAAGTGCTAAGCCCGGAAAACCCCCGCCGGAGCCCACGTCGACAAGTCGACCCTCTTGGAGTGGCACCCTCGCCGCCGCATACATGCATTCGCAAAAATGCCGATAAAGCACTTCCAACGGATCCCGAATCGCTGTGAGATTTATCTTTTCATTCCAAACAAGCAGCATGGCCATATACCGCTGAATAGAGGCAATTTGCGCAGCCGTTGCCTCTAATTGGAATTCGTGCAGCGCCTTCGCTATAGCGTCCGCTGATAGGGGAGCCGCATTCTTGGTTAACATAACACCTAAAGTCCACTCTGCGGCGATCTAACTGCTTTTCTATTAATGAGATACTTGGGTCCAGCCGTCCCAGCAACCACGTCCACACCGACATGCCACACAATCACCGGGACCAAGCTACCGAGCGCAGCCCGCGAAATCCCAAAGAGAATTCCCAGCACCATCGTACTCACGAAGCCCGCGCGGCCTTGGTACAGATGCGCCAGTCCAAAGAGGATAGACGACAACAATATCACCACACCGGCAGGCAAGCCGGTGCGACTAATGACGGCCATGGCGAAGCCCCGATACAAAAACTCCTCGCAGAGTCCGGCGGTAAAAGCCAACGCTAAAAAGGGAATCAGCTCCTTCGTGCTTTGCGGTAGAATGCGTTCCGCCAATGCTTGGAGAGGCCCTCGCAGAGGGCTTGTCGAACGCCCCATGCGGCGCAGGTTCAGCCACTGCAGCATGACGATCAACACCTCGCCGCACACGGTAATAGCGAAAAGTCTGAAGCGCGCCGGCATCGCCAAGCCAAGCTGCGTCGCGGTGTATCCGTGCGCCCAAGCGCGCCATGCAGCGACGGAAGCGGCAATCCACTGAAATGCGATCGTCGAAAAGTAGAGCGATAGACGCTCGCCCGACTCGACGCGCGGTTTGGCCAAGAGCTGCTGTAATCTCTTGCGGCCGCGCCACGGTACGATAACGCCCAACACGAAGAAGATCAGCAGAATGTCCCAAGGCATGCGGGATGAAAGCACGTTCGGGCGCAAACGCGCAACACCTGAGCCCGCACCTGCTCCTATGTCACGAGCAGGAGAGTAGTGGCATCCTTAGTAGTGTAGTGAGCGACGATTGATTCCGAGAGGTGTTCCGTTGGCGACGCAAGTGAAACTAACCTCCATGGCCAAGGCGGCGGGCTGTGCCGCGAAGCTAAATCCCGCCACGCTTGACGCGGTGTTGCGAAAGTTGCCGAGGCAAACGGATCCCAATGTCCTGGTTGGCTTCGACACCAATGACGACGCCGGAATTTACAGAATTTCCGAAGACGTAGCGCTCGTGCAGACCGTCGATTTTTTCACCCCGATCGTGGACGATCCCTTTCTGTTCGGTCAGATAGCCGCGGCCAACGCGCTCAGCGACGTATATGCCATGGGCGGCCGGCCAATCTCGTCGCTTTCCATCGTAGGCTTTCCGGAAAAGGGCGATCCCGCAATTCTCGAACAGATTCTCCGCGGCGGTCTCGCGAAGATGAACGAGGCACGCTGCAGCGTTATCGGCGGCCACTCAATCCGCAATGAAGATATGTTGTTCGGCTACGCGGTCACAGGTTTAATTAATCCCAAGCGTGTTTGGCGGAATGTTGGCGCGCGCGAGGGCGACGCCTTGCTGTTCACGAAGCCGCTCGGAACGGGCGTCATCACCACGGCGCTGAAAAAGGATCGCGCGACGGAAGCATCGCTAACGGCCGCGGTTTTGGCCATGACAACGCTGAACGGCGCCGCTGCGGCCGCGCTGCAGGAAGTCGACGAGAAGTCCGTCAGCGCCCCAAGCGTTCACGCGGTCACCGACGTCACCGGTTTCAGCTTGTTAGGCCACGCACGTGAGATGGCGCTAGGCGATCCGGTACATGGCATTGCGCCGGTGTCCTTTGAAATCGATCATTCCGCTTTCGACTATTTTCCTGGCGCTGTCGAAGCGGCGCGCGAAGGTCATCTCTCCGGCGGACTCAAAAACAATCGTGCGTTTGTCAGCGACTGCGCCAGCTTTGCGCCAAGTGTGCCCGCCGAATATCAGGATCTGCTATTCGATCCGCAAACCTCGGGCGGCCTGCTCGTAGCAATCGCTCCGCAAGCAGCGGAAACTGCGCTCGCTACGTTGCAGCGCCACGGTGTCGCCGCGCGGCGCGTTGGCGAAGTCGTGGCCAAGCGCTCGCCCCTCCTTGCTGTGAGCTGAAATCCGCGCAACTCGCAGTAAATCCGCTAGACTTCCGGGATGGACACCATCACGCACGGCATCGCCGGCGCGCTAATCGCCAAGGCGGCCTTTCGCGGGCAAGACATGCTCGCCGCGAAGCCGGTGAATCGCCAGCGAATCATTACCTGGTCGCTGATGCTCGGCGCAATCTTTCCGGACTCCGATGTCTTCCGCGAATTTTTCTCGCACAACGATCTCCTTATCCTGACGTGGCACCGCAGCATCACGCATTCGCTCGTATGTCTGCCCATCTTTGCAGTGGTCCTCGCCGCTCTGACGCGCCGGTTTGTCCGTTGGCGGAAATGGGAATCGCCTTCCTTCGCCGCGTTAACAGGGATTTATGCCGTCGGTATTCTCAGCCACATTTTGATGGACCTGATCACTTCATTCGGAACGATGATCTGGTCGCCCGTGAAATGGTCGCGACCGGCGTGGGATCTGGTCTTCATAATCGATTTCACCTTCAGCGGAATCCTGCTCATCCCACAGATTCTTGCGTGGGTTTATCGAAAGCCGGAAGGATTGCGACGCCGCGCGCTCGCAAGCTGGCTTGTTCTTGCCGTCGCGACCCTCGCCGTCGCTGATATCGGCGTGGTGATAGGCGCGCCGCTTTCGATGCGAGGAATTTTAGCGGCGATCGTCGTACTAGCGGCCGCGTTTCTTTTGCCGGCGATTCGCAACGCGGGACTGCGCGCGCGGCTCGCGACATGGAATCTGGCAGGATTGCTGCTGTCGCTCGGCTACATCGGAGTTACGGTTTACGCGCATCACGTGGCGCTCGGGCGCGTCGACAATTTCTCTTCCTCGTTGCACCTCGACGCGCAATCGCGTGGTGCGCTCCCGTTCCCGCCATCGCTGTGGCATTGGGACGGACTGGTTCTGACGCCTCACGGAGTCTATGAGTTGCGTCTGAATCTGGGCGAACCCACCCGGGTGCAAGCTGCCGGTACGGTTCCCGATGCGGCTTCCGCCTTGACTTACCGGTTTTATCCTGACGCCCCGCCAAATCCGTATATCGAAGCCGCCAAGCGTCTGCCCGAAGTCCGCACCGTTCTATGGTTCGCCCGATTCCCGGTGACGCGCTTTCACAAAGAGGGCGCTGAAGCGATCGTCGAAATCTCCGACTTGCGTTTTCCCCAAATGAAGCCTGGCCGCCCTTCATCGTTCACCTATCGCGTTCGCTTCGGCCCAGATGGCGCTGTGATATCCCAAGGCTGGGTGAAAACCAAGTAGTGGGCCTGCGCTTTAGCTGAAATTTTGCGGGGGAAATGTCGTCTCGGAAGTCAGCGTGAAGGCTTGCTGTCTGCGGGATGAATGACCACTTGGCGGTACTCGCCGACACCAACGCTTTCCGTTCGCACGCCCGGGATGTCCTTCACCGCCAGGTGCACGATGCGCCGTTCGCGCGAGGTCATCGGATTCAGCCGAAATGGCTGCTTGGAGGTCTGCACCCGTTCCGCGGCCACTTTGGCGGTCATGCGCAGCTCTTCAAAGCGCAGCGCGCGATAGCCGCCGCAATCCACGTGAATCTTTTCGTGGTGCTCCGGCTCAAGCCGCAAAGCACGAAAGGCCAAATGCTCGAGTGCCTGCAAAACTCCCGCGCCGCGCTCCAGCAAGATCTCTTTGTCGCGGCCATCGACGTCGGCGACAACTTCCGCGTCGCGTGCAGCTCCGGGCGCAGCCACAGTGACCGTTACATTTAGTTGAAATCCTGCCGCCCGGATGGTGTTTTCCAGAAACTCGCGCAGAGCATCGGCCGCAGCTTGCCTATCGAGTTGTCCGTTCTGAATGAGTTCCTTGGTCATGGCACCTTGCGCTGTAAACCGCTTTCCAGACCAAACAAATAAGGCCCGACTACCGCAGATGTTTTATTTCTTTTTGGTCTTTCCGTTTTTCCCACGCGCCTGGCTGGGAGCAGCCGCCGGCAACGGATGCGTTCGATTCAGCCACCATTGCTGCACGATGCCGACCAAGCTGCTGGTAAGAATATACACTGCCAAACCACTTGAAATGGGGGAGATCATGAACAGTCCGGCCATGGTTACTGGCATGATCTTCATCATCATCTGCTGCTGCGGATCGGTGGTGGTCATGGGCGTCATTTTCGAGACCAGGTACATCGACAGGCCCATGGTGATCGGCAAAATGTAATAAGGATCCTTGGCGGACAAGTCTCTGATCCAGCCAAACCAAGATGCATGCCGCATTTCAATCGCAAAACGCAGCACGGTGTTCAGACCAAACCAGATCGGCATCTGCAAAAACATTTGGAAGCAGCCGCCCACCGGGTTAATTTTCTCCCGGCTGTAGACCGCCATCACTTCTTTGTTCATCTCCGCTTTGCGTGGATCACGCATGGAATATTTCTTATACTTTTCCTGGATTTGCTTGATTTCCGGGGCCACGCGCTGCATTTTCAGCGTTGTGCGATAGCTGGAAATGCGCAGCGGGAACAGCAGCATGTTGATAATGAGTGTCAGGACGACGATGTCCCAGCCCCAATTGGGAATGTATTTGTGCAGCCATTTCAATCCGTGAAACAGCGGATCGGCGATGAACTCCAGCCACCCGAAATTGACCAACGAGTGCAGCGGCGGATTCATCTTCTTCAGGTCATCGTAGTCTTTCGGACCTACGAAGACGCGCAGCGCTAGAGGCTGCGCCGAAGTGGCCGTCTGAATCTGCGGCACTGGTTCTTCTGTATCCTTGCCCTCCACCTGAACGGTCCGGAAAACCTTCCAGTATCGGGCCTCGAGACTTCCGGGAGGCGCTCCGAGCAACGGCAGAAATACCGCCGTGAAGTAGCGGTCCTCGATCCCGTCCCAATCCTTACCGCCCTGCCAGACTCCCCGCGGCCACTTTTCCGGTCCCTCCAACTTTTTGGCGGGAATGTTGGTGAGCTTCCCGTTCTCGCTGTAGAAGACGGAAACGGTGTCGATCGGTGCGGGATTGGAAACCGTTTGATCACCGAAACCGCCGAGCCAACTCGTTCCAGCAGGTACCGGCGCACCGTTAACCTTTACTGACGTCTCGACGCGCACAACGTACGTGTGATCGAAGTGGAAGCGCTTGGTGACTTCCAGGTGGCCGTCGCTCCAACTAAATTCCGCTTCGGCTGGCGCTTGCAAGGTGCTTGCAGGAGTAGAAATTTGATACAGCGCGCTATTCGCTGCGGACTCTTGCTCCGGATCGTTTAACGCGACAGCAAAGGGCCATCCGCCAGTCTGCTGCGCGGCTTCGGGATGCACTAAATCGAGAATGCGCGGCGGTTTCGAGTCGTCGGTATAGTGCTTCAGCTGCCAGCTCTTCACGACCGCGCCGCGGTTTGAGAATTCCGCGCGATAAAGGTCATTCTCCACCACGAGTGTTCGCTCTTCCGCATCGGCCTTAGGTGGGGTTGCAGCCTGGGCGACGCCGGACATGCTCGTGGCTGGTGCTTTTGACCCTGGCGTACTCTTGGCCGATGGGGACGGGGCGCTTGGGGTGCTGCTTCCCGGCGTAGCAGGCGCTGTTTGCGCCGGCCGGTTAGCTTGCGGCAAGTTCGTCGGCGGTTTGGGACCGAAATACTTGGCCCAAAGCAAGATCACCACCAGCGACAGGAGCGAGGCCACCACAATGCGCAGCTCATGTGTCAGCTTGAACTTTTTCTGCGGTTCGCTCACGAATGCGCCTCTTCCGGTCTGGCAGCGGTATTGTGCGGGGTGGTGTCAGGAACGGGGTCGTATCCAAATTTGCGCGACAAGGGGTGGCATCGCAGCAGGCGCTTGAGCGTTAGCCACGCTCCATGCGCAACTCCAAATCGCTCGACCGCCTCGTAAGCGTAGACCGAGCACGTGGGCACGAAGCGGCAGCTTCCACCAACCAGCAGCGACAAATATGTTTTGTAAAATCGCAGCGCCCCGAGCGCCATGCGGACCCCGGTGCTGTGCCGTAAGTTGCTCACGCCCTCGGCATTAGGCGCAAAAACTCCGCCGTCAGCGCCGCAAACTCCGCCTTCGCCACATTGCTCTTCGGGTGTATGACTATGTCCCATCCTGCAGCTATCTCCAGACGATGGCAGCGCACGATTTCCCGCACACGCCGCCGGATGCGATTGCGCACCACCGCGCCGCCAAGTGCCTTCTTGATGCTGAATCCAAATCGGCTGTGCGGCAGTTCATTCGCGCGAAGAAAAACGGTGAAGTGGGAATTCGAGCGGCGCTTTCCGGCGCGGTACACGGCGTCAAACTCTCCCCGCCGCACCAGCCGCGCCTCGCGCGGAAAGCTTAATGCTCCCGCGCTATTCGGGAGTGAGCCGATGGCGGCCCTTCTTACGGCGTGCCGCAAGCACCTTGCGGCCTCCTGCGGTCTTCATGCGCGAACGGAATCCGTGCGTCTTGGCGCGCCGGCGCTTGCGCGGCTGATAAGTGCGCTTTGGCAAAGCAATCCCCCTTTTAAATACGCGCGTCACCTATGCAGAATTTCGAATGCAAAATTCCGCACCGCGACACACGCCGCCCGAACAAAGCGACGGTTCACAAGCCGCCTAAGCGGCACTCTGCGAATTAGTTAGTGTAGTCGACCCCCGAGCACACGGTCAAGAAAGCAGGCAGGGAGCTAAATTGATTAGGGGTCTTTGCGCGGAAGCTTTGGCAAGAAGTTCTTTCAGTGCGGCTTCTTGTATGCGGGTTCGCCGTGAAGCCACCGCCGCCAGCTCTGTAGTTTCTTGGGGAGCGCGCCGGCGCCGCTAAATTGGGACGCCGCCCACAGCAGCCGATACAGGACCAGACCCATTGCGATGAAAAAAGTTCCGAATGTAAGTACGGTAGCGAAAGGAGGGATTTTAAGCATGCTAAAAACTCCTCGTCATCATAACACGCACTGACCGGGAAATTCGCTTTCTCTCTTTCCGCAGCCGCAGAAAATCGAGAGCATGTTGGCCGGCGACACTAGGCTATGTTTTTCACGTGCCGGTATTCGTCATAAGCGGCTAGGTATCGATCCAGGTCTTTCCGCAGCAAATAGTACGGCGTAGACAACCGAATCTTCGACGGCCCGCCGCCGCGAATGCGAATTTTCTTGTTCTGCCACATCCAGGTTTCAAGCTCCATGATCTGAATCGGCGGCACATTGACCGACGCAATCGCGCAACGCAGCCTAGCATCCGGCGAAGTCCAGGTCTCCGCCCCGCGCTTCACCATTTCGCCATGAATGTAATCGGCCATTTTTTGATGCCGCCGTTCGATGCGATCTAACCCAATGTTGTTCGCAAGTTTTACCGCGGCACGCATTCCCCACAACGACGGCACATTGGAGCTGCCGATGCGCTGGAATCGTTCCGCGCGCAGCCTAGGATCGTCCCATCCGGCGGTAACGATCGTGTTCCACAGCCGATCGATCATTTCATCGCGAACGTACAGCAATCCTGTGCCTTTCGGCGCCATCAGCCACTTGTGCGGACTTGAGCTGTACATGTCGCAACCCAAATCATGAACATTCAGCGCCATCATTCCAATAACGTGCGCTCCGTCCACCGCGGAAACAATGCCCTTCGACCGCGCCAATGCGCAAAGCTCCTTAGCCGGCAGCACAACACCCGTAGCCGTCGTTATGTGACTGAAGAACAGAACACGAGTCCGCGGCGTGATCGCATCATTGATAAGGTTCAAGACCGCCGCCGCATTCGGCACCGGCTTCGGCAGCGCCACCTTCTTCACCACGATGCCGTAGCGCTTGGCGCGCAAGTTCCAAGGATGCTCCCCGCCCGGATGCTCCTGGTCAGTCATCAAGACTTCGTCGCCCGCCTTCATATCCAAGCCGTTCGCCATGTAGCTATTTGCCTCGGTGGCATTGCGCACCAGCGCGAGTTCGTCGCGCGTGCAGCCGACAAACGCGGCCAGCGGATCACGAAACTCATTCCACGCCGCGTAGCCCCAGATCGGGTAATCCTCGGGATCGCTCTGCGCCATCTTCTCCGTCTCGTTGTAGCCGTCGAAAATCGCGCGCAACACCGGCGCAGGTGAAGATCCCACCGTTCCGTTGTTTAAATACACTTCGTCTGCCGGAATCACAAACTGCTTGCGCATCTCGGCCCAATACGCCTCTTCGTTGGAATCGTAAAGCCCGCGGTCGGGCAGCTGAGCCGGCGCCTGCGCGGCCCGCGCAAAAAGCTCGCCGCCAAAATTCAGCGCCGCTCCTGCGGCCGCAGCGCCCGCAAACGACGACAGAAACCCTCGACGATCGACCATCTCGCATCCTCCGCATAAAACTGCGCGGATTCTATCCGTACTGTTGCTGTCCTACAACAACTCTTCGGCGCAACGCTTGCCCTCTATTCCTGACGGGATTACTGTACCTACCGCAACGAGAGGACGTGAAAATGATCCAGCGTGCGCGCTACGCCGCTGTTCCAGTGATTGCGCTGTTGCTTGTGGCGCTAACCCATTCGTTCGCGCAAGAAAATACCGGTTCGAAGCAAGATGTCGAAAAGCGCCTCAAAGCCGCGCAGAAGCCGCAAGCCGCCACTCCGCTCGATAGCGTCATCAATACGCTTTTCGCCGCGCACACGTTTGAACAAGTCGCCCTTGCGCCGGACGGCAATTCCATCGCCTGGGTTGAAGCAGTCCACTCCAAAACGGGCGCAGGTTCCGGCAGCACGGTCATCTACGTAAAAAATCTCAAATCCGGCGCCCCGCCAAGGCGCATCGGCGCAGGCGCTGCCGACTCTTTGCATGCCGAGAGCGATGTCGCGTGGTCGCCAGACAGCCAGAGGATTGCGTTCCTGTCCGATGCCGCAAAAAAAGGCCAGCTTCAGCTCTATGTCACAAATGCCGCGGGCGGTCCCGCAAGAATGCTCACGAGTGTCAAAGGCTACCTCGCCCATCCCGGCTGGTCACCCGACGGCAAAATCATCGCAATCCTTTTCACAGAAAACGCCGCGCGCGCTTCCGGTCCTCTCGTAGCCGAAACACCCGAAACGGGCGAGATCAAGGACGCTTTCTTCGAGCAGCGCCTCGCGCTGGTCGATCTAGCCGCTGGCAAACTTACGCAAATCACCCCCGCCGACACTTACGTTTACGAGTACGACTGGTCGCCAGACGGCAAACGCTTCGTCGTCAGCTCTGCGCTGGGCAACGGCGACAACAACTGGTATATCGCCGAACTCTCCACGCTAGACGCCGCTACCGGGCTGATGAAATCCATCTACAAGCCCAAGCTGCAAATCGCCAATCCCGCTTGGTCTCCTGATGGCAAGCAGATTGCCTTCATCGAAGGCCTAATGAGCGACGAAGGCGCCACCGGCGGCGACATCCACACCATCAGCAGCACTGGCGGCGAAGCAAAAAATCTCACCAAGGACATTAAAGCGTCCGCAGCCTGGGTTGGCTGGCTCACCGACAAAAAAATCTTGTTTAGCGAATTCGTGGGCGGCAACAGCGCCATCGCGACGCTTGATCCCTCGAGCGGCAAGATCGAGCAACTCTGGTCGGCGGAAGGAACATTTAGCTCGGCCGGTATCTTCGGTTTTGTGCTCTCTGTCGCAAAAGACGGCAAGATAGTGGGCGGCGTCTTCCGGTCCTTCAGCCAAGCGCCGGAGGTTGTCCTCATCAGCGGCACTCCTGCCGCGATGACACAGGTAACCTCCCGCAACAAGGGGTTATCTGCCGCTTGGGGTGAGGCCACGAGCATCACGTGGAAAAATGAGGGCCATGAGGTGCAGGGCTGGTTGCTTTATCCCCGTGCCTTCGATGCCGCTAAGAAGTATCCGCTAGTGGTGAACGTTCACGGTGGCCCTTCATCTGTCGCGCTCTCTCACTGGCCCGGCAGTCACGATTTTGCCGCTGGCCTGTCCGGCATGGGTTACTTTGTGCTCTATCCAAATCCGCGCGGCAGCTATGGACAAGGCGAGGCCTTCACACGCGCCAACGTTAAGGATTTCGGCTATGGCGACTTCAAGGACATCCTCGCCGGCATCGATGAAGCCATCCGCATCGCGCCCATCGACCCAAACCGCCTCGGCATCACCGGCTGGAGTTATGGCGGCTTCATGACCATGTGGGCCGTCACACAGACCAATCGCTTCAAAGC
>Ga0209131_1000458_pt1 | contig 29545 bp, 24 predicted proteins | sample GraSoi_2013_40cm_FD_185826 | JGI IMG/M metagenome (GOLD analysis project Ga0209131, IMG submission 185826) | Grasslands soil microbial communities from the Angelo Coastal Reserve, California, USA - Sample 9_17_2013_40cm (SPAdes) (version 2) | ecosystem: Environmental > Terrestrial > Soil >...
CCCGCCCCTGCAGCCGATTCTTTATCACCTCAATCTCATCGCTTGTTTTAGCCGACCCGCGATATCCGCGACTTAAGACGGCAACGCGCTTTCCTTCAGAAAGGAATCGCTCTGCCAGCCAAATGACCATCGGCGTCTTTCCGGTGCCGCCCACGGTAAGGTTCCCGATGCTAATGACGCTGCCGTGGAGGCGCCTTTGTTTGATCCAGCCACGAGCGTAAAACGATGCTCGCAACCGCATTGCACCGGCGTAAACAATGGAGAGCGGCCAGAGAAGAATTCGGATCGCGTGCGGCAAGTTCATCGGGCTGGGCTGCCGAGGAATTTGGCGATTTCAGCGAGAGCGCGGTCAGTCGCGCCGCGGCTGCTGTCTACCAGGTGCTTAGCGTTTTCGCCCATTTTGCGGCGACGATCCGGATTGCGCAGCAGTTCGATCCAGGCTACGCCAGCGTCTTCAGGGCTCTCGACCTGGATGGCTGCATCGGCGGCAACAAAACGCGCGGCAATTTCCGAGAAATTTTCCATCGAAGGCCCGAACACCGGAATTTTACCAAATGCCGCAGGCTCAAGAATATTGTGCCCGCCCGAGGGCACCAGGGAACCACCGACGAACGCGCCATCGGCTAGACGATAGACTGATGCAAGTTCGCCGATGCTGTCGAGAAGAATGACCGTGACGTCGCGCGAGATCGAGCCGTTGTTGCCAGATGCCTTTCCTTCCGCATGCGGGGCTAGCGCGAGCTCGGAGCGGCGAATAAATTTACGACGAGATTCGTGAATAAAATCCGCCGCGGCCTCAAAGCGCTCCGGCTTGCGTGGGGCGAGAACCAACAAGGCGTTGGGGTGTTCACCTTGCACTACGCCAAAGGCTATCAATGCGAGCGGCTCTTCGGTGGCCACTACGCTGCCTGCGACTACGATCGGCGACGCGAGCGGCTCTTCGGTGGCCACTACGCTGCCTGCGACCACGATCGGCGAACGGCCTTGCCGGCGAGCTTCCGCTTCGAGCCAGCTGGACAGCGGCGTTGGGGCGGGAAGCTCCATGTCGTATTTCAGGTTGCCGATGACCGAAACGCGATCGGGAGGCGCGCTCAGTGCGCGAATGCGCTCCGCATCCTTTTCGCTTTGCATCAGGAACGCGCTCGCATTTGCCAGCGCGCTTCGCAAAAAAGGCCGGAGGAAAAAACCGAACTTGGCGAGGTACCGCCCGTAACGAGCGAAGGAACGGTCCGACATTCTTCCGCTGACAAAAAGCACGGGAATATTTTTCCGGCGAGTCTCGCACAAAAAGTTAGGCCAAATTTCGGTCTCCAACACCACAACGAGGGACGGGCGCACGGCACGCAGTACGCGGCGAACACAAAATCTCCAGTCAAGCGGGAAATAGAACACGGCATCGGCAAATTGCAATCGTTCGCGAGCCAGCGACTGACCAGTGATCGTCGTGGTCGAGACTACGAGCGGGCGGTTCGGGTAAGCTTCTTTCAACCGCTTCGCCAAGGCAATACTGGATAGAAGCTCACCCACGGATACGGCATGAATCCAGATCGCGCCGGGATGGTCTGCCGGCAATTTGTCGAGCGGGCCGGTTGATAACCCAAGCCGCTCGCGCAAGTTGGAAAGGTACTTTTTCTGACGCAGCCCTTTGATCAGCCAATACGGCAAGAGCAAGAGCGCTGCGGCGCCCATCAAAAAACTGTAGACGAAATACACTAAGCGTGGCTCCGGTCCCTTATCGCTGCGCCGCGGAACTCATGCGAGGCGCAGGGCAACCCTGCACGTCCCCCAGGAATCGAAGGCGTCGAGATGAGAAAGATCTATTATAACCACATGCGAATAGCCACCCTCAGAATTCCCTGCGCCGCCACGTCTCTTTCTCTTCTCGTCACGTTCGCCGGGGCGCAGCAGGCGCCATTGCGGACTGCTTCGCTGGAGTCGCATGAAGGCTTGACGATCACCGCGACTCCGTGGACCGATGCAGCTAAGTACAAAGATAAATTCCCCAAGAAATCGCCATACGCCGCGGGAATAATTGCGTTGGAAGTATCGTTTCGCAACGATTCCGCCGAAAGCGTTAGGGTCAACTTGTCACGCATTCGCCTGACCGTGCATCTGGACGCGGAGAATACTCAGGAGCTTCCCTCGCTCAGCGCAGAAGAACTGGTCCAAGCCATGCTGAAACCCGGAGGTAAAGACCCGACGGCTACTCGCAAAAAGATTCCTCTTCCGGTGCCGATCCCCAAGAAAGGCAAGGACAAGAACGGGGAGGAACTGCAGCGGGAGGCTCAAGAAGCGAGTGTACCGACGGGCGTCGTCGCGCCACACAGCACTGTTCATGGGCTGCTGTACTTTGATTTGCAAAATCAGCTTGATCTGCTCCAGACGGCGCACCTCTACGTGCCAGAGCTAGTGCTTATGCGTGGAAATCGAGCGCTGACGTACTTCGACATTGACCTCGGACATTGATCTCGGGCATTGATCTCAGCAAAGAATTATTTTTGGCCGCTTTCCACAGGGCTGTTTGCGCGCGTCGCTGCCCTCGGCTACCATGACTGTGCAGCAAAATCTTTTTGTCCCCGGGACCCATGCTCACTCTTCTCGAAGAACTGAACCCTGAACAGCACGCGGCAGCGGAAACAACGGAAGGTCCGCTGCTGATTTTAGCCGGCGCAGGAACGGGCAAGACGCGTGCCATCACTTTCCGGATGGCGCATCTCATCGCCAGCGGTGTGCCGGCGGAGGCGATACTTGCGGTCACGTTTACGAATAAGGCCGCGGAGGAGATGCGCAACCGGGTTTCCGATTTGCTGCTGCGGGCAGGCGTGCCGCCCGCGCAGCCATGGCTGTCCACATTTCATTCCCTGTGCGCGCGACTTCTGCGGCGTGAGGCCGCTAATGCCGGCCTGCCGCGCGACTTTGCCATTTACGACGACGACGACCAGCTCGCCGCGGTGAAACTCGCCATGGCGAACCTCGAGATCGATGACGAGGCGCTGACGCCGCGCAATGTTCTGAGCCGCATCAGCTACGCGAAAAATCACGGGCAGAGCGCGGAAAAGATGCGCGGCGAGGCGATCGATAAGGACACGCGACGTGTAGCCGATATTTTCGCCGCTTACGAACAACTGCTGCGCCAAAGCAATGCTCTTGATTTCGATGATCTGCTGCTGCGGACCGTCAAATTGCTGCGGGACTCTACCGCGGTTCGCGAAAAGTGGCAGGCGCGATTTCAATACATTCACGTTGACGAATACCAGGACACCAACCGCGTGCAGTACGAGCTTCTTCGACTGCTTACCAGCCCGAAACAAAACGTATGTGTAGTGGGCGACGAGGACCAGTCTATTTATCGCTGGCGCGGCGCCGACGTCTCCATCCTGATGAGCTTTTCGCGCGACTACCCTTCGGCACGCATTATCAAGCTCGAGCGTAATTATCGGTCGACGCAGCAAATCCTGGATGCCGCGGGCGCGGTAGTGGCTAACAATCCGGAGCGCCTTGGCAAGTCTCTCAGCGCTGAGAACGGCACTGGCGCCAACCTAAGATATTTCGAGGGGCGCGACGCCCACGCGGAGGCGGAGTTTGTCGCGGGCGAACTCGAGCGCATTCTCAATGAAGACTCCTCCCAGACCTGCGCCGTGGAATACCGAACCAACTTCCAATCACGCGCATTTGAAGAAGTGTTTCGTAGACGCGGCCTTCGTTACAAGCTCGTGGGCGGGTTCAGCTTCTACAATCGCGCCGAAGTCAAAGACGCTTTGGCATATGTTCGGCTCGCGATGCACCCGGAAGACGACATTTCGCTGTTGCGCGTGTTGAATGTGCCTCCGCGTGGCATCGGCAAGACCACAGTGGATGCGCTGCAGGCCACGGCTCGCGCCGATGGTTCCAGTTTGTGGGCGGCGATTGAGAAATTCGTTTCCGGAGCGGCTGGCGGCCGCGCGGTAGCGCCGCTCCGCGCGTTCCAGGAGATCATCGCCAAGCTGCAGGAGTCGCTTACGACAAGCGAGGCTCCTGATTTCCTTCGCACTGTTCTCGACGAAACCGGCTACATGGGCATGCTCAAAGACCGCAATACACCTGAGGATGTCGCGCGCATCGAAAATCTCGAGGAACTTGTTCGCGCCGTCGCTGAAGGAATTGAGAATGGCGAATCGTTTTCCGACTTTTTAGACGCCGCCGCCCTGGTCAGCGACGCGGACACCTTTGAAGGTAAGCCGGGCGTTACGCTGATTACGCTGCATAGCACGAAGGGCCTTGAGTTCGACCACGTGTTCCTGACCGGCATGGAAGAAGGTATCTCTCCACATAGTCGCGCGCTCAATGAAGAAAAAGGTGTTGAGGAGGAGCGGCGGCTGGTATACGTGGGCATGACGCGCGCGCGAAAATCACTGACGCTTACACGCGCGGTGTATCGCCGCATTTTTGGGAACGAGCAGCAACTTCGCGCTTCCCTGCCGTCGCGGTTCCTGGCCGAGATTCCAAGCGAGCTTGTGGAGACGGTGCGCGGCTCAATGGCCGAAATCGGTCAGACCCGGCGCTATGAACCCGATCCGGAATATTCTTACTCGCCGGAGGAATTTCTGCGGCGCGTGCGCGGCCAGTCGCAACCACCTTCCGCCACGCGCCGCGCTGCGACCGGTTCCAGCACGTTTGCGCGCCCTCCCGCGAGACGCGGCGCGGACGCAAATCCGCTTTTGGGCCAGAAAGTTCGCCACCCAAACTATGGGGTCGGCACCATCGTGGGCGTCGAAGGCGATGACGAGGATCGTCGCCTCTCGGTCAGTTTTCCCGGAAGGGGCACAAAAAAATTCGTCGAGCGGTATGCCCAATTACAACAGGTATAGCGCGGGCAACCGCTGTTGCGCGGCTGCGCCTCTCAATGTACATTGAGGCGCGCAATCCCATCTGGTACGCGTGTCCGGCAGTACAGCCGTAACCCAAACGGATGCGAATCGGAGAGTACGAGTGGCGTCACCTCTGTTCCGCTGTAAGGGCATCGACCAGTTGCTCTCGGATTCCGAGAACGCCGAAGTCCGATTGAAAAAGACGCTGGGGTGGGTGAGCCTCACTTCGCTCGGAATCGGCGCCGTGATCGGCTCGGGAATTTTCACCATCATCGGCACGGCCATTGCCGGACAACAACTACAAGTAAAATCCATTCTGAACGCCCCCCTGTTGGAATATTTGATTTACCATTCGCCTTCCTTTGGACGCCCTGGAGCCGGGCCAGCTATCGCGCTGTCCTTCGTCCTGGTGGCCATTGTCTGCGGGTTCGCGTCCGTATGTTATGCCGAATTGGCCGCCATGATTCCGATCGCCGGGAGCGCGTACACGTACACATACGCTACGATGGGCGAGCTCATCGCCTGGATCATTGGCTGGGACCTCATTCTCGAGTACGCGGTCAGCAATATGGCGGTAAGCGTTGATGGGCGAGCTGATCGCCTGGATCATTGGCTGGGACCTCATTCTCGAATACGCGGTCAGCAATATGGCGGTAAGCGTTGGATTTTCCGCGCACGTCGTGGATTTGCTGGATTGGTTTGGCGTGCACCCGAGTCTTCGCTGGATCACGCCGGCATATCTTCCGGGCGGCCTCTCTGATCTTCAGGGAAACATGCTCTATGAGCCCGGCTGGCACCTTGGCTTCAATTGGCCGGCGTTCATCATCGTGATGTTGCTAACGATGATTCTCGTTCGAGGCATCCGCGAGTCCGCTGAAACCAACAATGTCATGGTCCTGCTGAAGATCCTTGCGATCCTGGTTTTTATTGGTTTCGCCTCGCGATTTATTCATCCGGCCAACTGGCACCCTTTCGCGCCCAACGGGTGGCCAGGCATTCTCACCGGCGGTTCCATCGTCTTTTTTACTTACATCGGCTTCGATTCCGTTTCGACGGCCGCCGAGGAATGCAAGAATCCGCAGCGAGACGTTCCTATCGGCATCATCGCCACGCTGGTGGTCTGCACGCTCCTCTATGTTGGCGTGGTTGTCGTTTTGACCGGGCTCGTGCCCTGGCGGACGCTGGTGGACGATGCCGCGCCGGTGGTCAACACGCTGAAAAAACTCCACTTCAATAGCGTGCGCCTAATCGTGCTGATCGGCGCACTTATGGGCATGATCTCTTCGCTGCTTGTCTTTCAACTTGGCCAAGCTCGCGTATGGTTTGCCATGTCTCGCGACGGCTTGCTACCCCGCGTCTTTAGCCGTGTGCACCCACGCTTCTGCACACCGGATTTCTCCACGTGGATGGCAGGCTTTCTGGTCGGCATTCCCGCCGGCCTCCTCGACATCGGGACGCTGGCCGATCTTTCCAACATCGGCACGCTCTTTGCCTTCGCTCTTGTAGCTGCGGGCGTTTTGATTCTTCGTTACCGCGAGCCTCATCGTCCGCGCGCTTTCCGCGCCCCCGGTGGTCCGCTGGCGCCGATCATCACCATCGTCACCTGCCTGCTGCTGATGGCTGGCCTGCCAATTACGAACTGGATTCGATTCTTCGTGTGGATGGCAATCGGACTCGTGATTTACTACAACTATGGACGGAGGCGCAGCACGCTGCGCGCCGCCAATCCTGCTTAGAGCGTTTTTTGAAATGGGGCGCATGTTTCTCAAACCGTTCCGAAAATGCCTCAACGCCAGCCTAGCAGTCACCGTAAGCCTCGCGCTGCTTCCGGCCGGCGCTAACGCCTGGGGTGGCAATGGGCAAAGAGTCGTGGTCAATCAAGCAATCGACACGCTGACGCCTGGGGTGGCAATGGGCAAAGAGTCGTGGTCAATCAAGCAATCGACACGCTGCCTGCCGACCTGCGCGCGTACTTCGAGAATCAGCGGTCGTTCGTAGTGCAACACGTGACTGACCCGCTGGATGCCGAGGCGAAAAATCCGAGCGACCGGCATAACCACTTCATCCGGCTCGACAAGTACGGGCACTTCCCTTTTGACGCTTTGCCACGCAGCTACAAAGCCGCGGTGAATAAATTCGGTAAATCCAAAATCGATGCTAATGGCCTGCTTCCCTGGGAAATTGGCGTATACAGCCAGAAGCTTACCGAAGCGATGAAGCTTGGCCATTGGGAGGACGCCCGGCTTAACGCTGCGATTCTCGCCTTTTATGTTGCCGAGGCGCACGATCCCTTCAACACCACGGACAATTTCGATGGGCACCTCACGGACCAAAAAGGGATCAACGAACGATTTGGAACAACTCTCATCGATCGCTTTTCTTCCTTTTTTCCCATGCGTCCCAACGATGGTTCCTTCATCAGCGATCCCACTGATCATGCTTTCGAGGCCTGCCTGAGTGCGCATAGCTGGCTGGAGGTAATCGAGCTTGCGGACCGCAATTCGCGGCTGGAAAGCAAGTCGTACAACGATGAATACTTCGATCGCTTCTACAATCAATCGGCGGGCACGCTGATTCGCCAACTCTCGGATGCTGCTACCGATGTCGGCTCTTACTGGCTCACCGCGTGGACCAATGCCGGCAAGCCGGCCTTGCCACACTAGTTTTGTCTGCTGCCGCTATGCTTCCAGAAATCATTGCATCACTTCCGAAAGCGGAGTTGCACCTTCACCTCGAAGGCTCGATTCAACCGAGCACCGTTTGTGGTTTGGCGGCACGGCATGGCATCGATGTCACCGAGCAGGAAGTGCGCCGCCGCTACGCGTATCAGAATTTCTTGGAGTTCCTGGAAGCATTCAAGTGGGTCACTTCGTTTCTGCGCGAGCCGAAAGACTACGCCTTAGTAGCTCACGACCTCGCAGAGTACCTGCTATCGCAACGCGTGGTCTACGCCGAAATTACGATTTCCATTGGCGTGATGCTGCTGCGAAAACAGCGGGTGGAAGCCAACTTCGAAGCGATTTTAGAGGCCGCTGAACCCTTCGAGTCACGCGGCCTGCGCATGAACTGGATCTTTGATGCGGTCCGTCAATTTGGCGCGGAGGCGGCAATGCGGGTTCTCGACGCTGCGAAGGAGTGCGCATCGACGTCCATCGTGGCCTTCGGCATCGGCGGCGATGAGTTGAGCGTGCCTACAAAAGAGTTTCAGCCGGTGTATGACCGCGCCCCGGCTCTGGGCCTGCATCGCCTAATTCATGCAGGCGAAGTCGGCGGCCCGGAAAAGATTCGCGAGGCGATCGAGATCCTCGGAGTCGAAAGGATTGGGCACGGTATCGCCGCGACGCATGACCCCGGGATTATGGATCTTCTCGCCGATCGCCGCATTCCGCTCGAGATTTGTCCCCAAAGCAATATCCGCACTGGCGCGCTCGCGTTACAGTTGCGCCGCGATGAGGCGAGCATCGACGAGCATCCGTTACCTGCGCTCTTTCGGCACGGCATTCCGATCGTGCTATCCACCGATGACCCGGCGATGTTCCACACCACGCTTGATAAAGAGTACGAGCATGCCCAGCAGCTCGGCATGACCGAGAACGAACTGGCACGCCTGGCGCAAATGAGCTTTGATTTTGCGTTTGAGCGGCAGCACTCCCGCACTGCGGGTTAGGGCTACGTTTTCAACGCAAGCAGCGAACGCGCAAGTTTGCGCTTTTGACCGCGAGTCGTCATTACCGTTGGGACTACCTCAACTTTCATTCCTAGTTTGCGAATACCGTTTGCTTGCGCTTTGTCCGCGGGGTCAATTACAAACGTTCCGCTAAAATCGGCGTAGAGGTTCGCTACGCCGCGCGCCGATGGCTCATGGCCAAGCTCGGCGAGCATCTTGTCCGATGGGCCCTTCAGAGATTTGCCGCCAACGATCGGGCAAACGGCGACAACACTCCCCTTGCGCGCGCGCAGGGCTTCGCGAATGCCTGGTACGGCTAAAATCGGTCCGATGCTAATGAGCGGATTGCTGGGGCAGATCAAAATCCGCCCCGCATCTCGAATCGATTCGACCACGCCTTTTGCTGGACGGGCCTTGTCGATGCCGTCGAAGCGGATACCGCGCACCACCGGCTCCGCGCGGCGCTTCACCAAATATTCCTGAAAATGCAGTGCGCCTTCAGCCGTATCGATCATTGTCGGCACCGATTCGTCGCACATCGGCAAGATGCGCGCGTTCACGCCGAGGGCAAGACGAATCGATTCGGCCGCATCGCTCAGCGACTTGCCTTCCGCAAGCATTGCCGAACGGTGAATGTGCGTGGCCAGGTCGCGGTCGCCAAGATTGAACCAGTTGATGCGGCCGAACATGGCCAGACGCGTTAGCGCGTGAAACGTCTCCTCGCGGTAGCCCCAGCCTTTTGCCTCATCGACAATTCCCGCGAGTGTGTAGGTGACGATATCGAGGTCCGGCGAAATTTTTAGACCATGCAGAGTGATGTCGTCGCCGGTGTTCACAATTACCGTCAGGTCGCGTGGGTCGATTACGTCGTGAAGGCCCAGGAGGAGTTTTGAGGCGCCTACGCCTCCGGCCAATGCAGTAATAGTTTTACGTTTTGCAGGGGGCATGAAGGTATGGGTCGCTATGCCGCAAAACCCTCGGCATCGGCCAAATGCTGCGCGCGTTCGCGTACGCGAGTCGATAGGTAATTGCCGCTCATCACGAATTCGGGATATAGCGCGAGCCGCTCTCGCAGAATGAAACCGTGTGCTTCTGTCTCAGTACGCATCTTAGAGATTTGCGGCCAAGCCGCCTCAGGGTTGATGAAATCCTTTGTGATTGGCGAGATGCCGCCCCAATCATTGATTCCCGCTTCTAGCAGACGCGGAAAATCTGCATAGCTGAGATTCGGCGGCGCTTGCAGGTTCATGTGCGGGCCAAGAATCAAACGCGCAATGGCAATCGTGCGCAGCATATCGTCCAGCGATGGCTCCGGGTGATGCGACATCGGAATATCCGGCTTGGCGCGAAAATTCTGCACAATCACTTCCTGAATGTGACCGTATCTTTCGTGCAGAGCGCGGATCGCAAACAACGAATCGACCCGCTCCTCGAAGGTCTCGCCAATTCCGATCAGGATTCCCGTCGTAAAGGCCATCGAAAGTTTTCCCGCTTCCTCGATCGTGCGCAAACGCAGCGCCGGAACTTTGTCGGGAGCTTTGAAATGCGCCAAGCCGTTGCGCATCAACCTCGTGCTGACCGTTTCGAGCATCAAGCCCACGCTAGCGTTCGATTCCCTGAAGCGCTCCAACGCTTGTCCGTCCATAACGCCTGGATTCGCATGGGGCAGCAAACCCGTACGCTCGAGGACCATTTCACACATCGCGGCAGCGTAGTCTAGCGTGCGCGCAAACCCTTGCCGCTGCAGAAAAGCCCGCGCTTCCGGGAAAATACGCTCCGGCTGGTCGCCGAGGCTGAACAACGCCTCCTTGCATCCAGCGTCGCGCGCTCGCTCGGCTAACACCACCACTTCATCTGGCGTCATGAAGTGCGCACCAGGCTGCCCGGGATCTTTCCGAAACGTGCAATAGCTGCAGTAATCGCGGCAAAGTGTGGTCAGCGGAATGAAAACTTTTTTTGAGAACGAAACCACAGTTCCCTTCCCGCGTGCGCGAAGCTCGGTAGCTGCCGCGAGTAGATCCGCAAGCGGCGCTTGCGCGGCCAAAACACAAGCGGTTTCGCGATCCAGTAAGCCCGCATCCCGCGCCACTGCAAGCAGCTCGGTCGCGGCGCTATTTCTCACATCAGAGGGGAGGCTACTTGCTTCGCGTTGCGGCAACAGTTCCATGTGGTCGCGTCGTGTTCCAAGGACGGCGTCTCAAGTCCATCTTAGCGGAATAAATCTTCGCGTGCAGGCCGGATGATTTTTGTCGCAGGCTCTTGCGAGGCCCGGTATTTGTAGCCGCGAATGATGACCGCCGGGATGCCTTCCCGCTTACCCATCGCCAACCCGGCAGCGGCAGCGAGGTCGTCAGCGATGGCGAGAATCGTTGCCTGCAATGGTTTCGAGTCGCGATCGCGCGTACCGCGCAGGTCCACCAGCACGGGGATGCCCGCCGCGCCCACCGCGACATTCGTGAGTCCGAGGCGCCATGGCCGGCCGAACGTGTCGCTAATTACCACCGCCACGAGCTTCCTGCTGAGTCTATGCAGTGCCGAGGCTAGCAGACGCGCCGAGCGGTCGGGATCCTTCGGTAGCAGCGTGACCACGTCGTCTCCCGGCACGTTGGAATGATCCACACCCGCATTGGCGCAAACAAAACCGTGGTGCGTTTCCACGATAAGCACCGGATGTTCGCGCACGATCCGCTGCGACTCCCGTAAGATGATTTCCACCAAGCGCGGGTCTCTGCCCCCCTTGGCCGCGAGCTGCGTCGCGTCCGCAGAGGGTTCAACGGTGGACAGCCTTGCAATGCGCCCTTCCGCCTTGGAGACGACTTTCTGCGCGACCACCACAATATCTGTGTTCTTGAAGATTATTCGCGCCTTCCGCGCCGCCGCAAAAATTACGCGCGCCAGATCATCGCCCTCACGAATCTCCGGCAAATCAGGGATGGATATCAGCTCAATGCAACCTGGGGATCGTCGTCTCGAACAACTCGTGCTCACATTTTTCGCCATGTCCCGCGAAATGAGTTTATGCGAAGGGAGCAATTAATGCATCGGCTGGGCACGGCGAACTGCGGAAGAGCGGAAATAGTTCGCGATCCAAAATAAAGAGGGCGGAGCCCACCTTGCGGCGAATGCTCCGCCCGAGACATCCTAGGAGGAGTACTACCCCTTGGTAGGCGGCTTGTCCTTTGGTTTATCCTGCTGCTGCTGACGCGGGGGCGACTGCTGACGTTCTTGCTGCTGTTGACGCGGTGGTGGCGCCTGTTGCTGTTGGCGCGGCGGTGGTGCCTGCTGATGCTCCTGCTCTTGCCGCTGCTGGACGCGCTGCTGCTCCTGATCGTGCTTTTGCCTCATGTCCTGAAGCTGCCTCTGTTGTTGTTCTTGCATCTGCTGTCGACGCTGCTCGTCAGCTCTTTGCTGATCCGCGCGTTGACGTTCTCGCGCTTGTTGCTGCTCGACGCGCTGCCGCTCCTGGTCCTGCTGCCGGTGCAGTTCGTCGAGCTGTTGACGATGCTGTTGCTCGAGCTGCGGATTGCCATTGGGCGGGGGATTCACGGGCCGAGCCGAAGGAGGTCGGTCGTTGCGCTCAGTCGTGGGTCGGTCGTTGCGCTCATTCGTGGGTCGGTCGTTGCTCGCCGGCCGGTTGGGCTGCGCATTCGGAGCCGGAGGCGCTCGTGGGTCGGTCGTTGCTCGCCGGCCGGTTGGGCTGGACACTTGGCGGCGCAGTGTTTGGCCTATCGTTGGCTGGCCGGTTGGGCTGCGCATTCGGAGCCGGAGGCGCAGCGTTTGGCCTATCGTTATTCGACGGACGATGGGGCTGCGCATTCGGCTGCTCGGCCGGAGGCCTCGCAGATGGCGGACGATCGGTGTGCTGGTTATTGGGGCGGTCGTTCGACGGAGGCACGTTGGGAGCCTGCGCATTTTGCGGACGGTTCGGCTGCGCGTTGTTCGGCCGCTCGGCGTTTGCAGGTGGCATGCCCGGCCGATTGTTTGGCTGAACGTTGCTTTGCTGCTGCACAGGCCGATTTACGTTCTGATTTACGTTCTGCGGTGGCGCATTTCCAGTGTTCCGTTGCTGCGGCGTTGCTGGCCGGGCCGCGGGGGCCATCCTGACGACAGCCGAAGGTCTCGCCTGTTGAGCCTCAGCGCTCCGAACCTGCGAAGCCGCTGGCGGCTGGCCGCCATTTTGCCGGATAAGCGCCTGCTGTCTGTCGATCGGTGCGGGCGGTGGTGGCGGCGCAGTCCTCGCTACCACTGCGCGAGTCACAACCTGCTCGGGCGGACGTGCTTGCGACGGCCTGGCGGCTCCCACGAAGGCTTGACGTTCGGGCGCCACGGCGGGTGCCCTTACGTTTACCTGCGCGCTGGCCATTTGCCTCTCATCCACCCGCACGACGTTCCTCGCCACCGGTTGCGACGTCGACAAGACTTGCGTGGACGTCGCGGTCACCGCACCCGGCACGCGTTGATTTACATACGTCGCGTTGTTGACCGTGCTCTTATTCACCACTACGTTGTTGTAGTAGTTGTTGACCACCGTTGTGTTTACCGTGGTGTTCGTAATGTTCACGTTGTTTACGTACGTCCGGCTTACGCGGTAAGAAGGGACATAGACTTCACGCGGTCCCAGCGGAAACCAGCCCACGGATTCACCGCCACCAACCACGACGCCGACCGCCACGTGAGGTCCACCAACCCAAGCGACAAGCGCGGGCGCATAAACCGGGCGCACGTACACCACATCAACCGCTGCCGGTCGACACGGCACCCAACCCCAAGCTCCGCCAACGGCAATCCACCGGCCGTAATGGAATGGCGCAAAACCCCACGGCTCGTCATCGACCCACGTATAGCCCCACGGCGCGATCCAGACCCAATGGCCATAGCGATAAGGCGCCCAACCAACTACGGTCGTATGTGGGAACCAGACGGTGCCGTACTCGGGCGTGTCGCGCCATCCACCATATTGATCGAGGTCCTCATAGCCGATGGCATCCTCTGAGACGTATCGCCGCGACGCAGAATGATCTTCGCGGCGGTCGCGTTCGTAGGACCAGCGTTCGAGATCGTCGTCACTACCCACACCTTCGATATCGGCGTTCAATTGATCGGTGCCGCTAAATATCCCGGTTTCATCCGCGTGCACACTATAGGTCTGCCCGCCACCGGTGACTTCTGCCTCGCCGTCGCGAACGACAACTACGGTGGTATCGCCCGCTTCATTCACATTGATACGGTAAATGCCGGGCCGCAAAGCCGTAAACGCCAGGTTAGGTGTATCGACCTCGAAAATTTCCCTGCGATTCAGACGCCGCAGCCGAATTCGCACCGTTCCTTCGGTGAGCTGCAGTTGCGCTGTGTTGTCGTCCAGATTCAAAAATGAGAAGCCAGTGTTCGAGCCGAGGCGGATCGAGCCCGAGCCGATCTGCAGCTCTGCACGCGAATCACGGTCAGCCCAAAGTTTGTCCCCAGTCGTCATGGGCCGGTTCACCACGGCACTAACCCAATCCTGCGTTCCCGCCGGCTGAAACGAAACAGATCCATCAGCGAGGCTGAGACGAGCCACGCGTGAGGGCGGATCGTCATCATCCGCTGCTGCTCGCGGCGGGCCCACCAATGTCACAGCTAGTGCCATGGCGATCAGACTTATAAGTTTGAGCGCGTGTTTTCTCATAATCAGATTCTCTCCTGAACCTGTCGCGGCAGGTCTGCCCTCATTGGCCGCGTTTATTTCTACTTGGTTGGATCTGGTACCTGGGAGCCGATGCTACGAGTATGACCCGTATACAGCACCTCGCTCTATCGGGCATTTTCCCTATGTCTAATCAGAAAAGGCCCGAGCCTCTCATTCACAGTAAACACCTGCCGAGTCTAAGAGTTGCGCGAAGAGTCTTTCGCTTCACAGACGTTCTAAACACAAAAAAAGCCCGCTCTATTTGGAGCGGGCTTTTGGCCGGAAATTTTTAGCGTCCGTGAGGACCGCCGCCGTGAGAGCTGCCGCCATGCGATCCACCACCGCCACCACCTCCGCCGTGAGTCGCGCTTCCTCCACCGCCCCCATAGCTGCGGCTAGGGGCGGAGTAAGAGCGCGAAGGTGCTGAGTAGGAGGGGGCCGAGTAAGAGCGCGAAGGCGCTGAGTAGGACGGCGCAGAATAAGAGCGCGCCGGCGGCGAGTAACTGCGGGTCGGCGCGGAATAAGATCGGGCTGGCGGTTGATAAGAGCCGCTGCCTCCACGATTGTTGTGGGATGGCGCGTTCGAGTAGTTTGGCGCGCCAGAGCGTGCCGGCGGTTGATATGAGCCGCTGCCTCCGCGATTGTTGTAGGACGGTGCATTCGAGTAGCCCGGCGCACTCGAGCGTGCAGGTGGTTGATACGAGCGGTTCCCGTTAGAGGATCCTCCGTTCGAGTATCCGCCCCCGCCATTTGATGGGGAAGACGACGGCCGGTTGCTGTTATAAGCCGGAGCGTTCGAGCGTGAGTTCCCGCCTTCGGCCCCGCGGCTATTTCCCGAACCTGCCCAAGGCGGCCGGTTTGCATTTGCAGAGCCCGCCGTTTGGCTGCCCGCATTCGGGCGGTTGGATGAAACGCTACCGAATCCTTGGGGAGCGCGGCCGCGATCTGTGGTGTTTCCTTGCGCTGACCAGTTTCGTGATCCGCTATTTCCCGGACCGTTCGGCGAGGCATTGCCGTTCAGGGAAGCGCGTCCATTCACGTTAGCGTTTGCATTTGCACTGGCCGTCGGCGGCCGGTTGTTAGAAAGTTCGCGCTGCCGCGAAGACATTGCGCCATTATTCATACCGCTGACGGGCCGATTGTTCGGCGACGCAGAAGTTCCCGCGCCACTGCGAGCGCCGAAGCCACCGTTATTTCCGCCGCGATTCATTCCGCCGTTGGCCGCGCCCGTTATTTCCGCCGCGATTCATTCCGCCGTTGGCCGCGCCATTTCCTGGGCGACCAGCGGATAGTCCGCGAGTAACCATAGTTCGCACCGGCATGTGCGAAGCAGCCGCACCCGGAGCCGTGCGCGCCACTACCGCGCGGTTCGTCACCGACGATGGCGGCGCAGACACGCGTCCGCGAGCATTTGCCGCACCAGTGAAACTGCCCCGGGTCGGCGTGAAGTCCGCCCGGTTCGTCACCTGTGCGCCGCGGAGCGACGCTTCCGTCACATGCATCGATCCGCGATTGATGGCCTGCCCATTTACAAATGCGTTTCGCGAAGCTGCCGTAACCGCGCGCACGTTATGCGCATACGCATAGTTGTAATTATTATTGTGAACGTTCAGCACATTGACGTTTGTGATGCGCGTATTCGTGATGTTCACGTTCCGGAAGTAGCGGTCGCTGGCGTGATACCAAGGATGGTACGGTTCCCGGAAGCCAAGCGGGAACCACCCGATTCCGCCTCCAAAGCCACCGCCAAAACCGAACCCGAATCCGAAATGTCCTCCGCCGACGAAGCCGACGAAAGCCGGTCCATAGAACGGACGCTCATAGATAGGTCCCGGGCACCAGCCCCATCCGCCGCCAACATATGCCCAGCGGCCATAGTGAAACGGAGCAAAGCCCCACGGCTCATAGTCCACCCAAGTCCAGCCCCAAGGGCCGACCCAGTTCCAATATCCGTAACTGTATGGGGCCCAGCCGACAGCCACTGTGCTCGGGTACCAGACGGGACCGTAATCCGGCTCTTCACGCCACGAACCGTAGTCATCCAGGTCTGAATAACCGGGAACGTCACGATTCACATATTTCGACGATACGGAGTTGTCTTCCCTTAGCTCTCGGTCAGCGGCCCAACGATCCAAGTCGTCCGGAGCAGGAGCCCGCTGGACGTTGTATTCCGGGTTATCCAGGCCGTTGAGTTCCGCTTGATCGCCAGCGTGCAGCTGATACGTCCGCCCACCCGCTGTGATTTCGCCTTCTCCGCGAATCACCGTGACACGCGTGCCGTCGCCGTTCTCATTGACGTCGACGCGGAACGCTCCCGCCTCTTTCACCGTAAAAGCGAGATTCGGCGTATCGACTTCATATAAATCGCCTTCCCGCATTTCTCGCACGCGAAAGTTAATGGCGCCCTCGGCGATGCGCGCTTGCAGAATGTTTTCGTCCAGGTTCAGAAAGGAAAGCGCGGTCATGCTGCCCAGATGGAGCGTAGCTTCTCCAACTTGTAGCTCCGCGCGGGAATCCTGATCCGTCCACAACTTGTCGCCGACCGTAACAGGTCGATTCTTCGCCGCTGCCGCCCAGTCCTCGGTCCCGGTCGGCTGGAACGAGACGTTCCCATCCAAATAGCTAATGCGCGCCACGCGCGATGGCGGATCGCCTTCATTCGCAGGTTCATCCGCTCGCGCTCTGGGCGCGACAAATAGCAGTAGGCCGGCTAAGCACATGAGCACCGACGCTCTGCTTTCCCGGGCAAAAGTGGCCTTCATGTTTGTTTCCCCTGTCCTCGGCCCACATCTCCTGAAGCTTGGCCGATAGGGAGCACATCCGCTTGCACAGTGGACTTGGCCTTGATACTCCCGTTCGATACAACCCTGTGATGGAAATTAAGTTGCTCCGCCAAATTCCCATTTTGGGACATCGTCAGCTCAAAGGCTACAAGGTACTAGTACTATAAATGACTGGCCCAAAATCCGTACATTAGGACAGGCGCTTCTCAAACGCCGCCCCCCTACACTAGCTCCTTGTGAGCGCCTCTGCGCTCTGGGAGAATGCATGCGTATGAACTGGTTGGGAGCGGCGGCACTGGCATTGACCGCAGCGGTCGCAGCACCGGCGCAAACTTGGCGCCAAGTCGGGCCTCCAGGAGGCACGGTCATCTCTTTGGGCGCCGATCCTCGCGACGCCAGCAGACTTTATTTGGGCACCTCGGACGGCCACGTATTCACCTCCTCAGATGAAGGCGCGCACTGGCAGCTTTTGAGCCGAATCGGCACCGGCCAAGATGATGTGATTACGCATATTATTGTCGATTCCCGAGATTCCAAACGCCTTTTTGCCAGCACCTGGAGCCTCTATACCGGGGGCGGAGGCGTGTACCGCAGCAACGACAGCGGCCGGACATGGCAAAACGTCGGTCTTGCCCATGAAACCGTTCGCGCTCTTGCTCAGTCCCTCACCCATCCGAAAACTTGGCTCGCCGGTTCGCTAACCGGCGTTTACCGCTTGACCGATGAAGGCGCAAATTGGGAACGCATCACGCCGGCGAAACACGATGATCTCAAGAATTTCGATTCCGTCGCGTTTGATCCGCGCGACGACAACGTCATTTACGCTGGCACGTATCACCTTCCCTGGAAGACCACCGATGGCGGCAAAAATTGGTCCCCGATTTCCAAAGGCATGATTGACGATTCCGACGTAATGAGCATCATCGTCGACCCGGCAAACCCACAGAACGTCCACGCGACCGCCTGCTCCGGCATCTATCACAGCACCAATTCCGCCGAACAATGGAGCAAATACAAGGGCATTCCCTTCGTCTTCCGCCGCACCCAATTGATTGTTCAGGATCCTCAGCACCCGGAAACGCTCTACGCCGGCACGACTAGCGGCCTTTGGAAGACCACCAGCGAAGCCGGCCAATGGAAGCGCGTAACTCCAGTCGATTGGGTCATCAACGCGATGGTGATCGACCCCAAGAATACGCAGCGCGTAATCATCGGCACCGAGCGTGAGGGTGTGCAGATCAGCGAAGACGGCGGGGCAACTTTTTCTTCCTCGAACGCCGGGTTCCATCATCAACACATTCTGGATGTCGCGATGGATCGCGACCGTCCGGAGCGCGAGCTCGTCGTGCTCACCTTCGACACGAATGCCTTCCTCGCCACAAAAGACGGCGGCGCTACTTGGGCGCCCCTGGGACCGGGCCTCAAGCGCACCGATCTAAAGCATGTATACGCTTCCCCGACCGGCTGGTGGGCTTCCCTCAACAAGGGCGGCTTGATGAAGTATGAAGAAACCGGCGCAAAGTGGGTGAGAGCCGGATTGTTTACCGGTGATTCTGCTTCTCCTGCGTCTTCAAAAAGTAGGAAAAGTGCTGCTGCCAAACGCGTCCCTGCGTCGTCCAAAGCGCCTCAGCTTCTCGCTTCTCAGATCAACGATCTGACCTTCACCAACACCGGATGGTACACGGCAACAACCGCAGGTGTATTGGTTTCGCATGACCGCGGCACTTCTTGGAACTTGGCCGCACGCGACGGGTTCGCCAAGCAAGCCGCGCAATCAGTCGATGCCTCCACCGACGGCTCACACGTGTGGGCGATCGCGCAGCGCAACCTCATCTACTCCGCCGACGGCGGCGCGCACTGGGATGCGAAGGAGCTTGCTTTTGCCTCAGCCGGCAACTTGCGCGTGCACCGGCTCGACGATTCCAACTTGCTCATCACTTCCAACTCCGGACTGTACGTCTCCAAAGACGCTGGCCGTGAATGGAACCGAGCGGACATCCGCGACCTGCAATTGCAAGATGCTGCGGGCTTCGGTAACGCGCAAGTGGTTTCGTTGCAACGGCACGGCCTGCTGGCTTCCTTCGATGGAGGCAAGTCCTGGCAACGCGTGAATAGCCCACTGGCCGAAGGCTACTTCCCAGTGGTGCGCACGCGGCGCGACGGCGCGTTAGTCGCCGCCTCCGCCACCGAAGGCTTGCTGGCGTATGAACCCGAAGCGCGTTCCGCTGACCTAAACGGCTCTGCTTCTACAGGTACAGGGGCGCAAAAGCCCCGACAGTAATTTAGTTCTTCACACGAAAGAGGCGCCGAAGAAATTGCGGCGCCTCTTTTTTTGACCGCTCTTCTGCGACCGAGCTGCAACACCCGTTCCTCGCTCCGCAATTTATTCCTTGCATGCCGGACGAAATTGAGTCAAAAGCTACTTCCACAGGCTTTCGCCTGCGCACCATACCAGGAACCCACACTCGGCACGGAGGTGCTCATGTTCAAAAAGTTGCTGTCCACTACCGACGATTCCACTCTTGCCTTCATGCGCCTGATCCTAGGCATCGTCTTTTTCCCGCACGGCGCGCAAAAAGTCCTGGGCTGGTTCGGGGGCTACGGTTTCTCAGGAACGATGGGATTCTTCACTACGCAACTGCACATTCCTGCGCCGCTTGCTTTTCTCGCCATTTGTACAGAATTCTTCGGCAGCCTGGGTCTTATCTTTGGATTTCTGACGCGCATCGCCGCCTTTGGCATCGCCTTCGAGATGCTCGTTGCCGTGCTCATGGTGCATATTCACATAGGCTTCTTCATGAATTGGCTCGGCAACCAGAAGGGCGAGGGATTTGAATATCACTTACTCGCTCTGGCTCTGGCCATACCCATCATGATCCGCGGCGCAGGCGCTTTCTCGATCGACCGCGCACTGTCTAGTAAATCCGTGTAATCCGAGTTGAGTCCGGCTATCCGCCGGCGCCATTGCCGCCGATTTGATAGCCCACACCTCGCACCGTCCGAATCAGCGCGAGGTCGTAGCCGGTATCGACTTTGCGGCGCAAGTAATTGATGTACACGTCCACGACATTCGTCATCGTGTCGAAATTTAGTTTCCATACCTGCTCAACGATGGCCGTCCGCGTGACAGGCTGCCCCGCGTGCCGCATCAGGAACTCGAGCAGCGCAAACTCTTTGGGGCTGAGCTCGATATTGTGTCCATTGCGTTTCACGGTATGATCCACGCGATCCAGCGCGAGATCGGCCACCGTGAGCACCGCGCTGGCCGGCCGGTTTCCACGCCGTAATACTGCCCGGATACGCGCAGCTAACTCCGCGAACGCAAACGGCTTCGCAACGTAGTCATCCGCGCCGGCATCGAGCCCGCGCACCCGCTCTTCCACCATCGAAGAGCCAGTGACGACCATGACTGGCAAGTCCGGTTTTCGAGAACGAATGTTTCGCAGCACATCCAGCCCGGCAGTTCCCGGCAGATTCAAATCCAGAATCACCAGGTCGAAGGGTTGGTTTGCGGCGAGGCGTTGCGCCTCGGTTCCGTCGAACGCAAGCTGCACGGCAAACTGCTCTTGCACCAGTCGTTGACGCAGAAAGTCAGCGAGCGGTGCGTCATCTTCAGCGACAAGGATGCGCATCGGCACACTCAGACAGCAAAATTTGGAAGGGGGTACATGCAGTGTGGCGGCAGCACTAAAAACTGTCAAGCCAACTTACGAGTGTTATAGCACAAACGTCATCAACCATCAGCGAAGCGGCCGCGAAGCTTCGCGTGCCCGTGGGGCGCCATCGGGCGCGGCCATCAGGCTGGACGGATACGGATTCAAGATCACAATGTCCACCCGCCGGTTACGCGCTCGCCCATCGGCCGTCTCATTCGTAGCAACTGGATGGTACTCCGCGAATCCCGCCGCCGAAAGCCGCTGCGGCTCGAAGCCATACTGTTCGATGAATGCCTTGATCAGCTCCGAAGCCCGTGCTGTCGATAGCTCCCAGTTTGAAGCGAAACGCACATTGTGAATCGGCACATTGTCCGTGTGGCCCTCGATGCGCAAAGCCTCGGTCCGGCTCGCCAGCACACTCGCCAGCCGGTCGATGGCGTCTTTCGATGTTGGCCGCAATGCTGCTGAACCCACTTCGTAAAATCCAATCTCGCGCAGACTCACAATCAAACCTTCGCGCCGCGCTTTCAGTTCCACCACTTTGTTCTGGATTTCCGGGGCGAGCGCTTTCTCCAGCTCCGCCTGCACATTTTTCATCGGAACACTGACTGATGGGCTGAGCTCGCCCTTCATCGGCTGGACGAAGCGCGTCATGTCCGACGTACGCTCTGTGTTCTCCACCACCTGAATCTGTGAAAACGGAACCGCCTCGGAATCATTGAGTGGGATCAGCGTATTGGAAGCTTCAAACACGCCTAACTCCTGGAATGCTACCTGAATCGACAGCGCCAGCTTCCCAATTTTGCGCTTGTCCACCTGGGAAGAAGCGTAGAGCACCACAAAAAATGCAAACAGCAGCGTAATGAAATCCGCGTAGGAGATCACGCCGTCATCAAAGACATCAACGCGCAATTCGCCGTAAACTCCGACGGCTCCGGCGGCGGCCCGCTCGAATCTGATGGCTCCGTCCGCGAAGCCCAGTCCACTCTCCTCTCCGCGCTCACTTCTTCCATCTCCGGCAACAACGGCATCACCAACCTCGCCAGCCTCGGCGTGAACCTCAACAACGACGGCACGCTTTCCGTCGATTCCGCGAAGCTCACCTCCGCTCTCTCCAGCCAATCTGCGAGCGTGCAAACATTCTTGCAAGCGCCCTCCACCGGCTTCGCCACCAAATTCGCCTCCGCCATCACCAACTTGATCGATCCCGGCAACGGCGTCCTCGGTCTCGACTCGCAGGGCATCACGCGTTCTTCCCAAGCTCTCTCTCAACAAATTTCCGACCTGCAAGCCGCCCTGGCCACCAAGCAGCAAAATCTCATTCTCGTTTACAGTCAGGTCAACGCCACCTTGCAGGAGCTTCCTCTGCTTCTATCCCAAATCAGCCAGCAACTCGCGAGCGCATAATATGGACAACAATTCTCCAGCCTCGGTTTATCAGCAGCTTGCCGCACGCGCCGCCTCTCCCGTCGGCCTTGTCGTATCTCTCTACGACACCATCCTCCGCGATTTTCGCCGGGCCCAAGCCGCGCTCGTCGCCGGCAACGTCGAGCGCCGCGTCTTCGAGCTCAATCACGCCCTCACTGTCATCGCACACCTGCAAAGCGTGCTCAATCACGAGCGCGGAGGCGAAGCCGCGAAACATTTCGAGCACTTCTACCAGGTCACCCGCGCGATGATCCTCGACGCCAACGTCCGCTGCACTCCCGAATCGCTGCAAGAACTCATCGACATGTACACCTCCTTGCGCCAAGCCTGGCAGCAAATCGAGCCGCAATCCGCAGCTACGCAATCCGTTCCTTCACAGCCCTCCGTGCCGCAATCCATTTCCGCGCCAACTCAGAAACCCACTCCACTCAACTCCGCCGGCAGCCAGCCGGAGGCGCCCCGTAGCAGCAACTGGAACGCTTGATGCCCTCCGCCCTTACCAAAAGAATCGACGAAATTAACGCGGAACTCGCCATACTCATTTCCGCCACGAAATCCGCACTCTCCGCACAGACCGTATTCACGGTCGACCAACTCCGCGCTCTCTCGCGCCCCATCTCCGAAATGGCGCCTATCCTCGCCACCCCGAAGCAACCTCAAAATCCTCAAATCGAGGCCCAACTCAAGACCTACAAAGCGCTCCTCCGCGAACTACAACCCATCCTGGCAAGCCTGTGCACAATGCTCGTAGCCAAACGCTCCCAACTCCATTCCAGCCAAACTCAGCTACAAGCCGTCTCCGACTGGGCCACCGCGCTAAGTACGACCCAGCCATTGTAGGGGCGCGCTTTAGCGCGTCCCAGCGGCGTCAGCCGACATGGGAACATAGCAACAATTTGTAGGAACCACATGCCAACCCTCGAACTCTCCATGATCGTAAAAAACGCCGCCCCCACGCTGCCCCGCTGCCTCGACTCCGTCCGCAACTTCGCAACGGAAATCACCATCGGCGACACTGGCTCGACCGACTCCACCGCCGATATCGCGCGCCACTATGGCGCCAACCTCATCAGCGTCCCCTGGCAAAACAATTTCTCGCAAGCGCGCAACGCCGTCCTCCGCCGCGCCCGCGCCGACTGGATCCTCTTCCTCGACGCCGACGAAATACTCGATCCGCAAGCAGCGAGCGTCATTCCCGCTCTGCTCAGCAATAAACACTTCTTCGGCTACGACCTCCCCATCTGGAATTACGTTCCCAGCCTCACAAATCGTTTCTGGGACACTCCCGCCAAGCTCAACCCCCATCGTCTCGCAGCCGCGCAATCCTTCCCCGCCTACGTCGAGCACAAAAACGTCCGCCTATTTCGTCGGCATCCCGAAATTTTCTTTGAAAAGCGCGTCCACGAAGGCGTCGCAGACCGCATGCGCCGTCTCGGTTTCACGGTAGGTGAAGCCGATTGCATCATCCATCACTTAGGAATTGCGGAAGACTCCGCCGAAGTCCGTCTCCGCAAAAACGAACTCTATCGCACGCTCGGCTGCGAAAAAATCCGCGAATCACCCGACGACCCCCTCGCTCACTTCGAGCTAGGCATCACCGAACTGGAAACTTTCCGTAATCCCGCCGCCGCCCTGCCGCATTTCCAGCGCGTAATCGAGCTCACCCCAGCCGCTCATCGCGCCTGGACCTTCGCGGGAATCTGCCAGGTCCGACTCGGAAATTTGCAAGAGGGATTGAAGCGGCTGCAACACGCCGAAAAATTAGGCGCAAAGGGAGCGGTGCACCTGGAAGCTCTGGGCGATGCGTTTTTCCATCTCGGGAATTTTCCTCGAGCACGCGACCGCTACCAAGCCGCGCAAGAACAAGGCGGCCAGTCCGCCCTTCTCGAAAGCAAGATCGGCGTTTGCGAACTCCGCCGAAAGCAAGCTCGGCGTTTGCGAACTCCGCCTCGGCAATCGAGAAGGTCTCTGCCGCGTCCAAAACGCCGTAGCCCGCGAACCCCATTTCGCGGAGCTCTACGACATCCTAACCGCCGCCGCCCTATTAGCAGGAGACGCTGCCCTAGCAGCCCACACAGCCGCCAGCCGCCCAACCCCCGCAACGTAGGGGCACGGCACAGCCGTGCCCGTCTGAGCGATAAGCCATCAATCGCCCTGGGCATCTGCGGAGCGTGCTGAACCATCGTCGCGATCGAAGTCTTAGGACGTATAGGCTTCTCGTTCCAGATCGCTTCCTCCTCACGTTCAATTGCACCTGGTACGCGCTCCAAGTATCATTAGCAGTTCATGTCGCCGGCCCCGCACCATCTGTCCGCACGAATCCTTCTCCGAGCTAGTTGGATCGCGCTGATACTTGCCGCTCTCCCGCTTGCCGCCTCCGGGCAGTCGAATGACACTCTTCCGCTCGACCAAGTCCGGGCGGGCATGCAGGGCTACGCCTACACCATTTTTGCCGGGGACCAGGTCGAGAAATTTGATCTCGAAGTCATCGGCGTCATGCCGAATTTCCTCGGCCCGAGGCAATCCATCATTCTTGTGCAGCTCAAAGGGCCTAAGGTTGAGCGTACGGGCGTCGTTGCGGGAATGAGTGGCAGCCCGGTTTACCTCGACGGCAAACTTGCCGGCGCGCTCTCGCTAAAGCTCGGGATTTTCACAAAGGATCCGATTGCCGGCGTGACTCCCATCGCAGACGTGGTGCGCCCGCCCGCGCAAGTCAGCGCGCAGCAATTCCCGCTGCCGCTCGACACTTCAGTGGTTCAAAGAAACACTTCCACCCTTTCGCTTCCGACGGGCTCGTCTCTCGCGCCCATTGAAACTCCTCTCGTCTTCTCCGGCTTTCAATCCGCCACGCTGCAACAATTCGCGCCGCAAATTCAAAGTTATGGCTTCGTCGCGGCGCAAGGCGGCACCTCCGCACCACGCGCGGACGATGCGCATCTAGTTCCCGGCGATATGGCTGGAATGGTGCTCGTGCAAGGCGACGCCTCCATCAATTCAGCGTGCACAGTCACCGCCGTGCAAGCGGACCGCGTTTTTCTCTGCGGCCACCCGTTTCTGAATCTCGGTGACGTCCAGATTCCCATGGCGCGCAGCAGGGTTCTGACCACGCTGTCCTCTGACCTGGCATCCACCAAAATCGTGAACGTCGGCGGCTCGATCGGCACGATCACAGGCGACCACCTCACGGCCGTTACCGGCAAGCTCGGCGCTGCTCCGCCGATGATCCCTCTCGACCTCTCCGTCGCCACTAAAATCGGCGAGAAGAATTTGCATTTCGAAATCATCAATCATCCCAAGCTGACGCCGCTGCTCGTGGCCATCACTGCGTACAACGGTCTGACGCAAAACGCCATCTATGGCGAAGGCACCACACTGCATCTCACCGGCGAAATCCGTCTGCGCGGCCATGCCGCGGTGCAAATCGAAAACACCTACGCGCCTGGGGATGCCTTCGTCCCGGATGGACTGCCTATCGCGATCAGCGTGCAAACTATTTTCACTCGTCTCTTCGTGAACACTTTTGAAGCCCCTGAGGTCGAGCACATCGCCCTGCATGTCGAATCCGTTCCGGGCCGCCAATCCTTCACGGTCGACAGCGCCTGGCTCGAAAAGGGCGAAGCCGCTCCGGGCGAAACGCTGCGCGTGCGCGTCTTGCTGCATCCGTATCGCGGGGCCGACCGCATCGAGGAAACCGCGATACGCGTTCCCGACCAAATCGCGCGCGGTACCACGCTGCGCCTGCTCGTTACCGATGGCGATACGCTCAATCGTGCTTCGCGGGGCTTCGCTTTCAGCGGTTCCAGCGGACCATCCGGCCTGGACCAACTTATCGGCGTGCTGAATCGCGAGCGCCGAAACGATCGTCTATACGTCGGACTCTTTATGCCTTCGCCGAGCATCCTCTGGGAAGACAAAGAGCTGCCCAATATTCCGCTGTCCCAAATAAACGTAATCGACGGGCGTCCTGCGCCTGGCAGCGTGCAAGTCCTGCGCGAGTCCCTCGCCAGCGAATCTTCTGTTCCGCTGGGCGGCCCGGTTTCGGGCGTAATTTCGTTAAACCTGCAAATTCGATAAGGACCAATGCCACCATTCACGAATCAGAAGATGCACTGCTATCACCCTGAGCGTATTCAAACAACATTTGCGATTATTTTTCGATGCTTTTCATTGCTTCTCTATCTCTCTGCTCTCATAACCTCCCCTCTGCTGGCCGAGCACACACGAACCTGGCGGCAAGGCTCTTATGAAGATTTTCTGAAGGGCACACCACACGGCGTGGCTGTACGGAGCGATGGCCGCCTGGAGCTGGCGCCCAAATTTACGCTCATCGCCGATGCGGACGCATCCTATCTCTGGTCACTGCGTGTCGACCCGAAGGGCGCGCTTTACGCCGCCGGCGGCTCTCCCGCAAAAGTGTTCCGCCTGGATGGTAACGGAAGCGGCAAACCCACCACGGTTTTCGAATCCACCGATCTAGTGGCGCAGGCAATCGCCTTTGACGCCAGGGGCACGCTCTATGTCGCTACCTCTCCCGACGGCAAGGTCTATCGCGTTTCCGCGTCGGGTGAAAGAACGGTCTTCTTCGATCCGAAATCGAAATACGTCTGGGATCTCGCTTTCGCTGCGGACGGAACTCTTTACGTCGCAACCGGGGATAAAGGGCAAATCTTCGCCGTTTCTCCGGATGGTAAGGGCGAACTCTTTTACGCGAGCGATGAAGCGCACATTCGTGAGCTCGCGTTCGACACGCATAACAATCTCCTCGCAGGCACAGAACCCAGCGGGCGCATCCTCCGCGTGAGCCGCTCCGAGAAAAATCGCAAAGAGAAAGATTCGGCCGTTGGCGAAGGCTTCGTGCTGTACGAAACAGGCAAGCGCGAAGTCACCGCGATCGCCGTCGCGCCCGACGGAAAAATCTACGCGGCCGCAATTGGCGATAAGCAGCACCCCGCCACTCCTGCGCCTACTACCGTGGTCACCACTCCCCAAGGCACTACCACTATTAGCGGCGGCGCGGTCGTGCTTGGTGGCCAACCTCAGGGACAAACTCCGTTTATTCCATTCCCGCAACAGCTCTCCAGTAGCATTTACCGCCTCTCTCCAGACGGCGCTCCCGAAGAGCTTTGGAGTTCTCGCGATGACGTTGTCTACTCGCTTGCGCTCAATTCCGATGGCCGCCTTCTTGCCGGAACCGGTAACAACGGCGCGCTTCTCGCCATTGACGGCCGCGGCGTTTACGCACAACTGGCGAAGGCAGGGTCCGCGCAGATCACCGGCATCGCACGCAGCTCCGCGGGCAAGCTCTTCCTCTGCACGGCAAATCCCGGAAAAGTTTTCTCGGTCGGTCCGGAGTACGAGCCCGAAGGCACTTATGAATCACGGTCATTCGATGCGCAGCTTTTTTCTCAATGGGGGCGGCTAGATTGGTGGAGTCCTCCCGCTGCACCTTCCGACAAAGGCACGGAAAAATCCGCAACATCTGGGTCGCCGCGGCTTGAATTCTTCGTGCGTTCCGGAAAGGGTCGCCGCGGCTTGAATTCTTCGTGCGTTCCGGAAATACCGAGGATCCCGGCAAGGAGTGGTCGCGCTGGTTTGGTCCGTACTCAAAACCTGGCACCAGTGCGGAATGCCCTCCTGCCCGCTTCGCACAATGGAAAGCGGTGATTCACGATGGCCGGTCTGGCGATGGAATTAGCTGGATCAGCCTTGCGTATCTTCCGCGCAACGTGGCGCCGGTGGTCGATGCCATCGCTGTCCAAGATCCGGGAGTGCGCGCGCAAGCCAACGTGATCATCCAGACGGGTCAGCAACCCAGCGTCAATCTGCGTCAGCCGCAAACCTCCAATCCGACCGGAGTTGTCGTCACGCAAAGCACATCCCCGGTGCGATTCGAACAGCCGCCGCAAGGCTTCCACGAAAAAGGCTATCAATCTGTTTTGTGGAGCGCGCATGACGAGAACGATGACGATCTGCGCTTCTCTATCTATTTTCGTGGGGAGAATGAAACTGGCTGGAAGCTTTTGAAGGACAAACTCGAGCAGAAATTCTATTCGTGGGACAGCACCGCGATGGCGGACGGCGCCTACTACCTCAAAATCGCAGCCACGGACGCTCCTTCAAATCCACCCGCCCAGGCGCTCACCACCGAACGCGAAAGCGAGCGCTTCGTTGTAGATAACACTCCTCCGTCGATCGAAGGACTAAGCGCAACATGGAACCGCGTTCAAAGCGCCCCGAATATCGCCGACCCATCCATTGTACAGTTTACGGCGCGCGACGCAACCAGCAGCATCGAGCGAGCCCAGTACAGCGTAGATGGCGGCGACTGGGTCATTGTGACCCCGAAAAACGGAATCAGCGATGCGCCCGAAGAGCATTATCAGTTCTCAATCGCGCTGCCTGCAGGGACTGCGCACGGAAGCGAGCACACGATTGCTGTGCGTGCCTACGACCGATTTGAAAATGTCGGCAGCGCCAAAACAATCGTCAAAGTTCCCTGAGTTTTTGATTTTAAACGTTCCGCACTCGGGCTTTCGCGCTTTAAGGCGTGTGATACTTCTCAATCTCCGCACCAAAACCAATCCGGCCATCCCCGTAAGGCTCATTCCGCACGTGCACCACGCGCGCTGTGCAATGCGTCTCCTGCGGTTTGCTTCCGGTCACTTCTTCAGGCATGCGCAGCGTACAATCGAGCGGTACGCCCACCTGTAGTGGCGCCGAGGACGCAAAGAAAAATCCGCCCCGCGAAATATTCATGACTTCGGTGAAATGCTCACTCTTGTCGGAGGATAGGCTAATCGCCCGAAAACGCAGCGGTGTGCGCATGTTGTGCCGGGCGACCTGGCGGCGTTCTGAACCCATAATGTGGTGCTCCTAGCCAGGAAGGAATACGCGTCTGCTGGTCCGGGAGGTTACCAACCAGCCTAACAGAGCCGCTTCGCCGGTCAAGTAACAAAGCCTCTGTAAAACTCTCGGTACGGACGTGTGGTACCGCCTCGACGCCTTCTCTTCGTCTTCGCAAGCAGCGCGCCTATGCAATAATAAAGTGGAGCCGTTGCTGCATACTCTTAGGCAAAAATTGTGAGGTTCCAGCGTTAATCGATGAGCGCGACCACGCCCACTTCCGCTTACTCCCACCTAACCTGGCAGGCCATTCTTGATGCGCACGCCCGCATCGCTACGCGCATTCACCGCACCCCGGTGCTGACTTCCGCTTCCCTTGACGCCATGACCGGCGCTCGTCTTTTTTTCAAATGTGAAAACTTACAGAAAACCGGCTCATTTAAGATTCGTGGCGCCAGCAACGCCATCCTCTCGCTCAGCAAAGAAGAAGCCGCGTACGGAATTGTTACCCAATCAAGCGGCAATCATGGCGCGGCGGTCGCCTGCGCCGCCGCATGGCGCGGCGTTCCTGCCTTCATCGTAATGCCTCAAAACGCCCCACGCGTGAAAGTCCGCGCCATCGAAACCTATGGCGGGAAAATCACGTTTTGCGAACC
>Ga0209131_1000459_pt1 | contig 29542 bp, 25 predicted proteins | sample GraSoi_2013_40cm_FD_185826 | JGI IMG/M metagenome (GOLD analysis project Ga0209131, IMG submission 185826) | Grasslands soil microbial communities from the Angelo Coastal Reserve, California, USA - Sample 9_17_2013_40cm (SPAdes) (version 2) | ecosystem: Environmental > Terrestrial > Soil >...
GATCTCGGATTGCTCGAGGCCCGCGACGCGACGTTCCACACGCGCCTGCTCACGGTGGACGAGCCCGCGGTCGTCGAGTGGCGCGCGCTCACCGTCGTCGGACTCGATCGCCTGGCACCCCCGGTGCGCGAATCGCTCGGGTTGAACGCGGCCACCTTTCCCCTGGCCCGCATGCTGGAAGGGGGAACCTGGGCGGCCGGGCGCAGGATCGCAGCCGAGCGACGCGCCGGCGGCGCGCCCCCGGTGCACGTGGCGAGCGACGGCACCGTTTTCTGAATCAGGGGGAACAACGATGAAAAAACACGAATTTCCCAACCTCAACGTGATCGATCACCCGCTGATCAAGCACAAGCTCACCTACCTGCGCAGCCAGGACACCACCACGGATTCATTCCGCCGCCTGGTGAAAGAGCTCTCCCAGATGCTCGCCTACGAGGTGACGCGCGACCTGCCGACCCAGAACATCACCATCCGCACGCCCATCGCCGAGATCGCCTCACCGGTGATCAGCGGGAAGAAGCAATGCCTCGTCTCGATCCTGCGCGCGGGCAACGGCATGCTCGACGGCATGCTCGAGCTGCTGCCGGCGGCCCGCGTGGGCCACATCGGCTTGTACCGCGATCCGGCCACGCTCGAGCCCGTGGAGTATTACTTCAAGGTGCCGGAGGACATCGCCGATCGCATGGTGATCGTGGTCGACCCGATGCTCGCCACGGGCAACTCCGCCGTGGCCGCGATCAACCGCCTCAAGGAGTACGGCGTGACCACCGTCAAGCTCGTGTGCCTGCTGGCCGCGCCCGAGGGCGTGCGCAACATGCTCGAGCGGCACCCGGACGTAATGGTCACCGTGGCCGCGCTGGACGACCACTTGAACGACCACGGCTACATCGTTCCCGGCCTGGGCGACGCCGGCGACCGCATCTTCGGCACGCGCTGAAAAAAATGAAGCAGACCCTGGGCCTGGTGTCGCTGCTGGTTCGCGACTACGACGAAGCGATCGCCTTCTATGTGGGGATTCTCGGCTTCGCGCTCGTCGAAGACTCGCCCGTCGTCGAGCAGGACAAGCGCTGGGTCGTGGTCGCTCCACCCGGATCGACGGGATCTAGTCTTTTGCTGGCACGCGCCACCGGCGTGGAGCAGAAAGCGCGCATCGGCAACCAGACCGGCGGACGCGTGTTCCTCTTTCTCCACACCGACGACTTCGCGCGGGACTATCGGAACTACCAGGCGCGGGGCGTGAAATTCGTGCGGCCGCCGAAGGAAGAGCCCTACGGGACGGTTGCCGTGTTCGAGGATCTCTACGGCAACCTCTGGGACCTCGTGCAGATGAAGCCAAGCGCGAGGGCGGATCACCGGCCGGCGAGAAACGTCGAGGTCAAGGCGCGCGTGCGCGACCTTGCCGAGGTGGAACACCGCGCGCGCGCTTTCGCCACCGAAGGCCCGGTGGACCTGGCGCAGGACGACACGTTCTTCGCCTGCGCGAATGGCAGGCTCAAGTTGCGCCAGCTCGCGGACGGATCGAGCGAGCTGATCCACTATCTTCGCGCCGACGACGCCGGGCCCAAGACGAGCGACTACTTCATCACGCCGGCCGCGACACCCGACTTATTGCGCGAGACCTTGTCCCGGGCCTTCGGAGCGGTGGGTCGCGTGAAGAAGGTGAGGCGCCTCTACATCGCCGAGCGCACCCGAATCCACCTCGACCGGGTCGAGGAACTGGGCGCCTTCGTGGAGCTGGAAGTCGTTCTTCGCGATGGCGAAACCGCCGAGAGTGGGAACGCGGTCGCGCGTCAGGTGATGGCGCAGCTCGGCATCGCGGAATCGCAGCTCGTCCGGGGCGCTTACATCGACCTGATGGCAGCCGCATCGCGATCGGCGGCCCCCTCGTGAAAAGCTGTAGAACATGGCACGGGAATCGCTGTAGCATGCCGGTCATGAAAGGCTGCGACAGTGAACCCGTGCCTTTCGTGCCCCCTTGCGGGGCGTTTGCGCCCTCTGGCGGGGCATCGTCAGCGCTTCAAACCACAACCCTGGGAAAACCATGAGAAAAACTCGACCGACAATCCTTTCCATTGCCATCGCCTCGCTCTTCGCCGCAACTCCGTTGATGGCGCAGCAGAAGGAAGAAGAAGCCAAGAGAGTCGAAACCATCTCCATCATCGGGGAGGGCGACAAGCTCGGCACCGGACTGATCATCCAGGAAGAGGCGCCCAAGGCGCGCTCGACCACCACCCGCGCCGCGCTCGACAAGCAGCGCGCCACGTCGAACCCGTACCAGGGGCTGCAGCTCCTGCCGGGCGTGAACACCTTCAGCTTCGACGCCACGGGACTGTTCGGCGGCGGCATGCGCGTGCGCGGCTTCAACTCCGACCAGATGGGCTTCACGGTGGATGGAGCACCGGTGAACGACTCGGGCAGCTTCTCGGTGTTCCCGCAGGAGTACACCGACGCGGAGAACATGTGCGAGCTCTTCGTGACCCAGGGCACGCCGGACTCCGATGCGCCCCACGTGGGCGCCAGCGGCGGCAACATCGGCATCGTGACCTGCGACCCCCTCACCCGCTTCGGCGGCAAGTTCCAGCAGTCCTCGGGCCAGCTGAACCTCTCCAAGACCTTCGTGCGTCTGGACACGGGCAAGCTTCCCGTGGCCAACGGCTGGATGTCCTTCCTCTCGTTCTCGCATGCCGAGGTGGAGAAGTTCAAGGGCAAAGGCGGGGCCGACCGCGACCACGTCGACTTCCGCAGCGTGCTCATGCTGCCGAACGCGAGCCGGGTCATGGTCACGGCGCTCTGGAACTATTCGATCACCAATAACTACCGCACGGGCACCAAGGCGCAGTTCGAGAACCCCCACTTCGATTTCGCCGAGACCTTCATCGGCAATCCGACTCCGGTGGCGGGAACGCGCCAGGCGCCGGTGACCCAGGACACCTACTACAAACTTTCGCTCAACCCGTTCCAGAACGCGATCATCACCGGGAAGGCCAACCTCAACCTCACCTCCGCGGTGAAGCTCGATATCGAGCCGTACTTCTGGTACGGCTACGGCACGGGCGGCAACCAGCAGTTCACGCTCAATGAGGGCGGCACCTTCCGCGGCGGCGTGGCCGACGTGAACGGCGACGGCGACCGGTTGGACAGCGTCATCGTCTATCGCTCGAGCCTCACCGACACGCACCGGCCCGGCGGCACCGTGCGCCTGTCCTGGGCCCTGGCCAACCACCGGCTGTCCACGGGCTACTGGTACGAGCGCGCGCGCCACAAGCAGACGGGGCCGGGCGTGCGCATCGACAACGACGGCAACGCCGCCGACCTGTGGCTGCGCAACCAGCTGATCCTGCGCGCCGACGGCACGCCCTTCCAGCTTCGCGACCAGCTCACCATCTCCAAGGCGGGCAATTTCTTCGTGAACGACACCATGGGGTTCTTCGGAGAGAGGCTGCGCGTGGACGTGGGCGTGAAGGCGGCCTCCATCGACCGCGACTACACCAACTACGCCAACGAAGGCACCGGTCAGGGCGTGGATTACTCGGCCAAGAAGCGCTTCAGCGAGACGCTGCCGACGTTCGGCGCGCGCTACCAGTTCGACGCCGCGAACCAGTTGTTCCTCAACGTCGCCAAGAACTTCAAGGCGCCGGGCAACTTCTCCTGGCAAGGCGCGATCGTGAACGGCATCAACCGGGTCGATGCCATCAACGCGAAGCTCAAGGCGGAGACCTCGGTCACCAGCGACCTGGGCTACCGTCACTACGGCACGGCCATCACCTTCTCCGGCAGCCTCTTCAACGCGAACTTCAAGGACCGGCTGGCCCGCCAGTTCGACGCGACCGAGGCCGTCGTGATCGACACCAACGTGGGCGACGGCCGAATCCGCGGCTTCGAGCTCGAGCTGGGCACGGTGCCGGTGAAGGGCTTCAGCGGCTACCTGTCCACGTCGTACACGAAGACGCGCAACGAGAACGACCTGACGCTTTCGGCCACGAACACCCAACCGACCGCGGGCAAGGACTTCCCCGACACGCCGCGCTGGATGTCGTCGGCGTCGCTGCAGTACGCGCAGCAGCAGCTCTACGTGAACGCGCAGGCCAAGTACACCGGCAGGCGCTACTCGACGCTCACCAACGACGAGTGGGCCGGTGGGTACACCACGGTGGACCTGAACGCGGGCTATCGCTTCGGCGACTTCGGCAGCGTGCGCAATGTCCTCCTGCGCGCCAACGTCTCCAACGTCTTCAACAAGCGATACCTCGGGCTCAACGCGGGCAGCGGCAGCCTGTTCACCACCAATGCGACCGGCACGGGCGCGCAGGCTCCGTCGTACTTCATGGGGTCCCCGCGCTTTACCAGCGCGTCGCTCTCGGCGGAGTTCTAGGCGGCAGCGTTTCGAGCTTTGGCTGGCCTGGGGCCGTGACGCGAGTCACGGCCCTTTTGTTTTGCTGAGCAGCTCGATGGCATCCGTGCCGCCGGTGAGGACGCGCACGCGGCGGTAGCCTTTGAGGAGCAACTCTTCGGCGAGCAATGCCGCGCTCGCTTCGCTGGGACAAGTGCAGAACGTGACGATCGTCATGTCCTTCTCGCCCTTGGGCAGCACGTCGACGGCACTTCGCTCCTCCAGCACGATCGAGCGCGGCAGCATCCTTGGATCCTCCTCGCGCGCCAGCTTCGAGCGCGCGTCGAGGATCACGGCGCCGGGGTCGCGCTCGAGGAGCTCCACGATCTGGTCGGGCGAGATGCGCACCAGCGCGTGCAGCCGCCGCAGGCGCCGGCGCTGCAGGAATTTCGCACCGATATAGATGGCAAGGATCGCCAGCAGGACGCCGAGCGCCCCGCCGCCGACCCAGCTCATGGCATCCAGCAGGCGCGTGATCTCGCGGCTGAAGATCGCGCCGGCGCCCACGTAGGCGCCGCTCCACAGCAGGCAGCCCAGGCTGTCGAAGGTGAGGAAGCGGCTATAGCGCAACCCCATCGCCGCCGCCGTGGGGATCGCCACCGCGGATACGCCGGGAATGAACTTGGCGACCAGCAGCACTGGCGCGCCATGGCGGCTGATGAGGTCGTCGGTCTTGCGCACGCAGGTGTCCGGGGACAGCGACATGCGGCAGATTCCCGCGAGTAGCCCGCGCCCGAAGAGCCGGCCGGTGAGGAACCAGGCGTGATCGGCGATGAGGCACGCGACGAACGCCGCCAGCAGGACGAGCTCGGGGCGTATCGCCCCACTCGCGGCGAGCGCCCCGGCCACCACCAGGACGGGAGCGGCCGGCACGGGCAGGCCGCTTTGTTCCAGCATCACGGCCGCGAAGACGAGCGGCACGTCCCATCGAATCAGCAGCGCGACGAAGTCCATCGAACCACATGGAACACCAGAACCGCGCGGTCATCAAGCGGCACTGGAAAGCGCGGCCGCCACCGGAAAGTTCGTCCGGGCCCACGTCGAGAACCGGGTCGCCGGCCCGCCTGCGATCTTGTTCGCGAGCGCAATCCGGTCTGACCAGTCCGAACCCAGGTAGGTATGGGCCTCGAAGTGGGCGAACGTCGCCGCGATCTCGGCGGCCATCGGGAAGGAATTGGCGAAGATTTCCGCCGGGACTTGCCGGAACGAGAGCTTGTGGCCCTGCCGGTTCAGCGTGTCGACGATGTCGTTGAAGCTCAGGAAATCGCCGACGAGGGGCAGGTATTCGCCGTGGCCCGCCTTATCCGGGTTCGCGAACGCTCCCGCAACGATGTTGCCGATCTCGCCGATGTCGCCCATGTGAATGCCGCGCACGGAGGGATCGATGGGCAGCGCCCAGCCCAGGGATCCATCCGCCTGCTTCTGCGGCGCGAGAGCGCCCGTGAGCCCCTGGTAGTACATGGGCGCGACGACGAACGTGTAGTTCGCAAACCCCGCTTCGCGGACCAGCCGATCGACCCTGGCCTTGCCGGTGAAATGCGGAACGTGGAGCTTGCCGCCGCTGATCGTCTCGACATCCGGCAACGTCGACCAGACCAGGTGCTTGACCCCGGCATCCTTGGCGGCGCGAATCGCCGCGATGGCCTGCTTGAGCTCGTCGGCGCCCTCTTCCCAGAAATTGGTGACCAGAAAAACGCCATGCGCCCCTTTGAAGGCGGCCTCGAGGGTTTCCGGGCGATTCAAATCCGCCGCGACGACTTCGTCGGCAAGGCCGCGATGCTTGTCCGGGTTGCGCGTCAGGGCGCGCACCTTGAATTGTCCGCGGGCTTGCAGGGCGCGCACGACCGAGCCTCCCTGCAGCCCCGTTGCGCCGATCACTGCGATCAACTTCTTGCTGGTGGATGACATGTCTGCTCCTTGGGGGTTGATGTTTACAGGCGACCCTCGGCGTGTAGCCGGTGGCCGATTCGATCGATTTCCGATTCGCCCTGCGCGAGCGCCGCGTGGCTCGTGTGCACCGAGTAGTAGCCGAGCACGAGCGGGTGGGGATGCTTCACCGCGGATCCCAGGACGAACGAGGTGTCGCCGTGTGCCACGACCTCGATCGTGCCCTCGGATTCTTCGAAGACGGCGAGATGCCCGGCCAGGACCGGCGCGTGCGATTGCAAGCGTCCCTGGTCGACGGCGAGCCACGCGACCGTGTGTCCTTCGGGCGGCACGTAACGCCAGCGCTCTCCGTCCTTCAGGCGCACGTGAAGATAGTTGATGCCGGCCGGGGCGCGAATCGGGCTCACGGCGCGGCCGTAACGCCCGAGAATCACTCGCGCAGCACCCTCCGACTGCACCTCTTCCGGCGAGATGTACTGGCTTTCCGCGGGACCGTTCTCCTGCGCTGCCGGCAGCGCCACCCACAGCTGGAAGCCGCGCAGCGGATCGCCAGGAGCGGGGCCGCCGTCGTGCCACACGCCGTTTCCGGCTTTCATCCATTCGAGACCGCCCGTCGGGACCGTGCCGGACTTTCCGGTCGTGTCCTCATAGGCGACCCCTCCGCCGAGGACGACGGTGAGTGTCGCGATGCCAGAGTGCGGATGGATGCCCATGAACCCGGGCCGCGGAGCGACCTCGAAGTGATCGAGGAATACGAAAGGCTTGATCAGCTCGCCGATGTCCGAGGGGCTGACGAGGCGATTGATGGGACCGTGCCGGCGGCCGCTGGTGGTTTGCACGATGCGGCGCACGGCGGTGGTTCTCGGGCGGTTGACGATGGCAGCGGTCGCGTTCATTTCCGTCTCCATGAGGTTGATACCGACAAGATAGGGCCTCCCCTTATATCCGAAAAGCCTATATATTTAGATAGGACCTATCGGCAAAGGAGATGGACCATGCTGGACGGAGTAACGCTGGATCAATTACGCACCTTCATCGCCGCGGTGGACGAGGGAAGCTTCTCGGCCGCGGGGCGCAAGCTCCGGCGCGCGCAATCCGTGGTGAGCCAGACGCTCGCCAACCTGGAAGCGCAGCTGGGCGTAAAGCTCTTCGATCGCTCCGCTCGCTACCCGAAGCTCACCGAGGAGGGACGCAGCCTCCTTGCGGATGCCCGCGCGGTGGCGGACAACGTCGATGGTTTCAAGGCGCGCGCCCGCGCGATGCGCGAAGGCCTCGAGCCCGAGCTCTCCGTGGTAGTCGATGTGATGTTGCCGATGGAAGCCCTCACGCGGGCGGCGGCACACAGCCGCAAGACCTATCCGCATACGCCGCTGCGCCTCTATGTCGAGGCCCTCGGCGGGGTCGTCAAGCCCGTCCTCGATCGCAAATGCAGCATCGGCGTCATCGGCTCGCTGCCGCTCGTGCCGGAGGAGCTGCAATCCGAGGCCGTGCTGAACGTCGTGTTTGTGACCGTCGTGAGCCCCACTCATCAGCTGGCCAGCACGCGCGGCATGGTTTCGTCGACGGCCATCGCGAAACAGATCCAGCTCGTTCTCACCGACAGGACCGCGTTGACGGAGGGGCGGAACTTCGGTGTGCTCTCGCCGCTCACCTGGCGCCTCGCCGATCTCGGCGCCAAGCATGCGTTCCTCAGGGCAGGACTGGGATGGGGCCACATGCCGTTGCACATGGTGAAGACCGACCTCGAGACGGGTGCCCTGGTCAAGATCCGCGTCGAAGGCAATCCGCGCGATATGTCCCTTGCGATGAAGGTGGTCTTTCGCAAGGACGCACCGCCCGGGCCGGCGGCTCGCGCCTTCATCGCGCAACTGAAAAGCAGGTGAGCTAGTAGGGAGAGGAGACCATCAGCCGAAGAGCACGAAAATGATCACCACCCCGGCAGCGGCGATCAGGAACCAGGGGCCCTTTCCTGCATAGTCTTCGTTGAATTCGCGGGTGTCGTAATCCATGGGGTTCACTTCAGGAGCCGTCCGAGCTTCCCACCACCCGCATGACCCGCGGCGCCGCGGCACGCTCGGAGATCGCGTCCGTGGCGCGCTTGAGGAATCGCGGGACGCGCTCGGCGAGCACCCGGCCACGTCCGTCATCGCGCAAGTGGATTCCCCTGGAATGCAGCGCCACCTCGATTTCCTGGAGTGAAATCGAGCCGTGAAAATAGATAGGCAAATGTCTCACAACGACTCCGGCAAATATTTCGTTCATTGAGCGCCAGGCTCGCGCCAGACGTATGTCGAGAACGCGAAGCCGTGTTTCGTCTGATACAAGGCCGACTCGCCTGCCGCAATCGGGCTAGGCGCGCCTGCGGGCGGAAGGCCGGATCTGCTCGAGCAGCCAGTCCTGGAACGCGCGGATTTTTCCGAGCTTCTCCGAGCCCCTCGGATACACGATGAAGTACGAATACTTCGTGCGCACGCTCTCGGAAAAGAGCCGAACCAACCGGCCGGAATCCAGGTCGGCCTGGACCAACGACGCACGCGCCAAGGCGACACCGAGGCCCGCAATGGCCGCCGCAAGCAGCAGCGTCTGGTCGCCGTATCGCGGTCTTTGGCCGGCGTCGCGGTAGTCCAGGCCGACCGCCTTGAACCAGATGGACCAAGGCTGCCGCTCATCGTGAAGCAGCGGCCCTTTCAGGAGGTCGGCGGGCGCGCGCGGCAGCCGGCCATCCCGGAAGGCAGGGCTGCATACCGGAACCAGCTTCTCGTCATAGAGTTTTATGGATGTCAGCCCGGGCCACGCGCCAGGGCCGAACCGCACCGCCATGTCGACCTCGTCACGTGTGAAATCCGTGAGCGACATCGTGGGCCGGATATTCACTTCGATGTCCGGATGACGCTCGATGAACTCCGCGAGGCGCGGCAGCAACCAGTATGTGGCGAAACCCGGCACCATGCTGACGGTCAGGATCCTCTCCTTGTTGCCGGACCGAATCGCCTCGACCCCGTCCGCGATTTCGCCGATGGCGGTCTGCACTCTTTCCAGCAGGCGGCGTCCTTCGTCGGTCAGCAGCACGCCTCTACCGCTGCGCCGAAAGAGCGACATTCCCAGATGCTCTTCCAGGCGCTTGATACGTTGGCTCACCGCTCCATGGGTGACGTGCATCTCCTCCGCGGCGCGCGTGAAATTCAAGTGCCGGGCAGCCGCTTCGAAGAAGCGAAACGTCTCGAGCGGAGGGAGGATGCGAGGCAAGCGGAGATGTTAGCTGTGCTCACCGCTCGCGTCAAAAACGCTCGCTGGCAATCGTCGCGGCAGCGCCGGATCATGCAGATGTATCGAGCCTGAAACAGGAGTGACAAATGCCCCATGCAATCAACGTCAATGGCGTTGCCCGTACCGTCGATGTCGATGACGACACGCCGACTCTCTGGGTGTTGCGCGACGTCCTGGGGATGAGCGGGACGAAATTCGGCTGCGGCCTCGCCTTGTGCGGGGCGTGCACGATTCACCTCGATGGCAAGCCGGTGCGCTCATGCATTACGCCCATCGCCGCTACTGTTGGGAAACGCATCACCACGATCGAAGCGATCGGCGCCACGCCCGCCGGGAAAAAGATCCAGCAGGCGTGGATCGAGCTGGAGGTCCCGCAATGCGGCTACTGCCAGTCGGGCCAGATCATGTCTGCGACAGCGTTGCTCGCCGGCAAGCCCCACCCGACCGATGGCGACATCGACGCCGCCATGTCCGGGAACATCTGTCGCTGCGGCACCTATGCGCGAATCCGCGAAGGAATCAAGCACGCGGCGCGTGTAGTGGTGAACGACAAGAAAGGCGGCTGACATGACCACTCGTCGCCAATTCCTGAGCGCCGGCGCATCGCTGGGCGGGGGCATGCTGATCGGGTTCACCCTGGGTCCTTCGATCAGCGAGGCCAAGGCAGCCCAAGGCGCCTCCAGCTCGGCGTTCACGCCCAACGCCTTCATCCGCATCGAAAGCGACGGGCAGATTGTCCTGACCATGCCCTACGTCGAGATGGGCCAGGGGACCTACACCTCCATTCCGATGCTGATCGCCGAAGAGCTCGAGGTGGACCTGAAACAGGTGCGGCTGGAACATGCCCCGCCCGACGAAAAGCGGTACGCCAATCCCTTGCTCGGAGTGCAGGCCACCGGCAACTCGAATGCGATACGCGGCTCGTGGCAGCCGCTCCGCCAAGCGGGTGCGACCGCGAGAACCATGCTGGTGACGGCGGCGGCAAGGCGCTGGGATGTCGATGCGGCGTCCTGCCGCGCGCAAAGCGGCGAAGTGCTTCACGGGCCGACGGGAAGAAAGATCAAGTATGGCGAGCTTGCCGCCGACGCCGCCCGCTTGCCCGTTCCCGAAAAGGTGGACTTGAAGCAGCCCAAGGATTTCAAGCTCATCGGCACTCCGGCGAAGCGACTCGATACACCGTCGAAGGTCAACGGAACGGCGGTCTATGGCATCGACGTTCGGCCGCCGGGCGTGAAGATCGCGACCCTCGCACAATCGCCCGTCTTCGGCGGCCGCGTGAAGAGCGTGGACGATACGAAGGCCAAGGCCGTCAAGGGCGTGCGTCAGATCGTGCGGCTCGACGACGCCGTCGCGGTGGTGGCCGACCACATGGGCGCGGCGAAGAAAGGATTGGCGGCGCTCGCGATCGAATGGGACGACGGCCCGCACGCCAAGCTCGACACGGGTCAGATCGTGGGCGAGCTCGAAAAGGCGACGCTGAATTCCGGCCCCGTTGCGCAGAACATCGGCAATGTCGACACGGCCATGGCGAGCGCCGTTACCAAGATCGAGGCGACCTACCAGGTTCCGTTCCTCGCGCACGCGACGATGGAGCCGATGAACTGCACGGTTCATGTCCGCAACGACGGCTGCGAAATCTGGGTCGGCAACCAGGCCCTCGGGCGAGCCCAGGCCACCGCCGCAAAGACCACCGGGCTGCCGTTGGACAAGGTCGTGGTTCACAACCATTTGATCGGCGGCGGCTTCGGCCGCCGGCTCGAAATCGACGGCGTCACGCGCGCGGTCCAGATCGCCATGCAGGTGCAAGGTCCGGTGAAAGTCGTGTGGACCCGCGAGGAAGATATCCAGCACGACATGTACCGGCCCCTTTTCTTCGACCGGATCTCTGCCGGCCTCGATGTGAAAGGAATGCCGGTCGCCTGGAACAATCGCTTCGCAGGCTCCTCGATCATCGCGCGATGGCTTCCTCCGGCATTCAACAAAGGCCTGGACCCCGACACGATCGAGGGCGCGATCGATCTGGTTTATGCGCTTCCGAACCTGCACGTGGAGTACCTGCGCGTCGAACCTCCGGGCATTCCGACGGCGTTCTGGCGCAGCGTCGGGCCGTCGCACAATGTCTTCGTCACCGAGAGCTTCATGGACGAACTCGCGGCTACGGCGAAGCAGGATCCGGTCGCCTATCGGCGGGCTCTCCTCGGCAAGTCACCACGCGCCAAGGCCGTGCTCGAGCTTGCGGCGGAAAAGGCAGGATGGGGGAAGCCGTTGCCTAGAGGGGTCGGTCGCGGCGCCTCGCTCCAGTTTGTCTTCGCGACCTACCTCGCGCAGGTTGCCGAAGTCGAGGTCTCGAAGGACGGAGCGGTTCGTGTCCGGCGTGTGGTCTGCGCGGTCGATTGCGGCACCGTCGTCAATCCCGATACCGTGCGGGCGCAGATCCAGAGCGCGATCATCTTCGGCGTCACGGCGGCGCTGCATGGAGAGATCACGCTGAAGGACGGCCGCGTCGCGCAAAACAATTTCCACGATTACCGGATGCTGCGGATGAACGAGGCGCCGGCCATCGAGGTTTACATCGTGGAGAGCGCCGAGCCGCCGGGAGGCATGGGCGAGGCCGGAACCTCGGCGATCGCACCGGCCGTGACCAATGCGATCTATGCGGCGACCAGCACCAGAGTGCGCAAGCTGCCGGTGGCGGATCAAGCCAAGCACGTCTAGCGACGTTTTGGGGATTGGCCGGGGCGAGAGACAACCACCTGGACGCCGGCAACATGCGGGCGAGCGGCGACGTATACAATCTCGGCAAGCTCTCTGAGAAACTGAGGTGCGAAGCCGCAGATGAAGGCCGTAGCCTGTCCGGATTGCGACCTTCTGCACGCGGGCGAGCCGCTGGCGCCCGGGGAGAAGGCGCGCTGCATTCGATGCGGCGGAACTCTGCCCCTCGCCGGGGCGCATTCGCATGAGGCGGCGCTCGCGATCGTGATCGCGGCGCTCATCACCTTCGTCATCGCCAACGCCGCGCCCTTGATGCAGATGTCGGAGCTGGGCCGCGTGGCGAGCACTACGGTGGCGGGAAGCGCCTGGCAGATGTGGAACGAGGGCAGCGAGCCTACCGCGATCCTGGTCGCGGTGTGCTCGATCGTGGCACCCGGCGCATACCTGTCAATGACGCTCGCCACGCTGCTGGCGAGCCGGCGCGAGCCGGCGCCCCGCTGGGCGGGAGTCCTCCAGCGCTGGGCTCGGGCGATCCATCCCTGGGCGATGCCGGAGGTGATGCTGCTCGGCACGCTCGTCGCCTACGTGAAGATCTCGCAACTCGCGGACGCATCGCCCGGCGCGGGCATGTACGCGACGGCGGCCCTCGTCGCGCTGATGGCATCGCTCAGCTCGTCGCTCAATCCGGCGGCCCTCTGGCCGCGAATCACTTGGGCGCGCTGAACCCGGGCGCCGTGACCGCGGCCCAGAAGGGCCTGGCCGCGTGCTCGTCCTGCGGATTGCTGATGCGATGGGATCGCGGCGATGAGCGCGATCGGTCGTGCCCGAGATGCGGCGTGGGCATCCGGCTTCGGCGCAACGAATCGACCGCCCGCACCGCCGCGCTGCTCATCGCGGCCGCCATCTGCTACGTGCCGGCCAATATCCTGCCGGTGCTCGTCACGACCACGCTCGTCGGGTCCGAGGCGGACACCATCCTGGGCGGCGTGGCGCGGCTCTACGACTCGGGGTCCTGGATCCTCGCCCTCATCGTGCTCATCGCGAGCGTCATGATCCCCCTGGGGAAGATCGGCGTGCTGACCTACCTCGTCGTCGTCATCGAGCGGGGCATCGCGACCGACGTGCGCCAGTACACGCAGCTGTATCGAATGGTCGCCTTCATCGGCCGCTGGTCGATGCTCGACGTCTTCGTCGACGCGTTCGTCGTCGCCCTCGTGCAGCTGGGCGCGCTGATGACGGTGCAGCCCGGGCCCGGAGTGCCGTTCTTCGCCGCCACGGCGGTGCTTACCATGTTCGCCGCGATCGAATTCGATCCGCGGCTCCTGTGGGACAAGCTCTCCGCGAGGCGCGCCGATGCCTGAAGCCGAAGAAGATCCGCTGCCGCGGCCGCGAATCGTCGCGCGCCGCCGCCTTGCGTTCTCGAAGGTCTGGATCATCCCGGTGGTCGCCGCGGTGCTCGCCGTCGGCCTGGCCGTCGAGCGCATTGCGCGCGAGGGACCCACGATCACGATCGCGTTCAAGTCCGCGAGCGGGGTGGAAGCGGGCAAGACCCCCATCAAGTACAAGGACGTCACCATCGGCCTGGTGACCGCGGTGCATTTTTCTCCCGGCTTCGATACGGTGGAGGTCCGGGCCAAGATCGCGAAGGAGGCCGCCGGCCTCATGACCGACGGCGCGTCCTTCTGGATCGTGAGGCCGCGCGTCACGCTGAGCGAAGTGTCGGGCCTGGGCACGCTGCTGTCCGGGAATTTCATCGGCTTCGACCGCGGCAAGTCGAGCGAGGACCGCCGTGACTTCGTCGGCCTCGAGCGCGCGCGCGTGATCAGTCCCGGCACCCCGGGCCGCCAATTCACGCTGCGCGCGACGGACGCGGAGCGCATCGATGTCGGGCTGCCGGTGTACTACCGCGGGCTGCCGGTGGGGCAGGTGACGGCCTACGACCTCACGCCCGACGGCGGCGCCGTGGATGTGAAGGTCTTCGTGAATTCGCCATATGACGTGTATGTCCATCCGACAACCCGATTCTGGAACGCGAGCGGCCTCGACGTCGACGTGAATGCCGAGGGCTTGAGCCTGCGCACGGCGTCGTTGCTGTCCCTCCTGGTGGGAGGCCTCGCTTTCGACACCGGGCCGCTCGCCGACGAGCGCCGTGCCGAGGAGGCCGTGCCCTTCACGATATTCCGCGACCGGGACACGGCGATGAAGCAGCCCGATCCCAATCAACGCCGCTACGTTCTCTACTTCGACGAGTCGCTGAAGGGAGTGTCGGTGGGCTCTCCCGTCACCTTCCTCGGCCTGCCGGCCGGCGAGGTGACCAGCGTCGGGATCGCGCTCGAGGGTGGGAGCAGCCGCATGCGCGGGCGCGTCGAGATCACGTTTTCGCCCGAGCGCGTATTCGAGCGCTTGCCGGCCGCACAGGCTGCGCGCGCGCGCGAAGTGGACCGCAACCTCGCGCGCAGGCGAGCCCTGATGCGCGAAATGATCGTGCAGCACGGCCTTCGCGCGCAGCTGCGCTCCGCGAGCCTGGTGACCGGGCAGCGCTACGTCGCCTTCGAATACTTTCCGCATGCGCCGCTCGCGCGCCTCGCCTGGGGCGAAGAACCCCAGGAGCTGCCGGTCGTGCCGAGCACGCTTCCGGCGTTGGAGGAAAAGGTGACGGCGCTACTCGACAAGCTCGACCGGGTGCCGCTCGATGCGCTGGCGGGCGACTTGCGCCAGGTGATGGCGGAGGTACGTGCCACGTTGACCAGCGTGAAGGGCCTGGTTCGCAACGTCGACGAAAAGGCCCTGCCGAAATTCATGATCGTGGTGGAGGACGCCGGCAATGCGCTGCATGCGGCCGAGCATGTGCTCGATGGAGCCTCGGCGACCTTCGTCGGGCCGGATGCCCCGGGCCAGCTCGAGCTGCGCGCCGCTTTGCGCGAGCTCACGCGTGCCGCTCGATCCCTGCGCACACTCGCCGATTCGCTGGAGCGGCAGCCCGAGTCGCTCTTGCGCGGACGAAGCGAGGCCGTGTCCCCATGAGGGTCCGATCGGTCGCATCGTGCCTGCCGCTCGCGCTCGCTCTTGCGCTCGCCGGCGCATGTTCCTCCACGCCGAATCCCCGCTATTTCGTGCTCGAGGCGATTCGCGAGCCCGCAGCTTCGCCCACGGACGTGTCGATCGTCGTGGGGCCCGTCACAGTCCCCGAGGCGGTGGACCGGCCGCAATTCGTCTTGAGTGAACGCAGCAATGAGGTGCTGGTCGACGACCTGCATCGCTGGGCTTCCCCGCTGCAGGACAGCCTCGCCGACATCCTCGCCAGCGATCTCGGGGCGCAGCTCGGTAGCACGCGCGTCGCGACGTCGCGACACAGCGGCGCGGCCGCTGACTACCGGGTGAGCGTGGCGGTGCTCGGGTTTCGCTCGCGCCTGGGCGACAGTGCGCAGCTCGAAGCGAGCTGGACGGTGCGCCGCGCCGACGGCGCGGTGCGCACGGGGCGAACCGAGCTGCGCGAGGGCGTAGAGGGGCGCGACCACGCGCAGCTCGCGGCGGCGCACAGCCGCGCCATCTCGAAAATGTCGACGCAGATCGCGGAAGCGATTCGCGCGCTCGCGCTGGAGCCTCTCGGCTCGGCGCAGGACTCTCAAATGCGCATGCAGCCGTAGACAAGACGGAGGTCGTCGGTCGCGGCGAGCGCTACGGGGGGTGAGGCGTGAGGCGACGTGGGACGAATGCGAGCCGACTTCGTCGATGATTGGTCGGGGCGAGAGGATTCGAACCTCCGACCCCCTGCACCCCATGCAGGTGCGCTACCAGGCTGCGCTACGCCCCGACCGAGCCGAGAATTATATCTGCTCTAGCGCTCGAGCATCTTGAGGATGCTCTTCAATTCCTTGCGCAGCGTCGAGGGAGAGATCGGTTGCGGAACGGTCATCGTGCGCTGCGCGTTCGCCTGCGCGGTGGGACTCTGGCTGCCGGGCTCTTCGAGCCGGTTGCGCGCGCCGTTGATGGTGAAACCGTGCTCGTAGAGCAGCTCGCGGATGCGGCGGATGAGCAGCACTTCGTGGTGCTGGTAATAGCGGCGGTTGCCGCGGCGCTTGAGGGGCTTCAGCTGCGTGAACTCCTGCTCCCAGTAGCGCAGCACATGGGGCTTCACCCCGCACAATTCGCTAACTTCGCCGATCGTGAAATAGCGTTTGGCGGGGATGGCGGGCAGTTCAGTCGTCGCCAGGTTCTCCATGGCCATTGAAGGACTTCTCCACCAGGCTCTTCAACTTCTGGCTCGCGTGAAAAGTGACCACGCGTCGCGCGGTGATGGGGATTTCCTCCCCGGTCTTCGGGTTGCGTCCGGGGCGCTGCGGCTTCTTGCGCAGCTGGAAATTGCCGAACCCCGAAAGTTTCACCATCTCGCCTCTTTCCAAGGCAATACGGATCTCCTCGAAGAACGATTCGACCATGTCCTTGGCCTCGCGCTTGTTCAGGCCGACCTTTTCGAACATGAGGTCGGCCAGCTCGGCCTTTGTAAGGGTGACCTTGTCTTTCACGTGCGCGGTTTGGCTTGGAATTGTTGGTTGAGCAAATTGCGAATCGAGGCCATCACGGCCTCCACTTCCGAATCTGTCAAAGTCCTGTCAGTATCCTGCATAACTATCCGTAGGGCAAGGCTTTTTTTGCCCGGCTCGACCCCTTTTCCGCGGTACTGATCGAACACTTCGACCTCCCGGACGAAGCCCGGAACGGTCCCCCGGACGGCCTCCAGGAGCGCCCCCGCGGCGACCGTTTCGGCGACGATCAGGGCGATATCCCGGCGTACCACCGGCATGCGGGAAACCCCCCGAAAACGGGGGAATTGGCCCCTCAAAAGGGGTTCCGTGAGCAGTTCGAACACCACCGGAGGGCTCGGGAGCTCATATTTCTGCTGCAGGCGCGGGTGGAGCTCTCCAACGACGCCGATGGCTTTTCCCTGGACCGAGATCACGGCGCAGCGGCCCGGATGGCAGGCCGGGTGGCTCCCCGGCGCATAGGCCAGCTCGCGCCCCGCCGCAAGGAGCTGCACGTCGCCCTTGGCATCGTAGAAATCGACGCGTTCGCCCTTCTGCGCCCACTGCTCCGGCCAGCGAAAGCCGTACGCGAGTCCGGATATGCGTTCCGGCTGCACCGCGAGGTCCGCCTCCGCGCCCTCGAAGCAGCGGCCGATCTCGAAGACGCGCACGCGGTCCTCGCTGCGATTCAGGTTCTCGCGAAGCGTCTGCACCAGGCCGCCGAGGAGCGTCGAGCGCATGACGCTCATGTGGCTCGCGATCGGGTTGGCGAGGCGCACCGGATTCGCGTTGCTGGCGAAATCGCGTTCCCACTCCGCAGGCACGAAGCTGTAGTTCACGACTTCCTGGTATCCGGCGGCGGCGAGCGCGCGGCGCAGGTCGAAGCGGTCGCGCTCGCCCTCGCGCAGCGGCAGCATCGGAGCGCTCGATCGCGGCGGCTGCGCGGGCACGTGCTCGTAGCCGTGCAGGCGCGCCACTTCCTCGACGAAGTCCTCCTCGATCGCGAGATCGAAGCGCCAGGTGGGTGGCGTGGCGAGCAGCGCTTCGCCGCGAACCTCCGGCGCGCAGGCGAGCCGGCGCAGGATCGCGACCATCTCGCCGTCGTCGACGTGATAGCCGAGCAGCGCGCGCACGCGCGCCGGACGCACGCGAACGCCTGGACGTTGCGGCAGCTCACCCGCCGCGCGCGTCACGGGTCCCGCGCGCCCGCCGCAGATCTCGAGCGTGAGCGCAGTCGCGCGCTCCATGGCCGCGGCACCCGCCGCGGGATCCACGCCGCGCTCGAACCGGTACGCGGCATCGCTCGACAATGCCAGGTCGCGCGCCTTGCCCTGCACCGTCTCGGGATGAAAGAACGCGGCTTCGAAGAAAACATCCGTCGTGGTGTCGCTGACCATCGTGTCGTAGCCGCCCATGACACCGCCCAACGCGACCGGTCCCGACTCGTCGGCGATCGCGAGAAGCCCCGGGCGGTACTCGACCACCTGCTCGTTCAGCAGCTTCACGCGCTCACCCGGCTTCATCCAGCGCACGTCGATCGCGCCTTTCAGCTTCGCTTGGTCGAAGGCGTGCATCGGCTGCCCGCGCTCGAGCATCACGTAGTTGGTGACGTCCACGAGCGGGCTGATGGGCCGCAATCCGGCGCGCTCGATGCGGCGCGCCATCCAATCGGGCGTCCTCGCGGCCGGATCGATGCCGCGGATCACGCGGCCGAGATATTGCCCGCACGCCTTCGCCTCGGAGATGCGAACGGCGCGCGCATCGGCAATGGCGCCGGGAACCGCCTTGGCCTCGGGAAGGCCGAGCTTTGCGCTCGCGATCGCCGCGGCGTCGCGCGCGATGCCGAACATCGACAGGCAGTCGCCGCGATTGGGCGTGAGCTTGAGCGTGAGGTAGACGTCGTCGAGTGCCAGCACCTCGCGCACGTCGCCGCCGATGGGAGCATCTTCGCTCAATACCAGAAGCCCGCCGTGGTCGTCGGAGAGCCCCAGCTCGCGCGCCGAGCACAGCATGCCGCTCGATTCCACTCCACGCAGCTTCGCCTTGCCGATCGTGAGTCCCGGGAGCCTGGCGCCCACCAGTGCGCACGGCACTTTCTGTCCCGATGCGACGTTGGGCGCGCCGCAGACGATCTGCAGCGTCTCGCCGGTGCCCACATCGACCTCGGTCACCGTCAGCTTGTCCGCGTTCGGATGCGGCCGGACGGACCGCACCTGGCCAACAACAATTCCGGAGAACTCGCCCGCGACCGGCGTGATCTCCTCGACTTCGAGTCCGTGCATGGTGAGCGTGTGCGCGAGCTCGGCCACCGGCATGTCGATGCCGACCAGCTCCTTGAGCCATTGCACCGAGATTCTCATCGGAACTGTGCCAGGAACTTGAGATCGTTCTCGAAGAAGAGCCGCAAGTCGTCGACGCCGTACTTCAGCATCGCGAGGCGATCGAGGCCCATGCCGAACGCGAATCCCGAATACTTCTCGGGATCGACGCCGACATTGCGCAGCACCTCGGGATGCACGACGCCGGCACCCGCGATCTCGAGATAGGTCACCTCCCCGTCCCGGCGCGACCATTCCATGTCGATCTCCACGCCCGGCTCGACGAACGGAAAGTACGAGGGACGGAAGCGGATCCCGATGTCGTCGCGCTCGAAGAACGCGCGGCAGAACTGCGTGACGGTGCCTTTCAGGTCCGCGAGGCTCACGCCTTCGTCGACCCACAGGCCCTCGATCTGGTGGAACATCGGCGAGTGCGTCGCGTCGTGGTCATGGCGGTACACGCGCCCGGGGCAGATGATGCGCACCGGCGGCCGGTGCGATTCCATGTAGCGGATCTGCACGGGCGAGGTCTGCGTGCGCAGGACGTTGTCCGAGTCCGCGACGTAGAACGTGTCCTGCATGCTGCGCGACGGATGGTTGGGAAACATCCTGAGCGCGGTGAAGTTGTAGCGGTCGTTCTCGATCTCGGGCCCGTCGGCCACCGCGAAGCCCATGCTCCTGAAGAGCTCCTCGACGTGCTCGAGCGCGCGCGAGATCGGGTGCAGGCCGCCGGGCGACTGGCCGCGCCCGGGCAGCGTGACGTCGATCGATTCGCCGGCGAGCTTCGCGTCGAGCTCGCCGGAGAGGATCGCGTCGCGTCGCGAAGCCACGAGGGACTCGACCTGCTCCTTGGCCTGGTTGATCGCCGCGCCCGCCTGCGGGCGCTCCTCGGCGGAAAGCTTGCCCAGCCCCTTCAGCAGCTCGGTCACCGCACCCGACTTGCCGAGGAAGCGCGACTTCGCCTGCTCCAGCTCCGCGATGCTGCGGGTGGCGGCGATGGCGGCGCGGGCGTCTGCGACGATTTGTTCGAGTTCTTTCATGGCAACAAAAAGGGGCTCTTGCGAGCCCCTTGGTTTGCTTTACGTCGCTTCAGGCACCGAGGCTCGCTTTGGCCTGTTCGACGATCTTGCCGAACGCGGCCTTGTCGAACACCGCGAGGTCCGCTAGCACCTTGCGGTCCACCTCGATGCCGGCCTTCTTCAATCCCGCCATGAACTGGCTGTAGGTGACGCCGGCTTCGCGCGCGCCCGCGTTGATGCGGGTGATCCACAACGCCCGGAACTCGCGCTTCTTGTTGCGGCGATCGCGATAGGCGTATTGCCCGGCGCGCATCACCGCTTCCTTGGCGATGCGGTAGACGTTCTTGCGCCGTCCCCGGTAACCCTTGGCCTGGTCGATGACCTTCTTGTGGCGCGCGCGCGCCGTGACTCCGCGTTTTACGCGTGGCATGGTGGCGGCTCCTTAGGCGTAGGGAAGCATCGCCTTCACGTGGTGCAGGTTGGTCTTGTCGACCGACGTGCTCCCGCGAAGATGGCGCTTGTTCTTGGTGGTTCGCTTGGTGAGGATGTGGCGCTTGCCCGCCTGGTAGCGCTTGATCGAGCCGCTGCCGCGGACTCGAAAGCGCTTGGCGGCGCCACTCTTGGTCTTCATCTTGGGCATGTTTGCCCTCCTTCAATTGGTGCAGCAGGTGGCGGAACCCTTCCGCGCTTTCGAACCTGAAGTCACCTTCTACTGTTACGCGTCGTTGAGCGGCAGCTTGCTGTCCGCTCCAACGACCGCCCCGCTATCTATTCTGTTTCCGGCGTTTCAATGTTTCTTTTTCGGGCCCAATATCATGATCATCTGCCGCCCCTCGAGCTTCGGCCACTGCTCGACGAGGCCCACTTCCTTCAAGTCCGCCTCGATTCTCCTCAGCAGCGCCACGCCGAGCTCCTGGTGGGCCATCTCGCGGCCCCGGAAGCGCAACGTGACTTTCGTCTTGTCGCCCTCGGTGAGAAAACGCGTGAGGTTGCGGACCTTGATCTTGTAATCGCCCTCGTCGGTGCCAGGCCGGAACTTCACTTCCTTCACCTGGATCTGCTTCTGCTTGAGCTTCGCCTCGTGCGCCTTCTTGCTCTCGCGGTACTTGAACTTTCCGTAGTCCATCAACCGGGCCACGGGAGGCTTCGCGGTCGGCGCGATTTCCACCAGGTCGATGTCGGCCTCTTCCGCGAGCCGCATCGCATCCTCGATCTTCACGATGCCGATGGCCTCGCCCTCGACCCCGATGAGACGGACTTCCGGACAGTTGATCTCGCCGTTGATGCGTACTGCTTTATCTTGAGCTATGCGCAAATTCCTCTAAAAGTCAATCGATTAGCGCGGATATCTCATGTGTTTTCCATGAGGGACATCGGCACCCCGTGGCATTCATTGGCGAGCCTCGATTTCGCTTTTCAAGCGCGAAATAAAGGCCTCGAGCGGGACCGGTGCCAGGTTCTCCCCGGCGCGCGTTCTCGCTGAGACCGTCCTTGCGGCGACTTCCTTATCTCCCAGGACCAACTGGTAAGGAAGTTTTTGAATGCTATGTTCTCGAATTTTATACGTTATTTTCTCGTTTCGCAAATCCGGGGCGACGCGGAAACCGGCCGCGTGCAGCTGCCCGCACACTTCTCGAACATACGCTTCCTGGCGGTCCGTGACGTTCATCACGACCACTTGGACGGGTGCCAGCCAGAGCGGCAGCGCGCCCGCGTGGTGCTCGATCAAGATGCCGATGAAGCGCTCGAACGAGCCGACGATGGCGCGGTGCAGCATGACGGGGTGTTGCTTCGTGCTGTGCGCGTCGACGAACTCAGCGCCGAGGAGACGCGGCATGTTGAAATCCACTTGCATGGTGCCGCACTGCCACACGCGCCCGATGCCGTCCTTCAACGAGTACTCGATCTTCGGCCCGTAGAAAGCGCCCTCGCCGGGCGAGACCTCGAACTGCACGCCCGAGCCGCGCAGCGATTCCATCAGCGCGCGCTCCGCCTTCTCCCACAGCTCGTCGGCGCCGACGCGCTTTTCGGGCCGCGTCGCGACCTTGTAGATGATCTCCGCGAAGCCGAAATCCCTGTAGACCCGCTGCAGCAGCGTCGTGAATGCCGCGCACTCGGCAAGGATCTGGTCCTCGGTGCAGAAGATATGGCCGTCGTCCTGGGTGTAGCCGCGCACGCGCATGAGGCCGTGCAGCGCGCCGCTGGGCTCGTTGCGGTGGCAAAGGCCGAATTCGCCGTAGCGCAGCGGCAGGTCGCGGTAGCTGCGCAGGCCCTTGTTGAAGATCAGCACATGGCCGGGACAACTCATCGGCTTCACCGCGAAATCGCGCTTCTCGGACTCCGTGAAGAACATGTTCTCCTTGTAGTTCTCCCAGTGTCCGGTCCTTTTCCACAGCGCGACGTCGAGGATCATCGGGCCGCGCACTTCCTCGTAACCGTTGTCGCGGTACACCGCGCGCATGTGCTGCTCGATCACCTGCCACAAAGCCCAGCCCTTCGGGTGCCAGAACGTCATCCCGGGCGCCTCGTCCTGCATGTGGAAAAGGTCCAGCTGCGTGCCGATGCGCCGGTGGTCGCGCTTCTCGGCCTCCTCCAGCATCGTGAGGTAGGCCTCCTGGTCTTCCTTCTTCGCCCACGCGGTGCCGTAGATGCGCTGCAGCATCTCGTTCTTCGAATCGCCTCGCCAGTAGGCACCCGCGACCTTCATCAGCTTGAACACCTTGAGCTTGCCCGTCGAAGGCACGTGCGGCCCGCGGCACAGGTCGATGAAGTCCCCCTCGCGATAGAGGCTGATGTTCTCATTTCCAGGGATGCCAGAAATGATTTCGGCCTTGTACTTCTCGCCGATCGACTCGAAGAACTTCACCGCGTCGTCGCGCTTCCACTCCTCGCGCTTCACGGGAAGGTCCTTCTTCGCAAGCTCCGCCATGCGCTTCTCGATCGCCGCGAGGTCCTCGGGCGTGAAGGGGCGCTTGTACGAGAAGTCGTAGTAGAAACCGTTCTCGATCACCGGGCCGATCGTCACCTGGGCATCGGGAAAGAGCTCCTTCACCGCGTAGGCGAGCAGGTGCGCCGTCGAATGGCGGATGAGGTCCAGGCCCTCGGGATCCCTGTCGGTGACGATGGCGAGCTTCGCGTCGTTGGGAATCGTGTGGCTCACGTCGACCAGCTTGCCGTCGACCTTTCCGCCGAGCGCGGCCTTGGCGAGACCGGGCCCGATGGAGGCGGCGACTTCTCCCACCGTGACGGGCTTCTCGAATTGCCGGACCGAACCGTCCGGCAGCGTGATGGCGACCATAGATACCTTTCAAACCGGGGACAGACCACTTGTTCCAAACACAGGAACAAGTGGTCTGTCCCCAAACAAAAAGCGCGGACGAGCCGCGCTTTTCATCTCAAAACGACGTGCGGACCCGCCTTACGGATTTCCTCCGGAGAACTGCGTAGTTGGCGGTCTCATAACCGGGGCCCCTTTCGCGCCGTAAGTCATTGCGAGGACATCATAACATCGGGCGTTTGGGCCTGCCGCCGCGTGGCCGCGGCGAGGATGCCGGGGAGCGTGGTCGGATCGAGAGGCTTCACGAGATGGCTGTCGAATCCGGCGTGGATGGACTTGCGGCGGTCCTCCTCGGTGCCGTAGCCGGAGAGCGCGATGATGTAGGTGTCGGTCATGCCGAGCTCCCCGCGCATGCGCGCGGCGATCTCGTGCCCGCTCAATCCCGGCAGGCCGATGTCCATGAAGATCAGGTCGGGCTTGTACTCGGCGGCGGCCCGCAGCGCGCCGGTGCCTTCGTGCGCCTGGCACGTCTGCTGTCCGAGGAGCTCGAGCATCATCGCGAGCGTCTCCGCGGCGTCGACATTGTCGTCGACGATGAGAACGCGCTTGCGCACCGGAGCCTCGGCGCGCGCCGCCGGGCTCTTCGCCTCGACAAGCACGGCGTCGGCGCGCATGGCGCGCGGCAGGCGGATGGTGAACGTGCTGCCCTTGCCCAACCCGTCGCTCGACGCCTCGACCGTTCCGCCGTGGCGCTTCACGAGATCCCTCACCAGCGCCAGGCCGATGCCCAGGCCCTTGCGGATGCGCTCGGGAGATTCGTCGACCTGGACGAAGAGGTCCCAGACCTGCGCGAGCTTGTCCCGAGCGATGCCGATGCCGTTGTCGCGCACGCGGATCACCACGTCGTCGAGCTCGCTTTCTGCGGAGACCTCGATGCGCCCCTGCCTTTCGGTGTACTTGGCCGCGTTGAGGATGAGGTTCTCGAGGATCTGCTGCAGGCGCACGCGGTCGGCGACGATCCTGAGCGGCTCCTGCGGAAGCTTCACGACCACCTGGTGCCCGCCGATCTCGATCTGGCCCTGGCAGGACTCGATCGCGTTGCGAATCTCGTTGTTGACGTCGAGCGTCTCGCGGCGCAGCTCGATGGCCCCGCGCGTGATCCGCGAGATATCCAGCAGGTCCTCGACCAGGCGCGTCATCTGCGCCACCTGGCGGTCCATCGTCTCGAGCAGCGCCTTCGATCGCTCGGGCTCGACTTCCTGGGTGCGCAGCATGTGAATCGCGGCGCGCATGGGTGCCAGCGGGTTGCGCAGCTCGTGGGAGAGGGTCGCCAGGAATTCGTTCTTGCGCTGGTCGGCCTTCTGGATCTCCTCGTAGAGCATGCAGTTGTCGAGCGCGCCGGCGGCGCGCCCGACGAGGCTGTCAGCGAGCGACAGGTCGGCGCCCGCGAGGTGGCGCTTCGACGGACCCAGGGCGAGCAGCAGCGCGCCGCGGGCCTTGCCGCGCGTCATCAGCGGGAAAGCGTGGATCTCCCCCGCCTGAGACTCGTCCGCGGCATCGCCGTCGGATGGAGGCACCGTGAGCCGGTCGGACACCTGGGGGCTCCCGTTGGCGACCGCGGCCTCGCGCTGGCGCTCGAGCATCGCGTCGAAAGCCGCGCGGTGGGCACCGAGATATGCGTCCCAACTCGCCACGTGGGAATTGCGTGTCGCGCGCACCGCGCCGTCGTCGCCCACCAGGACCACGGCGCAGAAGTCGGCGAGGAACGGAACCATGAGGCCGGAGGCGCCTTTCAGGATCGTGTCCACGTCGAGTGAGCTCGCCATGACCTGGGTCGCCTCGGCGAGGAAATGCGCCCTGCGCTGCGAGTCCTCGGCCATGGAGCGCGCCGCCTGCTCCTTCACCAGCGCCACGCGCTCGTCGGATCTCCTCTTCAGCTCCGCGTTGAGGCGGTGCAGCTGCACCAGTGCCCGCACCTTGCTGCGCAGGATGTTCGGCACGACCGGCGAGAGGATGTAGTCGACCGCGCCCAGCGAGTAGCCGCGCGCGGTGTGCATCTCGTCGGCGAACGCGGTGATGAAGATGATGGGCGTGTGCGCGGACTTGCGCCGCGAGCGGATCAGCTCCGCGGTCTCCAGGCCGTCCATGCCGGGCATGTTCACGTCGAGGAGGATCACGGCGCATTCGTTGTCGAGAAGCCAGCGCAACGCCTCCTCCCCGGAGGAAGCCGTCACGATGTTCTGGTCGAGCTCCTCGAGGATGGTGCGGAACACCACGCGCTTGTCGAGGCGATCGTCGACGATGAGGATGTTCGAGCGCTCGAGCGGTGCCGCGCCGAGCGCCTCGTCGATGGGTGCGATCACTGGAAGCTGCGCGTTCACGTCCGGGCCATTCGCTAGCGTTGCAGCCATGCCTTGAGAACGCTCAGGAGCTGCTCCCGGTCGACCGGCTTGGAGAGATAGTCCCACGCCCCGGCCTCGATGCAGCGCTCGCGATCGCCCTTCATGGCCTTGGCGGTCACCGCCACGATGGGCACCTCCTTGCTGTTGGGGATCTTGCGGATCTCCTTCATGGTCTCCAGCCCGTCCATCTCCGGCATCATGATGTCCATCAGGATCACGTCGAGGTCGCCCTTCTGCGCGATCGCGATCGCCTCGCGCCCGTTGTCGGCGGTGCGGATTTCCATGCCGTAGTCCTCGAGCACCGAAGACAACGCGAAGATGTTGCGGATGTCGTCGTCGACGATGAGCACGCGGCGTCCCGCGAGCGCCTTGGTCGAGCCGTAGATGTCGTCGAGCACTTTGCGGTGCTCGTCCCTCACCTGCGAGACGTCCAGGTGCAGCGCGAGCACCACCTCGTCCAGCAGGCGCTCGATCGAGTGGACCTCGTGCACGCCCGGAATGCGCTCGAGCGCGGCCACGCTCGCCGCGCCGATCGAGGCGGCGGTGTGGCGTCCGTAGGCGATCACCGGCGGAGGCGAGGCATTGCCCTCGCGCAGCTCGGCCATGACGGCCGCGAGATCGAGCTCGGGCGTGTCGGGATTGACGATGGCGCAGTCCACCTCGCCGTCGCGCAGCAGCTGTGCCGCGCGCGGCCCGTCGGTGGCGCAGATCATCTCCACGCTCTCCAGCCCCGAGAGGTAATCGCGGATCGTTCCCAGGCGCACCGGATCGGGCTCGACCACGAGGAGCCTGCGGCGCTCGGCGAGCGTGTAGTCGCGGATTTCCGCGAGGACGTCGTCCACCGCCTTGCGGCTCTGGATCGGCTTGGCGACGAAGCGGCGCGCACCCGAGTCGAGCGCGCGGTCGCGCGCCTCCTCGGTCGAGATGACGTGCACCGGCGTGTGGCGCACCGCCAGGTCGTTCTTGATGCGCGAGAGCACGCGCCAGCCTTCGATGTCGGGCAGGAAGATGTCGAGCAGGATCGCGACCGGCTTCATCTCGTGGATGAGTGTCAGCGCCTGGGTTCCCTGGGACGTGACCACGCCCTTGAAGCCCTGCTCGCGCGCCGCCTCGAGGAGCACGCGCGCGAAGGCGAGGTCGTTCTCGACGATCAGCACCACGTGATCGCCCGATTGGACCGATTCGCGATCGTCGTCGGCCTCGTTCACCATGATCGCGGCCATCGGCTGCGGCTGGAGCAGGGCTCCGGCCACGGCATCCTCCAGCGAGGAAGCGGGAGCGGCGCTGTCGCGGCGGCGCTCGGCGGCTTGCCGCGCGGCCTCGATCGCGGCACTCGCCACCGCGGCGGCGTCGCTCGACTTGCGCGGCAGGCGGGACGGCGGGAATGCCTGCGGCAGGTAGAGCGAGAAGACGCTGCCCTTGTTGGGCGCGCTCACCAGGCGGATCTCGCCGCGCAGCAGGCGCGAGAGCTCGCGGCTGATCGCCAGGCCCAGGCCCGTGCCGCCGTACTTGCGGCTGGTCGAGCCGTCGGCCTGCTGGAACGCCTCGAAGATGATCTGCTGCTTGTCGGTCGGGATGCCGATGCCGGTGTCGGTGACGGAGAACTCGACCACGTCCGTGGCGCGATTGAGATCATCGTTGTCGGCCGTCCAGCCGGCGCTCGCCGGGCGGATGACGAGATTGACTTCGCCCTTGTGGGTGAACTTGAAAGCGTTCGACAGCAGGTTGCGCAGGATCTGTTGCAGGCGCTTGGCGTCGGTCGAGATCGACTTGGGCAGCCGCGGATCCATGCGGATCTCGAAGGACAGGCCCTTGGTCTCGGCGACGTGGCGGAAGGTGCGCTCGACGAAGCGCTGCAGCTCGTCCAGGCGCACTTCGCCCACGTCCACGGCGACGGTTCCGGATTCGATCTTCGACAGGTCGAGGATGTCGTTGATGAGCATCAGCAGGTCGTTCCCGGACGAATGGATCGTGCGCGCGAATTCGACCTGTTTCGACGTGAGGTTGCCCTCGGAGTTGCCGGACAGCTGGTCGGAGAGGATGAGCAGCGAGTTCAGCGGCGTGCGCAGCTCGTGCGACATGTTGGCGAGGAACTCGGACTTGTACTTCGAGGTGAGGGCGAGCTGGCGGGCTTTCTCCTCCAGCGCCTGGCGGGCCTGCTCCACCTCCTGGTTCTTGCGCTCCACCTCCTGGTTCTGGTGCGCCAGCAGCCGCGCTTTTTCCTGCAGCTCCTGGTTGGTGGTCTGCAACTCCTCCTGGCGGCTCTGCAATTCCTGCGCGAGCGTCTGCGATTGCGTGAGGAGGTCCTCGGTTCGCGTGTTCGCCTCGATCGTGTTGATCACGATGCCGATCGATTCCGTGAGCTGGTCGAGGAACGCCTGGTGGACGTCGCTGAACCCCTCGAAGGAAGCGAGCTCGAGCACGCCCTTCACCTGGCTTTCGAATACCACCGGCAGCACGAGGATGTTGCGCGGCGCCGCACTTCCCAGGCCCGACGAGATGCGCAGGTAATCGGGCGGCGGGTTGGTCAGCAGGATCTTGCGTTTCTCGAGGGCGCACTGGCCGACCAGGCCCTCGCCCAGGCCGATGCGACGCCCGTGCGCCTCTTCGCCCTCCGAGGCGTAGCTCGCGAGCAGCGTGAGGTGCGGGAACTCGTCGCCGCCGGAAAGCACGTGGAATTCCGCGTGCTGCGCGGTGACCACGGGCGCCAGCTCAGAGAGGATCAAGCGGCCCACCGTGTTCAGGTCCTTCTGGCCCTGCAGCATGCGGCTGAACTTGGCGAGGTTGGTTTTCAGCCAGTCCTGCTCGGTGTTCTTCTGCGTCGTGTCGCGCAGGTTGCGGATCATCTCGTTGATGGTGTCCTTCAACGCCGCCACTTCGCCCTTCGCCTGCACGGTGATCGAGCGCGTCAAGTCACCCTGGGTCACCGCCGTCGCCACTTCGGCGATCGCGCGCACCTGCGTGGTGAGGTTCTCCGCGAGCTGGTTCACGTTTTCCGTGAGGCCCTTCCACGTTCCGGAGGCTCCCGGCACTTTCGCCTGCCCGCCCAGCTGCCCTTCCACGCCCACTTCACGCGCCACACCCGTCACTTGCTCCGCGAAGGTCGCGAGCGTGTCGATCATGCTGTTGATGGTGTCGGCAAGGGCCGCGATCTCGCCCTTCGCTTCCACGGTGAGCTTCTGTTTCAGGTCGCCGTCGGCCACCGCCGTCACGACCTTGGCGATACCCCGCACCTGGTCCGTGAGGTTGCCGGCCATCGAGTTCACCGAGTCGGTCAAGTCCTTCCACGTCCCCGACACGCCCTCCACGACCGCCTGGCCGCCGAGCTTGCCTTCGGTCCCGACCTCTCGCGCCACCCGCGTCACTTCCGCAGCGAAGCTTCGCAGCTGGTCCACCATCGTGTTGATGGTGTTCTTCAGCTCGAGGATCTCGCCTTTCACGTCCACCGTGATCTTCTTCGACAGGTCGCCCTTCGCGACCGCGGTCGTCACCTCGGCGATGTTTCGCACCTGCGCCGTGAGGTTTCCGGCCATCGAGTTCACCGAGTCGGTCAAGTCCTTCCACGTGCCCGCCACACCCTGCACGTCGGCCTGCCCGCCCAGCTTTCCTTCGGTACCCACCTCGCGCGCCACCCGCGTCACCTCGGCCGCGAAGCTTCGCAGCTGGTCCACCATCGTGTTGATGGTGTTCTTCAGCTCGAGGATCTCGCCCTTCACGTCCACCGTGATCTTCTTCGAAAGGTCGCCG